>UMHE01078885.1_pt1 | contig 156363 bp, 128 predicted proteins | sample 1965451 | NCBI WGS metagenome assembly UMHE01 (sample SAMEA4836090, study PRJEB28245) | human gut metagenome | biome: gut microbiome; material: fecal sample | place: Denmark | collected 2008 | reverse complement strand
CCAAGGTCGTTATTCTTCCTCGTTTTTTGATGCGGTTGCCCTGTCTGGCCGTCACAGCTGTTGCCCATTACAAAAAAAAGCTGTAAATTTGCATCTTGATAGCGAGGCATCCTCTGTCCATCGCAATATAACAAAAAGCAAATCCAAAACAAATACATATCCAACATGAGAAAGAACATTGTTGCCGGCAACTGGAAAATGAACACCACACTCAGCGCCGGCGTAGAACTTGCATCTCAAGTAGACAACGCACTCAAAGCAGTAACGCCTAAGTGTGACGTCATCATCTGCGTACCCTTCACTCACCTGGCTTCAGTGAACGCCATAATCACAAATAAAGGCAAACTCGGACTGGGTGCAGAGAACTGCGCCGACCACGTCAAAGGAGCATATACAGGCGAAGTTTCCGCCGAAATGGTAGCCTCCACCGGCGCCACCTATGTCATCCTCGGCCACAGCGAACGCCGTCAATACTATGGCGAAACAGCCGAAACCCTCCGTGAAAAAGTGGCCTTGGCTCTCGCCAACGGCTTGACGCCCATATTCTGCATCGGCGAAGTACTCGAAGAGCGCGAAGCCGGCAAACACTTCGATGTAGTCAAAGCCCAGCTCGAAGACGGACTGTTCAACCTCTCCGCCGAAGGCTTTAGCAAAATCATCGTGGCCTACGAACCCGTCTGGGCCATCGGCACGGGCAAGACCGCCACAGCCGAGCAAGCCGAGGAAATCCACAAATACGTACGCGGCGTCATCGCCGAAAAATACGGCAAAGAAGTAGCCGAAGACACCTCCATACTCTACGGTGGCAGCTGCAAGCCCGGCAACGCCCGCAAGCTCTTTGCACAACCCGACATCGACGGCGGTCTCATCGGCGGCGCAGCCCTCAAGTGCGAAGACTTTATGGGTATCGTCAACGCATTCTAAAAGCAACAACACGACTATTAGCAAATTGTCCCCGAAGGCACCCTATATGCCTCCGGGGACATATAGCTAAGAAATACCCCACTGCACCCACCAAACAGCCACAGCCAATGAACACACGTCTGCGTACAATCACGATAGCATGCGCCACTCTCTGGGCCGCAACTTCCGTAGCTCAAAGCCCGGCAACTGCAATCGAACCCGACAGCGTTGACATAGTGCGCGAGCTCAACAACTCGGGACACATACACATCACCCAACCGGCAGAGTTACAACTGCGCTCAAACGCCACAGATGAAGCCGCCGGGGACAACTCGGGCATATCGCGCCCTCGTGCCGGCACAGGTTTCCGCGTGGAAGTCTTTGCAGACAACAACGTACGAACCGCCAAGTCGCGCGCTACAGCCAAACGTCGCAATCTTATGGCTCGCCTGCCGCAATACCGCGTGTATCTGACGTTCCAATCTCCGTATTGGCGTGTACGCGTGGGCGATTTCCGCACTCGCGGCGAAGCCGAAGGCGCTATGGCCGAAATACGGCGTATATTCCCATCATATTCGTCAGACCTGCGCATAGTGCGCGACCGTATCAACAAATGATGAACCAAACCAAGAACGACAAGCAACAGATTATACCGGACGCCACGCCACAGGTAAACGAAATCGCCGACCATATCCACCGAATACTCGTGCTGTTGGGCGAAGACCCGCAACGCGAAGGCCTGATCAAAACCCCCATGCGCTACGCCAAGGCTCTATGGTTTCTCACTCAGGGGTATAGGCAGAGTGCCGATGAAATTATCAACCAGGCCATATTTGAGTACGCCGGTTCAAAAATGATAGTTGTCAAAGACATCGAATTCTATTCGATGTGCGAGCATCATATCCTGCCCTTCTTCGGCACTATGACTATAGGCTATATTCCAAATGGCAAAATGGTCGGGCTAAGCAAGCTGGCCCGTCTTGTAAACGTATATGCCCGCCGCCTACAGGTGCAGGAACGGCTAACAGCTCAAGTATGTGCCAAGGTGTCCGAGACGCTGAATGCCCGCGGCGTCATCGTGCATTGCAACGCACATCACCTGTGCATGAAGATGCGCGGCGTCGAAAAACAGGAAGCCACCACCACAACACTGGACTACTGCGGAGCTTTTGCCGAGGATTCGGAACTGCGCCGCGAATTTTTGGACGCCATACATCAATAAAACGATGCCATATTGCATCGCCAAACGGACAAAGGTATAGGTCAAAAGAAGTACACTACAGCACAAGACATGGGACGACTCATAGCCATAGACTTCGGACGCAAACGTTGCGGCATTGCCGTCACCGATGTTCTAAGACTTATCGCCAACCCGGTGGACACCATACCTACAGCACAGTTGACATCATATATCAAGGCGTACATAGCAGCTAATGACGTTGATGCCGTAGTCGTCGGGCTACCTAGGCAGATGGACGGCACCCCCAGCGATTCGACACGCTACCTGACCCCGACCATCAATCGTCTACGCAAAGACATAGCCCCCGTACCCATAGTATTCTACGATGAGCGCTTCACTTCGGTACTGGCACATCGAGCAATGATTGACAGCGGAATGCATAAGATGGCGCGACGCGACAAGGCAGTGGTAGACAAGATTTCGGCAGCAATAATCCTCAACGACTACCTGTCTTCAACATCCGGCACGGCCGGTACATCGGGACTACAATGACCCGTACAATACAAAGACACACAATAAAACAAATATATACACAATGACATTACCTATATACTTGTTGGGCCAACCGGTGCTACGCAAGCAATGCGAAGACATCACGCCCGAGTATCCCGAGCTAAAAAAACTCGTGGCCGACATGTTTGACACCATGTATGCCAGTGAAGGCGTAGGCTTGGCCGCGCCGCAGATAGGGCGCGCCGACCGCATCGTTGTCATAGATGCTTCACCCGTGAGCGATGTCTTTCCCGAATGTGTTGACCGCCGTATGACGCTCATCAACCCACGCGTAACCGTGCTCGATGGCGAAAACATCAGCCGCAGCGAGGGGTGTCTCAGCCTCCCCGGCATCGCCGAAGACGTCAAGCGAATCGAGCATATACGTCTACAATGGCTCGATGAAGACTTCAACGAACACGATGAGGAGATTTCCGGATATCTGGCACGCATAATCCAGCACGAGTGCGATCATCTTGAAGGTAAGGTCTTCACCGACCACCTGTCCGCAATACGGCGTCAACTGATACGCGGACGGCTCAACAATATTCTGTCCGGGCGCGTATCCGTTGACTACCCGGTACGTTTCGCCAAACCGCACCGCCGTTAAACACGCAGATACACATCCGCATCCGCCTATCATCCAAGACACGACATACACGGGTATACGTCCCCATCGCATGCACGGATGACATGGCGAACACAACCCCACACGATTCATCGACCAAACAATCAACATACACAATGGCTGACGATAAAAAAATCATATTCTCCATGGTGGGCGTCTCCAAGACCTACCCGCCACAAAAACAAGTCCTAAAGAACATCTACCTATCCTTCTTCTATGGAGCAAAAATAGGCATTATAGGACTCAACGGCTCCGGCAAGTCCACCTTGCTTAAGATTATCGCCGGCATCGATAAGGACTATCAGGGTGAAGTTGTATTTTCGCCCGGATACACCGTTGGATACCTCGAGCAGGAGCCCAAACTCGATCCGAACAAAACCGTCATCGAGATTGTCCGCGAAGGCGTGCAACCGATAATGGATATGTTGGCCGAATTCGATGCGGTCAATAACGCTTTCGCCGACCCGGATGCCGACTTTGACGCGCTACTGGCTCGTCAGGCCGAGTTACAAGACCGTCTTGATGCCGTAGGCGCCTGGGATATTGACAGCAAACTGGAGCGAGCCATGGATGCCCTGCAATGCCCACCGGACAACCAGAAAGTAGACACGCTTAGCGGTGGCGAACGCCGTCGCGTGGCACTGTGCCGACTTCTCCTTCAACAGCCTGATGTACTGCTGCTTGACGAGCCCACCAACCACCTCGACGCCGAGTCTATCGACTGGCTTGAACAACACCTGCACCAGTATCCAGGCACTGTAATAGCGATTACCCACGACCGCTACTTCTTGGATCATGTGGCCGGATGGATACTCGAATTGGACCGCGGCGAAGGTATTCCATGGAAAGGTAATTACTCTTCGTGGCTTGACCAAAAGACCAAACGCATGGCTCTTGAGGAAAAGCAGGCAAGCAAACGCCGCAAGACCCTTGAGCGCGAACTTGAATGGGTACGTATGGCGCCCAAGGCTCGACAAGCCAAAGGCAAAGTCCGCCTTGCAGGATACGACAAGTTGCTCAACCAAGACCAAAAGCAAAAAGAAGAACGTCTCGAAATATTTATACCCAACGGCCCGCGCCTCGGCAACAAAGTCATCGAAGCGCACGGACTGGCCAAGTCATATGGTGACAAGAAATTGTTTAAAGACTTGGAATTCATGCTTCCTCCCAACGGCATTGTGGGCGTAATTGGTCCCAATGGTGCCGGAAAGACCACACTCTTCCGCCTGATTATGGGACAGGAGAAAGCCGATGCGGGACAATTCAGTGTCGGAGACACCGTAAAAATCGCTTACGTCGACCAGCGTCACCACGACTTGCTGCCCGAAAAGACCGTCTACGAAGTAATAAGTCAAGGTGTTGACAGCTTCCGTATGGGCGGACGCGATGTCAACGCACGCGCCTATCTAAGCAAATTCAACTTCACCGGAGCCGACCAAGAAAAGAAAATCGGCGTACTGTCCGGCGGCGAACGCAACCGACTGCACCTGGCCATGGCACTGAAAGAGGAAGGCAATGTCCTGCTACTCGACGAGCCAACCAACGACATCGATGTCAACACCCTGCGTGCGCTCGAGGAAGGTCTCGAAGACTTCGCCGGATGCGCCGTCGTTGTCAGTCACGACCGCTGGTTCCTCGACCGCATCTGCACACATATACTTTCCTTCGAGGGCGATGGAAAAGTCGTGTTCTATGAAGGTAGCTATAGCGACTACGAGGCTTACAAGATTGCACAAAACGATGGCAAGCCCCTACCCCGCCGCCGCTACCGCAAACTTATGGAGTAGTCCACATTCCAATAAGACAGATCAGACAAATCGAGGGAGCAAAAATGAGATTTCGCTCCCTCGATTTATTACATTCATACGCACCGGCGTGGCCTTATGATGCAGCGGCACAATGCTCAAGCATACAACATCCCGGCAGCCACTTCTGCGGCCACAGACGCGCCAAGGCTATTGGCCACAATGGCCAAGGCAAAGGAAGAGGCAGCAGCGGGGCCGTTGCCCGTTACAAGGTTGTTGAGTGCCACTACAGGAGCATCCTTACATATCGCATCGCCTTGAGCACACATAGCTTCAAAGCCGGGATAGCAAGTGGCTTCGCGATCCTTGAGTATGCCAAGTGGCGCCAGTACCACGGCAGGGGCGGCACATATTGCAGCAATCTTGCCTTGGATTGCCTGAGCCTTGAGCAGCGCGGCCAGTCCCGTATGCTCGTGCAGATTGGTTGCTCCGGGCATTCCACCGGGAAGTATCAACCATTCTGCCCCGTCAAAATCACATTCGTTAAAAGTGGCATCGGCTGTCACTATGACGCCGTGTGCACCTGTTGCCTTACGGTCTGCATTGATGGAAACTGTCTTGACATCCATACCGGCACGACGCATCACGTCCACCGTCGTAAGTGCTTCTATTTCTTCGAAGCCATTTGCTAAAAATAAAAATGAGCGCATAGTTTAATCCTTATTTATCGGTTATCAATTTAATATTATTTGTTTCTTATCAAAATGTTGAGCGAACATGCAGCGCATACGACCATTCCCATTTTGCAAACTTCGGAAATAATTCGCAAACTTTTACTATTTTTGGAGAAAAATTTTTTTGACGTTATGCATACACTCCATATCATACACTCCATTCGAGCTGTGACCATCATCTTGGTTTCCCTTACGGCTCTTACATCTTGTACACAACGCCAATGGCGCCATGCCCAAGGCGCAGCCTGGGGCACCTCCTACCACATCACATATTTCAGCAACCGGGTCTTAGACGACTCGGTAGTGGCAGTGATGCGTAATGTCGAATTGTCACTCAGCCCCTTCGAGCCCGCTTCAAACATATCTCGTATCAACCGAGGCGATACAGACATTGCAGATCGTAACGTGCAACGCGTATTTGCACGTGCCATGGAAATCTGGAAGTGTTCGAACGGGTGCTTCGACCCGACAATAGCGCCATTGGTCAACCTTTGGGGGTTCGGAACTAAAGAGGGCGATGAGCTCCCCGATTCGGCTACCGTGGCTTCAACCCTGCTATGTGTCGGTATGGGCAAATGCCGCATCGATGCACATGGACGCATCACCAAGGGACACATAGAAACGTCTTTCGATTTCTCGGCCATCACCAAGGGCTATGGGGTAGATTGCGTGGCACGGATGCTCGAACGCAACGGCGTATCAGACTATATCGTCGAGATAGGAGGTGAAATCGTTTGCCGCGGCCACAATCCGCATGGCCTTGACTGGCAAGTACAAATCGATGCACCTATAGCCGATTCGGTGGTGACGCACCGCCGCTACAACGTAGTTCCACTGAAGGATGCCGCGATGGCTACTTCCGGGAATTATCGCAACTTCCGCACACTCCCGGACGGGCGTCGCGTTGGCCATACCATATCGCCAATTACCGGATATCCGTTAATGACACCCACATTATCCGCGACTGTCATCGCGCCGGACTGTATGAGCGCCGATGCATTGGCCACGGCATGTATGGCCATGGACGCAGACAAAGCCTTGACCATGGTACGTGCACTCGGCAAAGGTTACTCGGTCATGCTTATTGTTGATACGCCGCAGGGGATACAGGCCGTAAGTTCTCACGACAAGTAGGGAGCCGTGGGCGCGTCCGGACATTTGGCCACCTGCGCCGGTGTACCTTGAGCCAAAACTACGCCGCCGTCACGGCCTCCGCCGGGGCCCATATCTATGATATAGTCCGAAGCACGCAATACATCGGTGTTATGCTCGATAACAAGCACCGTATTACCGCGATCTACAAGTCGGTTGAGTATAGCCAACAAGGTATTAATATCCTCAAAATGCAAGCCGGTGGTAGGTTCGTCCAATATGAAAAGGGTGCGTCCCGTGTCGCGTCGCGCCAGCTCGGAAGCAAGTTTTACACGCTGGTTTTCACCGCCGCTGAGTGTCGACGAAGGCTGTCCCAACTTGATGTATCCAAGTCCGATGTCTTGCAGTACCTGAATCTTTTTCAATATCGTCGGAATACCGGAAAAGAACTCAACGGCCTGGTTGATGGTCATATCAAGCACATCTGCGATACTCTTGCCCTTGTATCTCACCTCAAGGGTCTCACGATTGTATCGTTTGCCGTGGCACACATCACATACTACGTTGACATCGGGCAAAAAATTCATTTCAATGGTACGGCAGCCATTGCCGCCACAAGCTTCGCAACGTCCCCCACGCACGTTGAACGAAAAGCGGCCGGGCTTATATCCACGTATCTTGGCCTCGGGCAACGCAACAAATAGATTGCGTATGTCACCGAAGACGCCGGTATATGTCGCCGGATTTGACCGCGGAGTCTTGCCCAATGGTGACTGGTCTACGGTGACCACCTTGTCAATGTTTTCGATGCCTATAATTTCGCCATATGGCAACGGCTCGGTATGGGCGCGATAGAAGATGCCTCGCAAAGCAGCCTCCAATGTGCCGTTGACCAGCGATGATTTACCACTGCCACTGACACCGCTTACACAGGTAAACGTACCCAAAGGGATGTTAAGCGTAACATCTTTGAGATTATGCCCGGTACAATGCGTAATCGTCAACGTCTTACCATTGCCGGGGCGTCTTGTTTCGGGCACAAAGACTTTGCGCGTACCGTTAAGATACTGCGCTGTCAAGGTGTCCGCCTTTTTCATCTGCATAGGCGTACCCTGGAAGACCACCCTTCCGCCACGGCGGCCGCCACGTGGTCCTATGTCTACAATATAATCCGCCTCGGTCATGATGTCACGGTCGTGTTCGACGACTATGACCGAATTGCCGGCATCTCGCAACTTCTTCAGCGATGAAATCAAACGATGGTTGTCCCTTTGATGCAGGCCTATGGACGGCTCGTCAAGTATGTATAGGACGTTAACCAACTCGCTTCCCATTTGCGTGGCAAGGCGGATGCGCTGGCTTTCGCCTCCACTTAGTGTCGCCGATGCTCGGCCAAGCTGCAAATATTCCAGCCCGACATCCACCAGGAAACGCAGACGGCTGCTAACTTCCTTGAGTATCTCAGACCCTATGGCACGATGCGTCTTGTCCAGTTTGTCGGGCAAAGCCTGTATCCACGCATACAAATCCTTGATATCCATGCGACACAAATCGGCAATGTTGCGATCATCGATATAGTAACTGCGAGCCTCAAGACAAAGGCGGTCGCCATGACAATCGGGACATATCGTGCGAGAGAGAAATTGCTCGCTCCAATGACGCGCCGCAGCCCCGGCCTCTTCGTCCTGTTGCATCTCGATATACTTGATAACTCCTTCATAGGGCGCAAAGTAGTTAGAGGTGGACATTGTCTCATTGGTGATGGTGAGATGCTCGGTGGTGCCGTTGAGTATATCGTTAATGCAGTCTTCGCTCAGCTCGCCAACAGGCGTGCGCAAGTCAAAGCCATAACGCCTGCAAATAGCCTCTATCTGCCAAAATATCATCGTATTATGATATTTACCCAGTGGTAATATACCGCCGGTATATATCGAAGCCTTGGCATCCGGCATAATCTTGGATCGGTCGACAAGACTGATTGTGCCTATGCCTTTGCACGTGGGGCATGCGCCTTGCGGCGAATTAAAGGAGAAATTGTGCGGCGCAGGCTCGCGATACGACAGCCCGGTCTCCGGATCCATCAACGACTGGCTGTAATGCGACACCTTGTCCGTGTCTGCATCGTACACCATCATTTGGCTATCGCCTTGTTTGAGGGCGGTCTCCACGGTGTCGCGTAATCGTCCCTGGTCCTTAGCGCTTACCTTCAATCGGTCTACGACCAACTCGATGGAGTGATTCTTGTATCTGTCAAGCTTCATTCCGAAGGTTATCTCGCGCATCTCGCCGTCCACACGCACATGGAGGTAACCCTTCTTGCGCAATTGCTCGAAAAGCTCCTTGTAATGACCTTTGCGATTGAACACTACGGGTGCAAGGATATATATCTTGTGCCCGTCGTATTGATTGAGTACGAGGTCAACAATTTTTTCGCGCGAGTACTTGACCATTGGACGTCCCGATAGATAGCTGCGAGCTTCGCCCACGCGCGCATAAAGCAGACGCAAGAAATCGTAAATCTCGGTAGTGGTTCCGACGGTACTTCGCGGATTGCGATTAACAGTTTTTTGTTCAATAGAAATTACAGGGCTCAGTCCGGTTATTCGATCTACATCGGGACGTTCGAGGTTGCCTATAAGGTTGCGTGCGTATGCTGAAAACGTCTCGATGTAGCGGCGTTGTCCTTCGGCGTATATTGTGTCAAAGGCCAAGGAAGATTTGCCGCTTCCGCTGAGTCCGGTGATGACGGCAAGCGTGTTCCGCGGAATGGTTACATCAATGTTCTGCAGATTGTTGACACGTGCCCCGGTGACTGCCAGCACTCCTGCGCCATCGTCACCCACGGTATCTGCAACAGTTGTCTCGGTGGCGGCAGTCTCTGATGCCGTCTGCGGCTTTACCGCTTCATTGTTTTTAGCGTCCGTACCGGTCTTGGTCATTGTTGTTTAAGCCAGCGTTTGTTGTATACTTTTACTTGGGACGTGGAACGTCGTAACGATGAGGCCTTGGGTATCTTGACCACATATGTTTTACCATCTTTATTGGTGAGGACTTTTGCTCGTATCCACGGATTAGCATCGCGTAGTTGTGCATAAGTGATGCCATGCTCCTGTGCCCACATGGGCCAGTTTTCAACAGCACTGTCAACCGTTTCTTCGGTATATTCCATCGGTTGATAAAGCTGGTCGGCACGGAGGACGAATCCAAAGGCGGGAGCATTTTCCATCACGGCTTTCATGGCCATGATGCGAAATACATAGCGCGATGTCTCGTCTGTCAGGTATAGGTCGAAGGAGGTATTGACGCCTTGCTTTGACAACTCGCCGGAGATGCGCCCCATGCCGCCGTTATAGGAAGCCATGACGCTTTCCCAGTTACCGTAGCGTGTATAGGCCGATTTGAGATACCGACACGCTGCCGCCGTAGCTTTCTCCAGATTGTAGCGCTCATCCACCTCATCGGAGACCTCGAGACCATATTGGCGAGCCGTCGCCGGAATAAACTGCCATATTCCGGCGGCCTTAGCCACTGAATATGCACGCGGATTAAGGTAGCTCTCGACACATGCCAGATACAGGAGGTCTTCGGGAATGCCGTTGGACCGCAATATGGGTGCCATTACAGGAAAATATTTGTTGGCTCGTTTGATAGTAAGCAAGGTATTGCCGTGACCGTATACCAATGAAGATAGTTCGCGATCCATACGTTCATACATGTCTTCGCGGTCAAGGTCTACCTTAACGCCGGCAAAAGTCATACTCTTGGGCACTTCAGGATTTGGCACAATGGCGAAAGAGACTGCTTTGGCCGTGTGTCGATGTGTATGCGTATGCTCCGCCGCCGTGGCCGCCGACATCGGCAGTGACACAAGTGAAGCTACTACAAGTATTGTGTATATTTTCATATTCTTAGTGGGATATAATGTCAAAAAGACTGTCGTGCCGAATCGGCATACGAACTCTAAATAAAAAAATCTGCATAAGAAGCGATGCTGCAATAATGCCGCAAATCACGCCGATTACAACGCCGAGCCAATGGGCTAAAAGAGTATAACGATGCGCCCAAATCGCCGCGTTCATTCGTTGTAATCTCATTCGCCGCCGCCCTCGGTAGTACCACCTGTGGCGCGGCGCGTGCTGATGATATTTATGTCACCCGAGAGATTGTACTTTTTACCATCTGCACCACGAGCACGTATTACGTAGAAGTACACGCCGTTGGGTACAAATTTGCCCTTGTATTTGCCATCCCAGCCTTGCGAAGGATGCGTCAACGTAGCCATCTTGGTACCCCACCGGTTGAAGATATTACATTCAAAGGATGTGATGGAAGTGTAGCTAACCTTCCAAATGTCATTGACACCATCTTCATTGGCCGGCGAGAAGGCATTGGGGCACAGCAGGCGCGACGCGCCTATGGATACCTCGTAGGTGTCGCTGTACCAAGCACACGACCCGGCGGCATTATCGGCCATAAAGCGAACGTATATTGTACCTTCCTCATCAAAGGTATGGGTCAACACTAATTCGCTGTATCGGTCATAGATATCACTAAATTCAGGATCTCGGCTCATTTGCCATTCGTGAAATATAGCTGCATCTGACACGGCGGCACTAAAAGTAATGACAGCAGGAGCACTACCGCCCAAGGCTCCGCCGCCCTGATTCTTAATCTGGTTGTCAACATCTTCTTGATCTTGCGTGGCTGATGTATGCGCATCCACTGCCATGGCTGTCACCGAAGGCGTAGAGACCTGTTGTTCCATATTCCAGGCACGCAGAAAACGGTCGCCCGAAAGCGTCACCTCCGTGTCACACAAGGGCGCGTCTATATACATAGCGTCAGACAACGCATCAAAAGTCTTGCTGATAGTAGTCTGTGTATATGCCTCTGAAGATTCATCCCATGCCAGCGAACGGTATTCGGCAATAATCTCACGACTCAGACGCAGAGGTCGTGACGTGGTACTATAATAGGTGATGGCCTCGCCGATACCGATGGCAGCAAGAGCCGTACGGTCACACGCGGACATCTCGGCATTGACATTTACTTCTTGCATATCGAGCCGATGTCGATTGTAATTGACCACCCACCAAGCGTGTAGACGACCGCCGTCATTGACCACAAATCCGCAGTCTTCCGGGCCTACAGTCCAAGTGTATGTCGTGCCGTCGCGTTGCACTCCCGTAACGTCTGAGGCATATGCAATTCCCTCTGCACCATAGCGCTGCACCTGCACGATGTTGGCGGATGCTTCCGCCTCATAAGAGGCCTTGGCCGTACCCGTAGCATTATCTATGACATATACGCCGTGAAGGTCTGTAGTAGACGCCTCGACGCGTACCGCCGGAAGGCTGATACCGCCAAAAGAGAGCGTTGTGGCCGCCTCTGCACCGCTGATGCTGCCCCCAAGCAGTATCGCCGCAATGATATATGTGGTGATGGTATGCTTCATATTGTATGCTATACGTGTATTTGTACAAAGTTACGCATTTATCGTCAATCACAAAAATAAAAAATATTCGTACCTTTGTCTCATAATGGCACGTATCGTACACATCAACACCGTGGCCGACACCTTTACGGGTGTCGGTAGCGTCATGGCCACATTAGCCGCATGTCAGCGGCGCCAAGGACTTGATGTCAGCATCATCGCCGGATATGAGCGCCCGGAGTACGGCACCTTTGCAGACTACGTCATGTGTGGACGCATACGACATTCGTTTGCAGCATTGGAGGCCCGCGTACGTGCCAATGACGGCCGCCTATGCCGCCACGCCACAAGGCGTCTGACTGCCAGGCTCGACAGTCTCGGGGATGTTGCAGCGCTGCACCTGCATAATCTGCATGGGTATTATATTGATGTACCTACGTTGATGGCCTGGGCTTGGCTGCATAAAGTGCGCACGGTGGTGACCATGCACGACCATTGGTGGTGTACAGGGCGTTGTGCCTATATACACAGCGCATGCGGTAGTGACTGCCGCAATTGCATGTTTAGAGACTCCTATCCGGCCACATGGCGCAGAGACGGGGGCGATACGGCGAATGAGCGCGTGCGCCGACGTGATTTCGCTCGAATCATGGTCGGGACTGTAGCACACTTCACCGCTCCTTCGCAAGGTCTCGCCAACTTGGCCTCGGAACGTCTTGGCATTTGCGTATCGGTCGTACCTAACGGAATAGACACTACAGTATTCCACCCGAACAATACCATTGGCAGCACCGGCGACACATTGCATATCGTGGCCGCAGCTGCGACTTGGACACCGCTAAAAGGCGGCAAAATGCTTCGCGCCATCGCCGAGTCCCTGCCAAGGAATTGGCGACTGACAATAGTCGGACGAAATGCCCCGGTAAAAGCCTCGGCACGCGTACGTGTCATTGACTATACAACACCTAAATCCATGGCCTCCATATATCGCAGCGCTAACGTACTGCTGAGCACAGCTACAACCGAGGCTTTTGGCATGACCGTCGCCGAAGCGCTGACTTGCGGCGTCCCGGCTGTGGTCAATTCAGCAACCGTCACGTCTGAGCTCATTTCCGATGGTGTCAATGGCTTTGCCATACCCATGGACATTTCAAGCCCGAGCGATGCCATCTGTGCTTTGGAACGGGCGGCCATACTGCGCACGACACATTCGTTGACACACCTCACTGCCGATCGTATGGCTAAAGAATATAAAGCACTGTATTTTTAGATCACAACAATGCACTATACGCCAGCATATTAGCATATTATACGCCTATTTTGCAACAGGCTTATGCACCACACACTGAATAGGGTCGTTAATCCGATAGTTTTACCAAAAAAAACGCTAACTTTGCACAAACCAACACTCAGCACAATGAACGATTTTACATATTACGCTCCCACAGCCTACACCTTTGGCCGGGACGCAGAGAAGCAGGCCGGGACGCTTAGTGCCCGTTATTTAGGCAATAAGGTACTCATTGTCATCGGTGGCGGCAGCGTGCGTCGAAGCGGATTGCTTGACATCGTGACGGCTTCGCTCTCAGACGCCGGTGTCGCATACGGCATTTTGGAGGGTATACGCCCCAACCCCGTAGACGGTCCTGTACGTCAAGGCATCGAAATTGTGCGCGAAGGCAAGTTCACCGGACTGCTGGCCGTAGGAGGAGGCAGCGTCATCGATACGGCCAAAGCCATTGCTTTGGGCGCACTATATGACGGCGATTTTTGGGACTTCTACTGCGGCAAAGCCAAAGCTGAGCGTGCGCTCCCCGTGGGCGTAGTACTTACCATCCCGGCCGCCGGAAGCGAAGGCTCGGGCAATTCGGTAATTACTCTCGAGGCGGAAGGGCGCAAAATCTCGCTGCGCACCGACCACGTCATACGTCCGCGCTTTGCTCTACTCAATCCAGAGTGGACATTTACACTGCCACAGCAGCAGACTGCAGCAGGAATTGCGGATATGATGGCACATATCTTCGAACGGTATTTCTCGCCGACAGAAGATGTCGAGGTGACTGATCGCGTGTCCGAAGGTGTCTTGCGTGCCATCATGGCCGAAGCGCCCAAAGTCATGGCCAATCCTAAGGATTATCAGGCACGAGCCAATATAATGTGGTGCGGAACACTGGCTCATAACGGAGTCTGCGGTTGCGGTCGCACCGAAGACTGGTCATCGCATGCCATGGAACACGAAATTTCGGCATTATATGGTGTCACCCATGGCGCCGGACTGGCCGTGGTGTTCCCGGCTTTTATGACCTATATGGCTATGCACAAGCCATGGCGCGTCACCCAAATGGCTCGCCGCGTCTTCGATGTGGACATCTGTAACGACGTAGCTGCCGCTACGGAAGGCATACGTCGGCTACGCGCCTTTTGGCGCTCGCTGGGGCTGCCGCTGACGTTTAGCGACCTGAATATAGACAATCCGGACATCGACACGATGGTCACCAAACTGCACCAAAACAAAGGCACACTGCTCGGAACATACATGCCCTTGGACTGTAACGCCACACGCGAAATCTACCAATTGATGAAATAACAACTGCACTTGCACAGGCCGCAAACATCACACAAAGCACATCATGCCTAAAGTTTTGAAAAATATGCGCGTGGTCGCCAATCGACAATTGTCGCCTAAGTTGTCGCTGCTGACACTCGTAACAGCTGACGGAGGGACACTGCCGGAAATCTTACCGGGACAATTTGTTCAAGTGGACATACCAGACAGCAAATCAACATTTCTGCGCCGCCCCATTTCAATATGCGATGTCACGGGCAATGACGGTATTGTCTTGATGGTGCGCGATGCCGGCGCCGGTACACACGCGCTGTGCCAATGCCGTCCGGACAGCATTCTCAGTGTCCTGCTGCCTTTGGGCGGCGGCACCTTCCCCACCGATCTGCCAAAAGACAGCCGCGTATTGCTTGTCGGTGGGGGTGTCGGTGTAGCGCCCTTGCTGTATTATGCCAAAACACTTATTGCTAAAGGTATAAGCACCGAATTTGTCCTCGGCGGGCGGTCGATTTCAGATTTACCCATGGCTTCGGACTATGCCACCGTAGCTCCGGTACATATCACCACAGACGACGGCTCGGCAGGAGTGAATGGTGTAGTCACCTCGCATCCGAGGTTAGCCGAAGCGGAAGGCGACACTTTTTGGGCTGTATGCGGGCCGATGCCAATGATGAAGGCTGTCGCTTCGCTCGCTCGAGGCAAAGGCATACGCTGTCTCGTATCTCTCGAAAACACGATGGCTTGTGGCGTAGGCGCCTGCCTATGCTGCGTCACGCCCGACGCCGAGGACAACCACGTGTGCGTATGCACCGCCGGACCCGTATTTGACACCTCAACCTTAAAATGGAACGAATGATGGCACTCGACAATGCTTTCACGCCCGACCTGCACACAGACATAGGCGGGCTCACACTTGCCAACCCGGTGATGACAGCCTCGGGTACTTTCGGCTATGGATTCGAGTATGCAGACATAATCGATACCTCGCGCCTTGGCGCCATCATTGTCAAAGGTACTACCATAACCTCTCGCAACGGCAATGCCTACCCGCGTATGGCCGAAACCCCTTCGGGAATGCTGAATGCCGTAGGCTTGCAAAACAAGGGCGTGGACTTTTTTATACAACATATTTACCCCGGTGTCCGAACTCTCGGTTCTCCGATTGTTGTAAATGTTTCGGGTGCAACCATAGATGATTACATAGCTGTCTGCCAAAAACTTGCGCCGCTGGAAGGCATCGCAGCCGTAGAAGTTAACATCTCGTGCCCCAACGTGCGTCAAGGCGGAATGGCCTTCGGTACAACATGCGAAGGTGCGGCGGCTGTCACTGCAGCCGTACGTCGCGTATGGCCAAGGACGCTCATTGTCAAGTTGTCGCCAAACGTCACGGACATCACGGAAATAGCGCGTGCTGTAGAAGCCGAAGGCGCCGACAGCGTCTCACTCACCAACACATTCTTGGGTATGGCCGTAGACGTGGAACGTCAACGCCCGGTATTATCCACCATTACCGGCGGACTCTCCGGCCCGGCAATACGGCCAATAGCATTACGCATGGTCTGGCAAACGGCACACGCAGTCAAGATCCCTGTAATAGGCATTGGCGGTATTGACAGTGCCGATGCCGCGCTACAGTTTATCATGGCAGGCGCCGCTGCCGTGGAGGTAGGCACTGCCAATTTCACCAACCCGGCGGCAACGATGCACATTTTGGATGGTATAACCAAGTATCTGAGCCGCCACGGCATAGCTTCGCTTGCCGAAATTCGCGGCATCATCTAAGCCATGCATAATATAACGAGACCGCTGTCCCACCCTTAGGCATAGGCTGCGGTCTCGTTGTGTTTGACGATAGTCCTTCCCGGAACAAGGGAGAATTGCGCCAAAGGAGCGAATTTTGCGTCACTTACGACGAACAGTACGGCGGTCGGTAATTACGATGTCTACCGGGACATCATTGTCGTCATAGGGAACTTCGTCCATCAGTTGGAAGTCATATGCCACGCCGACCTTAACGGCACGTGTGTCGCGCAGCAACCGATCGTAATACCCTCGACCACGGCCCACGCGATTGCATTGGCGGTCGTATGCCACAGCCGGGACCACCACCAAATCTATGGTATCCATATCTACGGTATCGACACCCTCGGGCTCTTCGATAAGAAACGCTCCGAGGCTTAGACGTGATCGATCATAAGGCAAGATTTCGAGGTCGGCACCATTGACGCGCGGCAAAAAGAAGTGCTTGCGCTCATGCCACTTATCCAAAAAAGCATGTGTGCTTATTTCGTCGGGCAACGAGTGGTACATCAATATGTTGTCTGCCATCATAAAGGCGGCCGAGGTTTCGAACCGTGCAAAGGCCCGCTCTGCGGCCTCAGCTTGCTCTGCCACTTCAAGCAATGCTTTTTGCGCCTTGACAAGGCGCCTTATGTCGCTCTTATCCATATTTCAAACTTATTTTGTACGTTGTAATATCTTTGGCTATTTTATAGGGAAATCGGCTTCTCCCGAATGCATCAGTTTCACTGCCTTGAGAACATTGGGATCTTGACGTCCGGTGATGATGTAATATGCTGAGATGCCGAGTATGTCACGGGCTATGAGCGCCTGCAACTGATTGATGATGAGCTTGCGCGAGATATTAATATAGAACCATCGGGCCGGTACGCCGTTTTGAGCGGCATAGTAGACAAACGAACCCAAAAGGATGTCGTCCGCCGGCAGCTTGCGCAACAACTCGTCTACGTTCTTGGATTTGACGAGCATAGGACGATTGAGATCACAATACTCATAGGCAAAACGCTGCATAATACCATTTTGGAATACTTTGACAAAATATCCCGTAACGCCGGTAGTGTCGGAAGGCATGAAAATATCGGGCATGATGCCTCCACCACCGTAGACTGTGCGTCCCGTCCCGGTCTTATACATCAGCGAAGTATCAAATTTGGTTGAATCGGCAGTCTGCATCTCGCCGTTTTGCCATCGTTCGTATATCTCATACTCGTAATCCTCGTTCTGTCCGGGGCGATATTTTTTCTGTATGCACCGACCCGATGGCGTATAATATCGTTGTACTGTCAGGCGAATTTCAGAGCTGTCATTGAGCAGAATCTGACGCTGGACAAGACCTTTGCCAAAGGTACGGCGACCCAGCAGCAGTCCTCGGTCATTGTCTTGTATTGCGCCGGAGAATATCTCGGACGCGGAGGCGGATGTTTCGTCTATGAGAACTATCACACGTGCCTTTTGGAAATCTCCGTTGCCATCGGAGATGACTTTTTGGTCTTGCTCTTCGTGACGTCCGTGGGTCTGCACTATCAGCTTGCCCTCGGGCAGAAACTCATTGACCATCAGTATTGCCGGCTCCATATACCCTCCGGTATTACCTCGCAGGTCTATCACATAATCCTTGGCGCCCTTACCTCGCAATTTGTTGAGTGCATCCAAGAATTCGCCATACGTCGAACGTCCGAACTTGTTAACCTTCACAAATCCTGTAGTGCGGTCAAGCATGTATGCAGCATCTATGGTGGTCACAGGTATATTACCTCGCTTCACCTTAAAAGTCAGAGGACGCGATGCGCCGGAGCGTACTACGCCTATGGTTACACTCGATCCTTCTTTGCCGCGCAAATAATGGAATACCGAGTCGTTGGTGATACCTACCGAGGCTATATTGCGACCGTTGACGCTGACAATGCGGTCACCGGCCATTATACCGACACGTTGTGCCGGACCACCGGAAATAATCTCGACAACGCACACCGTGTCATTGTAGATTTGGAATTGTATACCCACACCACTGAAGTATCCTTCGAGTTCGTCCGGCCCGGCATTCTTCTCTTCCAGTGAGATGTATGCCGAGTGCGGATCCAAATTGGATAATATCGACGGCAGCGATCGCTCTATAAGGCTGTCGAGGTCAACACTGTCTACGTATTCACGGTTGATAATGCCAAAGAGTTCTTGCAGCTTAGCCTCTCCGGGGGTCAATGCGGCAGGCTTATTGATAAGCCATCCCAGCCACAATCCCGCGGCAAAGGTTATGCTCAGTATCAGAGGAAACAGCAGCTTGGTTTTTTCAGATGATTTCATCTCCGAATTGTATATAAGTCTTGTTGGATATGCACATTAGTGCGTAAAATCTTTATTCTATATGTTGTATGTCTTTATTGCATAACTCTTGCCGACTATCGATACTTGCCGGCGTCCGTACCTAACCATTATTACGAGAGCTGTAAAACATCACTTACGACCCGGTCAACAAGACTGCTCGATGGACACGTGCACACATTCGATGCCTGCACGTTCCAGCAAGTCGATGCCATCGTGCAACCTGTAATTCTCGGAATAAACCACACGTCTTATTCCGGCTTGGATAATGAGTTTGGAACACTCGAGACAAGGAGACGAAGTCACATATAGCGTCGCCCCTTCACTGGAATTATTGCTGCGCGAAACCTTAGTGATGGCGTTGGCCTCGGCATGCAGTACATAGGGTTTGGTCATTCCGGACTCGTCTTCACAAACATTCTCGAAGCCGGAGGGTGTACCGTTATATCCATCCGATATAATCATTTGATCCTTGACAATGAGGGCTCCCACCTTACGCCGACGACAGTACGAGTTCTCGGCCCAAATGGTTGCCATTCGTAGATAACGCAAATCGGACTGGTGTTGTTTTTCGGATGTATTTTCTTTGTTATACGACATTGTGTGTATCGTGAAAAAGGGTTAGAGGTAGAAAGGTAGCTTTTTTATTGGATATATGTTGTCTGTTGGGACTTTACTCAATATAGTAATTTTTCACCTTCGCGGAGAGCCAATGCCGTAGCGAGACTTATTTAACGCGGAGACATAGTCGCATGCCGCCCGGAGTGTCTCGGGACGACCGACATCATACCAATGCGCCGAGGCTTGCACCACGTATCCACGGATGTCTCGCTGTCTGCACATGCTCACATATGCGGGAGTAATCGAAAACACTCCGTTACATGACATTTTTCGCCCATATTCGGCAAGGTCGGCAAGCACAGACGGCTGTATGACGTGTATGCCATCGAAAGACATTGGCATATCATCCGAATCCGGGACATACCCTTGCGGACGACTTTCGATAATACGCCCGTTATCATCAGTATGTGTCCACCCGCGAAGACGAAGCGCACGCCTTTCGAAAAGCAAATGGCGTGCCGAGGAACGCGCCTGTACGGCCATAGTAATCGATGCACCGGTACGGCAATGGCATTCGAGTATATCATGCAAGTCTATATCGCTGATTATGTCGGCATTATGCACCAGAACAGGAGCATCGCCATCAAGATAGCGCATTGCATGTACCAATCCCCCACCCGTGTCAAGAAGCTTATCACTTTCGTCACTGATATGTATCGTGACACCCTCGGGAGCGTGCTCCGACAAGTATTTCTCCACCTGAGAAGCAAAATGGTGGACGTTGACAGTGATGTCGTTTATGCCTATTGCGACAAAACGGTCGATAACACGCGCCAAAGCCGGACGGCCGCAGACGTCCACCAAAGCCTTGGGATGCTCCAAGGTGAAAGGCCGCAGTCGTGTTCCCAGTCCGGCAGCAAATATCATTCCTTTGGCATATACGCTCATATCGGCATAAATGTTTGCTCAATATTCTGCTCGCGGTGTTGAAGCTCGACTTTGACGTTGAACTCTTTGTTGACGTGCTCGGCCAAATGCTGAGCCGAGTATACCGAACGGTGGCGTCCGCCGGTACATCCGAAGGCCACGGTAAGCGATGTGAAACCGCGTTCGACATAGCGCTTGACCGATGCGTCTACAAGTGCATAGCAGTGCTTTAGAAACTCGGTAATCTCGCCATCGTCTTCCAGGAATTCTATGACTTCGGTATCAAGCCCCGTAAACTGCTTATAGCGTTCATACTTGCCGGGGTTGTTTATTGCTCGGCAGTCAAAGACATATCCGCCGCCGTTGCCGGTGGCATCATCGGGTATGCCCTTCTTGTAGGCGAAACTGAACACGTGTACCGTAAGTGTACGTTTTTTCAGCTCATCGCTGAATTGATTGAGGTCTACAAGGCGATGCAATACATCGGTCAGATACGGATATTCGGGATAGGGCTCATCGAGAAGGCGGCGCAGATTGGCAATAGCATAAGGTACGCTTTGCATAAAGTGCGGCTTTTTTTCGAAATAACCTCTGAATCCATAAGCGCCCAGCACTTGCAGTGTACGGAACAACACAAAGTGGCGCAGTTGCTCGTGGAAATACTCCTCATCGACCGGCTTGTATTTTCGCAATGCCGCGATATATTTGTCTATAAGGTCGTTGCGCAGACTTTGCGGAAATCCGGCCTTAGCCTGCCATAGGAAAGACGCCACATCGTAGTAGAAAGGCCCCCGCCGCCCGCCTTGAAAGTCGATAAACCATGGTTTGCCATCGCGTATCATCACGTTGCGGCTTTGGAAGTCGCGATACATGAAGGTACTCGAATTGCTGCGCAATAGGACTTGCGCCATGGCCTGGAAATCGTCTTCCAGTAGATTTTCGTCAAATTCGAGCCCCGTAGCCTTGAGAAAACAGTACTTAAAGTAGTTGAGATCCCACATGATGGACCGGACATCAAATTGAGAGGACGGATAGCATTGTCCGAAGTCCAGTCCTACAGCGCCGTTAAACTGGATGTCCGGAAGCAGTTGTATCGTCTGAATCAACAAGTCGCGCTCGGCATTGGAGAATGACGAAGTCAAACGTCCTTTTTCGATGGCATTGAACAGCAGGGTGTCTCCAAGGTCTTCTTGAAGATAACTCATTCTGTCATCAGACACAGCCACGACACGCGGAACGGGAATGCCTCGTTGTGCAAAGTGGTCGGCCAGGTACAGAAAAGCATCGTTCTCGGGCCGGCAGGTGCCGATGACCCCTATAAGCGTAGGATTACCACGCAGACGAAAATATCGGCGGTTGCTGCCGGAAGATGCCAAAGCCTCGGGATTGCCATCCGGCGATGTCCCGGCATACTTGGTGTAAAGTTGTGTTAGAATATTGGGATCCACGATAGTGTATAGTTAATTGGCTAAATCGTTTATAAACTTTATGCGCATCAGACGCAATTCCTCTTCGGTATACTCGCCTTCAAAATACTTGAAGGCCTCCTCTATCGAGTCGCTGTCGCTGTGGCGGAAGTAATCGAAGATTTCGTCCTGCATGTCTTTGTCAAGTATTTCGTCTATATAATAGTCTATGTTTATTTTTGTGCCGGAGTAAACTATGGTCTCGATTTCGGAAAGAAATTCACCGAAATCCATACCCTTGGAAGAAGCAAGAGCATCGAGATCTACCTTGCGATCAATGGCCTGAATTATCGAAATCTTGGTCTGCGACTTGTTGGGTATGCTGCGCACGCGTATCTCGTCGGGGCGTTGGATGTCATTAGCCTCGACATGTGCGCGGATTACATCCACAAATGCCCGGCCGTAGCGCTGTGTCTTGCCGGCGCCGACTCCTATAATATTCTGCAGCTCCTCAAGCGTCGTAGGATAAGTGGTGGCCATGGCTTCAAGTGACGGGTCCTGGAAGATGACGTATGGCGGCAACGACTTCTTGCGTGCAATTTCCTGCCGCAGGTTGCGAAGTACGGCAAACAGCTCAGGGTCAACAGCCGAGGTCCCGGACATGGATTCCGAAACGTAGTCGGCGCTGCTCAAGTCATTGTCCTCGGTAATCTTGAACGAATGCGGACGCTGCAAAAATTCCTCGCCGGCAGCCGTAATAGATAGAAGCCCGAAATTCTCGATGTCACGCCAAATGTACCCGTCCATTATCGCTTTACGTATCACGGTCATGTAGTAACGCGTATCGTGCTCGCGATCAATGCCGAAAATCTCAAGTTCCTGATGGTTGTAACTCTTGACATCGGCTGTTATACGGCCTCGCACAATGTCGATGATATGTTCAGGCTTAAAGGGAGCGGCCACGGCCTGCATCACTTCAAGGATGTTGAGCAGGCTGTCGCAAGCCTCCTCCGGTGTCTTGGGATGTATGCAGTTGTCACAATTGCCGCAGTTGTCTCGGTCATATTCCTCGCCGAAATAGTGCAGCAGCGTGCGGCGACGGCATACCGAGCTTTCGGCAAAAGCTGCTGTCTCGGCCAGCAGTTGCCGCCCTATTTCCTGCTCGGACAATGGCTTGCCCTGGATAAACTTCTCCATCTTACGCAAGTCCTTTGGCGAATAAAATGTAATACACCGCCCCTCGAGGCCGTCGCGCCCCGCACGGCCGGTTTCCTGATAGTATCCTTCGAGAGACTTGGGCATGTCGTAATGGATGACAAAACGCACGTCCGGCTTGTCTATACCCATGCCGAAGGCTATGGTAGCTACGATTATGTCCACATGCTCCTGCAAGAAGGCGTCTTGATTGGCCGAGCGTTTGGCCGCATCCATGCCCGCATGATAGGGCAAGGCCTTGATGTCGTTGACGCACAGCAATTCGGCCAATTCTTCGACTCGTTTACGGCTCAGGCAATAGATAATTCCGCTCTTACCGGGATTAGACTTGATGTAGCGGATGATGTCGGCATCGACGTTGCGTGTCTTGGGACGTATCTCATAATAAAGATTGGGGCGATTGAACGATGACTTGAAGAGTGCGGCATCATTCATCCCGAGGTTTTTCTGTATGTCATGTTGTACCTTTGGAGTGGCCGTGGCCGTGAGTGCAATCACCGGCCTAACGCCTATCTCATTGATGATGGGGCGTATGCGACGGTACTCAGGGCGAAAGTCATGTCCCCATTCGGAGATGCAGTGCGCCTCATCTATGGCATAAAACGAGACATTGATACTCTTGAGAAATTCGATATTTTCCTCTTTGGTAAGCGATTCTGGCGCCACGTACAACAGCCGAGTGCGACCGGCGACAATGTCGTCCTTAACCGCCTCTATAGCCGCACGACTCAGCGAAGAATTGAGAAAATGAGCTATGGTGTCATCGCCGCTGTATTGACGCATAGCATCCACCTGATTTTTCATCAGTGCTATCAATGGCGAAATAACCACGGCAGTACCGGGACACACCAAAGCCGGAAGCTGATAGCATAGCGACTTACCTCCGCCGGTGGGCATCAGCACAAAGGTGTCGCGCCCTTCCAGAAGACTCATAATGATATCCTCCTGCCTGCCTTTGAACTTGTCAAAGCCAAAGAACTCTTTCAGTACCTGCGTAAGCTGTTGTCGTGTAACCATTGCTTCACTGCTTTATGTGACGTATACCGGGATGTCGCGCAAATCGCAAACTCGCATGGCCATATATATTACTATTTATATGTGTACCTACGATTCAGAAGATAGGTATGCTTGTGCACGGTTGATGCGCTCGAGCGCATAGTCGCGCGTAACGGTAAAGGTCTTGACATCCTTGCCGGGAGTCTCGAACATGGCATCAGTCATGACTGTTTCGACGATGGAACGCAATCCGCGTGCTCCGAGTTTGTACTCTATGGCCTTGTCCACTATCAATTCGAGGGCGTCATCATCAAAAGTCAGCACAATGCCGTCCATTTCGAACAACTTGATGTACTGGCGTATGATTGCATTCTTAGGCTCGGTGAGCACTCGGCGCAAGGCGGCGCGATCCAGCGGCTCAAGATGAGCCAGTACCGGGAGGCGGCCGATAATCTCGGGTATCAAACCGTAGGAACGCAGGTCCTGGGGCGCAACGTAGCGCAGATAGTCGTCTTTGTCTATCTTGCGGCGCACACCATCGGTAGCATAGCCCACGACATGCGAGTTCAATCGATGCGCAATTTTCTGTTCGATGCCGTCAAAAGCTCCGCCGCAAATAAATAGGATATTCTTGGTATCCACCGGTATCATTTTCTGCTCTGGATGTTTGCGTCCGCCTTGTGGCGGGACGTTGACTATCGACCCCTCGAGCAGCTTGAGCAAACCCTGCTGGACTCCCTCTCCACTAACATCGCGCGTAATCGAGGGATTGTCGCCCTTACGCGCAATCTTGTCGATCTCATCTATGAAGACTATGCCTCGCTCAGCCGAAGCTACGTCATAGTCGGCAGCCTGCAACAAGCGCGTAAGCAGGCTCTCAATATCCTCGCCCACATATCCGGCCTGTGTCAGGACTGTGGCATCGACTATGGTGAAAGGCACATCGAGCATACGCGCTATTGTACGAGCTATCAGTGTCTTGCCCGTGCCGGTAGGACCGACCATGACGATATTGCTCTTTTCAATGTCTACGTCATCGTCATCCTTGGGTTGTGATAAACGTTTGTAATGGTTATACACCGCCACGGACAACACCTTCTTGGCATCGTCCTGACCTATGATGTATTGGTCGAGAAAAGCCTTGATGGCAGCCGGCTTGGGCACCGTATCCATATTGACAGCTTCGGCCTTAGCCAAACCTTTGCCATCGTGACTGATTGAGTTGCGATACTCTTGCAGCATTCCGTGGAGGCCGTCTACGCACTCGGCGCATATATATGCACTTTGATCTGCAGACGGAATAATCACCTCGCTCATGTCGGAGGGTCGCCCACAAAACGAGCACACAATGGTTTTCGTTTTCTTTTTCTTATTGGTTGGATTATTGACTGGCATTTGTCGTGTTGGTTATGAATCGAGCCTTATCCAAGACTCGCAAACAGATGGAAAAGCAGGCAAACGGAACTTGCCGCTTGTGCAACCTTTGGGTCTCTCCACGCTATCGGGGCACGTAAAGCTACCGCGTATAGCGAGAGGCGCACCGAGGCCGTAGTTGCAAACTATTTTTTCTGGCGCAGCAGCACTCGATCAATCATACCGTAAGCATTGGCTTCCTCGGCTGTCATCCAGTAGTCGCGGTCGCTGTCGGCCTCCACCTTCTCATAAGGCTGGCCCGAATGTTCGGAAATGATGTTGTACAGTTCTTTCTTGAGCTTCTGGATTTCTCGTGCTGTAATCTCAATATCGGAGGCCTGCCCCTGAGCCCCACCCATGGGCTGGTGTATCATCACTCGCGAATGGCGCAGCGCAAAGCGCTTGCCCTTGGCTCCGGCCACAAGCAGCACAGCCGCCATAGACGCCGCCATGCCGGTGCATATCGTGGAGACATCGCTCGATATATATTGCATGGTGTCATAGATGCCAAGACCGGCATACACGCTGCCACCGGGCGAATTGATATAGATGCTCACATCCTTGCCCGGGTCAGAGCTATCGAGGTACAACAGCTGGGCCTGTATCACATTGGCAGTATAATCATCTACCTGCGAGCCTAAAAAAATGATACGATCCATCATCAGACGCGAAAACACATCCATTTGTGCCACGTTCAGTTGGCGCTCCTCGATGATTGTCGGCGAGACATATCCGGCGCCGGCAGTGATGACTGCATTGGACACCTGCGATGTATACCGGTCCAGTGCAAGGCCGTTCATGCCCAGATGGTGTACGGCATAATTACGAAAGTCATTGTTGTTCATATCGTTGTAAGTTTCTTATAATTCAACTAAAAATCTTTGACGCTATATAGCGGCCAAAGGCACGGCGCAAGGACAAATATTTCCCTAATTCCGTCTTACGAAATTAAGCATATTTTTTCATTCCGCCAAATTTTCACAAACCCTCACACAAAAAAACGTCTGTGCATGCCGCCCTTCCGGCCCTCTGACCTCTGCAACCCCGGCAAAGCACATTGCCTCCTTGACTCTCGGCGATTCCAATAGGAATCAGTCATTGACAGACTTGGCCGTCTCACGCAAATTAAGTACTTTTGCGCATAAAACCATCGCACAAAACTATGCCCCAAGCCACATATCCCATTAAAAAATTTGCGGACCTGCGGATGTACATTGCCGCAGATATGTTCCGTTATATGACATCCACAAGTGCCAAGGCGTTCCTTCGCGCATGGTATATTGCCGGTTTAGGTATACATTCTTTATGCGCTGCTGTCGCTACTACAGCCACAGATTATGGCATCGGCCTCTATTTCTGTTATGCCGCATAGCCCTGCGGCACTACTCTGTCAAATACGGCTTCCAAATTCCGTGGCAGACAGACATAGGCCCGGGGCTGATGATAGGCCACTACGGCTCTATTATTATCAATCCAAACAGCCGTATAGGCATCAACTGCAACATTTCGGTCGGAGTTCTTATGGGACTGACCCATGACATTGAGCACCATGTTTTTTACTACCCCACTATCGGGCATCGGGTTAGTTTGGCCAACGGCGTGAAAGTCATTGGCAACGTCCACATTGACGACGGAGCCGTTGTCGGAGTCGGAGCTGTCGTCACAGCCGGACTCGACAAAGACGCCGTAGCCGTGGGCGTACCGGCTCGCGTAATTGCCCACACCGGCAGTGCCGCCTACGTCGGCTCCTTCCATCCCGCAACCATTCCCCTGATGAACGAATGATGAACGAAGCCGTAAAGGCATCGAATTAAGTCGACTCCTCCGCTTGATTTGAAGTAGGCAAAAGACCGCCTCGACTTGCGTATGATTAGCACTTGACAATCTTCTCGTACATCTTCAAGACCGAATCACACCACGCGTCCAGCGTGTACTTAGTTCTATTGCGTGCTGCCGTAATTGCCGTATTTTCAGCCAATTTATGTCTATCGATTGAGATAAAGTCCTCTATTTTGTCTGCCAAATCACTAACATCAAGGCTTTTGAAAAGCTTCACAGACGGATTGCCGGCATTCCACATTCTCGCTTTAATTACACACTCTTCAGAGCAGTATTTAGAAAGTTAATAGACTTTATTCGCTCACGGTTTAGAATAGTATCGATACTATCCCAATCTATTGGTGCAAGTGAATCTACTTCAGAGACATCTTGAACCATTCGGTCTTGCAATCCGAATAGTTCAAGAAGCCACTGCATTCTCGTATTGCCGCGTTCCGAATTGCATAGAACTATAAATGGTCGATGATTCAAAATCGAAAAGGCTGTACCATGAAAGCTGTCACAAATCACCAAATTTGCATTAGAAATACCGGCAAGCCAACCTTCGATTGACAAACGTTTTTCCAGCTTCTTACCAAAAGAGTTATATTCACTTGAATACTCAGGCAACCCCAATTCTTTAGTCAAAGACTCGACAATGCGGCCTTTGCAATAATCCCAATCCAGAATGTACGTGAACACATATGGTCTATCAGTTGCTGCACCATTTATCGATGGGTAATCTGATGCATCCAAAAGCATTGTCGGATCCAATACTACTTTGACATCATTGCGTCCAAAATACTTTCTACATAATTCAACCGCACTTGCTTCACGAACGCTGACAGCGATAAAATTCTTTAATAATTCGGCACATCTACATGTTTCTTCTTCTGTAAAATCCCAATAGTCAATACCTATTGATGCAGCATAAGCTATGCGCGGCAATTTGTTAGCAAAAGACAAAAAAGACCAATCAAGACGTGGGTTGTAAGCTCGCCGCCATACCTGATCACTACCGGTCAAAACCACATCAAAGTGGTTGGTTTTCATGCAATGTTTTAACTGTCTGTCAGTTGACACTCTCGATGTCATATTAATTTGAGCACAGACAAATCTTTCAATATCAAACCTACGTCCCGAGAGCTTACTCTTTCGAAAAAGATTCTGCACGCCCAAGCGGATGCGTCCCAATAAAGGAGGACGCCATATGTCATAGTCAATGGTCACCGGGTAATGCCCCATACGACGCAATACTCGCTGCAAAGCCAAGTTCTGAAGTATGCCACCATAATTATCCTTTAGTGGCTGAGTAAAAATACCTATTCTCATACAATAAACATTTCCGGTTAGTGATTATACACTGTTTTCCACCGATATGACCCACAAAATTACGCAAAAAGGAAGATATTTCGTACCTTTGTACTAATTTTTGGTGTTATTTCTTTTTCTATAACACACCATTTATATTTAATATGGCGACCAATCAATTAAAAGCCGGAGCAATACTCAATTATGTAATTTTAGGGCTAAATGCCCTAACTGGCTTACTGTATACGCCCTATATGCTACGTATGCTTGGCCAAAACGAGTATGGCATATATACCTTGGCTGCATCTGTAATTGCATATCTCAGCTTATTAGACTTTGGACTCGGCAACGCAGTTGTACGATATACCGCAAAGATGCGTGCCAAAGAAGATAAAGAAGGTCAGTATTCGCTTTTCGGCACGTTTACCATTGTATACAGCATAATCGGTCTCATTGCACTCATTGCGGGCTTGATTTTGTGGGCCAACACGGATAACTTGTTCGGATCAACAATGACCGCAGACGAATTGGAACAGACCCGAACCGTAATATTGCTCATGGTCCTAAATGTAGCCGTATCATTCCCACTAAGCATATATGGTTCCATAATTACTGCGTACGAAAACTTTATATTCCTGCGTGTAGTTGCGATAATACGCATACTTGTCTCCACAGGAGTGCTTGTAGTTATCTTGTATTTTGGACACAAAGCTGTCGGACTTGTGGTTGTTCAGACGATATTTAACTTGATCGGCTTGCTGATTAACGCAGTATATTGCAATAAGAAGCTACGAATCAAAATGCGGTTCAATAATTTCAACTGGCCACTTATCCGCGAAATTGCCGTATACTCGTTTTGGATATTTCTCAATGTCATTATGGATCGCATATATTGGTCCACCGGGCAATTTGTATTAGGCGTAACTGCCGGCCCAACCACGGTTGCCATCTATGGCATAGCAATAACCATTATGGCAATATACATGAGTTATTCCACTGCAATAGCGGGAGTTTTGCTACCACGGATTACATCAATGGTAACCTGCAATGCCAGTGATCGCGACATTTCTGATTTGTTCATTCGCACCGGACGACTCCAATTTATCATTATGAGCCTAATCCTTTCGGGGTTCATTGTTTTTGGAGCCCCATTCATCCGAATTTGGGCAGGCCCTGACTATACCGGAGCATATCCTATCGCCACGATTTTTCTAACTGCGTTACTCATACCTCTGATTCAAAACGTTGGCATCACAATCTTGCAGGCCCGTAATCAGATGCGCTTCCGTTCACTTTTATATGTAAGCATTGCTATTGTGACCCTTGGAGCCCAAATACTATTAGCGCCCGATTATGGCGGCATAGGGTGCGCATTTGCCATTGGAGCTGCCCTACTACTTGGCCAAGGACTAATCATGAACATATATTATCAACGCAAGCAACACATTGACATATTAAAATTTTGGTGCGAGATTGGGCGTATGATGCCAATTCCAGTTTTAATGACTATAATTGGACTATATATAGTAAATTCTCTTCCTGAACTTAGCATCAGTCAAATATTACTCGCTATGGCGATGTACATCACTATATACATCCCATTATTTTGGATATGCTCAATGAATATGTACGAGCGAGAACTTGTCCGCGCTCCTTTTGCCAAAGTATTACGTAGAATCCGTTGTCAATAACAATGATACATATCACTGATCCATATAAATGTTGCGGTTGTGGAGCATGCGTAAGCATCTGTCCGCGACAATGTATCGTTCTCAAAAAGGATGATACCGAAGGTTTTCTATACCCTGAAGTTGACTCTTCTTTATGTTGTCATTGTGATGCCTGCGAACGTGTATGCCCTATGCTTAATGACAATGCGTCACTAAAGCCATTGTACGTTATTGCCTGTCGCAATGATGATAAGGATGTCCGAATTAGCTCATCTTCGGGCGGTATATTCTCGTCATTAGCCGAGCATATTATATCCAAAGGCGGGGTTGTCTTCGGTGTACGTTTCAGCGATGATTTTGGTAAAGCTATATTTTGCGAAATTAGCAACACCTCAGACATTTCCCTGCTACGTGGATCAAAGTATATGCAAGCCGAGACGACCAATATATATACTCTTGTACGCGAAAGACTGCATCAAAAAAGATTAGTACTTTTCAGCGGAACGCCCTGTCAAATTCGCGCGCTGCGACTGTACTTGGGGCAGGATGCACATTCATCATTGCTTTATTGCGTTGACATTATCTGCCATGGCGTTCCATCTTCTGAAGTATGGCGCCGCTATCTCCATAATGTGATAGGAAACCAAATCCCATCATATGTTTCATTCCGAGACAAAACTACCGGGTGGAAGAACTTCAGTATGGTCATCAAGACACCGACAGAGGTATACAGCTGTGTACATCGTGACGACCTTTATATGCAGTCATTCCTACGCAACGTCAACCTCCGTCCATCATGTTACAATTGCCAAACAAAGAACGGACGCTCGGGTGCGGATTTGACTATAGGCGACTTTTGGGGCATTCCATCCGAGGCAGACGATGACAAAGGCATATCTCAAGTGCTTGTTATGACCAACCATGGAGAAGCCCTACTTAACAAAACACAGGTCCGCGGAACTTGCCACTCCGAAAGCTATGTACAACAGCATAATACCGCGTACTACACCTCTATTGGAGAGCCATCAAGACGAAGGTACTTTTGGCGTCTATACAAAAAGGACTTTACTAAAGCCATCAAATGTAGCACTGAATATCAATCTCCCATTCAGCACGTTAAATCATATATCAGAAATTTATTGTTCAATAATTTATTATGAATATATCCCATTCCGTCAACAAGCCAAAAGTATCTGTCATCGTACCTGTATACAATGCAGAGTCATACCTTGTGCGCTGTATTGATTCATTACTTTCTCAGACACTAAAAGACATTGAACTAATTTTTATAAACGATTGTAGCACAGACAATTCCATGGACATATTATCCAATATTGCCCATTACGAAAATATACGTGTATTGTCTACAAAAAGAAACAGCAAACAGGCTAAGGTTAGAACTATTGGTATAAAAACTGCAACAGGCGAATTTATCGCAAATTGCGATCCAGACGATTGGGTTGAGCCAAACATGTATGAAACAATGTATAATTTGGCCAAAGCATCAAATTCCGACATTATAACCTGCCGCATCAGGCACGAATTTGGAAACGGCAGATACTCCATCCAAGGCCCAATGCCTGATGGCTGCGGCAAAGATATTTTAGGGGGGGGGCAAAATAAGCCATTCTCTATGCAACAAACTAATATCACGAGAGTTGATTATGAAGCATAGTATTTACCCTTTTCCTGGCATAAATTATGGCGAAGACTGCAATACCATTATACGTGCTGCGTTTTATGCCAAACACATAAGCAGCACGTCTGAGGCCCTCTACCACTACGACCAAACTAACCCCACATCCATAACAAAGCATTCCTGTATTTGGCTTTTAGAGAATTACGGATATAAAAACATTGCTCTTATTGAAGATTTCTTCAGAGACAACAACGCATATCCAGAAATGAAATCTATTATTGACGAACTAAAGTATACATACAAAGCTCCCTTGCTCTACACGGCATGTAATGATGGTGCAATATGGTGCGAGATATTTCCTGAGATACACAGCGAAATACGGCACATGCATTTACCAAAAGCATTTCGTCTGACACTCTCTGCTATCGCAAACCATCCAAAACTTGTCAAAATTTTTTCTAAATATATAACACGCGGCTCTAAATAGAAATGTTTCAGTCCAACATATCCATTATCATACCTACATATAACAATTCTCAATACATCTGCCGATGCATTGAATCAGTACTTGCGTGCGGTAGCGAGGAGTTGGAGGTCATCATCGTGGACGATGGCAGCACAGACAATACCGGAGAAATAGTCAAGGTGCTTGCCGAGAAAGATGGGCGAATACGGTATGTCTACCGGCAAAATACCGGGGTCTCAGCTGCAAGAAACTATGGCATAAACTTGGCTCGCGGCAAATGGGTATTTTTTGTGGATGGTGACGATGTCGTAGATGCTGAAATGATTCGAATGCTGATACCGGAGGATAGCACGATTCAAATCATAGGCGCTATGATGCTGGAAAATGACAATGGTGAAGTATTACGAGCAAACAGTTTTGACCATGTACAAGGCTACCCGGAAATAACGTTTTTCAAAAAGTCTGACTGGGGAATTTTATATGCCACAGCGCTGCTCAAGTCTCCCTGTGCCCGGGCATATAACGCCGAAATTATACGCCGGCACAACATCCGCTTTGACGAGCGTGTCGCATATGGCGAGGATTTGCTGTTCAATCTCGAATACTTGCGGCATATTAGCCTAATACAGCTGACAACCATGCCATTGTACCACTACATCAAACACGGCAATTCAAATTCGTCATCACGATACCTTAATGGTATGGCCGCATCCATCGACATAATAGCCGAAGCGGCTCAATCGTTTTGTGCTCATTTAGGAATAGGCAAGGATGGGTTCAGAAAGTATTGTGCCGAGGATATTATGTATCTCGGTTTAAAAGCAATCTCTAATGAGTTCCTTTCAGAAGACAAACATGGTCGTTACAGGCGCGTAAACGCCATATTGCGCAACACGCACTTCCGTGACGCAACGCGCATCACCCTCCGGCACAGCACAGTAAGCGGCCTTTTTAAAACCCTTATGCGCCTTGGATGGCCACCGGCCATATACGCATTCTATTGGGCTGCATATCATAAAATCCAGCCAAAATAATCATAATCATTATGAAGAGTGTAAGAGCTATAGGAACTATGAGAGCAATGCATCATACCCATTCCTCCCATTATTCACATTATTCCCATTCCTCCCATTTAATAAAGCCTGTCTATGCCTAAGCGAGTACTATTTATAATAAGCAATATGGAGACCGGTGGCGTCAGCAAGGCAATGACATCGCTGCTGGCAGTGCTGGACCGCACTCGCGTGACACCGGAGTTGCTGATAGTGTCGCCACATGGGACACTAATGCCACTTATACCCGATGACGTGCATATATATACCGACCGACGTATGGCGGCATTGACAGCCGGAATCGGCGGCCTTTGGTCTCTGGTACGGCTCGGACGGCCTGACCTGGCGGTAATGTCAATGATTCGCATGGCGGTAATGCGCGTGTCGCGATGCGCCGGCGCCTGGATGCTGGCACGCCTGATGCCGCGTCTCAAAGGTCGCTGGGACGCCGTAGTCGATTTCAACGGCCAGCACCAGCTCTATTATATGGCGCGCAAAATCGAGGCAGATCGCCGTGCCACTTTCTTCCATAGCGATTACCGCCGTTGGCGCTACTACGAAAGTGCCGACCGACGATTCTTCGGCCATGTCGATGCCATATTCACCATCAGCGATGTATGCGTCGAAGCCTTACGTGAAGTTTTTCCGGAGTACACAGACCGTATTGCCAAGGTCGAAAATGTCTGCGCCCCGGGCATCATCGCACACATGGCCGCCCAAACGCAAGAAATGCCGACACTGCATGGCACGGTATTAATGACACTTGGGCATATCACATACAATAAAGGTGCAGACCTCATAATCGAAGCGGCCGGACGCTTGCACGATGCCGGCGTAGACTTCACCTGGATGATGGTCGGAGCGCCGCAGGAACAGGAATATATCACGAAGATGTCCACGCCGCCGCTGGATGCACACTTCCGACTCATCGGAGTCACCGCCAACCCCTACCCCTACCTGCGCCGCGCCGACATCGTGGTACACCCCTCGCGCTTCGAGGGCAAGTCCATAGCCTTGGACGAAGCCCGGCTGATGGGCAAAGCCGTAGTTGTTACCGATTTCAGCACCGTCGGCGACCAGTTCACAGACGGCGTCAATGCCACGATAGTACCGATGGACGGCGAATCAATAGCCAACGCCATACGCGACCTCATCGAACACCCCGAAACCGCCGACAAATACCGATGTTACAATGCCTCCCACCCTGCCGACCAATCGCACACCCTCGACCCATTATATGATTTTATCGATAAACAATAGACAGATATGCGTATTCTCCACGTAATCACATCATTGCACACAGGCGGAGCCGAAAGACTAATGGTAGATCTGCTGCCTCGTATGGCCGACCAAGGCCACGAAGTGCACCTTGCAATCTTCGACTGCACGCATACACCATTCTACAAGGCGCTCGAAGCAACCGACAAGGTCGCCATACACGACTTCGGCGGAAGCGTCTACTCGCCGCTTCAAATATTCAGGCTCATTCGAGTGATACGCAAGCACCACTTCGATATTGTCCATACGCACAACACCTCGCCTCAGATGTTCGGAGCTATCGCATCTATATTTGTCTCAAAAAAAGTAACATTCATCACCACTGAACACAGCACAGAAAATCGCCGCCGCAACAGCCTTTGGCGCCCCATCGATCGGTGGATGTACACACGGTACAGCCGCACAATCTGCATATCAAACGAAGCACTTACCGCACTCGAGTCCCATGTTGGTAGACATCCTACACGGAACATCGTAATCCAGAATGGTGTTGATACCATTCGTTTTACTACAATACCTTTGGGTGAAATACCGCCAGAGAATACCGAAGTACACATAATTATGATTGCTGCTTTTAGATCAGGGAAGAACCAAGAGACGCTTGTACGGGCGCTCGCGCTATTGCCCGAACGCTTCCGTCTCACTCTTGTGGGCACCGGTGAGCGTATGGAATACGTACGTACCATAGCTCAAGAGGCCGGCGTTTCGGGACGCGTTACATTTGCCGGACATCGCGACGACATCCCGGAAGTACTTAAATCTTCTGACATTACCGTACTATCTTCGCACTACGAAGGACTTTCGCTGTCCTCAGTAGAATGTATGGCCGCCGGACGACCGTTCATTGCCTCGGACGTTCCCGGACTTCATGACATAGTCAATGGAGCCGGCATCCTTGTGCCGGACAACAATGCTCAAGCCCTTGCCTATACCATCACAAAGCTTTGCAACAATCCATCTTTCTATCGCAATACGGCCGAAAACTGTCGCAAACGAGCCTTGGATTACGATATTTCTACAATGACTAAAGGGTATTTGAAATTATATTCCGAAATCAAGGCATAAGCAATACATATTCTCGCCTCTGCTCGTTATATTCCGACAGGCACAAATTTTCCGAGTGCTTGTGGTGTCGCATCTAAAAACTTTTAGCTACCTTTGCAAAACAATCGCGCCTAAGGGAGGCTATGCCTGCCTTACTTAATTGTGGCGCAACATACAACGACAATACACACAACAGATTATGAAAGAACAAATACTTGCTATCACCGGCAAACCCGGGTTATACCGTCTGCTGTCGCAAGGCAAAAACATGCTCATCGTCGAAAATATCACCACACACCATCGTATGCCGGCTTATGCAAGCAACAAAGTGGTAGCTCTCAGCGAAGTAGCCATTTACACTACCGGCGACGACATGCCCTTGTTCGAAGTTATGGACAAGGTTAAAGCCGCTACCGAAAGCAAACCTGTAGATATTAAAGCCCTGGGCGGAGACACCGAAATACGTGAATACTTCGGCAAAGTATTCCCCGAATACGATAGCGAGCGCGTATACACCACCGACATCAAGAAATTCTTTAATTGGTACAACACACTCATCCGGGCCGGTATCACCGACTTTGCTCCCGAAACCGAAGACACCGAAGAGGCTGCTGCCGAAGAAGTCAAATAACTTCGGCCTAAGGACACACTCTCTCCCTCTTGACATGAACTTGACCGGACATCGTCCCTTATCGGTATGCACCGCAATACTCGTGGCGCTACTGACTTGTGTCGGCATAGACACACTTGCCGCTTCGCGCTGGCATCCGGACATTCTGGGCGACGGGTATGTCTGTACAACCATATACCAACCAGCCGACTACGGCGGGGATGTAACGTGCACCGTCATACGCCATGATGTCGGATGCAATACAGCCGACACCTTACGCCGTGGTGTACTATACATTCACGGATACAACGACTACTTCTTCCAAAAGGATATGGGTGACCGCTTCGTTGGCTCGGGATACGCCTTCTACGCCGTTGATTTGCGCCGTTACGGACGTTCGGTACTGCCATATAGGCGTCCTTACGAAGTACGCAACATCGCCGAATACTATGCGGACATCGACTCGGCTCTGATGCTGATGCATCAAAACGGTGTACGCGACATTGTACTGATGGGCCACAGCACCGGAGGTCTTGTAGCCGCATCATATCTCAACACACGGCACGACACCGAAATACGAGCTCTGGTACTTAACAGTCCCTTCCTCGAATGGAACATGGGCGGATTTATGCGTCACGTAGCTATCCCTATAGTCGGATGCCTCGGCCGACACTTTCCAAACATCGCTATAAGTCAAGGCGATGGAACCGCCTATGCCGAAAGTCTGCTCAAACAGTACCACGGGCAATGGGAATTCAACACCGATTGGAAGACCATACATCCGCGCAAAGTGACGGCCGGGTGGATACGCGCCATCTCTGAAGCCCAAGACGCACTGCACCGGCACTCATGGATTACGGTACCCATCCTACTAATGTCCTCCGGACACAGCGTCTATGGCGACAAATGGACACCCGAGCACCAGCATGGCGACGCTGTGCTAAATGTCGAGGACATTCGCCGCTATGGTGTCACCCTCGGTCCGGATGTCAAATCCTATAAATTCGAAGGAGGCCTGCACGACCTTATCCTTAGTGACCGCCCCGTAGCCGATGCCGTATACCGCACCATCTTCGACTGGCTCGCCCGACAGCTTCCACCACAACCCGAATAATGCCCGGAGTAGGCCTCCGCTTTACTCGGCCATAAAATGCATCGCTTACTTTCCGAAGCATTATAACGGATACCGATGCATGCCGATTTTAGACACCGACATATATATACAACGGTAGACGTACACGGCATACATAAGCGACCATCAGTAACCCGCAGCCCGCAGTTTTATAGGGGGACGCATATCTCGCGGGAAATTGCTATCTTTGCACTTAAAAGAACACTCAGAATAAAACGCACCGACTAATGGGTACAAACATATTCGGACGCATACCAAGCGTCACCAAGAATTTACTGATAATTAATATTATCGTATTCGCTTTTGGCGCACTGATGCCGAAAGCGGTACAGAATATGGAGGACGTACTGGCGCTGCATTACGCGACATCGCCCGGCTTCCATGTATGGCAAGTATTCACCTATATGTTCATGCATGGCAGCTTCACTCATCTGTTCTTCAACATGTTTGCATTGCTTATGTTCGGTTCGGTACTCGAATGGACAATGGGTTGGCGACGCTTTCTCTTCTTCTACATCAGTTGCGGCATTGGTGCGGCATTGATACAGATGGGCGTATTCGCCATAATATTATCCAAGTACCAGGCTATGATGAATCCGTCTCAGTTCCACGATGTAATCGTGTATGGTTGGGACGCTATGCATCAAGGTCAGTACTTTATAGACAGCACCCTCGCCACAATCTCATCCCTGGTTAATACACCATGCGTAGGCGCTTCGGGCGCCATCTTCGGCCTGCTATTGGCCTTCGCTATGCTGTATCCCAACCGCGAACTGTACTTAATGTTTATTCCCATACCCATCAAGGCCAAATGGATGGTACTGGGCTACTGCCTGCTCGAGCTATCGCTTGGACTGACCGGCGCCGCTGACGGCATCGCACACTTCGCACACCTCGGTGGAGCTGCTTTCGGCTTTGCCATACTGATGTACTGGAAAAAGAAAGGGGCTTTCCGTGGCAACTATTAGAACCGGACGTATTTTCACGGCACTTGGAGGCCCACCCACAATCGCACTGCTGGCGCTCAATGTTGCTGTATTCGTATGCCTGCACTTGTGCGTATGGTGCGGCATTGATGACTACGCGGCAGCTGAAGCACTTTCGTTGCCTTCCGATGCGGCAAATCTGGCCTCGCGTCCGTGGACGCCGCTGACGTATATGTTCACTCAATGGGACGGCCTACATCTGCTGGTCAACATGTTATGGCTGGCTTCGTTCGCCCCGATATTTTATCGCATAGGTTTGCCCGGACTGACATGGCGCGTCTACCTTGCCGGAGGCATCGGCGGAGCATTGGCTTTCGAAATAGCCGCAGCCTGCACACCAGTGCATGGAATGCTGGCCGGGGCAAGTGCCGCCGTCCTTGGCATCATCACTGCCGCCGTAATCTATAGGCCGCATACACGTCTCAACTTGCTTGGCATCGGCGAAGTATCTATAGTCTTCACTGCCATCATCGTCGGCCTGCTATACATCATTGCATCATATGGCACTCCTGAAACATTTGCCGCGCACATGGGTGGAGCACTCGGTGGCGGCCTGTATGCCTTTGTCGAGAAACGAATACGCCGATACAAAGCTCAGCGTCAAATACGGAAAGCCGCAAACACCACACATAACACGACAGCACCCGAAAAAATGCAAGCCGAGCTGGACAAAATACTCGCCAAGGTAGGACGCAGCGGCTACGGATCGCTCAATGACGCCGAACGCCGCCGTCTTTTTGAAATTTCACAACACCTCAAATGACCGCCAAAACCGACACAACCACACCGGCGGCAACCGCGTCCGTCAACACGACACAAGTCGCCGATAGCACTCGCCGCCATCCGTGGTGGCATCACGTACTGTCGGTCATTATGTGCATAGTCACCTGTGCCGTGTCCATCGCTACAATAATCTCGGCCTGGGCCGGCTCCATAGACCCCGAAGACATCCCGGTGGCCGGAGTGTGCGTGATGGTGCTACCCATACTCGCGCCAATACTGCTGGCCGTATTCATCATAGACGTATTTTGGTGGCGACGTAGCGCCGTTATCGCCGGACTTGCCTTGGCTATTTGTTTGCCGCGAATTCTCAGTGTGTACCCCTTGTCATGGCCTCCAGGCCCTCTACCCGAAGAATACAAGCCGCGTGCTTGGACTCTACTATCTTACAATTGTGCCGAGTGGCTCGATCTTGATCAAAAATACCCGGACGACATCAACCCGGCATTGTCATACATCCTGCGCACGGATGCCGACATCGTGTGTATTCAGGAAGCCGACTACCTATCCGTAGAGCACAGCGTACGCATCACATCAAAACAAATAGACAGCATATCACGCCGCTATCCGTACATAATCTTCAACGACCACAACCAGCTGTTGCTAAGCAAACACCCGGCGGACGCCCTACCTCTGGGATACGAACGGCGCCGCTACGGCAACGGCGATATAGCCGGATACCGCATACACATCGACAGCCATGTACTCACAATATTCAACGTCCATCTACAAAGCATCGGCCTGACCGAGGACGATAAGGAACTCTACAGCGGACTGACCGGCATTTCCGAACATCCGGCTACAATGATCGATAATCCGCTGCAACGCGTACGTACCGACTTAGTGGCCAAACTCAGCGCAGCCAATGTCATGCGTGCACGCCAAGTCAAACGCCTGATTCAATATATCCGCAAATTTGGCGGGACCAATTGTATAGTTTGCGGAGACTTTAACGATGTTCCCGGGTGCTATGCCCTGGAGCAAGTCGAGGATCAAGGTCTGCGACAGGTCTACCCGGCTGTCGGTCTCGGATACATGTATACGTACAACCGCAACTCAATGTACTTTCGCATCGACCACGTATTATGGCGCGGCAATTTTGCGCCGCACAGCATGAAACGTGGCGACATCCGTAATTCGGACCACTTCCCGCTGCTCACCACTTTCGTGTGGAACGATGACAAGTGAAAAGGCGTCCTATTAGCCGTCTCAGCACCTGTTTCATATCCGTTTCACTCCACTTCCGCGTATAATTTCATCCTCGGCACATCATCCTACACGCTACACTTCAACCACGAACCTATCGCAGCCGCAAGTCCAACCACAATCACGTCTAAAAGTGGCCACACTCTGAAAAGACGTGGCTATTATTTTTTGCGATTGACGATTTAATGCTTAACTTTGTACTATGACTAACGAAGACAATACATTCGGAGAGGATTTGCGTCAAGCCGTGGAGGTACTGCGGCACGGCGGACTTATACTCTACCCGACAGACACCGTTTGGGGCATCGGTTGCGATGCCACAAACGAAGATGCGGTACATCGTGTATATTCAGTCAAGGGACGCCGTGACAATAAGGCACTCATAACACTCGTGGGTGACTTAGGCGCGCTCGAACGCACCGTTGACGCCGTCCCGGACATAGCATACGACCTCATCGAATGTTCGGACCGACCACTGACCATTGTCTACGACCGCGGCCGCGGTGTTGCTCCGGCACTTATGGGCGAAGACGGAACCTTGGGCATACGACTGACCCGCGAACGCTTCTCGGCTGCCCTATGCCGTGCCCTCGGACGCCCGCTGGTGTCCACATCAGCCAATTTCAGCGGAGCACCAACACCTCGCACCTTCGACCAAATAGACCCGCAACTTGCCGCCCAAATGGACTACGTTTGCCTCACCGGACGCGACCGTAAACCCGGACGCCCGTCCATTGTCATGCGTTTAGAGCAGGGAGGAGTATTCAAAATACTTCGTAAATAGCGTACAAAAAAACCACATCACCGCATTACAGCCACTATAAAAGCTCGCCCCAAATCAAAATACTTCAATTAACAACGGCCGACAACACCAAAGCACAACGGCCACAGTATCAAACACATCACAGATAACCATCGTGCGAAATATCCGCTGCAAGGCTTTTACATACGTCTTTGCTGACTTCCTGATGCTCAACATCGGGTGGACGGCCTTCAGCGTTGTGCGCTACCACTTCCTTCCGGAGAGCATACGTATGCACTACACACTGGCCGAGCATCTTACGCAAAAGCACGTCATCACCGGGCAGATAATTGTTCCATTGGTGATGTTGGCCATATACTGGCTCTCGGGATACTACAGCAAGACATACTTCAAGTCTCGACTTGACGAATTGGGCAATACAGCCGTAGTCTCGGCTATAGGGGTTCTGGGCATATTCTTCATCGCAATCATCAACGACACACTCTCTCCCGGTGTCAAAGGATATTACGAGCTTATAGTCATACTATGGCTGCTGTGGTTTATCCCGGTATATCTTGTGCGCCTCATCCAGACCACGCATACCGCAAGACGCATCCAGCGGCGCGAATTGGCTTTCAACACCTTGGTCGTAGGAGCGACCAAAGGCGGCAAAGCATTGGTGGACAGACTTAACGCCGCACCGCGAGGAAGCGGAATACACATTATAGGATATGTTGACACAGACACAACCAATGCCACGGCTGCACAACGTCCGGACCTCGGACTGCCGGTGTATCGATTGGACGACCTACCCGAAATATGCAAAACGCTGGATGTGCACAACCTAATAGTCATTCCACACCGCGAAGGCATACGTCAGACCGGCCAACTAATCAACACCCTCTTTCCCCTTGACCGCACAATACTCATTCCGGCAGATCTCTACAGCATCATAGCCGCACGCCCTCGCATGTTCACCGTCACCGGCGAACCGCTCATTGACATCTCGCACAGCCAGGCGTCCAAGATGACACTAAACCTCAAGCGCACCGCCGATGTATTGGTGTCCGCCACAGCTCTGCTATTACTGCTTCCGCTATTTGTACTTCTTGCTCTGGCCGTACGCATAGACAGCCGAGGATGCGTGTTCTATCGCCAACAACGCATCGGATACCACAAGAAGCCCTTCTACATATATAAATTCCGCACCATGCGCGCAGACGCCGAGGCCTCGGGCCCGGCACTATCAACATTAGAAGACCCGCGAGTGACCCGCGTAGGACATTTCCTGCGCAAATACCGCCTTGACGAACTGCCCCAATTCTGGAACGTGCTGCGAGGCGACATGTCGCTGGTGGGACCGCGCCCCGAACGAGAATACTACATTCGCCAAATCGTGGCACGCGCCCCTTACTACAGCCTGCTGCATCAGGTACGACCCGGCATAACATCTTGGGGTATGGTCAAGTACGGATACGCAAGCAATGTCGACCAAATGCTCGAACGACTGCGTTACGACCTGTTGTACATCGACAATGTTTCCATGGCCGTAGATCTCAAGATATTGTTCTTTACCATACACACCGTTCTCACCGGCAAAGGCATCTAACCGGCCACGCATCCTCACCAAATAATGGCACAACACCCTACACACAAAAGCAAACCGGCCGCCTCGTGGTTTCTGCGTTTTCTGTCATGGCGCGAGAAGCACGTCTCGGAACGCGCCTTTGTCATATTCCTGGCGCTCATAGTGGGCATACTCAGCGGATTTGCCGCAATGCTACTGCGCTTTCTCATACACAGGATAGCCTCGGCGCTTACCGCCGACATCGACACACAATCAGGCAACTGGCTGTACATCCTGCTACCGGCCGTGGGCGTGGTCATTACCTACCTGTACGTGCGTTATATGGTACATGACAACATCTCGCACGGCGTCACGCGCGTGCTTGCAGCCATATCTACAAACAAAAGCAGACTCAAAAGGCACAATATGTACTCCTCGCTCATAGGCTGTTCCATTACCATCGGATTTGGCGGCAGCGTCGGTGCCGAGGGACCCATAGTTTACACAGGGTCAGCCATAGGATCGAACCTTGGGTCGGCATTTCGCATGTCTCCGCGCGTACTTATGCTGCTGGTGGGATGCGGCGCCGCCGCCGGTATTGCCGGAACATTTAAGGCTCCCATTGCCGGAGTGCTCTTCACCATAGAAGTATTGATGTTGGATCTAACCACCGTCTCGGTGATGCCGCTGGTGATTTCGTCAGTGACTGCCGCCACAATAGCCTATATATACACGGGGTACAACTTCGAATTCTTCTTCACACAAAGCGAGCCTTTCTTCGCCGCCAAAATTCCGCTGGTCATTTTCCTGGGCGTCATATGCGGATTGGTGTCGCTGTACTTCACACGCGTGATGAACATGATGGAGAATTTCTTCAAACGCTTCAAACACCCGGCGCTGCGCGTGGCCTCCGGATGCTTGATGCTTTCGTTGCTCGTATTTCTGTTTCCACCCCTCTATGGTGAAGGTTACTCATCCATCGAAGGACTGCTCAACGGAGATACCTCGTCCATACTTAATGGTTCTATGTTCTACGGCGAAGGCTCCAGTCATTTGGTAATCATTGCTTTCATTGCTATGATTATTGCCACCAAAGCCGTGGCCACCTCCGCCACCAATGGTGCCGGGGGCGTAGGCGGCACATTTGCACCCTCGCTATACGTCGGATGCATGACCGGATTTTTATTTGCCTACGTCACCAATCTCGTGGCACCCGAGGCACTCATTTCGGACAAAAATTTTGCACTGATGGGTATGACCGGCGTTATGTCCGCTGTTATGCATGCACCACTTATGGCCATATTCCTCACCGCTGAACTCACAGGCGGATACCAATTGTTCCTGCCACTGCTTATCGTCTCGGTAGTGTCATACGGCACCATACGACTGTTTCTGCCTTACAGCATATACGCGATGCGACTGGCTCAGCGCGGCGAGCTGCTGACACACCACAAGGATAAAGCCGTACTCACACTTCTCAAAGTCTCCAACGTCATTGAAAATGACTTTCTGCCCGTACGGCCCGATATGAACCTCAAACAAATGGTCGATACGATATCGCGCAGCCACCGCAACCTCTTTCCAGTACTCAGCCAAGACGGACGACTGCTCGGCATAGTACTGCTTGACGAGATACGCAACATTATGTTCCGCCCCGACTTGTACAAGAAGATGTACGTGGACATGTTTATGTCAACGCCGCCGGCCACAATACATATCAGCGACACGATGGACTCCGTGATGAAGACCTTCGACCAAACCGCTGCTTGGAACCTCCCGGTCGTTGATGCCGATGGCAAATATATAGGATTTGTTTCCAAAAGCAAAATCTTCAATAGCTACCGCCGAGTCCTACGCCACTACTGCGAGGACTGAACATCATAGATACATTGCAACCCGACAAAAGAGCCGGACATAAGCATAGCACATGTCCGGCTCTTTTTATTGGCTATGAGCAAATTATCCACACCATGTCTATAATACATGGCATGGCGGCTGTCACTGTAATTTGGCGGTCGAGCCTATCGTGGTCGAAATCTTGCCCGAAGGAATATCGGATGCGTCCTCCACCACCACAACATCATAATTGAGTACGGCAATGCCCAAAGCCTTACCCTCGGCAGCAATGTCACATACGATTTGCATGGCGTGGCCGCCGACTGCGGCATCGCGCTTAAAAGGAATCTCGAAGCCGTAAGGCGGAATGATGTTTGTGCCCAAACGCACCCCGTCAACAAAGTACGTGGCCGACGTAATCAACGCCTTCTTGCCCGGCTCGTTATTCTTGATGTTTACCGCAGTAATTTCCAGCGTCTCGCCTTTGACCACGTATATCACATCGTCCACGACAGTGGCATCTTCGATGCTGATAGAAAGATCCACATCCGGAGTGTCATCGTCATCGCCACACGATACAAAGGCGGCCATGGGCAGGCACGCCAGCAAAGGCAGCACCAAAAGCTTCAGAAATTTTTTCATATTGTCCGTTTACTTTAATGTTGTTTTAAGTATATAAATATAACGTCCGGTGCGCGTTTTTATTGCCGCTATTGCGCGCCTATAGCGCATACCACACCCGACATCCGCCACCAGCCGGTAATTAAACATTAATTTAATATCCACAGCTGACAACGTAAGCAAATTATGAGTAATTTTGTCCGAAATTAGCATATAGTCGGCTAATAGATTACGCAATTAGACCAAAATACACAATTAGAATAATGCTTACTACAGATAAAAATGCGGGGTTGACGTCTGCACAAGTCGAGGTCAGCCGCCAAGAACATGGCACCAACGTACTCACGCCGGTGGCTCGCAAATCTCTCTGGAAACTTTTCTTGGCTAAATTTAGAGATCCACTCATCGCCATCCTTATGGTGGCCGGAGTGTTGTCGCTACTCATATCCTTATACGAGTACTTTTGGCTGGGACATGACAGCGGAACCTTCTTCGAACCTTTGGGCATATTCATGGCTGTGATATGTGCCACTTCACTGGCCTTCTTCTTCGAGATGCGTGCCGAGAAAGAATTTGCCCTGCTCAACACCGTCAGCGATGACGAGCCGGTGCAGGTGGTACGCAACGGAGACACCATCAGCATCCCGCGGCGCGATGTTGTTGTAGGCGACATCGTCATTCTCAACACCGGTGACGAGGTGCCCGCTGACGGCGAGTTGGTCGAAGCCGCCTCGCTACATGTCGATGAATCAACACTCACCGGCGAACCCTTGTGCGCCAAAACTATAGATCCATCGGAATTTGACCCGGAAGCCACATTCCCATCTAACGTAGTGATGAAAGGCACCAAAGTCATGGAAGGCCACGCCATGATGCAGGTCACTGCCGTGGGCGACAATACCGAGCATGGTAACGTCTTCCGAGCATCCCAGATGGACAACAGCATCAAGACTCCGCTGATGTTGCAATTAGAGCGCCTTGGCTCAATGATTGCTCGCATCAGCTATATCATAGCCGCTATCATCATCGGACGCATGGGCATATACTTCTCCGATTTCAATGGCAACTGGCTGGACGCACTCCAGTATGGCCTGAACACCTTCATGCTGGCCGTAGCGCTGCTAGTGGTGTCCGTGCCCGAAGGCCTGCCCATGGCTGTAACGCTGAGCCTGGCGTTCTCGATGCGGCGTATGCTCAAAACCAACAACTTGGTACGACGCCTCCACGCATGCGAAACTATGGGTGCCACCACTGTGATATGCACCGACAAAACAGGTACATTGACACAAAACCAAATGCGCGTCGCAGACATGGACGTCTTCGGAGATGTACCTTCTGAAATACTACATGCCGCCATTGCCGCCAATTCCACGGCCCAATTGGACCGCAAGGATCCGGAACGCCCCTCCGTATTGGGCAACCCAACCGAGGGCGCGCTGCTGCTGCACCTCGATAAAACCGGCATCGATTATGAGAAAATCCGTGCATCGTATGACATCGAAGCCGAGCTGCCCTTCACCACCGGTCGCAAATATATGGCCACAGTAGTGCGCGATGCCTCCGGACGCCGCATTCTTCTGGTCAAAGGCGCTCCCGAGATTGTATACGACATGTGCGGCAACATCCCTGAAGACGCACCGCGCGTGCATATCGAAGGCCTGCTGGCTCGCTATCAAGAGCAAGCTATGCGTACCTTGGGCTTTGCATACGCTATCATAGGAGCGGACGAACCGTGCCCAATATACGAAGACGCAGTACACTGCTCACAACTAACATTCATAGCCGTGGCAGCCATTGCTGATCCTGTGCGCGCCGACGTACCCGAAGCGATACGCGAGGTCATTGGCGCAGGAGTAGCCATCAAGATTGTCACGGGTGACACCCCGCGCACTGCTCGCGAAATTGCACGACAAGTAGGCCTGTGGAACGATGCCACCGACACCTTGGAAACGGCCACAATCACTGGTGCTGATTTCGAAGCCCTCAGCGATGAGGAATTACGCCGCCGGCTACCGTCTATAAAGATTATAGCCCGTGCACGTCCTATGGACAAGAAACGTCTGGTGGAAACCCTGCAAGATATGGGCGAAGTGGTAGCCGTCACAGGCGATGGCACCAACGATGCCCCGGCACTGAAAGCCGCACAGGTAGGACTGGCTATGGGCGACGGAACCGCCGTAGCCAAGGAAGCAGGAGACATTACAATCCTGGACAACTCGTTTACATCCATAGGTCGTGCCATCATGTGGGGTCGCTCGCTATACCGCAACATCCAGCGATTCATACTGTTCCAAATTACAGTCAACGTCACCGCATGCCTCGTGGTATTCTTCGGCGCACTCTTCGGACGCCAGTCTCCGCTAACAGTAACTCAGATGCTTTGGGTCAATTTGGCCATGGACACCTTTGCCGCTATGGCTCTGGCTTCTCTGCCTCCGTCACCGGATGTCATGCGCTCCAAGCCACGACGCGCCTCCGACTTCATAATCTCCCCTTCGATGTGGCGATTTATCATCGGTACGGGTGTGGCATTTTTCGCCATACTCACCGGGATATTCATATTCCTCGAATACCATAGCGGAGCATCTATTCCGGACATACTGACTTCGGCAACCACACCACGCCACGAGCTGTCCACGTATGCGCTGACGCTGTTCTTTACAATCTTCGTCTTCGTGCAGTTCTGGAACCTCTTCAACGCACGCGCCTACGGCTCTCACCGCTCAGCATTGCATCTTGGCAACTGCCGCGGATTTATCACCATAGGTATGCTCATCGTCATTGGCCAGGTAATCATCGTGGAACTCGGAGGCCAATTCTTCAACGTCTGTCCTATACACATCCTTGACTGGTTGATTATCATCGCCGCTTCATCCCTCGTAATGTGGGTCGGCGAAGTCCTCCGCTTCCGCCATCCCCGCTGAAACTACCATACACGAAAAATAGCATCGGGCCAAATCGCAACAATGTGAAGTCATTGCGATTTGGCTCGGTGTGATATATGCATAGTGTTCAATCGGCGCAATTATGCGCTAAAAAGGGAGCGTAATACATAGATATAACACTATTCTTGGGCAACAAAACTAATCGCCTAAAAATCAGAAGCTTTGCAAAAGAACATGCAAAACTGCCGGTGGTATTAAGCCATTCAGCTATTTTATAGTTTAACATCCTGCGTTCCCGTTAATCATCTGTCTTATAAGATTGATATGGTTAGAGACACAGGTTTTGAGTAGCTGCACGGCTTGTTCGGGTGAGGGTACTTGGCCTTGTGAAATCGAGGCGTCATCCGTGCACGACAAGGCCCACGACGACGCCGTGGTTACGCATCCGCCAAAAGCGAGGAAGGGCACGCCGTGAGCGGCGGCAAGGCGGCGAAGCGTGTCCACAACCTTGCCACGGGAGGTCTGCTCGTCTATGCGGCCCTCGCCTGAAACAATCAAATCAATGCCACGCTCCCAGGGTATGGCCTCGGCGAAATAAGCGGCACCATCGACACATCGTGCGCCAAGCACCGAAGCCAAAGCAAAGCCAAGACCTCCGCCGGCGCCGTCATATACCGAGCTGCGCCCCGGCCGGTGTTCCTGCCATTTACGCAATCGCGCGGCCAGCAGCGGCAAATCCTCCGACAGAGCACCCTTCTGCGGCGCAAACATCAGCGCCGAAGGCTCGCCTATCGGTGCGACCAAAGGCACCCGCACATCGCATAGTCCGACAAGGCACTGACTTGCACGTGTTTCCAGCCCGCATTGGCTGAGCACATGCAACATTCCAGCGCCACCGTCGCACGTTCCGGTACCCCCGATGCCGAGATATAGTGTATGCATCTGCGGGTACTTGCCCATAATTAGCCGCAATGCCTCGCCAAGTTCCGCCGAATCCTTATCCATAACAATATCGCGCGACCTAGTATTGCCATAAGTAAGGACGCCGGCCTCCATAACGCCGACTGTGCCGTCCGACTTGACATAACATTTCGGGACACACGATTCGGGCTGTAGACCGTATATATGCGCAAGTATCATCGCAGTACCCTCGCCCCCGTCTGCCATGGGGAATTTTATGGATTCATAACCATATAACGACAATGTCGAGGCGATGCAATGCGCCGCTGTCTCAGCGCTCATAGTACCCTTGAATTTGTCCGGTGCAATAAGTATCATAAAAACAATATCTGATGACTAATTCTATAATATTATAATGTGTCCGCCGTCCTACACGGCCACAGCAAATACATTCCGGTCAAGACCTTAAATCCCTAAACCTTAACTCAAAGGCATACTTTTTGCCCTAAAAAAAGCAATAGAGCCGCATCGCATTGCGATGCAGCCCCATGTTGTAGTCTTTAAGCTCGGAAGGCGGCTGCACTTGCCGCAGCTGCCTTACTTGCGGATACCAAGCTCTTTCTGAGCGATGATGGCACGGTAGCGAGTAATGTCTTTGCGCTTGAGGTAGTCAAGCAGGCGACGACGTTTACCTACCAGCATCTTAAGAGCGCGTTCGGTGGTATGATCTTTGTGATTTGACTTCAAGTGGTTAGTCAAATGAGCGATACGAACCGAGAATAATGCTATCTGGGCCTCAGGAGACCCGGTATCAGTCTTACCCTTACCGTACTTCTCGAAGATCTCTACTTTTTCGTCAGAACTTAAGTGCATTCTTAGAAAGTGTTAATACGTTAATGTTGAATTATTTAATTTGTCCGCGAGCGAACAAGCGGTGCAAAGTTACGACTTTTTTTTCTAACGGCAATGATTTTCAGAAAAAACATTCGATTCGTGAGATAATGCACCGGGTAAAGCTCTGCCCTATATACTTCCATGGTCTGTATACGCCCCATATTGCTGTATTACTATTCTATTAACTGCATTTGCTTAGACTTTAACTTGTTTTCTCTACATTTTCATTCTTTTAGTTGGTGGATTTAAATAGAATTATTACTTTTGCATCTATAAGTCCGCGAAGCCCTCTTGCCACATACTTCCGGAATGTTTGTTATGTCATAGGTTGCGATCGCGACCATCTATTCACCCCAAAGTGCTGAATTCTATACACGAATGCGCAGAAGAATAATAAGCAACATAGCCGACTGGCGTATCATCAGACACTTTCTCAAAGCGCCCCTACCCCAATGGGTCGTTTTGGTTGGTGACATACTTATAGTATTTTTCAGCGCTCTGATTACCATACTTCTTGGACACGGCGATCCTACGGCGGGATTTCCCGGATGGATATTTGATTGGCCTACTCGCGCAGGTGTTGTGGTAGCCGTATATGCCTTTATATTCTGCTTAGTAAAGCCGTACCGCAGTATCATACGACTGTCCGCCATCGAGGATACATACCACATAGCGTTGTCAGTGGTATTATCAAGTGCTGTTCTGTTTATTATCGATATAATTACACAGTGCTCCGCATCAGTACGCCTCGTGGGCATGTGGAACATATTTGTCATCGGCGTCATCACTTTTGCACTAATGACTGTGGTGCGATTGTTCGTCAAATATGTATACGATGCCGTGACATCCCTGGACGCCAACTGCAAACGCGTTGTGGTCCTTGGTTCGGCGCTTAATTCGTTCGCATTAGCCGCAGCATTACAAGCCGAAACCGGAGGACGATTCCGTCCGGTGATGATGCTGAGCCTTAACCACAGCAACATCAACACCACCATTAGCGGAATACCAATACGCGACTACAACCCAGACACCGTAGCTCAAGTTTTTGACGAATGTGGATGCGACACCTTGCTGTTTTTGGCCACTCAAATCGAATTTATGCGTAGCGGCGGCGCAGATGTGTTTCTCAACAACAACATCAAACTGTTGATGCTCAACCAAATCGAGGAATTCGACGTCAATGACGACCAAATGCCGGACATATCACATCACATCCAAGATATTAAAATCGAAGACCTGCTTGGACGTGAACCTATCATCAACAACAATTCTCTGATAGAACAAAACATGCACGGCGCAGTAGTCATGGTTACCGGCGCCGGCGGCTCGATAGGCAGCGAGATTGTACGACAATTATGCCGTTTCGGCGCATCCAAGCTTGTACTCGTAGACCAGGCCGAAACCCCGATGCACGACTTGCAACTGGAGATTACACATGACTATCCGCACCAAGACATAGAACTATGTATCGCCGATGTGGCCAATAGTACACGCATGGAGCAAATTTTTGCCTCGCTCAGGCCACGTTACGTATACCATGCCGCAGCCTACAAGCATGTTCCAATGATGGAATGCAACCCCACCGAAGCCATCACCACCAACGTCTTCGGCACCAAAAATTTAGCAGACCTGGCAGTAAAATACGGCGTCGACCGCTTTGTAATGATTTCGACAGACAAGGCCGTCAATCCAACCAACATCATGGGCGCATCCAAACGTATAGCCGAGATATACACCCAATCACTGGCCAACAAATTGCGCCACGAAAGCACAGACACATACACGCGCTTCATAACCACGCGTTTCGGCAATGTCTTAGGTTCTAACGGCTCGGTCATACCCCTGTTCCGCAAACAGATAGCCGAAGGTGGCCCCGTCACCGTCACACATCGCGATATCATACGCTACTTTATGACCATCCCGGAAGCCTGCTCTCTGGTACTCGAAGCCGGATGTATGGGTGCCGGCGGCGAAATATACATCTTTGACATGGGCAAACCGGTCAAGATTTATGACCTGGCCTCACGCATGATTTCTCTCGCCGGATTACGACCGGGCAAAGACATCCAAATCATCGAAACAGGACTGCGTCCCGGCGAAAAGCTCTACGAGGAACTGCTAAACAACCACGAGCAGATAATCACAACCAACCACAAGAAAATCATGATAGCAAAAGTACGGCTCTACGATTACGCCGATGTATGCTCTCGTCTGGAGAAACTGCGCACACTCACCATAGAAGGAAATGCCGCCGAGGTTGTGATGCAGATGAAACTCCTCGTCCCCGAATACAAATCACAAAATTCGGTATGGCAAGCTATCGATGCCCGTATAGACAAAAGCAAGAGCATCCACGAGCAGCCATAAGCCGGTAAGCATATTACCGACAGCGCAGACGCCACACACAATACACGCTATGCACGGCGCTTACGGCTCACAACTCACAACACACATCGGGCATACAACAGCCCATTCATCAGTATCCACTTTCAAAGAAAGATCATCCACAGATTAAAAACTATGATCAAACATCTGTGCACCATTCTCATAGGTGCAATCATAGCGACGGCCGCCCGGTCCGCGCACGCCACTGACTTCAAAGACATTTTCAACAACGAAAAATTAGGACAAATAATCAGCAATATAGGCCAAACCGTGGCCAACGCCACAGCCACAACCAAATTCACGGTAGACGACCTCGTTGGCACCTGGAAATACAAGTCGCCCGGCATATCCTTCCGTAGCGAAAGTACACTGGCCAATATCAGCGGGGCCGCCGCAGCCACAGCCATCGAAGAAAAACTCGCGCCATACTACAAGCGTTCGCGCATGACCAAGGTCACCCTCACCGTAGACAAATCCCACAACTTTGCAATAAAGACCACCTACGGCACTTTCAAAGGCACCATCGAAAAATCATCGCAAGACGACATGCTTGTCTTCAAATTCAACGTTCTCGGCGCAGTGCCCATAGGCCACGTTAACGCCATGGCCACCAAATCAGACAATCAACTAAACATCACTTTTGATGCATCACGGCTTATAAATATCCTGAAAAAGCTGCCCAAAGTAGCCTCCAACACCTCATTTAGCACCGTAGCATCCATACTTGACAACTACGATAACATCTACATCGGCTTTCGCATGACACGCAAATAAACGTCGTACGCATCGCACACCAAAAGCCTGCACGTCGTCCGCATACCCATACCCTCACGCTTTTTTGCCGGATTTCGCAAGAATAATCCGCAAGAAAGCGCTAACTTTGCAGTGCATAACAAAATATGCCACGGCATACGCTCCCCAATGACCCATACACAAAAAAAAATACATACAACCACGCACGCTGCTATCGTCTATAATCCCCGCGTAATACACATGTACCATCTGACCAAGACACTTACCTGCTGCATTATAGCTACCCTATCGGCTATATGCGGCTATGCGCAAGACCTCGGCACAGACACACACAAGCACAAAGATCCGGTGGTGCCACCGCCCACAGCATGGACCGACATATTACCTCTGGGCATACACCAAGACGCCGACATTGACACAACATACCTCAATTACAGCCGCCGCGCCATTCCATCCGCCGTATCTGACGCCTGGGCCACCACCGGCAACTTCGCCGCTCAAGGCATCAATATGATATGGTGGCAGCGTCCGCATACCGATGCATTTTTTTTAAGCCAAGGTACTCGCACGTACCGTCCCGATGTATCCACTATGAAGTGGTACAACAGCCGAATACCGGTCACATTCCTATCTTACAACGCCTCCGGCGGCCGCGAAACGGCTCAGGAACGTCTCAAATGCGACTTCTCCGGCAACATCAACCGTCGCGCACAAGTCGGCGTACTTGCCGATTACATTTACTCCAAAGGCTCGTACTCCAACCAAGCCCTCAAAGACCTAATTTGGGGTTTCTCGGGATCATATATGGGCGACAGATACGAGTTCCAAGGCTTTTACAACCATTGGAATATGCTCAACAAGGAAACCGGAGGCATTACAGATGACCTGTACATCACCGACCCGGCGAAACTGCAAGGAGGAGTCAGCAGCATCAACGCCAAGAGCATACCTACCAACCTCACGGCAGCGCACACACGTACCGTCGGCGGACAATTATACCTAAACAACCGCTATAAAGTCGGGTATTGGCACGAGGAACAGCCCTCGGGCGAAGACGGCGACACGATAGTCCATCGCACTTACATTCCGGTGACCTCGTTTGTTTGGACACTGCAATACGATTTTGACAAACACCTGTTTCTGAATTCCGCTCCGGGCGAGGCCTCCAAGTTTTTCGAAAACATATACCTCCAAGCTGATGGCACACGCGATGTTACACGTATGCACGCATTGACCAATACCATAGGCGTGTCGCTACTCGAAGGCTTCCATCGACTTGCCAAATTCGGTCTGTCGGCGTACTTCAAACATAATCTCGAAAAATACTACCAGACAACCGTGACCACCCCGGACGGCAGCATCGCCCAAGAAACGACACTTGACCCCCTGCCCGAAGGTGTCGCAGCCATAGCCACCAAACACAGCCGCTCGTTGGCCTGGGTGGGCGGACAACTCACAAAACAGCGCGGCAGCATCCTAACCTACGAGGCCACAGGCGAAGTGGGCGTAATAGGAGATGCCGCCGGCGACCTGCACCTCGATGGCCGTGTCGACACACGCTTTCACCTGCTGGGAGACAGCATAAACGTGGGCGCATACGGGCGTTTCGACAATGCCCATGCACCATACTTACTGCAAAACTATGTATCCAACCACTTTGCATGGCACAACGACTTTGGCAAGACACGAACCTTACGCATTGGCGGACGTATAACGCTCAACCGCTTCGGCACCTCGCTGGATGTCGGGGTAGAAAACATTCAAAACCACATATACTTCGACACCAAAGGCCTGCCTCGGCAGCACGGCAGCAGCGTACAAGTATTCAGCGCCCGCTTGCAACAAAATTTTCGCATAGGTGCATTGCATTGGGACAATAGCTTGACATACCAAACCAGTACCGATGAAAATGTCATCACTCTGCCCAAATTCGCAGTATACTCCAACCTCTATGCCACAGTCCGTATTGCCACTCTGCGCCTCCAATTGGGCATCGATTGCAACTACTACACAAGCTATTACGCCCCCGCATACCAGCCGGCAACCGCCACTTTTCACCAACAACGCGACCTCAAGCTCGGCAACTATCCCTTTATGAACGTCTACGCCAATATGAAACTCTCAAAGGCACGCTTCTACGTAATGATGTCGCACATCAACCAAGGATGGTTCGGAGACAACAAATACTTCTCGACACTGCACTACCCCCTCAATCCACGCCGCTTCCAAATCGGCGTCTCCGTTGATTTTGCCAACTAAACGCCACTGTCAGCCTACAAACTATAAAGTCAATAGCTAATGCCACATTAGTCCTTCCGCTTTTCCCAAATAATAGATGGATAATAACGACAACCATAAACTTCGCTCTCGGCGTCCAATATCGGAAAAAAAAAGGCCTATATGGATGCTCGTCGCACTGCTACTGCTTGTAATCGGGCTAATGTCAGCCCTCTATAAATGCAGCCGCGAAGCCCATACTCCGCTTTTCGGACCGGATGGATATCCGGCACACTCGGACGGCGACACACTCGACATAGCCATCGAAATCACCCCCTTAGGCTACAACATCTCGGGAGACACTATCTCAGGCATAGACTACGACATCATACGCGACCTCAGCCACCTACACCATCGCCCCGTCAAACTCCATCCCTTTGCTCCACTGGAATACGCACTCGGCGGCCTTAATATCGGAGCTTTTGACATCGTAGTGTCATCCCTACAATCCACTACACAACTCAAAGGACTTGTGGACGTAACCGAGGCTGTTTATATCGACCGCTACGTTATGGTCTCCGCCAACTCGAAAGACACCACAGCCACGGCGGCGACTCTCGGTGGTGACACCGTATGGATTCCGCGCGGATCGCCGGTGCGAGTCAGCCTCATTAACTTGGGCCGCGAACTCGGAGACACCATATATATCGATGACAGTCAGGCGCTCACCACCGAACACCTATTAATGCTTACGGCTGCCGGACGCATACGCCGCGCCATCGTTGCTCAAGGCGAAGCCCGCATCGCTGCCTCGGCCGACCCACGATTACACATCTGCGCCCCGGTCACCTTCAACCAGTTCCAAGTATGGGCTGTAGCCAAGAATCGCGAGGACAAACTGCTCGACACACTAAATAATTGGTTGACCGCATACAAAGCCTCGCCGCGCTACGCCAATCTGCTGCAACACTACCGCCTCAGCCGCTGACGTCCTAAACCCCGTGCCGGAAATGTCCGCCGACTTAATCTGCAGGAACACGGCAGCGAGATATGCCGAAAAGCACTCCTCCGCAAGGCTCATGCACGCGTCAAAACCTGACACCGCTCACATCCTTCCAATATTATAACGCCCAATCAAAAAAAGGAGCATTTACAGCCTCGGCAATCGAAAAAAAATAGCTAAATTTGCAGTCTAAAAATCAGGGGCGTAAAAAGCTCGATGTCGACACTGCGACACCAAGCCGCCATACGTCTCACCAATACTTATTTACGCCACTACACACAATGCCCAGCGACGACATACATATACATACAGCACTCATCTCGGTATATCACAAGGACGAAACCTTGGAGCGCATTATTGCCATACTCGCTGACAAAGGCGTGAGGCTCCTCTCCACCGGCGGTACCCGCGCTTGGATACAGCAATGCGGCCATCGGTGCGATGCTGTAGAAGATGTTACCGGTTACCCATCGATTTTGGGCGGACGCGTCAAGACACTTCACCCCGGCATCTTCGGCGGAATACTCAGTCGGCGCAACAACACGCAAGACAGTGACGAATGTGCTCGCTACGGCATCGAACCCATCGATATGGTCATCGTTGACCTCTACCCTTTTGCCGAGACAGTGGCGCAAGGCGCATCGGAAGCGGACATTATCGAAAAAATCGACATAGGCGGAATCTCGCTTATACGCGCCGCCGCCAAAAACTTCCACGATGTGGCCATCGTTTCATCGCGAGACCAATACGCATATATTCTGGACGTGTTTGCACAGCACGGTGTCGCCACCACGTCCTACATACGCCGTCGTCTGGCGCGTGAGGCCTTTGCCGTCACCAGCCGTTACGACAGCCTTATCTTCGGATACTTTGACGAGACATGCGGCGATGCCCCCACTGCATTGCGCACAGCCATCGACGGCGTGCGCACCCTGCGATACGGCGAGAACCCGCACCAGCGAGGTTGGTTCTTCGGCAACTTCGAATCAATGTTCGAGCAGTTGCACGGCAAAGAAATATCGTACAACAACCTGCTGGACATCGATGCAGCCACAGCCCTTATGGCCGAATTTGATGACACTGCGGCAACTTTCGCTGTCATCAAGCATAACAACCCCTGCGGACTGGCATGTCGAGACACTGCCATCGAGGCTTGGCGTGCCGCCCTCGCCGGCGACCCAATCAGCGCTTTCGGCGGCGTCATCGTGACCAATAGCACCGTAGACGCCGACACGGCAGCCGAAATAAACAAGATATTCTTCGAGGTCATCATTGCCCCCACATACTCAGACGAGGCCCTCGACATACTGCGTCTGAAAAAGAACCGCATCATCCTGGTGCAGAAACGAGACAATAGCACACGCACGACAATGCGCAGCGCCTTGGGCGGTGTCCTGGTGCAAGACCGAGACAACCGCACCGATAGCGCCGAAGACCTGCACACAGTTACTGCTACCATCCCTACACCGGCACAAGCAGACGACATGCTCTTTGCCGCCAAGGTAGTCAAGCACTGCCGCAGCAACGCCATAGTACTGGCACATGCACGCACACTCTGCGCCGCAGGAGTAGGCCAAACATCTCGCGTAGACTCATTACGCCAAGCTATAGCCAAGGCCAAAGCATTCGGAATGCCCCTTGACGGCGCAGTCATGGCCTCAGACGCATTCTTCCCCTTTGGCGATTGCGTACAAATTGCACACGAAGCGGGCATAACCGCCGTCATACAACCGGGCGGAAGCATCCGCGACCACGAATCGGTAGAGTACTGCGATGCCCATGGGCTGGCCATGTCCATGACCGGCATACGACACTTCCGACATTGACAGGAAGATGCAGCTACCAAGCAGACACAAAAAAACAAAAACAGCAGCTATAAACAAAACACTAAAACGATTAAACTAAGAATAGACCGCATAAGAGCAAACGGAATACGGATAAGCGCCGTCCAATCCGACCAAGCACAGACATGATATCGGATTCGCAACCCACGCTCTCCAAAAACAACAACCGTTACGCACTACACAGTAATAACAGTTCCAAATCAATATAAAATGTCCCTGTTTTCTCTCACCAAAGAAATAGCCATAGACCTTGGCACAGCCAATACGGTCATTATCCAAAATGACAAGATAGTCATCAATGAGCCCTCCATCGTGGCTCTTGACCGCCGCACAGACAAGCTGGTGGCAGTCGGCAACATGGCACAGCTGATGCTGGGCAAAGAAAACGAAAACATCCGCACCGTACGCCCGCTGCGCCAAGGCGTCATCGGAGACTTCAATGCCGCCGAACTCATGATGCGCGCCCTAATCAAGAAAGCCAGTGCAAGACGCAGTTGGTTCAGCCCCTCGCTGCGCATGGTTGTGGGCATTCCCAGCGGATCGTCCGAAGTCGAAATTCGCGCCGTGCGCGACTCGTCCGAACACGCCGGCGGCCGCGATGTATACATGATTTACGAACCTATGGCTGCAGCCCTCGGCATAGGACTGGACGTCGAAGCTCCCGAAGGCAATATGATTGTAGACATAGGCGGCGGCACCACAGAAATCGCGGTAATCTCGCTAGGCGGCATTGTATCCAACAAGTCTATCAAGGTAGCAGGCGATGACATCACCGATGATATCGTCAACCACATGAAACGTGCCCACAACGTCAAAGTGGGCGAGCGCACAGCCGAAGAAATCAAGAAAAACGTTGGCTCGGCTCTCGTTGAATTGGACAATCCGCCAGAGGATTTCATAGTCCACGGACCCCACGGAATGACATCCATGCCCATGGAAGTGCCCGTATCCTATCAAGAAATATGCCACTGCATCGAGAAATCTATTTCCAAAATCGAGACGGCCATCTTGGCGGCGCTGGAAAACACTCCGCCCGAACTATACGCCGACATCGTGCGCAACGGTATATACTTGGCCGGCGGCGGCGCACTGCTCCGCGGATTGGACAAACGTCTATCCGACAAAATCGGCATACAATTCCACGTGGCCGAAGACCCGCTGTTGGCTGTAGCCCGCGGCACGGGCATAGCCCTCAAAAACTACGATAAATTCTCGTTCCTAATCCGCTGACGCCCACAAGGGCGCGGCGTGACCGGGAGCGTACACGCCTTGGCGCGTCCCTACCCCGACACGTCCGTCCGGGCCATGCGGCACACGTATACAAGTGCGCCAATTACTGTCATTTCTCATACGCAATAGTTGCTGGCTGCTCTTCATCATCTATATGGTGTTGAGCTGCTTGCTATTATTCAACACAAACCCCTATCAGCACAGCCTATGGCTGACTTCCGCCGGGGCGTTATCCTCATCCGTCTACAAGGCCGGCAACAGCATATCCTCGTACTTTGACCTACGTCAGGCCAACGAAGAACTCAACCGTCGCAATGCACGCCTGCAAGAAGAGCTGCTGGCATTGCAACAGCGCAATCAAAAGCTGTCCGAAATGGTCATGGCCGACACACTACAGCTCCCAGACTCGCTGGCCGGATACAACTTTGTAGTGGCGCACGTAATATCCAACAGCATCATCCACCTGCACAACTACATCACCATCAATCGCGGTGCCGATGATGGCATACGCGAAGAAATGGGAGTCATCGACCAAAACGGCGTAGTCGGGGTGGTCAACGTTGTGGGACCGCACAGCGCACGAATTATATCGCTACTCAACCCAAACTTCCGCCTGTCATGCAAAATAAAGCATAACGAAAGCTTCGGCTCCCTGGTTTGGGACGGCAACGATCCCGCATACGCATTACTCGAGGAACTGCCACGGCATACAGTGTTCCACGCCGGAGACACCGTGGTTACAAGCGGATACTCGGCAGTATTCCCTCCCGGTATCCCCGTGGGCATAGTGGCCGATGACAAAGTGCCGCACAACGAGAACTTTTTCACACTACGTATACGGCTGCTGTGCGACTTCGCCCGTTTGGGTAATGTTCAAGTCGTGCTCAATAACTACTCCTCCGAGGTCAAACAGCTCGAGAAAGCCGACACACCCGAAGAATAGTTGCCCGATAAATCCAAAAGCCATAGTGTTTTTCGACATGATCAGGCTTGACACGACATGCGAAGCAAGACTTAATGCACACAGCAACACTACACAGCATACCATTCCGAGACAACAGACAACGAAACAATGATACGCATAGCCATCCAATTCATACTGCTGGTACTGATACAATCGCTGATATTCAACAATTTGATTATCGGCGGATGCGCCATGGCCTGCGTATTCGTCTACTCCATCATCGCACTGCCGGTGGCACTAAATGACAATCTGCGACTCACCATAGGCTTCTTACTGGGACTGATGGTAGACATCTTTGCCAACACCCAGGGTCTCAATGCACTATGCTGTACTATGGCCGTCGCACTCCAACGACCGGTATTCCATCTGTACGTCAACCGCGAAGAAGACCTCGCCGGAGCCACACCATCATCGCGAAGCATGGGGCATGCCGCATTTCTCAAATACGCCGTCACCATGACGCTGATATACTGCGCGTTGATGCACACGGTCGAATCCTTCAGTTTCTTCAACTTCGGACGCTTGATGCTGCGCATATCCACGGGCACTGTCTACACTTTCGTTATCGTATTTGCCATAGACAGCATCTTGTCACACCGCCGTGGAGCCAAATCATAACGCAAACCATAACACCACACCTTTGCTGTCGTGAGAAAAAACTACGATTACGCCAAACGCCGCTATATCATCGGAGGATTCGTGGTCCTGATAGCGATTATCTACGCCTTCAGGCTCTTCGACTTGCAAATCAATGACAGCCGTTACAAAGAGTCAGCCGATACCAACGCCTTTCTGCGCAAGACCGTATACCCTTCACGCGGCCTCATATACGACCGCAACGGACAACTGGTGGTATTCAACCAACCGGCCTATGATGTGATGCTGGTACCGCGCGATGTCACCACCTTTGACACCATAGACTTCTGCAACACCCTCGGCATCACCGTTGAGACCCTACGCCAACGCTTCGAGGATATGCGCGACCGCCACCTCAATCCGGGATACTCATCCTACACCCCACAAGTGCTGATGACACACTTGTCAGCTCAGGACTACGGACGCCTGCAAGAAAAGCTCTACAAATTCCCCGGCATATTCATCCAAAAACGCATACTGCGTCAATACAACACCGCAAGTGCCGCAAACATCTTGGGCAACATCCGCGAAGTCAACGCACAAGACATTGCAGACGACCCATACTATGCCGCCGGCGACTATACCGGCGACCTCGGCGTTGAACGCAGCTACGAACGATACCTGCGCGGAAACAAAGGCGTGGAAATCCTAATACGCGATGCACACGGACGTATACAAGGCAAGTATGACGGAGGAGCACATGACGTAGCGCCCATTTCGGGGCACGACCTGACATTGAGCATCGACATGCAACTGCAACAATATGCCGAATCGCTAATGGTGGGCAAGCGCGGCGCAGTCGTTGCCATCGAACCCGAGACAGGCGAAATACTATGCATGGTATCCACGCCAACCTATGACCCATCACTATTGGTGGGGCGTAACCGCGGCGCCAATTACAAGGCCCTTACGCGAGACCCGGCGCACCCGTTGTTCGATCGTGCACTGATGACATCCTATCCTCCCGGCTCGACTTTCAAGCCAACCCAGGGCTTGATTTTACTCCAAGAAGGTATCATCACCACCGGCACCGCCTACCCATGCCACCACGGATATATCAGCGGAAGACTTCGTGTCGGATGCCATAGTCATGCAAGCCCATTGGCACTGAAGCCCGCTTTGCAGACCTCTTGCAATGCCTTCTTCTGTTATGGTTTTAAAGCCATGATTGACCGCCGAAGCAAATACGGCAATTCCGCAAATGCCTTTGAGGTGTGGAAAAAACATCTCGTAAGCATGGGCTACGGATATCGTCTCGGCATCGACCTACCCGGCGAAAGCCGTGGATTTATCCCCAACGACCGTTTCTATAACAAGATATACGGCAAAGGTCATTGGAGTGCCAACACCATCATCTCGGTATCCATTGGTCAGGGCGAAATCGGTGCCACTCCAGTACAAATTGCCAACCTATGCGCCACTATCGCCAACCGCGGATGGTTCATAACCCCTCACGTGGTCAAAGCAGTAAGCGATACAGTCATGGACAAAGAACTGCTACGCGTACGCCGTCCCACCATCGAACCGCGGTATTACAACGAAGTAGCCGAAGGCATGCGCATGGCCGTCACCGGAGGAACCTGCCGTCGCGGAGCCATTCCGGGCATTGAGATGGCCGGAAAGACCGGCACGGCACAAAACCCGCATGGCAAAGACCATAGCGCATTCATCGGCTTTGCGCCCTATGACCATCCTAAGATTGCGGTGTGCGTATATGTTGAAAACGCCGGATTCGGAGCCACTTTCGGCGTCCCTATCGGCAGTCTCGTCATTGAGAAGTACCTCACCGGATGCATATCGCCGACACGCAAGCACATCGAAACAAATATGCTAACAACCTCGCTGCACTATGTTGACAAGAAGAAATGAATCGGACACGGTGCTGCGCACCCTTGACTGGTCAACAGTTATCATATATCTGATAATGGTTCTCGCCGGCGTCATAAGCATATATGCCGCCAGCTACGACTACGATGACGCGGCAATATTATCCTTTGATGAATTCTCGGGTAAACAGGCACTATGGGTAGGCCTTGGACTTTGCATCGCCGGCGTAATAATGCTCATCGAAGTGCGAATGTTCGAAACCTATGCCTACCCGATATATGTACTGACATTATTGCTGTTACTGGTCACGCCATTTCTGGCGCCGGATATCAAAGGGTCACGCTCGTGGCTTGTGCTGGGTCCCATGAGCCTGCAACCTGCCGAATTTGCCAAATTTGCCACAGCTTTGGCCTTGGCCAAGCTCTTCAGCGGCTATAATTTCCTACTCAACGCCAAAATAAGCAACTATGTGCGTGCAATCACCATTATCATACTGCCGGTGATACTGATATTGGCTCAAAAGGAAACAGGATCGGCACTGACTTTCATGGCACTATTCTTTGTCTTGTATCGCGAGGGCATGAGCGGCATCATACTCTTTGCAGCGGCTATGGCCGTGATAATCTTTGTAGTGGCAGTCAAATTCACCGAAGACACAATACTGGGTATCACTACCGGACAATTTTGGATTTTTGTACTGGTAGCAATAGCCCTTGCGATAATGATGTTTATATACTGTCGCCGTTGGGAAGTAGCACGCAACGTGCTGCTATGGCTTAGCGGCTACGGTATTGTATTGTGGCTCTTAGCCTCTTTCACCGACATTCAGATGCCGGGATTGACCCTGATGCTGATTATGCTGGCCGTACCCTGCATCTACCTCACAATTATGTCTATACGCGGAGGAGTACGCTCGCGCAAACTGCTGATACCGGTGGCCGCCGTCATCACCTCGGTATGCTTTATGTTCAGCGTACACGCCGCTTTCAATCAATTACAGCCTCACCAGCAGCTGCGCATCAAGGTTGTTCTCGGCATCGAGGAAGACCTGCGCGGCGCCGGATACAACGTCAACCAGTCAAAAATAGCCATCGGCAGCGGTGGATTTGCAGGCAAAGGCTTTCTGGAAGGCACACAAACCAAATTGAAATATGTACCCGAGCAGCATACCGACTTCATATTCTGCACCATAGGCGAAGAAGAAGGCTTCTGGGGCACCATGCTTGTCATGGCACTGTTCGTAGCTTTGATACTGCGTATACTGGCTATTGCCGAGCGTCAGCCCACCACATTTGGACGTGTCTACGGCTATTGCGTCGCTTCATACCTCATATTCCATTTCTGCATCAACATTGGAATGGTTATCGGGCTGTGTCCGGTCATCGGCATTCCCTTACCATTCTTCAGCTACGGCGGGTCTTCGCTCTGGGGCTTCACTATACTATTGTTTATCCTGCTGCGCATCGATGCGGGCCGTCGCGAAGTCCTGTCATACTGATACCGGCCTATCGCTGTCGCACTTATTGTCTATAGCGGTCGTTATTAAAAACCGACAAGCAACCTTACAGCAGCCACATACAACACTTTGCAGCAAAAAGCATAGTATACAAGCCAAACAAGCGTGTATAGGCCACGTCATTTAGCCAATTTTTTGTATATTTGCGCTATGATACCTACTACAATATTCAGACGCACTGTTGTAGTCTGCGGACTTGCAGCAGCATTGTCATCGTGGGCTGCCCCCATAGACATACACTACGGCGCCGCCGCCAATATGCAGACATCTTCGGGCGCCTTCGCACCTTACATGATTGCGTCATGGAACTACGGCCGCACCTCGGCCAAAAATGCCGCTACAGCTGATGTATGGGCACATAAGAACCTCGACCTTTCGCGCCGCTTTGACTGGGCCGCCGGAGTGGAAGTACTGGCAGGTTATTCGCACAAGCAGTCATACGACCGCTACGATGCCGCCGCCAATACCTGGGGCACACATCACAACGGCGCCGCCGCTATATGGCTTCAACAGTTGTACGCATCCGTCAAATACCGCGGCGTATTTCTCGCTGTCGGGATGCAGGAGCAGGCCGGCATATTGTTAGACAACGACTTGTCCTCCGGCGACCTGGTGCAGAGTAACAACGCACGCCCCATACCGCAAGTACGCACCGGTTTTGTCGATTTCCAAAACATCCCATTCACAAAAGGATGGGTGCAAATCGAAGGACAAATTACATACGGAAAATTTGCCCATAACGACTGGTTGCGCGCCCAATACAACATGTGGAACAGCCACCTTACTACCGGCGAATTATACACCTACAAGCGTGTATATTTCCGCACCAAGCCCTCCATGCCGCTATCGGTAACCATAGGCGCCCAATGTGCGGGACACTTCGGCGGCGTCACTCGCTTTTACCGCGAAGGTAAGATAGTCTCGGAAGTCAAAAACCGTTCAGACGCCAAGGCTTTTTGGGAAATGCTCGTCCCCGGACGCGGCAACGGCGACGGATGGGTCGAAGGCAGCAGCCTCGGCTCCTGGGATTTCAACGCTCGATACCGCTTTACCGGCGGGCAGGAACTTTCCGGCTATTTCCAGTGGTTATGGGAAGACGGCTCGTCTATGGCCAAGCGAAACAAGTGGGACGGATTGTGGGGCATCCGCTGGCACAATCCGCAAGGCAAATGGCTACACACCGCCGTGGTCGAGTACATAGATATGCGTGACCAAAGCGGCCCCATACACTGGGCTCCGAATGACCGCCCCGGCACTACCATCACTTCCGAAGCATCGGGCGCCGATGACTATTACAACAATTCATCTTTTAACGCCCATCACAATTACGGCATGGCCATAGGCTCGCCCTTCACTGTCGCTCCGCTATACAATCGCGATGGCTACCCTCAATTTCTGCACACACGCACCAGCGGATTCCATGCAGCCGCAACCGGCAGCATCGCGTCAACCTCACTGGACTGGACAATCAAACTGTCGTGGGCTCAAGCTCGCGGCAACGGACGACTGAACACGCCCAAGCAACTGCACGACACCTCGGCAATGGTGCGTCTTGATTGGGATGCCTCCAAGGTTTGTCCCGGACTGAGCATCGCTGCCACCGCAGCCTTCGATGCCGGAGACCTGCGCGGCGACAATTTCGGCGCTTTAGTCACTATCGCATACCGCGGCCTCCTTTCCTTCAAATAACACGTACACTTCACACAACATGGCATATAAACACCTAAACACCATACTCGGTACAATTGCGCTGCTTCTGGCCGCCATTACATCCGGATGCGTCACCAACAACGGCGACATCGGCAATCTCTACGGCATTTGGCGACTGGACAAATTGGTAGTGGACGGCACGGATATAGCTCAACCCGAAGCAGACGGAAGCTACACATCATGGCAGTTCCAAAACAACATCATTGAAATACTGCGTACAACACCTCGTCACGACAGAATTGCTCATAATGGTACATGGACCCGCCCATCGGACAAGACTATATCCTTTGACTTCACGCACGGAGACAACACCTACGCCCCGGGTACAGACCTATACCGAGCACCCGAATGGATTTCGTTTCCCGAAGGCAAGAGCACTTTCGATGTCATCACCGATGACGGCAAGCGGCTGGTGCTGCAATACACCGAAGCCGGCCATTCGGTACGCTACACCCTCGTCAAAGATTGGTAAAGCCCGAAAGATAGCATAAGCATCGCTACACAAAGTGCCACATTCAACCGAACATCATACACATAGAAAAATATATCCAACAACATGATAAATAAAGATAAGACCGTACTGGTCACCGGAGCGGACGGATTTATAGGCTCGCATCTGGTCGAGCTACTGTTGGCACACGGCTATCGCGTGCGCGCACTATCGCAATACAACAGCTTCAACTACTGGGGCTGGCTTGAAGACATCGCTCAAAACGACCGCCTCGAAGTGGTATGCGGCGATGTGCGCGACCCCAACTACTGTCGCGAAATAGCACGCGACTGCGGCACGGTGTTTCATCTGGCGGCGCTCATAGCCATTCCATACAGCTACGTTGCACCCGACAGCTACGTCGACACCAACATCCGCGGCACTCTCAATATGTGTCAGGCGGCACGCGATGCTCAGTGCGACCGCATCATCGTCACCTCCACCAGCGAGGTCTACGGTACCGCACAATACGTCCCAATAGACGAAAAACACCCTCGGCAACCCCAGTCCCCATATTCTGCTACAAAAATAGGCGCTGATGCCATCGCCACAAGTTTCTACAATGCATTCGGACTACCGGTGGTCATCGCACGACCCTTCAACACCTACGGGCCGCGCCAAAGCGCTCGCGCCATCATTCCGACAATTATCGGACAAATAGCCTCGGGCAAACGCGACATCATCGTTGGAGACCTGTCCCCTACTCGCGATTTCAATTTCGTAGGCGATACCGTGCGCGGATTTCTCGCTTTGGCTCAGGCCGAAGGCATAGAAGGACGAGACATCAACATCGCATCAGGCACAGAAATATCCATGCGTCAGACGCTTGACACAATAGCCACGCTCATGAACGCCGAAGTGACTTTCGTGACCGACCCGGCACGCCTGCGTCCGGCCAACAGCGAGGTGTTCCGCCTTTGCGGCGACAACTCACTTATAACAACGCTAACCGATTGGCATCCACGCTGGTCGCTCGAAGACGGACTACGTGCAACCATCGACTGGTTTGTACGTCCGGAAAACTTGGCCAAATACAAGACTGACATCTATAACCGATGAACGATAACAGCTGCAAAAAAAACAATTTCAAGGCGGACAAAATAATACTTATCGGCGGCGGCGGCCATGCCCGTTCAGTCGCAGACGTAATCGGCATCGAACACATCGCCGGATACGTTTCACCACAGCCGGCCGAGGCCATGAAAACCATACCATGGCTGGGTGACGACGACACATTCGTCACTGAAACTCATGCCACAAACGCCATTCCATCGGTACACATCACACTTATTAGCGGACGCAGTGGCAACATGTATCCCCGACGCGCATTACTATCACGCTACGCCGGATTTAGGCACCCGGCAGTAATAGCCGCAGATGCCACCATATCATCCACAGCACATGTCGCGGATGGATGCGCGGTGATGCATCGCGCCTATATCGGGCCGGAAGCCAATATCGGCAACTTCTCGGTAATCAACACCGGAGCAATTATCGAACACGATGTACGCATCGGCACAAATACTTTTGTAGGTCCGGGAGCAATCATATGCGGCGGCGTCACAATCGGCGATGACTGCTATATCGGTGCCGGAGCAAAAATCCGTAACAATTCCTCCATCACATCCGGGACAACTATCGGAATGGGCGCAGTCGTCACAAAGGACATCAGCCACGAAGGCACCTATACCGGATGTCCCGCCAAAAAGGTGCAGTAAACCCTAACAACACCATCACGCCTATGCACACCATCATAATCGCCGAAGCCGGCGTCAACCATAACGGCGACTTACAAACAGCCATACGCCTGATAGATGCAGCGGCTGAAGCCGGGGCAGACTATGTCAAGTTCCAAACATTCAAAGCCGAGGAACTTGTCATAGAATCAGCGCCACGCGCTCAATATCAAGCCCAAGCGTGCCCAGAGCCCATTGACAATAGCCAGCTTTCTATGCTCAAAAAGCTCGAATTAACGTTCGAAAACTTTGCTGAACTTGCCGAGTACTGCAACAAACGCAATATCGGGTTCATGAGCACACCTTTCGATTTGGCCTCCATCAAATTCCTTGCATCTTTGGGCATGGACTACTGGAAAATTCCTTCGGGCGAAATCACTGACCTGCCTTACCTGCGGGCTATCGCCGCCCGGCATGGCAAAGTGATAATGTCTACCGGCATGTCTTCTATGGCCGAAGTCGAAGCAGCCCTCAATGTACTCGAAGCCTCCGGGAAGTCGCGCCGCGACATCATCTTGCTGCACTGCACCACCCAGTACCCGGCTCCATTAGAAAGCGTCAACCTGCGTGCCATGGACACTCTGGCCACTCTGGGATGCGCCGCCGTAGGATACAGCGACCACACACGCGGCATCACCGTACCCATAGCCGCTGCCGCACGCGGAGCACACGTCATCGAAAAGCACTTCACCCTAAGCCGACAAATGGAAGGCCCGGACCACAAGGCGTCACTTGAGCCGTCCGAATTGACCGATATGGTTCGCGCTATACGGAATGTCGAGACTGCCCTGGGCGCACCGGAGAAAGCCGTCACGGCTGCCGAAAAAGCCAATATTGCCATAGCTCGCCGCAGTATCGTTGCCGCACGACACATAGTCAAAGGCCATACAATTACGGCCGAGGACATTACCACAAAACGCCCCGGTACAGGATTGTCGCCAATGTTGTGGGACGAAGTAATAGGTTCCAAAGCTTCACGCGACTACAACACAAACGAACTCATCGAATTAAGCTGACCTTAAAATAATATCGAGCACAACTTCCATAGCCATTATGGACATTATGGCATAACAACTTCCAAATTCAATCAAAATTGGCCATACTCGCACAAATAGACAATATCACCAAAAGCTACGGCGACCGTATGCTCTTGGATTCCATATCCTTCGGCATCAACGAAGGCGACAAAATAGGCCTGATAGCCAAAAACGGCACAGGCAAGACAACATTGCTGCGCATCATCGCCGGAAAGGAGGAAGCCGATAGCGGCACCATAGTCTTCCGCAACGACCTACGCTTAGCCATTCTCGAGCAGAATCCCGTATTTGCAGACGACAGCGTCACCGCCGCCAATGCCGCCCCCGAATTAGGCAACGAAGCCTCGGAGACGCACAGCCGATACATACGCCTATTGTCCGGACTGGGCGTCAACGACACATCTGTACCTCTGGCCAAGATGTCCGGCGGACAACGCAAACGCGTGGCTATGGCACGAGCCATAGCCACCGAGCCGCAACTTCTGATATTGGACGAACCGACCAACCACTTGGATATCACTGCTATCGAATGGCTGGAAGCATATCTGGCCAAAGCTCGTATGACGCTGCTGATGGTGACTCACGACCGCTATTTCCTGGACCGAGTGTGCAGCAAAATTATTGAGATAGACCGTACACATATATACACTTACGACGGCAATTACGACTACTTCCTGCGCCGACGTGCCGAACGTATCAGCGCCATGTCCGCCGAATTGGACCGCGTCAACAACCTGCTGCGCAAGGAACAAGATTGGATGTCGCGACAACCGCAAGCTCGCGCCGGCAAGGCCAGATACCGCATAGAGCAGTTTTACGATCTCAAGGAACGCAGCCGTATCAACATCACAGAGCGCAACGTAGACCTCGGAAACGCCTCCAAGGTCTATATCGGCAGCAAAATATTTGAGGCACGACACATCTCCAAGGCCTTTGGCGACCACGTCATCGTCCGCGACTTCTCCTACGACTTTGCTCGAGGCGAAAAAGTCGGAATTATCGGTGCCAACGGCATCGGCAAATCCACCTTTGTAAAAATGCTTTTGGGATTGGTAACGCAAGACAGCGGCGAATGGAACATCGGCGAAACGGTACGCTTCGGCTACTACAGTCAGGATGGATTTGTCCCGACACCGGGCAAGCGAGTCATCGACGTCATCACCGACATCGCCGATGATATCGAATACGAGGGCGCTCGGCTTAACGCCTCGCAGCTGCTCAAGCGCTTTCTCTTCGACGTACCGGCCCAACAAAAATATGTCGAAACCCTCAGCGGCGGCGAATTGTGTCGTCTACATCTGGCCTCAGTGCTCATGCGTCAGCCTAACTTCTTGATATTGGACGAACCGACCAACGACTTGGATATTGTCACGCTGGGCATTCTCGAGGAATACCTCACCAAGTTCAACGGCTGCGCCATTATCATCAGTCACGACCGATACTTTCTGGACAACATCGTAGACCACATATTTGTACTCGAAGGCGATGGCATCATCCGCGACTTCCCCGGCAATTACAGCGATTACCGCACATGGAAAGCCGAGCAAGCATCACAAGCACCGACTCAACGCGTCAAGACACAGAACGTCAAAATCAAGACCCCTCAACGCCGGCGCCGTAGCTTCAAGGAGCAACGCGAGTTTGAAGCACTCACCGCCGAGATAGACGCACTCTCCGCCGAACGAGCCTCGCTGGAAGCAGCCTTTGCAGGCAATTCCACGCCGGATGCCGACATTGCAGCCATGAGCGCCCGTTACAGCCAAGTCAAAGACCTCCTCGACGAAAAAGAAATGCGCTGGCTCGAACTCTCCGAAATCGAATAACCGTCCCTTTTGACCTAAATTCAATTTATAAGTCTAAAAACGGGCTTACACGATATCAGCGAAGCACCTTGGTGCAGCGGCGTGTGCCGTCGCTGTAGACGTCCGTGCGGATGGTGATGCCGCGCTCGGCCGGTGCTTCGAGGCGTCGTCCGGCCAAATCGTGGTACTCGGTGGCAACGACTTGAGCATCGTCCGTCGTCACGTCACTCACGCCGTCCTTGATGGGCAAGATATTCTTGAAGTTTTTCCATTCGGGAGCGGCCTTGTATGCCTCGATAGCTTCTTCGGGCACGTACAACGTGGCGCGGTCGTACATGTAATCTTCGAAGGCACTGCCGCTTGTCTCCGGCGGAACATCGTACTCGCATGTAATCCTTTTCACAGAAGTCGTATTCCAGCAGAATCCCGAGCCTAAATACGGCGTGGCGCCATCAATCTTTGATTTCGTAATCTTGATACTTTCCAACTTGGGCGTTTCTATTGCGCGACTACCGAATTGCACCGAGCCGGGGATTGTCAACTCGGTATTGTTGCACCTAATCAGCTTTTTCTCAGCTAGATGCGTTCCGATATATTGTACTCCATCCTCTATGATAAGTTTTTCGGCTTCGATGCCGGCAGCGGCCGAAACGACCTTAATCGTTCCGGGGAGGGTCACAGTAGCGCCGGGGACAACGTATTTCATCGCGCCGATGTATTCCACGGTCTTGGGAATATTGATGGCCTTGATGGTGTTGTGCGAGCCGCCGAAATTTCGATTGAAACCGATTACTTTCAGACCTTCGGGCAAGGATATCTCCAAGTCCGAGCTTTCGTTCTCGGGATACTCGGAAAGCCACATAAATCCGAATACGGGATATTCGGTGCCGTTGATGGTAACTTTTTCGGGCACGGTAATCTTGCCGGAATACTTCACGCTTTCATCGTTGTTCGGGATTACAATAGCCCCGGTGTACTTGTATATGGACGCATGGTAGCTATCTCGAACAGTCTCATTAACCGCATACCTGAGATTGCCCACCGTGTATGTCGGCAGTCCGAGGAAAGGCCTATCCTCTATGCCATCTTCGATAGCGCGGATTCTTTCGAATTGACCCCACACATCGTCGGTTTTGTACGCCTCGATCGCATTCTTTGGCACATAGAGTGTCGCACGGTCGTACATTGTGGGGTGATAGTCGTAGCCGTGAGGGTCATCGGGATTGTCATTGGGAAACAATGGATCAAAGTTGGAACTCTCAAGTCGGAAGGCGTCTTTGCGCGCTTTGGGAGGATTTTCGTATTCGCAGGTAATGGCCATAATGTCATACGAACTGTCACAGAAACCGTCGCCAAATTCGGGTGACGCATCCTTGTTGGCGGATTTCTTGATGATGAGATGCTTCAGATTGACGGCGTCCAAAGACGCAGACGCGAGTTTTATCGTGCCGGGTATGGTCAGAACGGTATTGCTGCATCCAAGCGCGTATGGACCACATAGTTCCACGCCGTCCTCTATGATTAGGTTATCGGCCGTAAAGGAAGCCATATAGTCCATAAATTTCACTGAACCGGGAATGACTCGTGTTCCGGGGACAATATACGCCATTGTCCCGATATATTCCACAGTGTTTGGAATAGGCATTGCCGCTATATCCCTTCTGTCTTGTTGATACGCAATAAAACCGCCAATGAATTTCAACCCGTCAGGAAGGATTATCTCAAGATTGTTGCTTTCGTTTTCGGGATAACCGGAAAGCCATAGAAAGCCCACCACAGGGAAGTCTTTATTATCAACAGTTATCTTGGTCGGAATTATTACTTTCCCGGAGTACTTTACCTGTTTATCGTTGTTAGGTAGCAATATTGCACCGGGATATCGGTATATGACATCGCCCGTTGCATTTTCTTCAAAATTTAAGGCATATACAAAGCCGTCAACTTTGTAAACAGGTAGGCCATAGAAATCATTGACAATTTCACTTGCCATACCACATATTGAAAAACAGATTGCTGTAAGTACGACCTGTAATCGCTTCATTGTCTTACTCGGCATAGCTCTATTGTTTTAGAAGTTTATATGTGCGCGGCCGTCTGTGCATACGCACAGCACACGCCAAAAGCCACTGCTGTTAGCAGCACCTTCATTCGACTGCTGGTTTTGTTCAATATGTTTAGGGATTAGGGGTTAGTAATTATCTCTCCTAATCCCGATGTTAGAGTTTTACAGCAGGAGAGAGAGGAATTCGCTGCAAATATACACACTTATTCCTCCGAATGCAAGTTTTTGACCAATTATTTTCCGAAATATTTTTCAAGACGCAAGACGCAATACAATAGGTTAAAAATGTGTATTTCAGCAGATTATAAGATATACGCGACAAGCAAAAAACGGCACAAACCGACTTTCATTTACATTCTCCACACACCGGCGAGCGATTTTAGTACAAAAAAATGGCGGGCGTGTCATCATCTGAGAGACACGCCCGCCGCTATTTTAGGTGGAAGTCGTTATATGCTTAGCGTACAAGCACTTTGTGTGCAGTGCCGTCTACAGTGACGATATACAAGCCGGGGGCGGAAACGCTCAGCGAAGGCTGGAGCGCACCTGCGACATTATATACAGTGGCGGTAGTGTATTCGCCGGCGATTACAATCTCACGGCCGTCTGCGTAGACATTGACAGCCGTTGACGGGTCGGCATCCACAGTGACATCGTCCACACCAAGTACTGATTTCGTACCGAGGACAATATAGCCGTTGGCCGGGATAGAGCATTTGACTGTCGTGCCGCTAAATGTCGGAGTAGCTGTCAAGTTGCGACTGGAGCTGAGTATCTGATGGTTAGAGACCGAAATCTTCTGCACCGAGTAACCCACGTTCTTGGCTGCGCCGTCCACGTTGGGATTGATGAGGGCAATAATTTCGCGGTCGCCGTTATTGATGCGAATAATGCGGTTGGTGCTGAAAGACTGAGTGTTCATACCCACCTGTGTGAAAGTTCCGTTGATAAAGAGGTCAGGATTATTGCGACGGAGGTTACACATGGCCTGATAAGCCTCAAAGATACCTACGTGATCTGTAGCGTCTTTATAGTACCATACCACGGTCTTGGGGTCGGTATTGTTGCTATCGTCAGAGTTTTTGGTGGTCTGGTCGGCACCAAATTCGCCGAATTGCCAGATCATCTTCGGTCCGGGAGTAAGCAGCATCTGCACTGCCAGTTGCGCCAGGCGACGCGAACGCTTATACTGGTCTTCCTTGACAGAACCATATCCGTAAGCTTTCTGCTTGTAGCCTACGCGTTCTTCGTCATGGCTTTCGGCGTATGCCACGGTCGAGAATGCCGTGCGGCTGTCGGAGGTGGAGAGGAAGCGCTCGAGGTTTGAACCGGAGGCATAACCCATGCCGAACTGACAGGAATTGTAATTAATGTTGGCCCAGTTGAGCTGACCGTCGGCGGCCATTTCATTTTCTTCCTTGTCACCGGCGAGATTCTCATTGATATGTATTCCGTTGGGCTTGACGGCCTTGATGGCTGCATGGAGGTCTTTCATTACGGCCACGCGCGAAGCGTTATATGCTTCCGTACCGGAGGGATATGATGTGCCGAGACCTTTGACGAGGTCAAAGCGGAAGCCGTCAACATTGTAGGCTGTCATCCAGTATTTTATGGCATCCTTCCACTGCTGACGTACTAAGGGGTTTTCTTGCTTCCAGTCGTTGAGCACGCTGTAGTCATGCGGGGCGGTCTGGTTGTAGAAGGGGTTGGAGGCTATGGGATACATCTGATACCAGGGGTGCAGGCCGTCGCTTTGGTTGAATACAATGTCGAGGATGACGGCTATACCGTTTCTGTGGCATAACTCCACAAAGTCCTTGAGGTCTTTGGGCGATCCGTATGCTTTGTCCGGTGCCATGTAGAAGTTGGTATTGTAGCCCCACGAGTTGTTGCCGTTAAATTCCATAACCGGCATCAGCTCAACGGCATTGATGCCGAGACTGCGCAGATAAGGAATCTTTTCTATGGCCTTGCGCAGAGTGCCCTCGCCATTGGCCTGGCGATCGGTACCGGTAAAGTCGCGGACGAGCATCTCATATATTACCAAATTGCGGTGGTCGGGAATGGTAAAATCGCTGAATTTGTAGTTGCCATCAAGATCGCCGCGATATACTGCCATCATCGTGTCGTCAAATTTCTCGTACGGATACTTGGGCATATCGGGCCATATGGAGGAGTCGAGCCATTTGTCGCTGTAAGGATCGAGCACCATGTGTGCATAAGGGTCGCCCACTTTGGTGATGCCGTCTACAATATAGTAGTACGGATACCACGTGTTTTCCTGAAGGTCGCTGACTGTGCGGAAGAAGTAGCGCTGTCCGTTATAGTCCTGATATTTCATTTCGCACTGATTGGCGATTGTCGAGTAGTTGCTCCATGCGCCTACAAGCATCACGTTTTTCTTGCCGGGAGCGGCGATGCAGAAGGTCACTGTACCATCGGCGTTCTTCACGGCGCCCATCTTGGGCACACCGCCGGGATATGTACCCGCGGGCGAGTCGGTGATATAGCTTACGGTGTAGGTCTTGGTCATAGTCTTGGTGCCGTCTGTTGTCGTAGCCACGGCCTTGAAGTCGTAAGTGCCTGGGACGGCCATATTATACTCGGAGGAATAGGTGGTGGCGTTGGACTTGCGACCAAAGCGGAAGGTGCCGTTGTAGAGTTCTATCTTGCAAGGCTCGGTAGTATTGACCGTAAGCGTGGCCATTGCCTCGGCTGTGATGACCTTGGGTGTAGACACGGTCAAAGACATCTGGAAGCCGGGCTCGAGAACATCCACAAGAATATCGCCGCCGGAGGATGTCTTGCCTTCCTTGTTGCAATCGCCCGTGCGGAATACCACGGCTATCTTTTGCACGGTCTCTGATGCATCGGTAATACCGAAATAGGTGCGGATGTCACCAATAGACAAGGTATATGTATTGGGCGACACGTATTTCAGCTTGTACTTGGCTGCATTATCGCCCCATTCGGAGGGCGCATACTTCCAATCGGATGTGTCAGCACTCTTATTGGTAATCACGCCTATATGGGCGTACACGGGAGTAGTCGCGGACAGTCCCTTGAGACCGCCGTTGCCCAAAGGCGAATCGGCATGGTAAGTCAGCACGACATCTTTACTGGCCTCTTGCAGCAAGGCCGGAGAGGTAGTGACTATCTGTGCAAAAGCTCCGGAGATTCCCAGCACAAATGCCGCCACCCAAAATGTGATCAGTCGTTTAATCATATTATTGGTCTATGTTTTTAATTAATGTTATGTGTTTGTTTCTCTTCGTATTCGTATGTCTTGGACGTATCGGACATACGCGTAAGTATGTTTTATATCTCTCTGCAAATGTACACATTTTCGGTGAAATACAACACCTTTCCCGCCGAAAGTGTATATAGTCACCACCAACAAATTCCGTCGCAAATGCTGCCGATAAAAATTATCAGACCATAATGACACAGTCAAATAGTGCATGCTCTAACATGTCCCGATGACAAGTCGTTGCGATATTAACTTTATTTAACCGTGTTTTGTGTCACTTTTAGGCGTCTTATGCGTCTAATAAGCAAACGAACAATACAAGAGATTTTTTTTCAAAGAAACAGTTTCCATAGGTTTTTTAGATAATAACAATCAGACAATTCTACGTCTTTCGGCCGGGGGTTCCCGGCGATGGGAGCCCCGGCGAAATGACAAGAATTCTAAGAAAAGCCCCACACACAATCAGATGAACAAATTTGCGACATCATTCCTCCTCGCACTCCTCCTAATAATATGTATGGGCAGCACGCCCGCCTCGGCCTATACCGTCAAGGTGAAAGCCGTAGACTCGTCGGGCAATCCCGAAGAATATGCAACATGCCGTGTTTTCGGCAGCGACAGCATCCATCCCGTGGCTGCCGGCGTCACCGATACGCTGGGCATTTGGACGGGCAGTATCGCCAAGGCCGGAACATACCGCCTGCAACTGGAAGTGATTGGCAGCGCCGTGGCCGTCAAAAATTTCACCATCAGCGATGCAGCCCCCGTGGCCGATCTCGGGACAATGACCTCCGGCATCAACGAGCTTTCGGAAGTCGTGGTTACGGCTCAGCGCCCCATAATCACCAAGGAAATCGACCGCATAGGCTATGACGTCAAGGCCGATGCAACGGCACAGACGCTCACTGTCCGCGAAGTCCTGCGCCGCGTCCCTATGGTCAGCGTCGACGGCGAGGGCAATATCAAGGTCAACGGAAGCTCTAATTTCAAGGTCTTCAAAAACGGCCGTCCCAGCAACTCGCTCAGCAAAAACGCCAAGGACATCTTTGACGCCCTACCGGCAGCATCCATCAAGCGTATCGAAGTCATCACCGAACCGGGTGCCAAGTATGATGCCGAGGGTATCGGCGCCATCCTCAACATCGTCACGGACAATGAAACTGTCATCAAGGGCATCACCGGTCGCGTAGGCGGCAGCTACGACTTTATTAACAATCGTGCGGACGGTAATCTATGGCTATCCTCCCAAATCGACAAAGTGACTTTCAGTATCAGCGGTGGTGTATCCAATATTCCCGAAAAAATGCAGCGAAACCGCTCAGAATACGATTATACCTACGAAAACGGAACACGAAGCCTACGCACCGAGGATCAACGCGTCCACGGCCTGGACGAGTGGTTCGGCGGCGAAGCATCCTGGGAAATCGACTCGCTCAATCTCTTCTCCGGCGAATTTAACGGCTATGAATACCACGTCAATGGATACGGCACAGGAACGCAGACTTTGACTGCCACTGACGGTAGCCTGCTCAGCAAATACTCCTCCACGTATGATATCGCCAACTCATCCTACTTCGACATCGACGGTAACATCAACTATCAGCATCTGACTCGGCGCAAGGGCGAAGCATTGACTTTCAGCTATATGATTTCTACCACGCGCCAAAAACAACAAGCCGATACGCACTACAGCGACATCTTTGGCTCAATGTTCGAATACACGGATTTCAACAACGATTTCCGTCTCAACTTCATCGAGCATACCTTCCAAGCCGACTGGACTCGCCCCGTAGTCAAAAGTCATACGCTGGACATGGGTGCCAAGTATATCCTACGTCGCAACCGCTCTAAGACCAACAGCGAGTATATCGGATGGCAGAATCTGTACAGCGATTTCCGCCACATCACGGACGTTGCCGCTGCATACGCCGAGTACTCCTTAAAAGTCAGCAAAATGACGCTGCGTGCCGGCCTACGCTACGAGTTCTCCAAGCTCAAGGCCGACTATCCCGACGGCAGTCAGGACGCGTTCTCATCCAGCCTCAACGACTGGGTACCCAGTGCCGCCGCTTCATGGCAAATTAACGATGCCAATACCCTGACGGCCAATTACGCCACACGCATCAGCCGCCCCGGTATATCCTACCTCAACCCGACCAAGAAGTACACACCGACCTCCCTGTCAGAAGGCAATCCCAATCTCGAAAGTGCACATGCACAGAGCGTCAAACTCACCTATATGCTGATACGTCCGCGCATCAACCTCAACTTGTGGTCGCAATACGCATTCACCAACAACGACATAGCCGGCGTCACAATTCTGGAAGGCAATATCCTGCACAACACTTACGAAAACATAGGCAAGATACGTACATTCTCGGCCGGTGGCTTTATGCAATGGACGCCCATGGACAAAACTTCTGTCATGGTTTCAGGCAGCATAAATTACAACGACATCAGCCAGACGATATTCAAAAACACCGGCTGGGGCGGCAATATCTATATGCGTGCCACGCAAAAGCTGCCGCTCAATATCGAAGCCGAACTATGGGCCAACTACTATCAGTTCTCTCTATCCGATGCTTTCACTCGCAGCAAAAACAGCTTTATGAATAATTTCTGGTACGGACTTTCTCTTACAGGCAGTTACTTAAAAAACAAGGCACTAAGCGTCTCACTGCGACTGACCAACCCCTTCGGACAGCATAACAGCTACTTCAGAAACGAGGCTGTTCGCGGTGCATACACCGGCACAAGCGTGATGCGTATGGATGATATGCGTATGCAGATAGGTCTATCAGTCGGCTATCGCTTCGGCAACCTCAACGCCTCGGTCAAAAAAACAGCCGCTCGTATCACCAACGATGACCTCCAAGGCCGCAAAAACTAAGAGCCCTCGGAGAACACCAAGAACAATAGGAATTATAGAAATTATAGGAATAATGGGAGTAATTGGACCTATGCCATTGCTCCCATTATTCTTATTATTACCATTATTCTTATTATTCCCACTATTCTCTCCCGGATTACCCCAGATTGACGACAGTGATGCCGGCACCGCCGAAGCGGACATCCTCGTCGGCATAGGACCTTACCGCCGAGACTGTATCAAGATACTGCCGTATTGCGGTACGCAGCGCACCCGTACCGGTGCCGTGCAGGATGCGCACGCGTCCGGCGCTGAACTGCACAGCGTCATCTATAAAGTGCATCACGGCTTGTAAAGCCTCGTCGGCACGGAAGCCGCGAAGGTCTATCTCCGGATTGAAGGACAATTGACGACGGCGTATATCCTCGCCCGTGGACACGGAGACAAAGGACGCAGCCTGCGATGCCCCACCCTTTTCGGGACGACGCATAGTAGGCGTCAACCGTGCCACCGGAACATCCATCTTCAATGCGCCAAAGGCCACCATAGCTTTCTTGCCATCAAGCGAAATGACGCGGCCGGGCTGTCCCTGATTGTCAAGCAATACATATACACCGGGCTCTATTGTACGCACAGGCTCAACCTTGGACGACACTGCGGCCTTTGGCACGGATGTTTTGGCCTTATTGGTTGATTTTGGGGCACGCTCGACCGGCTGTTCGGCAGCCTTGTCTTCGAGGGCGCGACGCTGTTGGCGCAGACGCTCGCGTGCCTGTTGCGTACGATCGCGTTCGGCCTGAGCCTCACGTATGTCGCGTATAGTACGCTCCACAGCCGCATTGCTCTCGCTGACGATGCGCAGGCCTTCCTGCCGCGCCTCGTCCAGTATGGCACGACTGCGGCTGTCAAGGTCTTGCTGCTTGGTCTCGTAACGGTCGATGACTTCCTCAAGATGCTTATGACGTCGACGAATGTCCTCGCGCTTATTGGCCCAGTAACGCTTGTCGCGTGCTATGTCCAGCAGGTACTTGTCCAAATTGACATAGTCGCTACCTACGATGGCACAGGCATCATCAATGACATCTGACGGCAATCCGGTCTTGCGAGCAATTTCGATAGCAAACGAGCTGCCGGGATGTCCTATATCGAGACGGAACAACGGCTGCATACGCTGGCGGTCGTAGAGCATTGACCCGTTAATTAATCCGGGAACTTCGGAGGCAAGAGTCTTGAGATTTTGGTAATGGGTGGTGACCACGCCCCACATCCCGGCGGCATTGAAGCGCATTAATAGCGCCTGGGCTATAGCGCCACCTATCTGCGGCTCTGTTCCCGAGCCGAATTCATCGATAAGGAAGAGGTCGGCATCTCCGGAATGTTCCAGCATATATTTCATCGCCAACAGGTGCGAGCTGTAAGTACTCAGGTCGTCATCCATGGATTGGTCGTCCCCGATGTCCACCATCAGGCGCTTCATCACGCCCATATCCGAATCGGCGGACACCGTCGGCAACATTCCGCATTGCAGCATATATTGCTCGACAGCCACGGTTTTCAGCGCTATGGACTTGCCGCCGGCATTAGGACCGGAAATAACAAGTATACGACCCTTATCACGGTCAAGAGTGATGTCCAACGGAACAATCGCGCGACCATGGCGATGCAGCGCCGTCTCGAGTGCCGGATGCCGCGCCTGTTGCAGATTTAAGCAGGGGCGGTCGAACAGCCTCGGCATGGCAGCCTCAGTGTCTATGGCCACACGTGCCTTAGCCGCAATGAAATCGAGGAGGCCGAGTCGGTCGTTAAGGTCGAGAAGCGCATCAAGATGCGGACGAATGCTATCGGCAGCAGCCACCAGCAAGCGCACGACTTCACGCCTTTCTTCAAGCTGCAATTGGCGTCCGCGGTTGCCCAACTCAACTACGGCGGCCGGCTCGATATAGACGGTCTTGCCCGTGGCGCTCTCGTCGTGTACGATACCCTGCACCATGCGTTTGTTCATAGGCGCGACAGGCAGCACAAGACGACCGTCACGCATGGCCGGGGCGGTATCCGGCTGTACCCATCCTTGGGCAACGGCTTCGCCCAGTACGCGGCGCATAGCCGATGCCATGCGCCGTTGTATGGTTGCCATCTCGCGACGTATATCGGCAAGGGCAGCGGATGCATTGTCGCGCACCTGTCCGAGGTCATCTACGAGCGAAGCTATGACACGCTGCACCTCCGGAGCGGTATCCATGTCGGCGGCGATGTCGTGCAAATGCGGATATACAGCCGCACCGCTGTTTTCGGTCTTGTCAAGCCACGAGCGAACACGCATAGCTTGCCTCAAGGCTTTGAGCAGGGTCAGCAATTCGGATGCCTCGACAAATGTCCCGGGAACAGAGATGCTTTTAAGCGGTCGTTGCAAATCTTCGACAGTGCCGAGGTCGAGGATGTCATCACCGGTCAAGGCCATCACCATCTCGGCCACACGTGCCAAACGGCAGCGCACCTCGCCGGCGTCGGCACTCCACTGCATAGTCTCGAGAGCCAATGTGCGTGCCTGCGGCGAGCTGCATCGTCCGACCACCATGGCGCGCACTGCGTCAAAACCAATCTTGCGCTCTATTCCCTGTCGCGGGAACACAAGCACTGAGGCCTTGGCCTCTACACCTTGCATATTCTGTTCTGTCGTATTGTCCGTATTATATTGTGTCATCGTATTCGCGAGCAATGTGAATTGGTTTCAATCAAGCAAAAACCATACCATCCATATCCGAGCACCGAAACAGTCGTCATCGAACGAGTATCACGCACACGGGGCCGACACCCTGCGATGTCGGCCCCGTGGCTTTATTCATGCACCTGCGGCCTCAGCGTGTCACCTTGGTGACTACGTTACCTTGACGGCGTATATAAATGCCGGGGGCAAGAGGCTGATGTACGCGGATACCTTGCAGGTTGTAGTATTCCGTCTCGGAATCATCGGCATCGGCTCCATCAAAGACGACATCTTCCACACCCGTGACGATGCGACGCGTCATCGAATATGCCGCAAGTCCGTCACCCGAGCTGTAAACAAATAATCTTGTATTTTGAGCCGAAGCAGCGTTGTCGAGTGTATGAACACCGTCCTCATAGGAGTCTCGTTGTAGCACACTCACAGGCATCGTCGGGTCGCCACTGCCGCCACTTGCAGTCCAATAATGGCTCGAATTGCCCATACCCTGCGTAGGTACAACCCAGTGCTCCGAACGGCTACCGGAAGCAGTAAAATCTACACCGGAACATATAGTCCATTTGGCTCCTTTCGTATTGTCGTGGGTGGCAATGGCCATGAACGAGTATCCGTCATGGGTGAAATATGCCATACCTCCACAGAAGTTATCGCCAAAAAGAGTCGCCAAAGGCGTGCTATTGCCCCAGCTGTACAATTTGGGCACACTTTCTGTTCCGGTTACATAGAATCGGTCGGGGCGACCGGTAAATACAACGCGTCCGGCGGCGCCTATCGCATTGATTGACATAGATTCCCTTATAACGTTTCCATTCGTAACCTTCCATCGCGTGGCAGTGGTGCCGTTGGCGGTGAGTACATAATATGTGCCGATGTTCGATACAGTACCCCAGACATCTATATGGTCAACACGTACATCGGTATTTTGACTAAACATCGTTGTTACGCTTGAGGTAGCAAGATTGACAACACCTATAGAGAGCGTTTTGTTGGCCAAAGACAGGTTATGCACCAGCACCTGCTTGCTTGCATCCAATAGGACATCGTTGGTCGGGTATAAAGCTTTGGTGAATTCTCCGTTAAGGTTAAGTGTAGACAGTTGCTGCCCGGTGGTGCCGTCGAAGCGTATCAGAGATGAGGATGCATTACTATTATTTTCACTGCGTGCCGAAATATATACGACATCTCTGCCACCCTGGTCACCATTCTTATCGGCACGTGCCACCATACCGCGGCATAGTGTTTCGCTTAGGCCGGGATTGTTGTTGGATGCATTGCGTATCCATAGGTTGGTGAGTGTCATTTGGGTCGTATTGCTGCCGTTATACGGAGTCACCGTGGGATATTCAATCATTTCGCGGCGCGGAGTGTAGTTGCCGTAGTCGGGGTTGACACCGTTGCCCATAATCAACTTGCGCACATCGCTGACAGCGTCCTTGAGCCCGGCGGTGCTGACGCGGACACGCCAGAAGAAGGTGCCGTTTGCGCCGAGAACCTCGGCCGGAACGGTGTATTGCAGACAGGGATACTCCTTGTGCCATCCGGTGATACCGGTAAACACAATATTGGAGAAATTGAGGTCGGTGGCAATCTCGAGGACAGCCTTGTCGTCATTATTGTCGCTGCATACAAATACAATGTCGTCATTGAGCGTTGCTCCGTCTTCGGGCCAATCGAGGCGCGGCTTGATACACGAAGGCTCTTCCTTGGTGATGAAGTTGCGCACGGCCGAGATACCGTCCTTGTAATATCCGGAGCGATGATTGATGACGCGCCAATAGTACGGCGTCGAATAATTGAGACCTCCGGTGTTCACTGTATACGACTTGGCTGTGGTATTGTATTCCTTGGTTCCGGTGCCGAAATCGGTATTGCCGCAAATCTGCAAAGTATAGCTGTCTGAGGCGACATTGTCTCTCCATACAAAAATGACGTTGTCGGATGTGGCCTGCTCGCCGGCGGTGGGACTTACAAGTGTCACGGGGGTCAGTTGTTCAGGTCCCGGATTGTATACCGAACGGACTGCGCTGACACCATCAAGATAGCCTTTTTTGCGGCTGATCACGCGCCAATAGTATGTGGTGGACGAATTGAGCGCCGTCATATCTATGGTATAAGATGTGGCGGAGGTGGTGTATTTGGAGACATTGCCTCCGAAGTTTTTGTCGGTAGAAATCTGTAATTCGTAGGAATTGACACCCGTGGGATCATTCCAAGTGAACGTCTGCGATGTCGCAGCACGGGCACCGTCTGCCGGCGAGGTAAGCGTCACGGAAGACAGTGTCTCGGGAGCGGGAATGTAGAACGAACGCACTTCGGACGTCCCATCGATGTAACCGCCCTTATGGCTGATTACGCACCAATAATAGGTGGAAGAGGTGGGAAGCGTTGTCAGGTCTACATAACAGGATGTAGTATTGACATTGTAAGTGGACACGCCGCTTGCAAAGTTCTTGTCCTTACTTATCTGCAAGTCATAGCTTGTGGCTGAAGCCGGGTCGTTCCACCCGAAAGTACACCCTATCGAAACTCTTTCGCCGGCTGCCGGCGATGTCAGCGTCACAGCCTTGAGCGTCTCGGACGGAGGCATATTGGAGGTAGCTCCCATGGCCCATTCATTGCCATAGCGGTCGAGGGCGGCCACGCCGTGCCAGTAGCCCGAAGTTTTGTTCGAGGGAATAGTGGCGCTTGTCGAGTAGGTGATGTCCACGATATACTCGGCACGCAATCCGTTGTGCTCGGTAGAGGCTGCCTGTATTGCATTTGTACCCAGAGGCACGGCATACACTATGTAACGGCTGTTGCTCTTGCCTGTCCACGAAAGAGTGGTTCCGCTAAGCTTGACATTGGTCACCTTACCCAAGTCGGGAGCATTGTACCACGTCATGGCCGGCACCGATGCCGGATATTGATATACCTTCTGTTTGAGGTAGGAGTCAAGGCCACTACAAGTCGGACCGAACATCGAACGGCTGCTATAGAACATCTCGCCGGGGAAATTGTCGCGCGTGGTGGCTCGCGTCTGGTTGACCTGACGGATGACTTCATCGTAATTGGAGGTATTGTTGCCTTTTTCAAGGAACGAGATAGACAAAGCGCCGAAGATATGACGTCCGAATTTCTTGGCGGCAATGCTATACCAGTCAATCATCGGGCCGTAGGGGTTGGTGCTATGCGAATTGGTCCAATAGAGCTGCGGAGCAAGGTAGTCCACATGTTTGCTGCGTATCCACGCTATCGGGTCGGCATATATTGTGCTGTATTGCCAGTCACCGGCTTTGCAGACCAGGCCTTCATAAGTGTGTCCGTACGGAGCCGGAAGCCCGTCAAACTCTTTCACTCCATTGAATGCAGCACCTGCCGGAGCGATACCGAATCGCACGTATGGTTTGATGTCGTGGATGATGTTATAGGACATCTCCATCAGCTTATTGACGTTGTCGCGACGCCAGTCGCCGATGCTCATTGTTCCGCCATTATTCTTATACGACTGGTAGTCACTCCAGTCATCGGCGCTTGAATCCTCGGCTATACCGTCCGGATAGAAGTAGTCGTCAAAGACGATACCATCGATGTCATACGCGCCGGTCAGTACGGCACACACGTTTCTCAGACGTGCCTGTGTCTTGCCGCTGGCGGGATTAAAGACGAACTTGGTCGTATTATTGCTTTGATATGCCGTAATCATCCAGTCCTTCACTGCATTATCAGAACTTGTGGAATACGACGGATTGTCGCCTTTTGACCAATTTCCCGAGGGAGTACACCAACGCAGAGGATTGACCCACGCGTGTACCTCGATGCCACGTTTGTGGCCTTCGTCAATCCAAGTCTGCAACAAGTCGATTGAGCATGAGTTGCCTCGAGTTCCTGAAGCATAATGGCTTACGGGCTCGTACACGGCGTACAGCGTTCCGTTATGCGTATATTTTGTGTTATTGTACAGACGGTCTGCAAAAGGGCGCACATGGACGCAGACAGCATTGAGGCCGGCAGCTTTGACTTGATTTAACCTGTTGATAATCTCGTTTTTTAACGCAGTGACATTTCCTCTATTAGCGTATACGGGCCATCCTCCATTGACAGGTGTGAACCAAGCGGCACGGAATTCCTGCTTGGGAGTACTGTCGGCGTAGGAGACAACACTGCCTATGGCCGAAAGTGCCATGGTCAAAGCCAAGGCCATGAACTTCTTCATTTTTAGGATCATTGTTCTACTCTAAAGAATTGCAAGGTTTCTATTAGGTTTGTTTCACTTCGGATTATTTGTAATAGGCATAGCATAGAGACAGCTGCCGGAGAAGTAAGGAGAGGTCGGAGAGGAGTAATAGAACGTGTCCGACGAGATTGGTTTGAAATCTCTCGAACGCTTTTTCACATACAAAAGTAAAAGTTATTTATATATTGGACAAAAAAAATATAATAAAACTTTATAATTTCACACAATTTAAGACGCAAGCATAGTCAAAGCGAGCCATTTTGCTAATAATGTAACATTATACAAATGTAAACATATAAAGAAGAGACCGGCATCGGCAACGGTGCGTACACTCCACAGAAGCGCTGTATAAGACGATCTGTTGCAACATCACGTCCTACTCCGTTGCCGCCGGCGATGTATACTGAAGCTCATAGTGCCAAACGTCGGCATCGGAGAGTGGCCAGGTCAATATCGAGCACAAGGACTGTGGGAAGGCTTTCCCGGTCTGTATGTAGCAGCATGTCCAGGGCGCGGGCACTTTGCAAAGCGGCCACGGTTGCCGGCGCGGGGGGAAAGATACCTCGGGGAGCTCGTCCGCGACTTCCGTCTCCGAAGATGTCACGATAGGATACCGAAGCAGGGCCGGCGGCATGACTGAAGGACATAACTTGGGCTTGTCGTCCGGCCACGCCTCCCAGCACACATGGTATGGATGCAGCACGTGTCGCATCGGCCACCATGGTCATAGTGGCGCCGTTGTCGGTACAATCGACCACGACATCACAACCTTGCACAAATGGAGACACGTTGTCCGCACCGAGACGCTCGAAGCGTGTATCCGCAGCCACGGACGGATTTAGCGCCGTCAGACGCTCCGCCAAGGCTTCGACTTTGGGACGACCTACATCGCCGGTAGTATAAGCTGTTTGTCGCGGCAAGTTGGAGAGTTCCACACGATCGAAATCGATAATACGCAAGCGTCCCACACCGGCGGCGGCAAGTGCCACAGCCACGGCACCTCCCAAAGCCCCGGCACCTACGATGCCCACCATGGCGCCGACCAGACGTTGGATTCCTTCGAGTCCTATGTCGTCCACGGCCATAGTGCGCGAATGGCGCTCGGCCATATCATCTGTAAAATATGTATCGGTCATTGTCTTATGATGATTTATATTAAGGACTTTAGGGACTTTAGAGACTTTAAGGACTTTAGAGACTTTAAGGACCCTAAGGACCCTAAGGACCTTAGAGTCTCTAAAAGCCTGAAAAGTCCTATTTCTCAGTGAGTATGATCATTGTCGAACACGGCATCCCAGTCCTTCCACACCGGTTCGTAGCCGTTGCGGCGTATAGCCTCGGCCACGGCATGGGGACTGCGTTCGTCAGTGACGTGGAATTGCTCGAGTGCTTCGGGCGAAGTGGCGTATCCACCCGGCTCGGTCTGGCTGCCGGCGCTCATGGATGTTACACCCAGACGCATCATATTGTCACGGAAGCGTGGACTCTCGCGTGTCGAGTACGAGATATCTACATCGTGGTCGAAGATGCGGAAGGCCATAGTCAATTGAGCCAATTCGCGGTCCGAGATGACCACATTGGGCTGGAATCCGCTTTCGCTGGGGCACATGCGGGGAAAATTGACACTATAGCGCGTGCGCCAGTACTTGTTTTGCAAGTAGCGCAAGTGGCGAGCCATCATAATGACATCCGTGCGCCATTCCTCAAGGCCGATGAGGACACCCATACCAATTTTATGCACACCGGCACGACCCATGCGGTCATACCCATTGAGACGCCACGAGTATATGGATTTCATACCACGTGGATGGTATTTGGAATATCCGTCTCGGTGATAAGTTTCTTGGAAACATACCACGCCGTTAAGTCCGGCATCGACCAAGCGCTCGTACTGCGACTGACGCATGGGTTGCACCTCAATAGTGAGGTTGTGAAAGTACGGGCGGCAGGTATGCAACACATTCTCGAAGTATTCGGTGCCGCACAACGCCGGGAATTCGCCCGAAACTATCAGCAGGTTTTCAAAAGGCCCAAGACGGCGTATGGCGCGACATTCGGCTTCCACCTGTTCCATGGTGAGTATGGTGCGTGCCATGGGGTTGGCATGATTGAAGCCGCAATATACGCAGGCATTGGCGCAGGCATTAGAGACATACATGGGAATGTACATCGAGATGGTGCGGCCGAATTTTTCGAGGGTGAAGCGCTGTGCCAGAGCGGCCATGTCTTCGATATATGGAGCGGCAGCCGGCGAAATCAGCGCCATGAACTCGTCCGGAGTCAAGCGGCGCTGATCGGCGGCGGCCACAGCAAGAGCCGCCTCCACCATCGAAGCCGTGACTGCGTAGGCACGCTTGGTGGTGTCATCCCAGCCGTATCGGTCGATGATGTCGGCAAAACCGTGGTTGTCGTCCGGCGATATAATTTCTTTGGACATAAATGTATTATTCTGTTATTTTGAGGGGAATGTCTTAGAGTTTCTAAGGACCTTTGGGTCTTTAAGGTCCTTAGGGTCTTTAAGGTCTTTAAGGTCTTTAAGGACCTTAAGGACTCTACAACCCCTTAAGCCTTAGACCTAAGACCTAAGACCTTACACCTTTTATTTACTACATTCTTGATTGACATTTTGAGATATGCGCATAGCGCAGAAGTTAGGGCCGCACATGGTACAGAACTTGTCGTCTGCATCGGGCGCATCGCGGCGCGCCTTGACATATATGTCGCGTGCGCGCTCGGGGTCAAGCGACAGATTGAACTGATCCTTCCAACGGAATTCGAAGCGGGCCTTGCTCAGGGCATTGTCGCGCACCTGCGCACCCGGAAATCCCTTGGCCAAGTCGGCTGCATGTGCAGCCAATTTGTAAGTAATAACGCCCGTGCGCACATCCTCAAGATCAGGCAGCGACAGATGCTCTTTAGGCGTGACGTAGCACAGCATGGCAGTGCCCATGGCACCGATGGCAGCACCGCCTATGGCACTGGTAATATGGTCATAACCGGGAGCAATGTCCGTTGTCAACGGGCCAAGCGTATAGAACGGTGCGCCGTGGCACTTATCGATTTCACGGTCCATATTTTCGCGTATCTTCTGCATGGGTACGTGCCCGGGGCCTTCAATCATCACCTGCACATCGTGTTCCCACGCCTTGGCGCACAGCTGCCCCAAGACGTCCAATTCGAGGAACTGAGCTCGGTCGTTGGCATCGTGTATGCTTCCGGGGCGCATACCGTCGCCAAGGGATATGGCCACGTCATAGCGATTAAGGATCTCGCATATCTCATCAAAATGCGTATATAGGAAGCTTTCGCTATCATGCAGCACCGTCCACTGCGTCATGATGGATCCGCCGCGCGAAACACATCCGGTGAGGCGGTCCTTGATTAGGGAGGCATGCTCGCGCAGCACCCCGGCATGTATGGTAAAATAGTCCACACCCTGCTCGCATTGCTCGATAAGCGTGTCGCGATAAATGTCCCAGGTAAGGCGTTGCACATCCCCATTGACTTTTTCGAGTGCCTGATATATGGGCACTGTGCCTACGGGCACGGGCGAATTGCGTATAATCCACTCGCGCGTCTCGTGAATATTGTCGCCGGTGCTGAGATCCATAAGCGTATCGCCGCCCCAGTAACAACTCCACATAGCCTTGTCTATTTCCTCGGCTATGCCCGAAGAAAGCGCCGAATTACCTATATTGGCGTTAATCTTGACACTGAAGGCGCTGCCGATAATCATGGGCTCAGCCTCAGGGTGGTTGATATTGGCCGGAATGAGGGCTCGTCCGGCGGCAATCTCGTCACGCACAAATTCGGGAGTGATGTACGACTCGATGCCTCGCTCGGCATTGTCCAGATTTTCGCGGATGGCGACATATTCCATCTCGGGTGTGATTATACCCTTGCGCGCATAATGCATCTGGGTGACGCGGCGACCTTCAGCGGCCACTCGCGGAGCCATGGCTCGTGGGAAACGTATGTCATCGAGACTATGGTCGGCCAAGCGTCGCTGTCCATAGGCACTTGTAACTCCATCCAGAGCCACGGTATCGCCGCGGCGCTCTATCCAGGATTGACGCAAACGCGGCACACCTTTCTTTATGTCCTTTGGCACGTTCGGGTCGGTGTACACGCCGCTGGTGTCATAGAGTGTGATGTCCTCGTTTGGGTGCTCGATGCGTTTGCCGTCCTCGATTGTGACGGTGGGATATTGGCTGACGCGGCGCATAGCCACGCGGATGTCCGGGAACAGCGTCCCGGGAACGTATATTTTAGTGCTTTTGGGATATGAAGACACCGCGATATCTGATACTTTCATAAATCGGAATATTGGCTTATTGTTGTTTGGCTATAACGGCTATAATGGCCATTATAAATATTATAGGGTTTAATTAGTCGTTGAGGAATGCTGTGAGAGGACTGGTGGCAACGGCATGGCGAAAGGTGCCGGCCGGACCGGCGAGGCGTCCGCGCCGTCCGGCATCGACCGCATCGGCGAAAGCGCGAGCCATGGCTATGGGATCAGAAGCTACTGCTATTGCTGTATTGACCAGCACCGCATCAGCGCCCATTTCCATGGCTGCGGCAGCATGCGAGGGCAAGCCAAGTCCCGCATCCACGACCACCGGTACGGAAGCCTGCTCGATGATAATCTCGAGGAAGTCGCGCGTCAGCAACCCTTTATTGGTACCAATGGGCGCGCCCAATGGCATCACTGCGGCTGCGCCGGCCTCTTCGAGGCGCTTGCACAACACAGGGTCAGCCTGCACATACGGCAGTACCACAAATCCTTCCTTGGCCAAAGTCTCGGTGGCGGCAAGGGTCTCCATGGGGTCAGGCATAAGATACTTGGGATCGGGGTGAATCTCCAACTTGATAAAAGGAGTGCCGAAAACTTCGCGGCTGAGGCGTGCAGCCACAACAGCCTCGCGTGCATCACGCACGCCCGAAGTATTTGGTAGCAGCTGTATTCTATCACGATCTATAGCCGAAAGCATGTCATCGGTGGCATCAGAGGCCATATTGACACGTTTCATCGCCACGGTAACCATCTGCGTACCCGAGGCCTCGATGGCGCGGTGCATGATTTCGGACGAGGCAAATTTGCCTGTACCCACAAATAGGCGCGAAGCAAATTGCCTTCCGCCGATTGTCAGTTGTTTATCTTCCATATTATTGTGTATGTGTTGTTTGTCCTATATTGTAAATATTGCAAGTATTGTCTGTCGTATGCGTTGCGCATCACGTTGGCCTTGTCGCGGCAAAGGTTTGTATAAAGCGACTTGCGGCAGCAGCCGGGTCGGCGGCACGGCAAATTGCCGAGCTGACGGCAATACCGTCAACTCCGGAGGCTAATACCGCCGGGATGTCCTCGCAGGTGATACCTCCTATGGCAAGTATAGGTACGCGTATACCCAAGTCGCGTATGTGCCGTACGAGGTCACGCGTACCTTGAGCGCCAAGAGGATCGGCCAAACGGCGCTTGGTGGTAGTAAAACGCCATGGGCCTAAGCCGATATAGTCTATAGGTTTACCAACCAAACGCTCGGCATCGGCGGCACAATTTACGGTGGCACCTATCAGCGGTACAGGCCCGAGAATGGCGCGAGCTTCTGTCGGATCCATATCATTGCGCCCGAGGTGTACCCCATCGATGATGGTACGGCGTACAGCCTGCACATCATCATCTACGATAAGGGTAGCACCATGGCTGTGACAAAAGTCTCGCAACGACAGCAGCGCCGCATCACGTTCAGTCGCATCGGCATTCTTCATACGCACCTGCACCCAGCTACATCCGCCCGAGACGGCCTGACGCACCTGCTCCACTGTGTCCGTGACATCCGCTCCATCAGTAACCAAATGCACAAGAGAGGGCGTGCGTTCGAGTACCCTCCTACGGACTTTGCGAGCAGCGGCAACGATGCGGCGGCATCGCTCCTGCACATCGTCTCCCTCCCAGACATAGCCCAAGAAGGCGGCGCCTGCAAAACCGGCGGCTGCAACATCATTCAAACGCTCAGGCGTCATTCCGCCCAAGGCAATAACACTTCGCGCCGAAAGACACAAGCGCACAGCAGGGTCGGAGCCATTAATCGCAGCCGCATATCCCTGCTTGGATATGGAATCGAATACAGGCGACAGCGTCACGTAAGACAACGCTGCGGGAGCCGCCGCGACCTCAGCCGCCGTATGGCAGCTACCGGACAGGACGACACACTGCGGCAATGCTCCACCCTCGGCCAAAGTCGAGGAGGACAGGTGTACGCCTATGCCGGCATGAGCGGCAGCCACGGCATTGTGCCCGTGAATGCTGATACGATTCCACAGCGCACGCGGAATACCGTCTACGATAGCCGAGATATCGGCGTCTCCGGCCTGCGGATGACGCAAGTGCACACGCAGACTGTCGTCAAGCTCGAGTATAGACGTCAGAACGTGCGCCTCGTCGGCCACAACAGCCTCGGGAGTAATAACTATGAGCTTCAGCGGCATGCTTTCGCTCGTATTTGGCATGTCAACCCCCATAGGCGGCTTTGATAAGTATGATGTCATCACCTTCATTGAGAACATGCGTGGCCCAAGTTCCGCGTGGTACTACAATTCCGTTGACGGCGGCAGCCATACCCTCAATGGTGCCGAGTACGCTTTGCAGTGCCTCGGCCAGAGTGGCGCCCATGGTCACATTGTATGATTTACTGTTGATGATAATGGTCATATTTTGTATGGTGTTTTATTTTGAATGAACGGCAATTAGGGTCTTTAGAGTCCTTAAGGTCCTTAGGGTCCTTAGGGTCTTTAGGGCCCTTAGGGCCTTTAATCTTCTGTCGGTGGATTCCAAACGAGGAGAGCCGGGCCGTGACCATGGCCGAAATGGCAGTCGGCACCGGCACGCAAGACATCGGTGAGCCACGCTTTAGCCCGTGCGACAGCCTCTTCCAAGGCATATCCTCGCGAAAGGTATGCCGCTATAGCCGAGGACAGCGTGCAGCCCGTACCATGGGTATTGGGCGTGCGCACAACCGGACCTTGGAATACACGCGCCGGGGTATCGGCGGCCTCCACCAGGATGTCCATCGTACATCCGGTCGCGTTTTCTGCCGGATGCTCCGATGTTGCGTCCACCAAATGTCCTCCTTTAAGGAGTACCGCCCGACAGCTGTAGCGACGGATGATGTCACGGGCGGCAGCCTCCATATCAGCCCGCGTTGCAATGTCCATGCCGGTGAGCATGTGCGCCTCGGGTATATTGGGCGTCACCACTGTAGCCATGTGGAAAAGCCGATGCACCATCTCTGCAGCGGCACTATCGTCGCAGAGGCGGTCGCCACTGGTTGCTACAGCTACCGGATCGAGCACCACAGGACCATTATAGCGCCGAGCCAGCACCTCGGCTATAACTGCAGCGGTAGAGCCATCGGGAACCATGCCGATCTTGACTGCATCGGGACGTACATCATCGAAGACGGCATTAAGCTGGGCATATACCGACTCGGCACCTATATTTACGTATGACCGCACGCCCACGGTGTTTTGGGCAGTGACGGCAGTGATTACAGTCATGGCAAATACACCTAAGGCCATGCACGCCTTAATGTCCGCTTGTATGCCGGCGCCGCCTATACTATCACTACCGGCCACAGAGAGAACCGTAGGACGATGCCTGCCGTCTTGGCCTATATATACACCGCACGGCATCGCGACAGAGCCGCAACGCTCGGTGGATTGTGAAATATGATTGTATGTATCTTGCATAGAACCAATTTATTGCACATGTATTCCCGGAGCATCTCCGGACTATGGGACACTATCCGTCCCCACAAATACACAAGGGGCTGTGCACTTTGGCTCGTACATCGTTCATACTCCCCGGACGGCATTATCCGCCAACAGGTTATGAGGGTATCATCTCAGCCGAACCCGAAGGCTCAGCACCCCTGATGCCGCAAAGGTACAAAATCTATTTGAATTTGCGAAAGGAAAACGGATTATCACCCACGACTCCGCACATTCCCAATTGGAAATTAATTAGTAACTTTGCATCAAACAAAACGATAAAGACAAGCAAATACAATGTTCGGAACAACCAAACACACAGCATACGGCTCATTGGAACCATACACTCCGCAAGAACCTATGCGCAAGCTCATTGCCGAGAACAACCTGTTGCTGATGGCATTGAGCCGCTTCGAAATAGCTCTTGGATTCGGAACAAAGACGGTGGCACAAGTTTGCGCCGACAACGGAGTGGACACCTCGACATTCCTTGCCGTCGCCAATTTTCTAAGCGACAGGCCTTACGAGCGCTTTGAAATATCGTTGCCATCACTGGTAAAATACTTAAAAAATGCACACACGTATTTTTTGGACTTCATCCTTCCGGAAATACGGCGCAAACTTATAGCATCCATAAATTGCTCGGATCCGGCCAACGTGGGTTTTTTAATCCTGCGTTTCTATGACGGATATGTCGAGGAAGTGCGCCGACACATGGAGTACGAAAACAGCCATGTATTCAATTATGTGGACCACCTCATCAAGGGCATTAACCCCGGCGGATACCACATCTCCGACTTCGAACATGTACATCGGCCCATAGCATCCAAGCTTAACGAGCTCAAGGACATATTTATATGCCATTATGCCGGGAGCGGGGCACGTGTAGATTCGCTTAATTCGGCGCTCTTTGATATCATCATCTGCGAACAGGACCTATTGGGACACTGCATGGTCGAGGACCGCATATTTGTCCCGGCGGTGCAAACTTTAGAACAGGAAGTGACGAAGCGTGCCGAACCGACAAGCAATGTCGAAAGCAAGACGCCGACACCCACGGGAGACATTCTCACCGAACGCGAAAAAGAAATTGTACGCTGCGTCACACGCGGAATGTCCAATAAAGAGATTGCGGACAAACTTTTCCTTTCGATACATACCGTGACCACCCATCGCCGCAACATCAACAACAAATTGCAGATACACTCGACGGCGGCATTAGCCATCTTCGCCATTCTCAACAAGCTCATTGACCTGTCCGAAGTACATGTCTGACGAGCCAACCCCCATAATACCCATTTTGTCGATTATGGTCACTTTAGCAGGATAACATCTAAAATAAGACACACATCAAATGACTGAATTTTTGACGCAATACCACATTGCCGGATTGGCCGTAGGTCTTGCTACATTCCTCATTATCGGATTGTTCCATCCGTTAGTAATCAAGGGAGAGTACTACGTGGGACGCAAAATACGTTGGTGGTTCCTGGGTGCAGGCATCATTCTGCTCGGATTATGCATATACGTAGACGATGCCATAGCGTCCATATTCCTGGGAGTCACGGCTTTCAGCTGCCTATGGAGCATCCACGAAGTCAATGAGCAGGTGAAACGTGTTCATCGCGGATGGTTTCCGGCTAATCCACGCCGAGCCACCAAGAAAGATGACACATCAAAACAAAAGACATCCGAACAATGAAAATCTTGCGCCGATATTGGCCAAGCATGGTGACATTGGCTGCTGTTTTGTGGTTGACCTTAGCGCCGCAACCCTTGCCCGACCTGGACGTACCTCCCTTCGATGGGCTGGACAAGGTGATGCACGCAGTAATGATGGGAGGCCTGGCCGGAGCCTTTATGTTTGATTGGCGTCGCGGTGGACGCTGGAATTTACGCAATTACCACGCCGGACGCCAGCACATGCTGACCCCCGGCGTGGTAATTGTTATATGTCTGTGCATGGCCGTATTCTCGGCCGTGGACGAATGGGCGCAAGGCGCCTTGGGCATGGGCCGCACTTCAGATGTTTACGACTTGATAGCCGACATTGTCGGCATTGTCGTGGCAGCACTGACAGCCCCCGCCGCCATCAATGCGCTGCTTGAAGGGCGGCGCGCACATCGGCCTTGAGGTCGTCGTCCTGCTTGTCTCGCGACAGTATTTTTCCGTCCGGCCCGAAAAGTATTATACACGGTATACCCGAAATGCCGTAGACATCTGTAGGTATGGTTTGGCCGTTGAGCCAGCATTCCCACGGCAGGTCGTGGTCTTTGATTGCCTTGCGGGTGTTGTCAGGTTCATCCCATACAGCCACGCCAAGCACGCGCAAGCCCTTATCCTTAAACTCGTTGTACAAGTCTTTGATGACGGCTGTTTGACGTATGCACGGTCCGCACCAACTGGCCCAGAAGTCCACCAAGACATACCCTCCGCGTCCTACAACGTCACTCAGACGATGGGTAACGCCGTCATACGAGATTTCGAAATCGCGGAACATTCCGCCAGGCTGCGTCTCAGCCTTGGCTCGATTGGCATCAAGCAGTTTGCGCACGCGCATGTATTGCTTCATCGTAGGGTTTTGCTCCACAAGAGCCTCTACTTCGGAAGGCTCCATGCTATAAGCCATATCCAAGAATAACGAATAACCGATGACATTGTCCATATTGGCACGCATAGTCGAATCAACACGTGCCAATAGTTCGTTATACCTCTTTTCCTGCGCGGCTTCGTCAGCCTCGGCACGAACCTGCGCCACGCCTTCTTGTATCATCTTGGCGACTTCTGCATCCTTGATATTCAATGGCGTCTGCACCACCTCGCCGCGACGGAAGGTATAAGTACCATCCTCGAGTATGAACTGGCCGCGACGATCGCCATCTACGATGACGCGCGCAAGTATAGGGACATCCACACGACCGCAGAAGACTGCGGTGGTGTCTTCGACCAATACGCTGTCGATATTGACACCGGTGTCATAATTGACCAAGTAAGCCATAGCGCCTTCATCATCCGCGCCTAAGGGCACAGTCACTTTATAGTCGCCGGCATATACGGTCGTGGCTGCAGCCAAAGCCGTCAGCGATAAAAAAAATACATTTCTCATTATCCTTTTGTTATTTAATGTGTTACATTCATATATTATATACCATCTAAAGGGCTTCGCCGACAAAGTTACACTTTTTTCAGAAAAAACAGCATCCAAAATGTTTGTAATTATACGGCTAATTTGTAAATTTGCATTCGATGCTCTCTCCCAAGCACCCAATAATCCATACACATAGGACCATGGACAAGAAACTGACTTCACTCAACGCCTACATCCAACAAGCCATACGCGAAAACTGGGAAGGGCTGGCACTCACCGATTTCAACGGCACGTCGCTGCAATATCGCGCAGTGGCGCGCAAGATAGCCAAGCTACACATCCTCTTCGAAAACGCCGGCATACGACACGGCGACAAAATCGCCTTCTGCGGACGCAACAGTAGCCAGTGGGCCACGGCCGTCCTGGCTACACTGACATACGGCGCCATCGCCGTACCCATACTCAACGACTTCAAGGCTGACACGATACAACATCTCGTCAACCATTCGGAAGCACGCTTGCTTTTTATAGGACAAAACAACTGGGAAAACATCGATGCCGATGCCATGCCCGCCCTACAAGCCATATTCCTTATAGACGACTACTCGCTGCTGGTGTCGCGAGACGAACGCATTTCCGAGGCTCGCCGACACCTCAACGAACTGTTCGGGCACAAATATCCCGAACGCTTTACGCCAGAAGACGCCGTATATGAGCCGCGCGACCCGGATGATGTAATTTTCATCAACTACACATCAGGATCTATGGGATTTTCAAAGGGCGTAATGATCACCGAACACAATATGTGGTCTAATATTCAGTATACGCTGGATCATTTGGAATTCCTGCTGCCGGGCGACCCGTTGGTGAGCATGCTGCCTTTGGCACACATGTTCGGAATGATGGTCGAATTTCTGCACCCCTTTGTCAAGGGCTGCCACATATACTTCTTGACACGCACACCCTCACCGCGCATCATTATGGAAGCCTTCGCCACGGTCAAGCCCAAGCTGATAGTGGCCGTGCCTTTGATAATCGAAAAAATCATCAAGACGCGAGTATTCCCGTTGTTGGACAAACCCATGATGAAACTGATGCTGAAAATGCCTTTTGTAGACGATGTCCTGCTGGGTAAAATCAAAGAGAAACTCACCCAAACCTTCGGCGGAAACCTCCAAGAGATGGTTATCGGCGGCGCCGGCCTCAACAAGGACGTCGAGACATTCCTGCGACGCATACACTTCCCATTCACCGTGGGCTACGGAATGACCGAGTGTGCACCACTGATAGCATACGCACCATGGGAGGAGTCACGTCCACAATCATGCGGGCGCATTGTCGACCGGATGGAAATGCGCGTTGACTCACCCGACCCTGCCGAAGTGCCCGGAGTGCTGTGGGTTCGAGGAGCCAACGTTATGAAAGGCTACTACAATAATCCCGAAGCTACCAAAGCCGTCATGCAAGACGGATGGATGAACACCGGGGACATCTGCACCGTGGATGCCGATGGATACATATATATACGCGGACGCGACAAGAACATGATACTCGGTCCCAGCGGTCAAAACATCTATCCCGAGGAAATAGAACAGCGCCTAAGCAATATGCCATACGTCTGCGAATGTCTGGTGGTAGACAGTGGCGGCGGACGTCTGCAAGCACTGATATACCCCGACATCGAAAATGCCACACAGCAGGGTATGACCATGCCGCAGATTGAAGACCTTATGCGACAAAATGTCGAGCAGCTCAACCACGAACTGCCTGCATACAGTCACATATCGGATACCTCCGTGATGTACGAGGAGTTCGAAAAAACCCCCAAGCGCTCCATCAAGCGCTACCTCTACCAGCATAGTTAGCCCATAGGAGCACGGCGCATTACGAGCCAAATTCCAAGAGACATAAAGTTTGGAATGGAGTAAAAGTTTTATAGTCCATAAGACACATCTCATCCCGTCAAAAGCTTCTTCAAAAGCACCACATGGCACAACAACAATTTGCCTCAAAGATAGGTCTCGTAGCCGCCACTGTCGGTTCGGCTGTGGGACTGGGTACGGTATGGCGTTTCCCGGCCGAGACTCAGGCCGGCGGAGGCGCAGCATTTCTGCTTATATACGTATTATGTATACTCGTGCTTGGAATCCCGGTTATGCTGGCCGAGTTTGCATTGGGTCGCGGCGGAGGCAGCGATGCCATCGGATCGTACAAAGCATTGTCGCCTCACGGCAAATGGCATTACGGAGGGCTGCTGGCCGTAATTGCGGCCACGCTCATTATGATGTTTTACATGGTCGTGGGCGGATGGACACTTGAGTATCTGCTAAATTCGATTACCGGCGACCTCTACGGCAACCTGAGGTTGCACGACAATGCCAATGAGGCTTTTACCGAAGTCATGCACAACTATGTATATACGGATTTTATGCCCGTAGTCAATGCCGTGCTGATGGTGGGAATAAACATTGCCATACTCCTCGGCGGAGTGCAAAAAGGCATCGAACGCCTGTCTACAATCACTATGCCCATCCTATTTTTGCTGTTGGCCGTATTCTGCTGTTATACACTGACACTGGACGGTGCGGGTCAAGGAGTCAAATTCTTCCTATCGCCGGACTTCTCCAAGATCACACCCTCAGTGGTCGTCAGCGCCATGGGGCAAGCTTTCTTCTCATTGAGTTTGGGTATGGGCATTCTGGTGACCTACGCCTCATATTTCCCTAAAGACACCAACCTGACCCGCACCTCGGTAACAGTATGCATCAGCACACTGCTGGTGGCAATACTTATGGGCTTGATTATCTTCCCGGCACTCACTTCCTTCGGTTTGTCCGATAGAGACGTTTCAGGCACAACCCTTGTATTTGTCACGCTTCCCGAAATGTTCACCCATATGCCGGGCACACAATTGTGGAGCATAGCATTCTTTGCGCTGCTTCTCATAGCCGCACTCACATCCACAGTGTCACTTGCCGAAGTGCCCATTGCATATATCCAACATCGATACAACACCAAGCGCTCAACTGCAGTATTGGTGACACTGCTACCCATAGCCGCGTGCGCAGCGATATGCGCCATGTCCTTTGGCTCGCTGTCATGGATACACATAATGGGACAGAGCATCTTCAGCTTTTTAGACAGCCTCACATCTTACATTATGCTTCCCGTGGTGGCACTGATTACATGCATATACATCGGATGGTTTGCACCCAAGGGATTGATGCGCGACCAGCTGAGTCATGGCAGGGCACGTCATTCTATGATGGTTCCGCTAGTCATCTTTGCTATACGCATCCTCGCACCGGCCTGCATAATCATCATACTTGTGTCCAATCTTTTGAACACTTAAGATGCTGCCGCAACACCCCGTACACCTGCCGGAGGGCTTATCGTGGCCGATGTCGTACTACACAAGTGTGCTCATAGGCAGCAATCAATAAGCAGACACATAGACGACCAATGCATTTTACACTCGAATTCATAGAACAGACTTACGATAGGTTCAACCTGCAACTATTCGGCGGACGCTTGCCCAAGGTTCCGTTGCGACTGAGTACGGCACACACTTTTGTCGGCAAATGCGCACCTCGCAACGGCAATATACATCGTCAGGGGCGACACGCCGATGACGACTTTTATCTCTGTTTCAGCACCGCACACAATCTCACGCACAAACAGGCCGAAGACACAGTCATACACGAGATGATACACCTGTTTATCAATCTGCACAATTTGGCCGATGCCTCGCACCACGGGCCGCTGTACCGCACACTTATGAGCAGCATCAACACCGCGCACAAGCGCAATGTCTCCATATCCTACGACCCGAAAGCCAATGACGACAGCCAACCCGAAACATCCGGGAATACGGCTAATACGAAAAACGGACAACATTCTACGTCAACCATAACGCGCAAATGCATGGTCGCCATTGTGCGCGATTCCAAAGGATGGGGGTTCAAGTTGCTGCCGCGCACTTATGCCGGCATAACACGTTATTACATCGGCGTAAAACACGCCATAAACAGTTTTGAATTATACTTTGCCGTAGTGGATGCCACCTTCGCGGCTTACCCCGTATCATCAGCCCTGAAAATCTATCGGCTTGATCGATCCGAAATTCTCAGCCATCTAATCACCGCAATACCATACGAAATCACAGCCAACGAAATACGCCCCAAGAAGTGAAATCCACTACAAGACGCGCATAGGTCTGTACACGCACATTTGCCCATATTAGCAAGTATTCAATATTCACTGCCGGCATATACGCAACGCCGGCAGAAAATTCGTACCGACGTCTTACGCGTCAGCATCAAACCGACCGAGATTACATAAGACCTGTCACGTGGCACAACTTTTGCAAGTATGGCTATATATTCGTACCTTTGTAGTGCCCAAACGTACTTACAGTCAACGGGGCACTCTCTCGAAAACACACCTAAAATATAACAACACACGACATTCATCAAAAGACTATGGCAAAGAAAGCACTACTGATGATTTTGGACGGCTGGGGCATCGGTCCCCACGACCACAGCAACGCTATATACGAGACTCCCAAGCCTTATTGGGACAGCCTCATTCAAAAATATCCCCACTCCAAACTTCAGGCTTCGGGCGAAAACGTCGGACTTCCTGACGGACAGATGGGTAACAGCGAAGTTGGTCACCTCAACATCGGCGCCGGACGCATCGTTTATCAAGATTTGGTAAAAATCAACCGCGCCATCGCCGATGGCTCCATTATGGACAACCCTGAAATCAAAAATGCCTATTCCTACGCAAAGCAGACAGGACACGCGCTGCACCTTATGGGTCTCACCAGCACCGGAGGCGTACATTCATCGTTGAATCACATCCTGGCTCTGTGCGATATAGCCAAGGAATACGGTCTCGAAAAGGCTTACTTGCACTGCTTCATGGACGGACGCGACACCGACCCTCACTCCGGCATATCATACATTAAGACTATACAGGAGCACTGCGCCGGAGGCCCGGTAAAGATTGCCAGTATCATCGGCCGTTTTTACGCTATGGATCGCGACAAACGCTGGAATCGCGTCAAGGAAGCCTACGACCTGCTTATACAGGGCACGGGCGTACAAGCCACAGATATGGTCAAAGCCATGCAGGACAGCTATGATGCCGATGTCACCGACGAATTTGTCAAGCCCATCAACAACAGCACCTTCGACGGCACTATCAAGGAAGGCGATGTTGTCATATTCTTCAACTATCGCAACGACCGCGCCAAGGAGCTTACCACCGTACTTACACAGCAGGACATGCCCGAACAAGGCATGCACACCATTGCCGGACTTCAGTACTACTGCATGACTCCTTACGATGCATCCTTCAAAGGTGTGCACATCCTCTTTGACAAAAAGGACGTACCCGACACATTGGCCGAATACCTCTCCAAGCAAGGCAAGAAGCAGTTGCACATTGCCGAGACCGAAAAATACGCGCACGTCACTTTCTTCTTCAACGGCGGACGCGAGCAGCCTTTCGACGGCGAAGACCGCATCTTGGTACCATCTCCCAAAGTAGCCACCTACGACCTCAAGCCGGAGATGAGCGCCCCAGAAGTCAGCGAAAAACTTGTAGCAGCCATCAATACAGGCAAATACGACTTTATCGTCGTCAACTTCGCCAACGGCGACATGGTAGGCCATACTGGCGTATACGCCGCAATACAGAAGGCCGTAGAGACTATAGACAAATGCGTGCATGACGTCATAGAAGCTGCCAAAGCCAATGACTACGAAGCCATTATTATTGCCGACCACGGCAATGCTGACCACGCAGTCAACGCCGACGGCACTCCCAATACGGCACACTCGCTCAACCCCGTGCCCTTTGTATATGTCACTTCCGACACCAAGGCCAAGGTTAAAGACGGCATATTGGCGGACGTAGCTCCCAGCATCCTCCATATCATGGGTCTGGCCCAGCCTGCCGATATGACAGGCCACGACCTCATAAGCGAATGATCACGCGACAGCGCAAAAGACTCGTCGCGACACTCGCCATAGTGCTTGCCGTAGCCGCCATTGTCGCGGTTACGGCAAGCCTGTGCACGGGCGGCAATGACCGTGACGACCGCGACAGCGTTCCGCCCACCCCACAGCAGATACTGGCCCGGCCGCCGCACTACGATGCACGCACACTCGATGATTATGCTGCCGCAGTGCGCCTTGGTCGTACTGATTTCGATGACAACGCTATGGCTCACATGGTCATGCTTTGCCAGGCTTCCATCGACCGACTGGGAAATATAATGGACGTGCTCGTGGCCAATGAAGACCCTGCCGACAGCTATAACACGCTCAAAGAGTTGGGCGAGACAACATGGGTACGCGACACGGCACTGCTGCTACGTTTCCTGCGCACAGCCACAAAAAACCAAGACCTAATCAACCGTTTGGGGCAACTGTCCTCGGCGTGCATACACATCAACACCAGCGTGCACGAAATCTACCAAAACCAGCTCGGGGGCAACGACCTGCACATTGTTCTACCAATGTAGCACCATCCATCCGCACCACAACAAAGCCACTATCACGATGCGATACAAATTCATAAGCCGCGAAAACAACAACCGCCTCATCCTAATATACGCCGGATGGGGCATGGATTGGCGCGTCTTTCGACATATGCGCAGACACGGCTACGACATCATCATCGTATGGGATTACCGTCAGCTCACTTTCGACTGGTCTGTGGTGGCGTCCTACGATGAGATATGTCTCGTGGCCTGGTCCATGGGGGTCTTTGCCGCCTCGGTGACCATACACGAGATTTTGCCTCGCATCACCAAGTCCATAGCCGTTGGTGGTACTCCCGACCCGATAAGCGACACCCTCGGCATTCCTGTCGAAATATATCGCGGCACAGCCGAGGGGCTCAATGCCGGCAACCTACGCAAGTTCCACCGGCGTATGTGTCTGGACGCCGGACACTACTCAGCCTTCCGCGAAGTGGCGCCACGACGTGACATCTCCTCGCTGCGCGACGAGCTCTATGCACTGGAGACACATACCATATTCCATGCCCCGCAAGTATGCCGCTGGGACTTGGCAATCATAGGTCGCCACGACCGCATTTTTCCGCCGGCCAACCAAATGCGTGCATGGCGCGACAAAGCACCCACGGTAATCACAGAAGGCGCCCACCTGCCCGACATGCAATCTATCATCGACGATTATATCGTCGACAAGGACACCATGGCCACGCGCTTTGCCGCAGCTACCGAAACATACAATGAAGCCTCGGTACAAGTACAGCAAAAAATCGCGCAAGCACTCTATAAGATTCTCAAAAACGCTGCCGCTGTGGACGCCTTATGCGGCGATATCCTCGAAATAGGCTGCGGCACAGGCACTCTCACGCGCCTGTATGCCGATGAATGCGCCCCCGCATCGCAAATCGAACTGTGGGACATCGCCCATACGGACGCCGCCGCCTATTACGACAACGCTGTCTCGCGCTGCTGCGATGCCGAAGTGGCCATACGTCGCCGCCAGCCACGCTCAGCATATTTTATTCTCTCGTCATCGACCATACAATGGTTCAACTCGCCCACATCGTTCCTTGAACAATGTGCACGAGTGCTTCTTCCCGGCGGATACATTGCATTCTCTACTTTTGTACGCGGCAATCTTCCCGAACTGCTCGAGACCTGTCCTAAATTGGACCGACACCTTCCCACGGCCAACGAATGGCGTGCCATGCTGCCTTCCGCGCTCGAGCCCATAATATGCCAACCCTCGGTGGTCACCATAACCATGGACAGCACACGTGATGTACTCGAACACCTACGCCGTACCGGCGTCAACGCGCTGGCACACGGCACCGATGCCGTAACTATGGCACGGCGCATACTGCGTCACTATCCACGTCACGAAGACGGCTCTTACACTCTCACTTATTACCCGCTGATTATTGTTGCACGAAAAATCGACCCAACAATTAAAGACTTGGGGGAATAACAGTTTATGAATAGTATTAGGGCTATGGCTCTTTAAGAACTTTCGTCCCTTAGGAAGCACATTACACCAGTGCCAAAGAAATCAGCCGTGGCGCTAAAGCAGCTGCCACTTCTTGGATGTCGCCCGGTGTGAGCGTTGACATCAGCGCAGACAGTTCGGCACGCGTCATTGGGCGCGGTGTTCCTCCTTGAGCCTCGTCATGGTGTATCATTGCACGTGCCAGCGATATTATCCGCTCCGAAGTATTGTCATCTGCCAGCAATATCTGTCCCAGATACTGACGACGCGCCCCGTCAAAAGCCCTTGCCGTCATAGGCGTAGCAGCTGCCGCCTCTATGGTACGACACACGATGTCGTGGCAACGGCGACGGTCTTCGTGATCGCACCCAAAATAGACCGTAAACATCGAACTATCACGAAAATGCGTTGTAGCAGCTTCGACACTATACACCAATCCGCGGCGTTCGCGTAACAGCATATTCAACCGCGAATTCATGCCGGGTCCGCCCAATATATTGGCCAATAACGCCATAGACACCTTGCTTCGTCTATTGCGCACCGGCAAAGCACATCCTATCACGACATGAGCCTGGTGGCTGCCTATAGTGCGAACCTCGTCATGTACCGAAACATCAAAATCGGGCAACTCTTTCTGTGTACAGGTAGGAGGTAAAGGGTCGTCCACAGGCATAGTGGAACACATCCGGGCAGCCAGACGCACAAAAGCCTCGGCCGTGTCCGGCCCGGCATAAAACAGTGCCATATGCGATACCGTGTAATGACGTGCCAACCATCGTCGGCAATCGCCACTACCGAGAGCCCCCACCCCGGCATCCGTACCCAAGATATTGTGGCCCAAAGGAGTGCCGGCATAAACCATATCCTCGAAATCATCAAAAACGGCTTCGGCGGGCACATCCAGATAAGAGGCAATCTCGTCGCGCACAACTTCGCGTTCGCGTTCAAGCTCGGCATCAGGAAACTGCGAAGCCGTCACCAGATCTACAAGCAAATCCAACGCACGGCGTGTATTGCCATGCGGAAAGGACGAGTATACAACGGTGTCTTCTTTTGTGGTGAAAGCATTCAACTCGCCACCCACAGCTTCCATACGATTGATGATATGCCACGAACGACGGCGACGCGTGCCTTTGAATATGGTATGCTCCACAAAGTGCGCCAATCCGCCCTCGCCGGCAACGAGATCCTCGTCACGACTGCCGGCATTGACAACAAAACCACAATGTCCTACGGCACAGCCTTTAAGGTGCAGATGCACAATGCGCAGGCCGTTATCAAGGGTATGGTATGTAGGTTCGACCATATTTATTTGTAAATTATCGTAAAATTAGAGATAACGAATATAACCTTATGGGTGAACGTTGTAAATTAAGGACTTTAAGGACTTTATAGTTTTTTTAATCTTTAGAACCCTACTCCACTTTAATTCGGTTCTTTCCAGTCACCGCATTCCGTGATGAGTTGTATCAAGGCTTGTACGGCCTCGGACTGCGGAATGTTGCGGCGGACGCACTCACGACGACGATATAATGAAATATGTCCGGCGGCAGCACCTACATACCCATAATCGGCATCGGCCATTTCGCCGGGGCCATTGACCACGCATCCCATGACGGCAATCTTGAGTCCGGTCAAATGCGAAGTGGCGCGGCGAACACGTTCCAAGGTGTCACGCAAGTCAAAGAGTGTGCGACCACACCCGGGACATGCAATGTACTCGGTATGCGTGATGCGGCGGCGACATGCCTGCATCACCAAAAGTAACAATCGCGAGAGCTCTGAAACACTTGCTCCGGGAGCCGTAACCTGTATACCGGTCAGTAGCGGCAGCGGATTGAGCAACAACGCGCCTAAATCGGCTGCCACGGCAACAGCCAAAGCCGTACCACGCAATGACATCGAATAATTCAGCCGAGCCATTACCGGTTCTCTGTTCCCTTTGTTTATATACTCGGCCAAACGGCGACGCCACTCTATAGCATCGCAGGCCGACAATACTGTCGATGGCGCATTCTTGGGGTCGTCCACACCATGAACATATATATCTCCGGTCACAGGCTCAAGTCCGCAAGCGCCAAAATCGTACAGTGCACTCGATCCCATTACGGCATTGCGGCATGCCACTGCGTCCGTATGCGCAAGCAGTATGTGCGCCACCGGGATTTCACATTCGGGTGGTTCGCTCAACGACACACGCACGGTATCACCTATACCATCGGCAAGCAGCGACCCTATGCCGGCCGCGCTTTTGACACGTGCATCCTCGCCGTCGCCGGCTTCAGTTACACCAAGGTGTAGCGGGAAATCCATACCTTCGGCATCCATGGCGTCCACCAACAAGCGTACGGTATGCGTCATCACCACCACATTGGAGGCCTTTATGCTGACGACTACATCTTCAAAATTTTCGGCACAACAGATGCGCAGATATTCCATGGCGCTCTCGGCCATTCCCTCGGGTGTATCGCCATAGCGAGACATGATGCGGTCCGAAAGCGATCCGTGGTTGACGCCAAGACGCAAGGCGACCTTACGTTCGCGGCACAACGCCAGCAGCGGACGCAGCCGCTCGGCTATGCGTTGCTGCTCGGCCGCGTATTCCTCGTCAGTATATTCCAATTTGGCAAAAGTACGTCCCGGATCAGCAAAATTGCCGGGATTTATGCGCACTTTCTCTACATGCTTGGCCGCCTCGAAGGCCGCATTTGGGTTGAAATGTATATCCGCGCACAGCGGCACATGGCATCCTGCGAGGTCCAGCTGTTGACGTATATCGCCCAGGGCGGCAGCGTGATGGGCGGTCTGCGCTGTCAGGCGCACCAATCCGGCACCGGCTCGCGCCAAACGTAACACCTGCGCAGCACTAGCCTCAATATCCAATGTGGGCGTGTCTGTCATCGTCTGCACCAGTACAGGAGATTTGCCGCCCACAACGACACCGCCATCGCCTATGCAAACCTTATGAGTGGAACGGCGGTGGTAATATATCGGCTGTATATTGCGAGTCATATCAATTGGTCTTGTATTTGTATGTGTTGATTGCTGCCAAATCGGCACTGGCCTTAACTATTTTCTGAGCCAGCGAACTGCGCCATTGATCTAACCGATCGGCTATGTCTGCATCCGACAGCGCCAGTATTTGCGTGGCCAAGATAGCGGCATTCTGCGCTCCATCGATGCCGACAGTTGCGACAGGTATACCCGGCGGCATTTGCACAATCGACAATAGAGCATCACGGCCTTCCAAACTCGACCGAATGGGCACCCCGATGACAGGTACGGGCGTAAGCGCCGCAATAACGCCTGGCAAGGCAGCAGCCATGCCGGCGGCGGCAATAATGACCTTGATGCCGCGAGAGCGTGCTTCTGAGGCAAATCGCTCCACTTGATGCGGTGTGCGATGGGCACTCAAGGCGTGCATCTCGAAGGGTATGCACATACTGTCAAGGAAAGCCGCAGCCTTGCTGACTACAGGAAGGTCACTGGTGCTCCCCATGATGATACTAATAAGCGGTTGCATAATTCACTTTATATAGTTGTCAAATAGGATATATCACTACTGCGTCGGGGGCGGGTATACCAAGCATGAGATAGGTGGCCAACGCACCCAGCACCCATCCGGCCAATACCTGCAAAGTGTCGTGTGCTCCAAGGATGACGCGAGCCGTACCCACGATGCCTGCTACAATCACCATACCGGTGACCCACGGCATGGGGTCGATGTCGGTCAATCCCGACAGCACAAGCCATATAACCATGCCCAAGACACCGCCGATGGCAGTAGCATGGCCGCTGATTTTCCACCACCGTGATATGGCAATGCACACCATAGCCACAACAAAAGCCGCGGCAAAAAACATAATCATCCACCACGGCGCACTTATACGCCATATGTACAGCCCCGCAGCCACATAGCACAGCGAAATAAGCAGCGTAGGCAGCGTGCGCTGACGTCTGTCGCTGATGTCAACATCGGTGATGCGTCCCAATCGTAGCAGCGTCAACAGCATTGCCATGGGTATGCCGCCGGTAATAAACAGCACGAGCACGCACGCCACGAAGCGAACATTTTCGGGAGTTGTATTCAGCGGTGTAATCCACATGGCCATGGCCACGGCGTATGTCGGAATGAGCAACGGCGAGAATACCGCCGAAACATAGCGTGCTGCACGGCTAAGGGAAAGCGGCACGCCGACAACCTCGGCGTCCTCGGACTTCTGCGTCTCGCGGCCGGAGGTCGGGGTCTGTTCACGGTTGGGTGTCGATGTCTGTTCCATTGTATGTTATATGTCAGAATTTTTCGTTGTCACAAGAATAATTGCTATTATCGTCTACACGCTCCATGCAGGCTCCGCTGCCGCGTCAAGGCTTCTTGCGTAACCGTGCCACCGGAATATCCAATCGCTCGCGATACTTGGCCACCGTACGACGTGCTATGGGCACTCCACGTTCGGCCATGAGTTCACAAATACGACGATCGCTCAGCGGAGCCTTGTGGTCTTCGCCCGAAATAATCGAGCGCATGGTTTCCAATACCTGTATCGTCGAGGTGTCAGAGTCTTCGATAGGCCGTTCGTTAAAGAACATCTTCAGCGCCCATACGCCACGCGCCGTGGCCACGTACTTGCCTGCACACGCACGCGATATTACGCTGAGGTCCATACCGGTAATTCCACCTATATCCTTGAGTATCATAGGACGTATCAGGTGCTCATCGCCACCGGCGGCAAAGAAGGGCTGCTGCAAAGACACTATGGTGCGCATCACTCGCAGCAACGTATCATTGCGCCGCTGAACCATAGAGATAAATGTATTGGCATCTTCCACCTTACGGCGCACGAACAATGCCGCATCGCGGCGCCTCGCATCGGCACGCGACATCTTAGGCGCATCGGCCGGCGTCGATGGCACAGACGCCACAAAGGACTGCTCCAAAGCCAATGCCGGTAAACGTTGGTTGAGCGAAACGCTGAAACGTCCTCCGCCCAAGTACTCGACAGTGAAATCGGGCGTGATATGCTCCAAACGATCATCAGGGGCCTCACCTGCATTGGTTCCTCCGGGCTTGGGATCCAAACCACGTATGACATCTATTGCATTACGCATATCATCCTCATCCACATGCAGACGCGCCTTCAGACGGTCGTAATGCTTGTGCGTAAGAAGGTCAAAATGCTTGTCCACAATCTCGGTAGCCACACGCAGCTCAAAGGTCTTGGGCTTGCGACGCTGCAATTGAAGCAACAGACAATCGCGCAAATCCGTGGCGGCAATGCCCGCCGGGTCCAACGACCGCACCACATCAAAGGCACGTTGCATGTCCGCCTCCGAGACTTCCACGCCCTCGGCTATCGCGATATCCGAAGCTATGGCGCTTAAAGCCCGTGACATGCGTCCATTAGCATCTATATTTCCAATAATGTAAGTGGCGGCAAGGCGAACCTTATCATCAAGCGTATATTCGGCCAGTTGCGCCAATAGCGAATCGGCCTGACTGGCTACATCCGCATTGGCCTCTATAGGAAACGTTGACGAGGAATCGCCGCCACCCGAGCGGGCGCGGTAAGGCATCTCAGGCGCATCAAAAGGTACGTCCTCATCCGAACCATAGTCGGCACGCTGCATCTCTTCAGCAGTCTCATTCGAGCCTTCGCCATCGCCGCCGGCGTCTTCGCCGGCGTTCGCATCGTCATGACCTTCAGCACCTTCGTCCGGGTCACCGGCAGACAACGCCGGATTGTCATCGACCTCTCGGCGTACCTTTTCCTCAATCTCGGGAACAGTCATCTCAAGCATCCTTACATATTGTACCTGCTGCGGCGTCAACCGCTGCGTCATCATCTGTTCTTGCTCAAGGTGTTGCTTTTCCTTCATATCCGTCAGGTAAGTTTCCGTTTGCAAAAGCCCCGACAAGAACAAACGCACACCGATAGCAGTCGAGCGCACGCAAGTAGCGGCTTTGCAAGCGCGAAGTTAGTAATTTTTTCCGAAAAAGTGCGCGTATATGCCGGCCTTGTGCTAATTTGTGGTGCGTTTTTGTTGCGCGAAAAAAAACAGCCCTCAACCAATATCGACATGCCGAAAAAAAATACTCCAAAGAATGCGTCTACCTCCGCCAGCGAAGCCGAGCTAATGGCCTTATAGCGCTATATCTCGACATCAACGCTGGAGGCCGACGCCAAAGCGAATATTTGCGGCTCTACCTCGTGCCGGGGAACACGCGCGAGGACATTACTTTTGCACAAATCACGCAAAAATGGGTCGAAGGCTTTCGCCGATACCTTTCTATGTCGCTATCGCGGAGGGGGAAAAACGGGCAACCATTGTCGCCCAACTCGGCTAAGCTGTATTTTACGAAACTCAAAGCCATACTAAACAAAGCCGTGGCGCAAGGCATCATCAGCAAGTCTCCGGCCTCCGCCGTCGGCAATATCAAAGGAGTAGAGACCACACGACAGTATCTCACCATTGACGAGCTGAGCAGACTTGCCGAGACGCCGTGCCGCAACAGCATACTGCGCAGAGCTTTCCTTTTTTCGTGCTTGACCGGCCTACGATATAGTGATGTTTCCACGCTTACGTGGGGAGAGGTTCATCGACAGGGTGATTTTACGCGCATCGTTTTCGCGCAGAAGAAGACCGGCGGCCTCGAGTACCTCGACATTTCGCCCCAGGCCGTGATGCTGATGGGCGACCGAGCCGAACCACAAGCCCTGGTCTTTGCCGGGTTACCAATATTAACAAGCGCCAATTATACGCTAAGCGCATGGAGCCGCCTTGCCGGCATCGACAAACATATAACATTCCACTGCGCTCGGCATACATTCGCAGTTATGATGCTCGACCTCGGCGTTGACATATACACAGTCAGCAAGCTACTCGGACACCGCAACCTTGCGACAACGCAGATATACGCAAAGGTACTGAACAAGAAGAAGCAGGCCGCAGCATTGCTGATACCGCATATTTTACCGATTGCGCAAGACGGAAACGACCAATAAAAATAGCGTGTTTTAATGCACCATTAAGCACCATTAATGCACCATTAAAAAGTTTGTCAATCTCGGCGGTAAAAATCGCCGCGACCGGTGAGCAACCAGTCTGCGCTGACGCCATAATCGCGCACGAGGAACGACAGCCAAGCCGGCTGGAAAATATCGCGACTTACATTTTTTCGAGGCTGTTTAAGTTCCAGCGATTAATTCCGTAACGAGCCGTAAAGGTCTGTTTGCCGCGAATGCGACGGTCGGCCTTGAGGCGGTACAGCGCCTCGAAGAAGCACCGTACCACTTCCTGGCTTTCGGGAGTATTCATAATTTATTTTTATACAAGGCAGCAGCAGAACAGAGAGCCTCGGCAAAATTATAAATATCGTCCAGAGACTTTATCTCGTGCTTAGTCTCCTTCCCATCCGCGTCAATCAAGCCGATATATTTTACCGATTTGGCATTCAGCCGCAGACGGCATATCGGGCGACGATTATTGTCGTCCATAAGCACCGAAAAGTAATGCTGTGCATCGCGGTAGGTAACGCGCGAAACATCGACGACCGAACGGACAATTGCCTTGACTATGAGATACCCGTCTATCTCCTCCTGCGTGGTGACCGTTCCGCGCTCCTCATTGACAGCAACGACACCCTCGGGCAATTCGCGAGGAGAAGCAGACGCCGGCGCGGTAGACACATCCTCCGCCGTATTTTCGGGCGCAGCGGCCTCGGTTTTGGGTGTATCTTCGACCGTCCGCATGGCGATACCGAGACGGGCGGAAATAGCATCGTTAACAATACCCGAAACAGCTTTTTTAATAAGCGGTGTGAACTGGTCTAATACCTTTTGGTTGACGACACCATCGTAAACCTGCTTTGTAAAAAACTTGACGAAATCGGGAGACGGCGAGGAGAATTCAGACGAGAGGACGCTGCGAAGCTGCGTTGTATATTTCAGCTCCTGCGCCGTACCGAGAATATTTGCCAAATCATAATACGATTTATGGAATTTCTTCAGTTGCTCAATATCCGCATCTGAAAGGTCGAGCATATCCACCACCAAGAACGGTTTGTCGTCCATAATATTTTGCTTATCCAAATCGGTATAAAAGCGATACTCGATGCCGTTGGTAAGGACGCCGAACCGCGCATTTGTAGCCGCGAAATAACGCCGCAGCTGGGTGTCATGCAGACTGAGATTTTTGTCACACTGCTTGCATTCAATAAGCAGGACAATCTCGCCATCCATTTTGATAGCGTAGTCCACTTTTTCGCCTTTTTTCTTGTTGAGGTCGCAATCCACTTCTGGAACGACCTCAAAGGGATTGAACACATCATACCCGAGGGCTGCGATGAGGGGGAGGATAAACGCATTTTTTGTCGCTTCTTCGGTGGCAACTTCGCTTTTTTGCTTGCCGATGCGTTCGGCGAGCTGGAGGATGGAGTCCTTAAAGTCCATAATTGTATTTATTTGGTTTGGTTTTCGATGATGGAGATGAGACGGTCGAGTTGGCTGTCGCGCTTTTCGAGCAGGTCAAGCGTGCGCTCCGCCAATTTTCGCTGGGCGGACAATTCCTTAAGATAACGGTCGACATCAGCAGAAGAATTCACACTATTCCCACTGCCGTTGACATTCGGAGAAAAGTCGCCGGTTGAAGATTGTTTAATGGAGGCCTTCAGCATATCGCCTTCGCCGCGCACCAACCACTCGTAAGACAACTCCGGGTAGGCACGTAGAAGTCTTTCCAGTTTGTCAACTCCGAGCGAGCCCTTGAAATTTTTTATATAGCCATTCGAAAGGCCGGCATTCCGCTCAAATTCAGCAACAGAGACACCCAGGCGTTGGATGTAGATAAGAAGTCTTTGTTTTAAGTCCATTTTATTTATTGACTCTTTTTAACGGAATATTTTTTCACTTTTATTTTGTTGTTTAGAATATCTTCCTTTCATTTGCATCGGTAACGGAAGCGAACACGCACAAAGTTACGAAAAAGTAAACGATAACGAAAATCTTAAACACATCATTATGCAAACTACATTAACGATTTCACTGAGCCAAGCACACAAGGCATACAACGCCTTAGCCGACAATACCGAGCTGTTTTCACAACTCGAAATAAACGGAGCTGACGAATACCTTCTTCCGGAATACGATGAGGCCGACGCCGAAGATAATCAGCAACTGAAAGACGAAATCGAAGACCAGCTGACGCTGGCAGGAGTGACTGAATTTGGATTCCAAAAATACAAAAAATATGTCAATCGCGATAGTATACTATCATGAGCAGTTTAAATTGTATATTTATAGATATGAATATTTGTAGCGATTATAAATACCATTGATTTATGAATCGGAGTCGAAGCCCTATTATTCACCGGAGATGTTGCGCTTTCGCCATTTCTGTATCAATGCGGATATATCATCGGGCATGGGCGACTCGAAGAACATCGGCTGAAATGTCACCGGATGCACAAAACCCAGTGTACGTGCATGGAGCGCCTGCCTCGGGCATATTTCCATGCAGTTAGCAATGAAGTGATTGTATGACGCCGAACGAAGTCCACGCAGTATTTGGTCGCCCCCATAGCGTGCATCATTAAACAGTGGGTGTCCCAAATGTTTCATGTGTACACGTATTTGGTGCGTGCGACCTGTTTCGAGGACACAACGCACCACCGAGACATATCCAAGGTCTTCAAGGGTATGGTAATGCGTGACGGCATGCTTGCCATGTTCGGCATCAGTCACGGCCATTTGTAGGCGATCGCGCACATTGCGGCCTATGTAGGTATCTACAGTTCCATCCGGCGGCGAGGGCACGCCCCATACCACGGCCACGTATTCGCGCCGCGTGGTTTTGGCAAAAAACTGGCGACCGAGAGCCGTCTTGGCATCGGGTGTCTTGGCCACCACCAACAGTCCCGAGGTGTCCTTATCAATACGATGTACAAGCCCCATGCGCGGGTCAGAGGCATCGTATCCCGGGATGTTGCGGAAATGCCATGCCAAGGCATTGACCAGTGTGCCGTCGTAATTGCCGTGTCCCGGATGCACAACCATGCCTGCCGGCTTATTGACGACAAGCACAGCATCATCCTCGTACACGATATCCAACGGAATATCCTGTGCCACAATCTCGAAAGTGTGACGAGGACGATCCATGACTATCTGTACAACATCCAAAGGTTTGATGCGGTAATTGGACTTAACGGGGCGTCCATTGACCCATATACACCCGGCATCGGCAGCCATCTGTATACGATTGCGCGAGGCATGCTCCATGCGCAGCACCAAAAATTTGTCTATGCGTACCAATTGCTGACCCTTGTCAGCTACAAAACGGAAATGCTCATACATTCCGCCCGGTTGCAAGCCTGGTGCATCGCCGCCTTCTCCGCCGTCCTCGTCAATATCTTCGTCAAGGACATCGTCATCCTCCAAGCCGGGGGCATTCCCGGCCAAGGCGTCTATAGGGCGAAATATGCCTCCGGTGTCGGCCATATCAACGTCGGCCATGGATCAGTCGAACATCGAGGGTGAGTCGTCCGGTTCTTCCGGTTCTTCCGAACTATGTGTATCGGCACTATCAGATAATACGGCATTGACGGCATCGTCTATGGTTTCGTATACGGGATTTGCCGCCTTACCTACCTCCAGAACTATGGTAGCTGTCACCGGTATTTTGTCTCCAAGTCTTATAGGCTTGCCGTCAGCCTTGATGGACAGCACAAGATCTTCGTAATCGCTTGGCACTAAGACCATATGTATATTGCGTATACCGTGCGACTTAAGGTAGGACACGGCTTGCTTGCTCGAGGTGTCGGTCAAGGGCACATCCAGCACAAATTGCTGTGGTGAGAAGGACACAATGGTCAAATAGACCTCACGTCCGGGCTTAACAACGGCCCCGGGCTTCGGATAGACATCTACCACCTGGCCCGGACGCTTGCTCAAGTCATAGATGCTGTCTCCTATGACCGTCTGTAAGTCGGCCTCGTCCAAAACCGCCATAGCCTCGTTATATATCAAATCTTTGACATTGGGAACCACCGTCTTGGCTCCATGATGTGTCCACAAGTCCACGAAAAGCAGGCCTATGTACACCATCACAGGAATGGCAACAACCATCAATATTGCGTTGCTCAAAATGGGGTGCTGTTTCCACAGCCGCTTGGCCAGGCCTTGCACCTTGTTGTTTGGATGCGTGTTTTTGTCTGTCATTGTTCGAATAGTGCCGGGTGTCACAAGAGCCCGAGAGCGCCCGTTTGCACCACACAAAGGTACAAATATATCCTAATACATCAAAATCCGATGAAAAACAGCCCTGTTTTAGACGCCGGAAATGGCGGGATTTTAGTACTTTTGTACTCAAATAAACTCGCAATCTCGTTTTTTTTGCAGGCCTGCGCCGCAACACACGACGAATTGCGTAGATGAGCATTTGACACTACTACACACACGCATCTTTTTCACTATGGGAACAAGTATATTTGTAAGCGGCATCGACACCGATGCAGGCAAAACATACGCCACCGCATGGCTGCTGCGCCGATATGCATCGAAAGGCATACGCGCCATCAGCCAAAAATTCATACAGACCGGCAATGTAGGCCACAGCGAAGATATCGATGCCCATCGCCGTCTCAGCGGCACCGGGATGCTGCCCGAAGACGACGAAGGTCTTACCGCTCCTGTGATTTATTCCTTCCCGGCATCGGCGCAACTGGCAGCACGCCTCGATGGAGACCGCCCCATTCCTCTGGACCGTATTGATACGGCACGCGTTGAGCTTGAACGACGCTATGACATCGTGCTCATCGAGGGTGCCGGGGGCCTGATGGTGCCTATCACAGACGACTTCATGGCCATAGACTATGCTGTCACGCGACGTCTGCCCGTAGCATTGGTCACTAACAGCCGACTGGGATCCATCAACCACACAATATTGTCGTTCGAAGCCATAGCTTCACGCGGCCTGCAACTGCACTGCGTGCTCTACAACACCTTCCTGGATTCTACCGACCGACTTATCGCCGAAGACACACGCGCTTTCATCGGACGATATGTCGCGCGTCACTTTCCCGACACCCCGATATACGACATTCCTACCCTTCAATAGCAATCCGTCGAGGACAACATCTGCTCCGTAACGACACGACAAACGACAGAGCGCCGACGCCTTAAGGCGCCAGCGCTCTGCTGTATTACCTTTGATGTGGAAGTGTTACTTCACGCCCAATTTGGCCTTAACATCAGCAGTGATATCCTTGACATCGGCGCCAACGTATACGGGCAGTTCCTGTTGAAAAATGAACGTATATCCGCCTTCCTGCCCTACGGCTTTAATGGCTTCATGGATTTTTGTCTCGATGGGAGCCAAGAGGGTCTGTTGCTGTTTCTGCAGATCCTGCTGTGCTGTCTGACGGAACTGTTGCATCTTCTGATCAAGTTCCTGGAGTTCTTTTTCGCGACGTTCCTTGATTGCTGCCGGGGTATCGGCAGCCAGCTGCTGGTACTCGCCAAACTGTTTATTGAACTCGTCCTGCAGTTTCTTGAACTCGTCCTCGTATTTTTTGCTGGCCTCGTTGAGCTGATTATTGGCTGCTGTTGTCTCGGGCATTGCGGTAAAAATGCTGTTAGCGTCTACCACACCGAATTTTTGGGCGGCAGCGGGAAGGGCAATGGCTACTGCGGCCAAAGCGATTGCGATTTTTTTAATCATGATGTTTTGTAGTGGTTATAAGTATTTTTATTACTAATTATCTATTTGATTGGCCCGTAAAATTGGTTGGTCCGCGCCAAGGCTATTTAGCCGTTGCGTAGCCCATTTTGGCCAGCACATCGTTGCTGACGTCTATTTGGGGCGAGGCGTATATAATGTTAGAAGATGATGCACGATCAAATATCGCCTGAAAGCCGCGTTCCTGAGCCAATTTTTTGACGGCATTGTATATATCATCCTGTATAGGCTTGAGCAAGCTTTCGCGCTTTTTCTCCAGTTCACCTTGCGGGCCGAAGTACTTGTAGCGTAGTTCGGTAACTTCTTTTTCCTTGGCCACAATTTCCTCTTCACGTTTCTTGACCTGTTCCTCTGTCAGGAACACCTTGTCTGCCAAGTATGATTGATAGAGGTTTTCGGCCTCCTTACTTTTGTTTTCGATTTCTTTCTGCCAACGTTGTGACAGTTGGTTAAGTTGTTCGTTTGCCATCTCGTAGGAGGGCACATTTTTTAAAATGTACTCCATATCAATGAGTGCAAACTTCTGCGCAGATGCGCCCAAGGTGGCAGCTGCGATTACGAGTAATGTCAAGAGTGTTCGTTTCATTGTCTTACGAATTGATTGCTTGTATGTCTTTTAGACACCGTATGTGCCATAAGGTTTAGTGGCAACGCGTATGTCTCGTTAGAATTCTTGTCCCAGGATAAAGTGGAAGTGGCTTCCGCCGCGTTCACCGAAGACTTTGTCAAAGCCGTAGGCCCAGTCTATACCCATCATACCCACCATCGGCAGGAATATGCGAACACCGACACCGGCGCTGCGTTTGAGCGTGAATGGATTGAAGTCTTTAACTGATGTCCAGGCGTTACCGGCCTCGGCAAAGGCCAAGGCATAAATTGTGGTGGTAGGCTGAAGCATAAGCGGGAAATGAAGTTCGACTCCGAAACGTGTGTATGCGTAGCCTTCACTGCGATATGGAGTGAACTGACCATTGTCATATCCGCGCAGAGCTATGGTCTCGGTGGCATAGGTGTAACTACCGGACATACCGTCACCGCCTACATAGAAGGTCTCGAATGGCGTTTTAAGCCATTTGTTGTAGCTACCCAACAGACCTATGTCGGCACGTGTCATTAATACTGGAGTCCAAGTGCCGTTGGCATTAGCCAGCGGGGTATATGTTCGCGACTTGAAACGCAGTTTCCAGTATTCTATCCAGCGGTACAGCTCCTTCTTGGAGGCCGTGGTATTCTCCTTGGAAAGTTTTTCCCAGTCCTTATGTCCGGAGAAAAGCGATGCGGGAGGTGTCAACTGTAAGTTAAGCGAGAATGACGAACCGCTACGCGTATACAATGGATTGTCTATGGACGAACGGGCCAGTGTCAGGCCAAGAACTATGGCATTGGATGTACCGTTGTTCATATAATACAGATATTCCCAGTTTTTGAGGTAGTACCAGTTGTAGCCCAATTCGGCGGTAAAAGTGAAGTAGTCGTCAGGCCAGTTGAGACGTTTGCCGAAACCGATGTTTACGCCTACCATTTGCAGGACCTTATTAGGGTCGTAAGCGTTCTGGTAGTTATAATTGTAGTCGTAATACCCACTTGAACCAAGGTAGCTGTAGGCATTTTGCCACTGGCTATTGTAGTATGAGGAGTTGACACCGGTCTGACGGCTATAATATGCGGATACTTGTAGCGAATTGGGTCGCTTGCCTCCAAACCACGGGTCAAGGAATGACAGCGAATAGGCCTGATAGTAACGGGCGTTGGTCTGTGCACTTATGGTGAAGGTCTGTCCCTCGCCCTGTGGGATGACACCCTTGTATGTGCTGGGGTGCAGCAGGTTTTTAATAGAGAAGTTGGTAAATTTAAGCGAAAGTTTGCCGATAATGCCGGTCTGTCCCCAGCCCATGGAGAATTCAATTTGGTCATTGGCCTTGGACTCGAGATTGAGAATAACATCGACAGTGCCGTTTTCCTCGTTGGGCTGAATGTCCGGCGCCATATTTTCGGGGTTGAAGTGGCCGGTTTGGGCTATTTCACGCAACGAGCGCATAAGGTCGGACTTACTGAACAGTTCGCCGGGCTTGACGCGCAACTCGCGGCGCACAACCTTCTCATAAAGACGATCATTGCCATTGATTACTACGTTGTTGATACGGGCTTGGGGGCCTTCCATAACGCGCATTTCCAACGAAATACTATCACCGTCAATATCTTTTTCGATAGGTACGAGCTGGAAGAAGAGATATCCGTTGTCCATGTACAGCGAGTTGACTGCATCATCATCAGCACTCAGTCGCTTGTTCATGTACTTTTGGTTGTAGACATCTCCGGGCTGCATACCAAGGACGCTGTTGAGTACAGCATTGGGATACACTGTATTGCCTACCCAATTGATATCCTTGATGTAGTATTTTTTGCCTTCGTCAACATTGATATAGACGTCTACAAGTTTTTCGTTATAAGGCACAACGCTATCACTCACGATGACAGCATCACGATAACCTTTTTCGTTATATTTTTCGATAATACGATTGAGGTCATCGCGGTAGTCCTGCTCGACGAATTTCTTTTGGCGGAAGAGGTTGACCAACTTATTCTTCTCGTTGGTTTTTTTCATGGCACGCTGTATCTGATTGGAGGACAACACACTGTTGCCGGTAATGTAGATTTTGTGTACCTTGACCTTGCTACGCTTATCCACTGATATATCTACTATCATCTGGTCGCGGTTGCTGAGATCCTCGTGGAGCGTAACGGCAACCTTAGCATTTCCGAAGCCCTTGTCGGCAAAGTATTTACGCGTAATGCGTTCAACGCGATTGACGATGTTTTGTGTTATTTGGTTGCCCTTCATCAGCTGCAGCATCTTTTGAAGGTCTTCGCGCTCGCCTTTTTTCATTCCGATATAGTTGATTTCGGAAATGCGTGGCTGTGTGCGCAGCTCCAATTCGAGCCAAGCCTTGTCACCACAGGTTTTGAGGACCTTGACGCGAGCCTGTGCAAAGAGGCCTTGTCGCATAAGGCGTTTGATAGCATTGCTTAGGTCGTTGCCGGGTATTTCGAGCCGGTCGCCTACCTTGATACCTGCATATCCGAGGACTATAAAGTCGTCATATGCCGGTGCTCCGGTAACCTTGATGTCAGCGATTTCGTAGGTGCGCGGCATAGCGCTGAAAACAACTGTGGGGTTGAATATAGTGTCAGTGCTTATGGTCGCGGACCGGCCTGAAGCTGATGGGCAAGCCATAGCAGAAGCCAGTGCCAGTAGAAGTGTCAGAAGGATCTTGCGCATATATGTGTATGGATGCTGTATACCTTATGTTGTTGCTTGTTATATGTTTGCGACTTGGGCGTCCAAGGCGTCCGCGTCAGTGATATTGTCGTGTGCGGTCGATGTCCTGCGGGCCTGTTCTCCGGTAAGGCCGAAGCGACGCTCGCGCAGCATATACTTGTGTATAATTTCTTCGAACTCGGCCGTGGTGAAAGCCGGCCAATACGTATCGGTCACAAAAATCTCGGCATAAGCGGCCTGCCACAGCAGGAAATTGCTCAAGCGCATGTCTCCGCCGGTGCGTATGACGATGTCCGGGTCGGGATACTGGGCCGTGGCCAAATACGCCCCAATGGTTTCCTCGTTGACCGAAGGCGCATCCAGCGTCCCGGCAGCGGCATCTACCGCTATACGTCGTGCTGCCCGGGCTATTTCCCAACGCGATGAGTAGCTGATGGCCAGGATAACCGTGAGTCCTGTGCACGCTTCTGTATCGGCCATACACTTGTCCAGCCGCTCCATGGCAAATGCCGGAATGCGGCCGCGGTCTCCTATAAGACGCAAGCGCACGTTGTTTCGTATCAATTCGGGGGTTTCTTGCTCGATAGCTGTAACTATCAGATGCATGAGCATGCCCACTTCCTCGGGCGGACGATTCCAATTCTCGGTACTGAAAGTGTACAGCGTCAGAAACTTGATGCCCATATCCGAGGCTGCCTGCGTGATGCGGTGTACCGTGGCAACACCCTCGACATGGCCTGCCGAACGGTCAAGTCCTTGTGCCAACGCCCATCGGCCGTTGCCGTCCATGATGACGGCCACGTGTCGGGGCAGTGTATTGGTGGCTGTGGTGGTCATTGCTGTATCTATTTGGTCAATCGACATAATGGCATGTCTCGCAGCGTCGTCCGAATTCGTAGGTGACGCCTATCTGAAATCGCGAGTACCAGTCGTTGTTCTTAACAAAAGATGATTTAATATGGTGTAAGTCCGTAAGTTCTTTTCCATCCACGTGGTCGCCGAAAGCCTTGATCATTACGAATGACGCACTCAGATTCCACCGCTCGCTGACCTTGTAGCGGACACCGAAGCCCATAGGTAGCGTGGGCGCCCAGGCTGTATATCCATCGCTACAGGCCATGCACAGACCCACGCCGAGGCTAAGATACGGAGTCCATCTCTTCAGTTTCTTGTAAGTTTCTCCTATTCCGTAGCTGAAGAAATTGAATTCGACATTGCCTTCGAGATCATACACCTGGCTTTTAAAGGAATACGTAGCTCCGGCAGGCAGCACATTGTCCATACCCGATGTATCGCCACTGAGAGTTTGTATTCCCAAGCGACCAACGAAATTCCAACGGCTGTCATATTGATAGGCAAATATGCCCGAAGCCGTAAATCCGGGATGCTTGAGAAGATTTGTGGAGGCGTCACCCAGATATCCGCTCATGCCGACGGCTATGCCGGCACTGAATTTGTAAGGAGTCTCCTGAGCGTGTGCCGTGGCTGTGGCCAGGCATACAACGACAATGGCCGAGCATATTACCCGGTACCACCGCCACGAACGACATAGTGGTTTATATTGACGCTTCTCCACAGTCATTTATTGCAGCGGTTTGAAAGTGAAGCGCATTATAGTGCCACGCCATACGGTGTTGTACAAGTTGCCGTAAGCGTTCTTGCCCCCGAATATATATATATAGGGACACTCCCAGGTGCTGACAGGCTTGGTCGCCATAGGCGAAGCCTCACGCGACACCATCGGGATAAGCATAGGCGACACTGCCGGGGTGGCAAGGAGTCGCCAATTAAGTGCAGCGGCCGAAGTGATGCCCAAAGTCGATGAATACACAAAACCACGGGCGTCATAACGCAGCGGCAAAGTGTTCTTGTCTATCTGTTGCAATTGGTCGGCCTTGTCCCAGTGCATTCCGAAGTCATGCGACACAAACACCGTGTCATTTAGTGTTCCATCGGAGCGGCGGCCCATCATGGCCAGCAGCACCGACTGCTTGTCTATGAGCCATGTGGTAGTGTCTACGGCTGTCACGAAATATGGTACCACCACAGGGTTTTCGATGCCGTAACGTAGTGGACGATGGCTGAGCTTGGCCCATGACTGTCCGTCATAGCCCCAAGTGTCGGCGCTGAGCACTCCGTCGGCACGACGTCCGCCGGTAAGCAACACCAATGGTGTGGAGGCCCAATCATATGTGTAATTGATAGTCTGTGAGGCACCGCGCACGGGAAATCCATCCTCCAATTGTGTCTTGGGACGCCCGTCAGCAGGATAGTACGCATGGTAGTACTTGCCACCATCGAGTACACAACCCATCAGTACTTTACCGTAATTGCCATAAATACTGAACCATCGTTGGGCTGTGGCTTTCCAAGATGCGCCGTCGGCGCTGGTGTATAGGTTGCCTTCTTCGTCGAGAACGTAAAGGGCGTCATCGCCGGCACTGAAGGTGCTTATTACAGGCTTAAATGTGAAATTCGGGGTTATATACTGCCATGTATCGGCCGGATTGACCGCCTTGGCCAAGCAATATGAGCCCTGATATTCGGTGAGGCAGTAGATGGCCGAGGCAGTGGCGGCAGCATTGCCGTCATTAGGCACGGCATAACGCGAGGGCAGGTTGCCGACCTCAGCGCGTGTCCACACCAACGAGTCACTCTTGACCGCATGAACGTTGATTTTTATTGTATACGAGCGTTCGAAGCTACCGTCCACGGAAACAAGACGCAGGCGTACCGGACCATTGCTGAAATCCACGGTATCTCCTGTATGTTTGATGTAGTCTATGACCGTGTCGGTGGTGCCGACACGCGGAACGTGCAACTCGGCCACGGACGCGCCGCCGGTCGTAATCATCGGACGAAGTTTGTTGAGCGGAGTGCCATAAGGCAGTGAGTCGGCATTGTATATCAATGCATTGGCCAAGTCTATGGAGAAATATACCGAATCCAAATTGGGCAAAATCTTGGAATCTTCGTAGAGTTTGAATTCGGTAACAGTGGCCGAGGAGTATGCCGGAGCATCGGGGTTCTCTTCGGCTTCGCTGTTGCAGGCGGCAATGCCGACGGCAGCGGCTGCAAGCAGTATGTAGTGCAGTGGTTTGTGCATGCGTAGTGTTCTTTTGTTTTCTAACCTGCAAAGTTATCATTTTACGCCCACACCCACAACCTTACAACGGCAAAACAGCACCGAGAGAGCCGTTTTTATAGGTTTTTAACGCGCACACGAACACTAATAGAGTCCTTGAATATGCCATAATATTCGATTGGCGCCATAGGTTCGTACAATAGTGGGCTCAACTTCAATATGCGGTGCGCAAGCACCGCCATTGTCGGCCAAATTAACGTCTGTAGCTATTTCGACACGGGCCGCATCCCATGTATTGTTCGCAATGAACGAAGCAAGCACGCTTGCCCCTCCCTCGACCAAGAGCGATGTAATGCCTTCGCAGTACAGCCGCGCCAACAACTCGTCTACCGAGGCATCACGGCAGACCTCTACCGGCTCGGTTGTACACGACAAATCGTTTTTGCTTAGGCGTCCTATGCGATCCCATACCAAAGGCTTCGGATTGTTCCCTCCCCACAAGCGCACATCCAGGCGCGGATGGTCTGAGAGCATTGTACCACTACCTACAAGTATGGCATCGTGCAGAGAACGTTGGCGATGCGCCAACACCGAGGTCAGCGGCGTGGATAATCTTATGGGGCTTCCGTCGGCCAATCCGATATATCCGTCGGCACTTTGCGCCCATTTGAGCGTAATATAGGGACGTCCGCTCTCGTGAGCGGTAAAAAAATGCGCATTGAGAGCGCGACATTCAGGCTCAAGCACACCTATACGCACTTCGATACCAGCATCGCGCAGCATGGCTATGCCACGGCCGCGAACTTTGGCAAATGGGTCAATGGTTCCCAAGACTACTCGATGGAATCGTTTGCGCACCAGCAACTCGGCACATGGAGGCGTTTTCCCGTAATGGGAACATGGCTCAAGGGTGACATAAATGGTAGACTTTTCCAATAAGTGTTCGTCACTTGGACGCACCGAGGACACTGCATTAACTTCGGCATGCCAACCGCCGTAACGGCGATGCCAGCCTTCGCCTATAACGCGTCCGTCAGGACCGACAATAACAGCGCCAACCATAGGATTAGGCGAGACGTAACCGCATCCGAGGGCGGCCAACTCGAGCGCACGTCGCATATAAATTTCATCCATAGGCATGGTTTTTATGAATATCAATGAATTATGCTATATTACTCGCTTGTCCGTTTCGCCGGATTAGGGCGTACATAATCCGACCGATATAGGGTGCATTCATTATCGCAGAAAAGTAGGCGCCGGAAGGTAGAAACCAAAGCTGAGCCCGACGTTCCATCTCTTGGCACCATCACCGGTAACATAATTGGCATATCCTGCAATGGTAGCAAAAGGCAGCGCATAAGACACTTGCGCTTCACCAAAAAACTGTATTCCATCGAACCATCCGCCCTGACGCGAGCCCAGACCATCTCCAAGAGTGCCTATGTCGGTTTGCTCGATGGGACGCAAGGGGGCAAAAACGTTGGCCACGACACGTGCCGATAGGGCGCTATTGACCTTGTAGACCGGCACCAATCCGGCAGCCAAGTAAGATGTGGCACGCAGTGTGGGATTAAACACTCCGGCTGTAGCGGCTGTAGGCACAAAGGACGGAGCATCTGCTATGTCGGCGCTGTAAACGCCTGAAAGCTTACGCGTGGACAGCAATAAGTCACTTGTCAAGCCCAGCGAGACATGCCGCCCCAAGGACCAATAATTGGCCGTACGTACACCCAATTGCAACCACTGAGGCGAAGTCTCACGTTCTCCGTAACCCAGTATTCCGTCATGACTGTCATACCATTGGCGGCCAAGCACTCCCATAGCACACAGATCGTACGAACTGCCATCTGTGGGGAATTGTATATTGTCCAAAGAGTTGGCGGTAAAACGTATCAGCGCCTGACCCAAGCTGTAAGTGGAGCGGTCCCGGCCTATATCGTCCATATAGCTACCCACGCCCGAACCCTGTCGAAGCATATTGCGATAGAAGGAGGAGCGTAAATAGCCATAACCGACCCCGAGACTCAAGCGTCCGCGGCGCGTTGCTGCAAACTCCCAATGCAGGCGTGCCATATACTCGCTATGGATATTGAATGTCGGAGCATCTGTCTGGTAGAATAAGTGCTCACTTTCGTAATACTTGCTGCGCGAAACCACGGCATCCAACCCCAAAGACGAAGGCACAGCACTTTTAAGCACCAGCGAGGCCTTGGCTTGCGCCGCAAGGTAACTCTGGCCAAGCCAAGCGTCCAGTCCGGCGTTGACGCCCGAATAGCTCATGGTCTTGTAATCTATCTCGGCAAAGATGTAATTATTGGTCGAAGATGTCAGATAGCCCCCTACCCCGATATTGATATTATTGCGTACAGCGGCCCGAAGATTCATAGCAAAAAGCCCGGTACTGTCGTTGTAGACTGCATGCGGCGACAAGTCTCGCAAGCGTCCGGGCGAAATCGCCCGGTAAAAGGCCTCACGGGCACGATCGACACTTATGGTGTCAGAAGTTGTTCCCTCGTGACTGCGACCGCGGAATACGTATTCGATATACGCGTTTTGGCGCGGAGTGCCACCATTGACGCTGATGCTGTCAAAACGCAACTCAGGAGTGGCGGCTTTGAAGGCCGTGCGTCTGGTCTGACGCGCCACTGACGGGACACGCGTATGTATGCGTCCCTTAATCGAGTCCATCATGGACATGGTCGTGTCGTAACCTATACGATATATCTGCCGGGCCTTCTCCCAATCCAAAAGCCCGAAATTGTGTAAATCAACTTTAACCTTGATGCCGCGTGCCGGGTCCATGGAATAATCCTGTCGGTGCATTACCAGCTTGTCTATTTGGTCCATGAGCGAAGTTTGTGGACCGGAGGCGGGAGTGGAGACATCCACGCCCAATATAATATCAGGAGCAAAGTCGGCTCTCATGACGTCCACAGGAAAGTTGTCGAATATACCTCCATCGTACAACAGCCGTCCGTCCACGCGTATGGGTTGAAAAACAATAGGGAAAGTCATGGACGTGCGTATGGCGTCACCGAGGCTGCCGTCCGAGTGTACCACCTTGCACTGAGCTTCCACATCCGAAGCTACACAACGGAAGGGAACAAACAATCGATCGAAATTGCCACCGCATTGCGCTGTATATGGTGCAAACAATTCCATGAAAGCGAAGTTCATAGGCAGCGGCGAAATAAGCGAAGCTGCCACCGAAGAGTGACGTGCCGTGCTATCGCCGGGCGCCACAGGAATGGTAAGCATGGACGATGTCGGCTCGTCTCGACTGAAGTAATAGACGTATGCCGGATCGGTCTTTCCCGAACTCCAATATGAGAATCCGGGACTCGTGAGCAGTTCCATCATTTCTTGCGGCGTATATCCGGCTGCATACAGACCGCCGACGATGGCACCCATACTGGTGCCGGACACATAGTCTATCGGTATATCGTTTTCCTCTAACGCCTGTATAACACCTATATGGGCTATACCTTTTGCACCGCCGCCGCTTAGCACAAGGCCAACAGCTTGTCGCAAAGCATCGGCAGGTTTCGCAGACACGTCCTGAGTTGGTACGGACGCACCTTGTACGGCAGTCCAGAGGCCTACAAAGCACGCAGCGGCACTTATGCGTATCGCATTATGTTTCAACGATATATATCTTTTTGTTTTTTGCATCTTCGGTCGAATGTTTGTATTCGGATGCAAAGATACGTTTTTCCGCCGTAAAGGGCAACACCCACGACGCATCGATGTATTGTACAAATTCTTATTAGGTCTTTATGCCGCAGATAGAAAGCCGCAATGCAGAACTCAGCGTTCGGACTTCGGCATAGCATCCACGTGCATACGGCATGCGGCACAGTCAAAGGTCAGGCGTAGCAGTCCAACCGAAGCGGAGACCGTCTCGGAAATCGGACGTAGATACAGCCGGTTGGGTAATTGTGCTCCCTGCGGCGTGCGCAGACATGCGCCCATTTCGCGGCGTAAGCAGTAACGACAAGTCATTACTCGTACCGGACGTGTGCCGTCAGGCTTATCTACCTCCATGGCAGGTGCTATTTTAGCAGCACCATGAGCCATGTAGAAATCACGTGCCTGAGCATTGGCCACATTATCATGAAACGTCAAGTCTCTACCCGCCAAAGCATCGGCAGCTGCCGTATCGGCATGGCGTGACTCGATGGTACGAACAACAGCCGCATCGCGGTCCAACATCTCGAGGGCTTGACGACGTAATGTCGTGAGGGTTTTGGCCGGCACAAATTCGTCGGGTTTTATGGTATCTTCCAAGCCCACAAGTGTGTATATCGTATCGCCAAGACGTGTAAGAATCGAAGCACGAACAACATCTTGCGGCGTGCGAGCCTGACGACTCGGCACTCCGTCAAGGACTGCGGTAATTGATGCCGACCTTCCGCTGTCATTCACGTCCAGGGCAATACGATTGTCATCGATGCGGCGCAGTGACATGGTGATAGGTATGCGTCGCTCGGCACCGCGAGCAAGTGCGTCTTCAAAGGCTTTGTCGTAATTGCGATATAGCACCGTGCCTACACGTAGCGGTTCGACGGCTCCGGCGGGAAAAATCGTCGACAAATCTGCACTGACACGATTGACACGGAAACCGCGGTATTCGCGGTTGCTGTCAAAGTATCCAAGTCCGTCACCGTTGGCAAGGGCTGCATCTACATGCACACGTATGCCTGGGCCGCGTCCTCCGACAACACGTGCCACGGGCACACCCACAGATTTAGGAGTGTCCCACGAGGCCATCTCGCCTTTGCCGGGCATGGTACCGTCGATAAAGTATCGCGTAAACCCACGATTGAATGTACGTGCCACATCGGGATTGAAAGTCGGCACTGAAATCCCGGCCGAAGCGCGACGATAGCGGCCACATGAGGAGGCTATAACAGCGTCTAAGGCCTGTGAATAGGCGGCCGTCACATTGGCCACGTAAGATGCGCTCTTGAGTCGCCCCTCGATTTTGAACGATGAGATGCCGGCATCGGCCATGGCAGCGAGGTCGCCCATGCGGTTTAAGTCGCGCAGCGACAACAGGTGTCGCCCATGTACAAGGACATCGCCCTCGGCGTCTACCAAGTCATAAGGCAGGCGACACATTTGGGCGCAGCAACCTCGGTTGGCACTACGCCCACCGGCAACGAGACTGGCACGACAGTCTCCGCTGTAGCACACACACAACGCTCCGTGTACAAAGGCCTCGAGGGAAGTACCGCGCGGCACCTCCTCGGCGTAGCGGCGAATGTCATCCAAAGACAATTCGCGCGGTAGCACTATCTGCCCGAATCCGGCTCGGGCCAGGAAGCGTGCCTTCTGCGGCGTGCGTATGTCGCACTGTGTACTGGCGTGCAGGGCTATGGGTGGCAAATCCATGCGCAACAACGACATATCTTGCACTATGAGAGCGTCTACGCCGGCATGGTATAAATCCCACACCATACGGCGCACATCGTCAAGTTCATCGTCATAGATTATGGTGTTGACCGTCACATAGACGCAGGCAGCATATCGGTGCGCATATTGACAGGCGCGATGAATGTCTTCTATGCTGTTGGCCGCCGCAGCTCTTGCACCATGCGAAGGTGCCCCCATATACACGGCATCGGCACCATGATCTATGGCAACAATAGCGGTATCGGCATCACGTGCCGGAGCCAAAAGCTGTAATGGCCGCATTTCTGCGTTTTTGACCTTGGAGGATGTGGAATCGTCCTTAGCCGTCACGACGTTAGAAAGACGCCGTGCACTATCCTCCACTTTGGCTTGTGGCGATTGTGTACGTGGTGATTGTGTGCGACTCATTTTTTCTTTTTGACCGAAAAGCCGAAGAAACCGAGATTGCGGCCCATGGCATAGTACTTGCCGTGGCAGTAGACAAGCATTTCGAGGCGCTCCAAATCCAAAGCCCCGGTGGCCGGGTCGATATAGACGTCATCGGCCAAAACGTCCAGCACCTCGGCAATGAACAAGTCGTGCGTACCAAGATGCATGATGTCGCGCACACGACATTCTATACTCACGGGGCTCTCAACCACGCAGGGACATGCCACAGCCACGCCCGGAGCTCGTGTGAGCGAGCACGCCGCCCATTTGTCCAAGTCGCGCCCGGAACGCACGCCGCAGTAGTCCGTGGCTCTTGCCATATCGGCAGTGGTCAGATTGACTGTAAACTCCATGCTCTTCTTAATAAGGCCATAGGAGTAACGACTGGGGCGCACCGAAATGGAAAGCATCGCCGGATCGGAACATATCGTCCCGGTCCAAGCTACGGTAAAGAGATTGTCTCGGTCGGCACCGCCACAGCTGACAAGTACCACGGGCACGGGATTGAGCATAGTCCCGGCTCGCCAAACCTGTTTCACAGTATATGTGCGTCCTTGCCTGCGACGCTACAGGTGCAATAGTGGCAACTGATGACTACCGGGTCGCGCGATACCACATGGAAATGGGTGTCCATGGGCTCGTTGTTGGTGATACATTTGGGGTTGGCGCAACGTACAATACCCACAATATCGTCCGAAAGAGTGACCGGACGTTTTTCTACCACCTCGTAGTCGCGTATAATATTTACTACTGCCGTGGGCGCAAACAGCGCTATACGGTCCAATTCATCTTGAGAAAATTCGACGTCAGCAACTTTGATGATGCCTTTACGACCGAGCTTACTGCTTTGCAAGTTGTAGCCTATGGTGACGTATTTGTCCATAGACTCAACGCCGAGCACGCGCACGGCCTTGAAGAGTGCGGCCGACGGTATATGGTCGATGACAGTGCCGTTGCGCAGAGCGGCTACGGCGAGTTCTTTTTTATCACAAGTCATAATATGTTCTGTGTATGAGAGTCGATATTCAGATGTCGGCGGAATTTATGCCGAGAGCCCGGCAAATGATAGCCTGGCGAGCATATAGGCCATTGCGGGCCTGCTCAAAGTAATAGGCATGGGGATTGTCGTCGACGTCGCGGTCTATCTCGCCCACTCGCGGCAGCGGGTGCAGTATGCGCATGTTCGGACGCGCCCCTTCAAGCATTGAGGCTTTGAGCGTGTAGTAGTTTTTGACGCGCTCGTATTCCATGATGTCGGTGAAGCGTTCGCGCTGGACGCGTGTCATATAGATAATATCACTGCCCTGTATCACCGAGGGAGAGAATTCGACATGTTCGCTATAGCGTATGCCGTTGGTGCGGCAGAATTCGGTATACTGCGGCGGCATCTGCAATTCGGGACAAGCCACAAAGCGAAAACGGCTGCCAAACCACCGCATAGCTTGGAGTAACGAATGGACGGTACGTCCGTATTTGAGATCACCCACAAGTGTTATGTCGAGGTTGTCAAGACGTCCTTGGGTCTTGTATATGGAATAGAGGTCGAGCATGGTCTGCGAAGGATGCTGGTTGGCACCGTCACCGGCATTGATGACGGGGACATCCGTGACTTCGGAAGCATAACGCGCCGCCCCTTCGAGGTGATGGCGCATAATAATCAGGTCGACATAATTGGACACCATCTTGATGGTATCCTTGAGAGTCTCGCCCTTGGAGGTGGATGTGTTGGCTGCATCGCTGAACCCGATGACACGTCCGCCAAGACGATTGACGGCGGTCTCGAAGCTAAGACGCGTGCGCGTGGAAGGCTCAAAAAACAACGTGGCCACGACACGACCTTCCAGCAGTCGCCGGTTAGGATTACGTTCAAAGCACGCGGCCTGTTCCAGCAATGTCAAAATCTCGTCTCGGCCGATGTCGGAGATTGATACAAGACTACGCTTATTCATTGGTGTATTATGAGATTGATGGTGTATTCGTTGGTGTCGCCGGAATTAGGGCCTTTTAATGACCCTATGCACTTAGTGCATTCGGACTATGCGTCTCTTAAAAGTCTGCATCGGGAATAGGTCCGCCAAGGGGGTCATTTCCTCCTATGGCCGGACCGGACGGAGAGGTGGGCGATGACATCACCCCGGCGGATGGAGCCGAGCCCACAGGCACGGCTGCACCACCGTTCAGCGATGACCCCACGGAAGCGAGGCTGGTAACGGGCTGGTCTTCGTGCATGTTTTCGAAACGCGCAAAACGTTTGCGAAAACGAAGCTCAATGTCATCCACCGAGCCGCTACGGTGCTTAGCCACAATAAATTCGGCCAAATCACGAATATCGCGACCATTGGCGTCAGTGTCGCTATGCAAATAGTATTCGGGGCGGTGTATGAAGCATACAATGTCGGCATCCTGTTCGATGGCGCCGGACTCTCGAAGGTCGCTCAACTGGGGGCGCTTGCCGTCCGTGCGGTTTTCAACGCTACGGTTAAGCTGCGACAGCGCCACTATTGGGATGTCAAGTTCCTTGGCCAGCTGCTTGAGCGAACGCGAAATCATACTGACTTCCTGCTCGCGCGAGCCGAATTTCATGCCGGAGGCATTCATCAGTTGCAAGTAGTCGATGATAATCATCTTAACTTGGTGTTCGCGCACAAGGCGACGAGCCTTGGTGCGCAATTCAAAGATGCTCAGTGACGGAGTATCGTCAATATAAAGGGGTGCTCCATTGAGGTTCTTGATCCGTGCCAGCAGTTGTTCCCATTCCATAGGAGTGAGTTGTCCGCTCTTGATTTTTGTACCATCAATTTCGCAGACATTGGATATAAGACGGTTGACCAACTGCAGGTTGGACATTTCAAGCGAGAATACGGCAATGGGTGTATTGTAGTTGATGGCCATGTTCTTGGCCATAGAGAGGACAAAGGCGGTCTTACCCATGGCCGGACGTGCGGCAATGATGATAAGATCGGAATTTTGCCATCCGGAAGTAAGCTTATCCAAGTCATGAAATCCGCTTTCGAGGCCGGAGAGACCGGAAGCACGATTAGCGGCATTCTGTATCTGATTGATGGCCTGAGAAATGACCGGATCTATCTGTGTAACATCTTTCTTGACGTTGCGTTGCGAAATCTCGAAGAGACGTCCCTCGGCTTCCTGCAATAGGTCGTCCACATCGTTGGTCTCGTCGTATGCCTTGCCTTCGATATTGGCTGCAAAGTTGATAAGCTCGCGTGCCAGGTATTTCTGTGCTACTATGCGTGCATGGTACTCGACGTGTGCGGCCGAGGTGATGCACGCAGTCAGTTCGGCAATATAGGCCGGGCCGCCCACCTTGTCGAGGGTGTCATTGGCTCGCAGTTGCTCGATGACGGTAAGCATGTCTATGGGCTTCTGTGCCGCGGCCAAAGTCTGTATAGCTTCGTAGACCATCTGGTGCTCGGGCTCGTAGAAACTCTCGGGCTTGAGGAGGTCGCAGACGGTGGTATAAGCATCCTTTTCGAGCATCATGGCGCCCAATACGGCCTGTTCGAGTTCTTTGTCTCGCGGCACTATGCGTCCTGCCGTGTCTTTGGGGCGGCCGTCGTCACGATTGCTGCGGTATCCACCCTTGCCATATCTTTTTTCGTTGTTGTCCATTGTGTTTGCTTTGCTTAGAGAAATCCCGGTATCGGGGTCGTAGGTTCGGCGCTGCAGTGCGCGTTTATAGACGATACAAAGTTAACGCTAAGTCTGCGGACGTGTCGCATGTCCGGGCGACTTTTTATGGACATTTTTTCTACATCCACGGTTAACAGTCGTGTATAAGTTCCAGGGCACGCCCCAGCCACGGCTGGGCCATGTCCGCGGGTTTGAGGACGTCTTCGCCGTAAGTCACTATGTCTATGTCTATGGCGACGTCACCATGTAAATCGGGGCGATGACGCCCATGTGTATCTTCGTAGCGACGCAGTTCTCGGTGCAACGCTTCGCTGGAGCAGGTACAGGTACCGGTGACGGCAATATTGACGTAATCAGCCCCCACGCCGGTGTAAGACGGCGCACAAATAGCATCGCTGAAGTGTATGCCGGCAATGATACCACGCAGGTAGTCGCAGGCTTCATTGACGCGACGCCTGGCATCACGAGCATTGGAGCCTATGGTGAGCAGCACCGGAATATCTTGCGTAGTCGAGTTCATCGTAGGTTAGAGGTGGCGCGAGCGCAGGGTAAGCAGTGTGATTTCGGGCGTCGCGCCTATGCGTGCGGGGAAGCCCACGGTGCCGACACCTATATTGACATACAGCATGTGCGCGGGATCCTCATCGTAGAGGCCTCCCCAATGGCGGTACCGGAAGACAGCCGGAGATAGGCCCAGCACCTCGATTTGCATGGCGTGGGTGTGACCGCTCAAAGTGAGAGCGAATTTTTGCTCATTGTGACGGAGGATGTCGCGCTCCCAATGCGCGGGATTATGCGTCAGCAGTATCTTGGCCGCACTGTCACCAGGTGTGGGATATGCGGCAGTCAAGTCTCCATAAGTTGCAAAGGGCGGATCGCCCACATTTTCGACGCCGACCAGCATAAGGCTGTCACCTTGGGCATTGCGCAAGACGTCATATTCGTTGTTGAGCATCTTCCACCCCATGCGCTTCTGCATGTCCTTGAGGGTCGAGACATCGGCTGCCTTGGCTGCAGCATCGGGCCAATCTTCGTAGTCACCATAGTCATGGTTGCCCATGATGGAATAGACGCCATAAGAGGCGTGCAAACGGGCGAGCACCGGCATAAAGGATTGCAACTCGGCGCTATGGCGATTGACAATATCTCCGGTGAACACTATCAGGTCGGGGCGCAAAGCGTTGACTTGGCTTACAATACGTGACACCATGGTGGTATCATCGCCCCAAGTGCCGACATGAAGGTCGCTAATTTGGGCAATGCGCAGCCCGTCGAAGCTTTTAGGCAGCCCCTGCATCGGCACTTCGATATGGCGAACATCTGTCTGCCAACGGCCCCAAAGAGCTCCATACCACATACCCAGGAATACAATGACTGCGAGGGCTGTGCCGACACCCGTGCATACACGGCTGCGACTTCGATGCCACAACATAGGCAGACGCGACAAGGCGTCTACTATCACAAAAAGATATTTGGATACGTACACGCTGATATATGCATAAAGCATCCACATCGTGACTTGTAAAACATCATCGCTGCCTGTACGTACCGGCATCAATATTATGGACACAAGCAACAATGCCATAAGCGCGGACACAACCAAATGCACATTGGCAAAAACTCGACGGCGAAGATATGAGCGCAACGCCATCCATATATAGGCATCGGCCAACATCCCCAATATAAGGGCGGTCACGAGTGTAATCAGTACCAATCGCATATTCTATTATGTCATTATGGCGTACTGTGAGGCTATTTCATAGCCACATTAGTGTTCGTGGTCATTATCGAGGCGGATTAACACCTCGCAGCCAATTGATTGCGTACAGGATTGGCGTACATAGCCAGCAGCATCTCCCGAGCGTAATCTTTTTCGTCCCCGACAAGACCGCCGGGAACATTGACACGGCCAAGTTGACGCTCTACATAATCGTCAAAAGCTTTGACTTCGTCAGCGCTATAATTCCCGGCCATAGCATCGGTACCGCTAAGCCGGTCGTAGGCGATATAGTTAATCGGATACAAACGATAGCCTTGGTGTATCTCACGGTCTATCAAAGCACAAGCCTGATGTACAGCCTGAATACGCGGCGTACCTTCGATGGCACGCAAATCATCGTTTATAGGCTTGCCAAAATGGAAGTGTATGCGACCCTTGGGCGACAGCAACCCGGTCTCCATACTCAGCAGGTCATCATGCTGGCTCTTCTTAAATTCAGGGTCGCGACGTCGCAGTACAAATTCATCAACTTTCAAGTAATCATTAGGATCGTACTCGTAGGTGATGGATACCGGCAAGAGGTTGATTTCTTCGAGGTTGGAGGCAAAGTCCTTGGTCGTTCCGGCCAAGGCAAGCATCTTGGCAAGGCTTTCCTGAGTCACATCATTCGAGTCCTTGGCACGACCCTGACGCTGAGCAATCCACACGCTCTCGTGACGCTTGGAAATGACATAGCGAATATACGAAGACAGCTGCTGAGCGGCACGCACAGCGTCCATCTTGGACACATCACGCTTGACGATAAAACTGCGGTTCAGTTTCACCAAGTCCGTAATCCAATCGTAGATAAGCAGGTTGTTGCCGATAGCAATCTGGGTTATAGGACGATGGGCGCGTATCATGCACACGTTGAGGAACGAAGCGTCCAGCACGATGTCGCGGTGGTTGCTGATGAAGGTGTAAGACTGCCCCTCGACAATATTCTCCACGCCGGACATCGAAATACCATCCGAGGTCTTGCGTGCCAAATCCTCGAGGAAACCGCCTACAATACGGCTTTGGAAGTCCTGCTGATTGCGTACAGCCAACAGATGCTGTACAAACTGCGGATAATCAACGTCCGGCATCACGAAGCGGATGGCATGTTCGAAGCCCTCTTCGCCCACCAGTTTCTCCAGCTTCTCGCGGAAGCACCCGTCATCATACGGTGCAATGTCCGCCAATTCGGCCGGCACCGGCGGCACACTTGCCGCACCACCTTGATGTGCCGATGTCCCCGGACATTGACACTTCTGATTGTGTAAAGATATATCTTGGCCGTTAGGCGCATGGCCTTCGGGCATACTATTGTCTATTGTGTTGTCTTGTGACATTTCCTTGGTTTTGCGTCTTTCGATACTTTCCGCAAAGTTAGCAAATATCCCTCAACCCACAAAATCCACCGAAAATCACCGCACGCCCACGCCCATGCCGCCCTTCCATAACCGCCGCAACAGTTACGGCGGTTACAGAAATCAACGGTCGGTATACTTGGAACGGAATCTACCGGACATATTAGCGCAACTTCAAATCGGAAGCGCCTTCGCGTAGCATTTTCTCAGAGACATATATCGACTGATCATCCACAAGTTTAGATAGATAATCCTTAACTAATGGTTTGATTGTCGAAAACCTGAAAATTGATTTATCCACAATAATAATTGTATGCTCACGTGCTCGACTCGTGGCAACATTGAACAGATGCTGTTCTGCAGTGTGTATGTATGATGTATTCGGAATTATGAATATTGTGATATCAGTCGTAAGCCCCTGTACCCTTGCGACAGTGTCAACCAATACATTATCGCGACATTCTACGTACTGGTTGATAGTTCGCAGTAACGCCCTTACGGTATTTTTCATACACGACAGCACGGCCACTTCCTTCTCTGGATTTGCCGCCAAGATACATTTTAGAATATATGCAGCGAGCACATTTGCAAATTCCGGAACATTATTTCCGGGAGGCATATCCGTCATCACCAATGTCGGACCGCCCTTAGAGCTCAGGACATTGTCCAACATCGGTATTGCTTCAAAGGCGAAATCATCTTTTGCTTTTAGTGTTTTATTGTAGAATAGGCCGGTATAATCAGCTGCACGTTGTCCGAAACGATAAGTTGTCGTCATCTGGTATACAGGCGCAATTCCAACATCAGCCGCAGTCTTCAAGCCATCGACAAGAGGTTGATAGCCGCATATACGTATCCGGTCCTTGTTCAGGGATACTATCGGCGACAATTGGCATATATCCCCGACCCATAGGTTTTTAGCGCCAAGCTTCTTGGCGGCAGCGAACATCGGTAATAGCGCCTGACTGGCCTCGTCCATAATTACATAGTCGAATGTCTGCTCTGCACCCACACCTAATGCAGTTCCACTGGCGACATAGAACGTAGACAACATCAGGCAAGAAGGCATTGATATAGGTTGTTTGGCCGGTTGCAATTTGTCCAACAACTCAAATTCGTCAGTAGTCACATTGGTCTTAAATATCTTCTTTTTCTGCAACAAGTCCTTTAGCGGCTCTTTTGCCGCAAGCTCCATCAACGCCCTATTAGTCATCGCCGTAACCAAGACGGATTTGCCTTCGGCGCACAATCGAACGCACAACTCCGCTATAACGAAAGTTTTGCTTGTCCCCGGAGGGCCCTGCAGTATCATTGTATCAGTCAGTTGCAACTGGGTGTATACGTAATTCGAAACGTTATTCTGCCTTATGTATAACGGAGTCCAATTGCGATTTTCGAAGTCCACATCCAATACACTTGATACGGCATCGCCCCCCTCGTTTTCAACCAAAGATTGAAGATTAAGCATATAGTCTATCGGCGGACGCTGCGGCGCAAAGGTGAGGATTAGCCCCGGCACACCCCGTATTTTATCCGCGAAATTCAAGTCGATGCGGCTGAAGCCGACAAGCGAAAAGCGCTCATCATCGGCTTTTCCATGCCATACGCACACAGCCTCGGTAGAACAGAGCTGCTTGCGGTACAGATCCTGATAGGTCATATCTCCCCAATTGCGATAGTTCTGCAATTCGGGCGGTAAAGCCATACACTGCAGGAACTCGCCCTTGCGGGGCAAGGCACGGGTATTCGGGAATTTCATCACCATTTGCCCGGCCCTGAACCCTACAAACTGGGCTACGAACATCTCGCCGCTATCCTTGAGCAACGATATTGCCGAAGTCAGAAACTTCTTCTTATACGCTTCCGTCTCAGCCCTCAGTTCGTCCTCCAAGAACTGCTCCTGCGTCCTCCTCGATATCCGCATGGCTATTGGATTGCGTCTAATCCTGCGCCAACAGTGGGAGTTTCCGGACTGGCCTCGGTATTTGCGAACATCTCTCTCATTGTCTCTTCGCCGGTCTCTTTTATTGCCTCAGCATAGCTTGTATCTTCAGCAAGTGTAAGCAGTGGAATATTCTTTCCATTATTAAATACATCCTCCAGTGCCGGCAGTTTCTCGTTACAAAGCATCGTTATACCTTTGGTGCATTCCTTCAGTTCGTCGGGGATATAGTCAAATGCAACTGCATCATCAAAACCTTGATAAGGCATACAATTACCAAAGTCAAAGCGAACATTTCCGGGCGAATACTGCTTCATTGCTTGCATCAGAGTGAGCATCGCTGCTCTTTCTCGCTTCGACATACCATCGGGCAGTGAGACCTGTATCCTCCTTATAGGCAAGGCATACATAGGTATACACTTGAGTTTCATTCCGGTAACAACCCACAGCATCGAGCCTGGCTTACCAAGCACATCCCAATCGAACGGGTTAAGGTCAAAGTAACGATACTGCGGGCCTTTGTAACTGTGAGCCACAATCGGGAGCTCATTGCCATTCTTATCATATATTCCATATAACTGGCTATATGAATCCATTGCTATGCGATCCTCATCGAACTTCAAGCCGAGATGCTTTTTTTCGTTCAGTCTCTTGAAGTATTCAACGACCTGACGTTTAGCCTCACTTACATACCCTTTTATTTCCTCCAAGGACATACCGGAGTATTGCACTTCAGATACCGCAATATGCCTTTCCGTGAGAGCACCATTGTTTTCGGGATCAGGCACCACAGCCGTAATTTCCGGCCTTGGCTCAGGCGACACAATCGCCCCATCCTTTTGTGCGCTGTCAAGAATATCACAGACCCTCTCCAAGTCTTTCACACTGCGTCCATCGAGTATCTGCTTTACAAGCCTTAACATATCATTACCGGCCTGGATTATCTCACCGACAAGGTCCATTGTCTCACCCTCGCCCAAAGTCCATACGTATAGAGAGTGCTTCTTTTTCTCGAAATACTTCATTACGTCTTTTAGCTCCGGATTCGATTTGAGTATTTTTTTAAGCCCAAACACCAACGCAACGAAGTCTTTCTCTTGCTTATTGTTATTCTCATTAACATATTCCTTGATGATTCTGTCAATGTACTCACCGACTTCTTTTAGTGAAATCTCGTCCGTTACATATTTTCCACATTGGGCATCAAGACTATACATATCAGCTCGCAAGTCCCAATCAATATGTTTGTTGTTTTCACACAGGTCCTTCAGCTCTTCAGGTATGCCGCCATCGATTCGCAAATCTTGCAGCCGGCAGAAGTCATTATGCTGGTTAAGCCATATACCGATACCGTCATCCTCGTCAGATATTATCGGCCAGTATGTTTTGTTTGAATGCAAGAACTCTACAAGTTCATCCACCCATTCGATGAGACCCGAATCTGATTTATCGGACAACTCATCCGACAACTCGCGCAAACCAGATAGATTTACTGACTTACTTATCTTTTCACACACCATTCGCAAACAGTATTCGTTGGCGAACTCCCACTTGAAACCATCAGCAGTTTCTACAAGAGATTTATCCGGCATATCTTCACCAAACGCTGTTTTGACGAAACCGTAGACACGATTTTGTTTGCTGCTTTCATCGTCTGAGCCTAAGACAATGGCAATTGTCTGTTTCGCGATTGTTTCTTTATCGCTATTTTTCTCATCGAATTTGTTTTTGACATACTCGTATACCTCGCCCAACTTAAGAGGATTATGTTGCGCATAGCCATAGATTGCGCTATTCAATAGCTGATGTCTGAATATATCCCATTTTAGGCTCTTATCACATGCATAGTTTGCAAGATCCTTGAATGCTTCAGGAATTCCATCGTCATAGCGCAACTCATCCAGCGGCTTTAGTTTAAGATGTAATTGGTCGGGGAAAACGCTACGTTCCTTGATTAAATCTCCATGTGAGTTGTCTCGGTAGAAAGCGATATACTCATTCAGCCAGTTTAACGTCTCTTCTTCCGTCTTTCCTAAAAGGAAGAATTCTTCGGACATAGTCGAGACTTTCTCAGCCTTTTCAATGCCTGCATAACTATTGTTGAACCAATATTCATCCGCTTTTTCCCATAGATGCAGATCCTCAACTACTACCGTTTGCAGCTCATCCATTTCCCTATATGCGCTGCTGAAGCGATACATCGATTTTCTGCGCTTGGTATATGTAGCGTCAGCCACTTGTGGCATCAAAGAGATTAAAGCATAAACCACCGTGTTCTTTTTCTCTGAAGACCATTTTCTTGATTCTATACCATTGTTGAACCAATCGATGATATCCTTTAGGTCGAACTTATCGATATTGCTATCAAAAGCAGAGGCTTCAACACCCACATGTACAAGTTCGTCCTCTATTGCTGTATCTGATACCTCATTGTATATAGACTTGAGCTCGGATGGAATTGGACTGGTTTGGTCTGAACAAAGTTTATCTATACATTTAAACACGCCCTGCTCATTTGGGACGATGGCATACTTCTCCAGGTCGTCTTGGCACTTATGCTTGATTAAGAATGCATATACCTTATTAAGCCACTCCAAGACCGTCTGCTCGTCTTTGTTCAATTTCTGACACAGAGCATCAACAGAGCCCAAGTCAGATAAGTCTTTCAAAAAGTCATCTTTCTCGTATTTCAGATTTGCCTTCCATACCTTATAGTCTGCATTTAAGACTTTTAACCATCCTTCTTGGTATTGCTTTTTAGGCAAATATCCACGACCTATATAAAAACCATCCAAGAGGTCAAAGAACTCCGCGCTTGCTCCACCTGAAAATGACGGCACTGAGATTTCTTTCATAGCATGTATACCATCTTCTGATTCGACAAGCTGCTGTTCCAGCAACTGGGCACGCCAATTAGATTGCAGCTGATTTATCCACGGAAGCGCTACATCTTCGTCATAGTCCACTTCCGGCTTTGGTTTCGGAGAATAGGCAATAAGACACCTATTGGTCACATTATGTGCTATTAGCCACTCGTTAAATTTCAACGAGGCGTCAACAGCAAGGTCAATAATTGCTCGGTTTTCTTTCGCTTCCTCATTGTCTTCGCCGTTCAGCGGAATGCAGTTTCTCTTTTCTGTAGGATTAAGCCTAAAGCCATTAAGCGTATACGGGAAAAAGAACTTCTCCGAACCTATCAGAGGAAAATCCCTATATAGTATAGGTTGCTTATTATCTCTTTTTACCAAGGTATATCCATTTTTCGTTTTGATGACTTCAGTAGTCAGTGCTACTTCTTCTGTTATGTAGGACAGATATTGCTTTGGTTTGCCGTTAATTCTGATTTCAGAGAAAAATACATTCTCATCTAAACAGCTCGAATCACATACGTATGTAACGTCTGTATTTCGTACGCGGTCTATCACATGAACCTGCTTTATCTTCTTTGCTTGCGTAACCAAGGTAATAGGTAACGTGTTCACAAGATCGTCCAGTCCTGCTACAGCAGCCTTATACTTTTCGTTTGAATCAAGTGAATATATGAATTCGGTATCGTAATCGTCTTCTTTTCTATTCTCTTCATAGTCGGCTATTTTATTAAAATGTTTTTCCGGCTCATAGAAAGGCTCCTCCACATCTCTTATGCGAGGCATCAGTTCTTCCGAACTTCTTCCACTTCTATCAAGCACGAGTTCGAACAACCTATAACCTCTATATTTGAGTATTCCTTTTACTTCTATAACATCAGACAGAAGATGTGTGCATATAAAGCCCGTACCAAACTTGCCTGTGGTTTCTTCATCTTCATTCACTGAACTTTTCGAACTAACCTGTCTAACAAGTCCTGAGATGTTATTAATTGAAAAAGGATCGCCATTATGCTTGAATCGGAGTTCATGATCTGAGACCAATTCTATTTCGACCGATACTTTTCCATACTTATTGGGAGCATCTTTAGCATTCTGTATTAATTCCCACACCCATCTTTTTGCTGATAAAGCAGGATTGTTTCTGATAGCAGATAACAATTGCCTTATTTTGTTTGCTGCCTGTTTATACGCAGCCTCGTTGAACACTTCACGTGCAGTTTGTTCTTTTCTCATTTTTATACTTTTTGATGTTTTGTTATTTGTTTTGACGGCGGCCTTTTGGGGGCGGCGTCTGTGTGTATATACCGAGGGGAGAGAAAAGGTAAATGGAAAAAATGATTTTTTCGAGAAAAAAGTCGACTTTCTTTTTGGGGGATGGGATGGCCGGCATTTCGGTGAGGAAGTGGACAAACTACGAGGGAGGGGCGAGTGGAGGCGCCGTTGCACTTCTTAGTGGATTCTTTCGGGACGGACATTAGAGCCGACGCGGCATTTTCGGGGCTGTTGCACAGGTGGGAAAAAGTGCGTAAATTTGCAGGTCATAGTACCTGGAAGGTTCGGAGCACGCAAAATGACACAAGAGAACATATTAGGACATATAAGGACACGACAGAACGCGCAATGACGGACAAGGCGGACAAGAAGCCGAATAAGGGCGGCGCGAGGGCACGGCGCATCGACGACGGAGTGGTCGTCGGGGGGCTGATGTCGCTGACGGCACTGGCTATTGTCTGGACTACGCATTGCGTATGGGTCGGGGCTTTGGCGGCTGTGGCTGCTATCGGCGTACCGGTTGCAATGTACTACTGCACAAGTCGGTGGCTGACTTCGCTGTCTGAGCAACCACATCCGGCGGTGGCGCTGATGCAGGGATTCACCATGGTTTTCTGCGGCTGCATACTGCTGGGCTTGACGGTGTATCTGTATTTGGGATATGCCGAACCGCAATGGACCGACTTAACGATGCGACAACTGGCCGTAACTCAGGGCGATAACGGCCTGGGGCGTGCCATGGCTTCGTTGGTGGCGCACGGGCACATCCCGTCAGCCATACAGTCGTCCATGTTTGTAATGCTGCTGGCTATGTTCGGCGGATGCTCAGCCACGCTACTGCTGACGCCTTTGGCGCTGAGAAATAACGCCAAACACCGAAGGCCGCACAAGCGGTAGCCACCATTATTCCCATAGTTCCTATTATTCTCACAGTTTTTTTGAAATCAATAAAATACACATATATGGATATATCAGTGGTAGTGCCTCTGTACAACGAGGCCGAATCGCTCCCGGAGCTGGAAGGTTGGATACGCCGCGTCATGGACGAGCACGGCTTCAGCTACGAAATCATTTTTGTGAATGACGGGTCAACGGACGACTCATGGGAAGTCATCACGCATCTGCGTGAGACCAATCCCGAGCATGTGCGCGGCATCTCGTTCCGTCGCAATTACGGCAAGTCGCCGGCGCTGAATACGGGTTTTGCCGCCGCGCAGGGCGACGTGGTCATCACCATGGACGCCGACCTGCAAGACAGCCCGGACGAAATTCCCGAATTATACCGCATGATTACCGAGGAAGGTTATGACCTGGTGTCCGGCTACAAGAAAAAACGCTACGACCCGCTGTCCAAGACCATACCTACCAAGTTGTTTAACGCCACGGCGCGACGCGTGAGCGGCATCAAGAACCTGCACGACTTCAATTGCGGCCTCAAGGCCTACCGCGCCCCGGTGGTGAAACACATCGAAGTCTACGGCGATATGCACCGCTACATCCCCTATCTGGCCAAGAACGCAGGCTTCACCCGCATAGGCGAAAAGGTGGTGCAGCACCGCGCTCGTAAGTACGGCAAAACCAAATTCGGCCTCGACCGTTTTGTCAACGGCTACCTTGACCTGATGACGTTGTGGTTTACCGGCAAATTCGGCGCCAAGCCCATGCATTTCTTTGGCCTTATAGGCTCGCTGATGTTCTTTCTGGGCTTTGTGGCAGTGATATGCGTGGGCGCCATCAAGCTTTACAACCTCTACCACGGGCTACACTACATCCTGGTGACCGATTCGCCGTACTTCTATATCGCTCTGGTACTGATGATATTGGGCTGCCAGTTGTTCCTCGCCGGATTTGTAGGCGAACTGATAGTACGCAACTCGGCCGACCGCAACCATTACGAAATCAGCGAGACCCTGGGCGTGGACCGCGACGTCGTCCAAAAATGACGAATAATAATCCATAGCTACCATTATTCTCATTTCTCCCATAATTCCCATAAAAAGCAACCATGTCAATAAGCAAATACCCATACTTCTACGACCTTGTACGCGAGCGCTACTCGTGCCGTCACTATGATGCCTCGGCGCCCGTGGATGATTCTATCGTCAAAGCCATCCTCGAAACAGCCCAACTGGCGCCCAGCGCCTGCAACCGCCAGCCCTGGACCTTCGTTGTAGTGCGCGATAAGGCCACACGCCAACGCCTGCTGCACGCCTCGCGCCCGTCCTTTGTCGATGCACCCGTCCTCATCGTTGCCTGCGGCCATCACGAACAGGCATGGCACCGTCCCTCGGATGACAAAGACCATACAGACATAGACTTAGCCATAGCCGTCGAGCACATCTGTCTGGCGGCGGCATCGCTGGACCTTGGCACCTGCTGGGTGTGCAGCTTCGATGTCGAAGCCGCACGCGATGCTCTGGGCCTGCCCGCCGAAGTCGAGCCTGTAGCCCTGATTCCCCTTGGCTATGCCGCCGCCGAAGCCGATGGCAGTCCTGCTCCCGTACCGGCCAAGACACGCAAGGACCTCAACGACATCATCCGATGGGAAAAGTATTGACACTGAGCGCTTGTGCCGCCGCCATCGCCGCCGCTGCCATTGCCCCCGGATGCAACAGCGACGGATGCACCGAGATGCGCAGTGCCATGCCCATAGCCCAACTACGCAACAGCGCCACCGGCGAGGTTGCAACCCTCGACTCGCTCGACATTCATGGCATAGGCGTGGCCGGCGACAGCCTGCTGGTAAGTGCCGGGACGGCCGTATCCAAACAATACTTGCCACTACGATATTCCGCATCAAGTGTGCGCTGGTGCATTGCTTACCGCTATGCCGGACTGGACAATGACCGTCTCAACGACACCCTTACGCTGACATACACATCATCGCCATGGCTGGCCGATGACGACTGCGGCGCCATGTACCGCTACACCATCACCAGGGCAACGTCCACCACACACCTCATCGACAGCGTCAGTGTGGCACAAGCCGAGGTCACCAATCTCGAAGACGTCAACCTCAACATCTACTTCCGCATATCCGAGCAATGACCACGCCACGACTCCAGACACTTGCCACAGCCGTCATAACCCTGCTGATGCTGCTGCCTTTATTTCCCGGCAACGCCGATGCCCAGCGCCGCATCACCCCCGTGACCCCGACATCGCCCATGCGCGCGCCCGTAGACTCGGCATTGATCCGTCAGCGAGCACTGGAAGCACGTCGAGCTCGCTCCACGCAATACACCGATGATCAGGGCAAAACAGTTATGGTAGACACCGTCACCGGTACCGAATGGGTAGACTCGACTATGCTGCCAAAAAAGCCCAAAATGCTATACCCCAAGATTTACGAAGTTAGCATCGGGCTTAATATCTGGGATCCAGTGATGCGTGCATTTGGTCAGGACTATGGCATCGGAGGCGTTGACATTCGACTGAATATGCACAACCGCTACATTCCCGCTGTCGAAATCGGACTGGGACAGGCACGCCATAATGCCGACGAATACGGATACACCTACCGCTCACCTCTGGCACCTTACGCCAAATTGGGCATAGACTATAACTTCCTGTTCAATTCCAATCCCGCCTACCAACTTTACGGCGGACTGCGCTACGGCTTTGCTTCCTTCAAATACGAAGTTACAGGCGCCACCGACCCCGGTACATACTGGGGCGACAAGACTACCTTCGATATCCCGTCGCAAAGCGCCTCGGCCGGATGGCTGGAAATAGTGCTGGGCCTGCGCGTACGCCTATGGGGCAATATCAGCGCCGGCTGGGCATTACGCTATCACACCATACTGCACCAAAGCCACCCTGTCGGCGGCGACCCTTGGTACATCCCCGGTTACGGCACCGCACCCTCACCTCTAAGCGGCTCCATCACCATATCCTACACCATTCCATTGGGACATAAACGCCGGGCCAATACTGGCCAAATTCCGGAGGACGAAATCCCTGCAATTCCCACCACTGACAGCGATGCACAGCCGGAAACGTCAGCAGACCGAACACAGCCTGCACCCGACACCAAAGAACCGCAACAATAAACACCATACGCTAAGCCATGCAAACCAAAATGGCATAACCTTATGGTTAATTTAATTAAAAAGAAGCAAACATACTTTAATTAGCCTTGGCTTGCAGCCAATAAATGCATAACTTTGCAAGTGCAAAGCAAAGCTATCCACGCGAGCCCATTCCGCCACATAAAAGGCAGAGCAAAGCACGCCACTGCGACGACCGCCATCGTGAGACGCCGCCACCGTCCGGCCGGACAGCCATCGCATTGCACACAAGTAAGTATGATATAATCTCAAATGGTTTATGTAGCCCTACCTACACGTATGGTAGTGGCAATAAGAAACCGAACTTTAGAAGTCAACAATGCCTAATGGCTGGTCCGGAATCCGCTGTCGAAGCGTATTCGGACTTTTTTTTGCCCCTACCCCTCCGAAATATAGCACCCACAACAGGCTCAAAGCACCATCATATAGCCCCCGAATCGCAGACATATATCAATAGCCACGACAGCCACATAAGACCATGCAAAAGCGGTAGAACCGGCTATTACACGTCCCGGGCAAAAGAGCACAACCGATTAATTTGCGGTGTTTAGCCATTTCTCGCCGAAATATCGTAACTTTGCACTATATTTAGACTAACAAGACACTGAAAGTGATTACACAAGACCAAATAAAAGAACTGGGACAACGCCGCGATGCGTTGCGACACTACCTGGACATCGACGGCAAGAAAATCCAAGTCGAAGAAGAAGAACTGCACACACACGTTCCCGACTTCTGGGAACACCCCAAGGAAGCGCAGGTACAGATGAAGAAAATCAAGGACTTACAAGGCTGGATTGAACGCTACGATGAAGTTGACAAAGCCGTCAGCGAGGTCGAAACCGGGCTGGACTTCGCCAAAGAAGGCCTTGTCGACGAAGCCGAATTGGACGGGCTGTACGCCGACGCAGCCACCAAGATTGAAGACCTCGAACTACGCAACATGCTACGCCGCGAAGAAGACCGCCTCGGCGTGGTACTCAAAATCAACTCCGGAGCCGGAGGCACAGAGAGTCAAGACTGGGCACAGATGCTGATGCGTATGTACCTGCGCTGGTGCGAGAAGCACGGCTACAAGACCTCGATAGCCAACATCCTCGAAGGCGATGAAGCCGGCATCAAATCCTGCACCATCAACGTCGAAGGCGACTTTGCCTACGGATTTCTCAAGAGCGAAAACGGTGTCCACCGCCTGGTGCGCGTCTCACCATACAATGCCCAAGGCAAACGCATGACATCATTCGCCTCGGTCTTCGTTACCCCGCTGGTAGATGACACCATCGAAGTACGCGTCGACCCGGCCGCAGTGTCATGGGATACCTTCCGCAGCGGCGGCGCCGGCGGCCAGAACGTCAATAAAGTAGAATCGGGTGTACGACTGCGCTACCAATTCGTAGACCCCTACACAGGCGAGCACGAAGAAATCCTCATCGAAAACACAGAGACTCGCGACCAGCCCAAAAACAAGGAAAACGCCATGCGCCAACTGCGTTCCATCCTATACGACAAAGAGTTGCAACACCGTATGCAGGAGCAGGCCAAGATTGAAGCCGGCAAGATGAAAATCGAATGGGGCAGCCAGATACGCTCGTACGTATTCGATGACCGCCGCGTCAAGGACCACCGCACCGGGCACCAAACATCCGATGTCAACGCCGTCATGGACGGCGACCTCGACGACTTTATCAAGGCCTATCTCATGCAATTTGCCGGCAATGAAGACTAAACATACACACGTTGGCTTCACCCTCGGCAACGCCGGCACCATCACTACTGCTGCCCCGGTCCATAGCCAACGACACACAAGGCACCACCATTACACAATTACCTCGCCATGACATACACCCGCACCATACTTACAGCCATCACACTGGCACTCGCCACGATACTCATCGCTGCCTACGCCGCTCGTCAACCACGGCTGCCAAAACGCTACGAAGACCAACAGTCGCTGACAATATACCAAGTTATGGTAGCATCCTTCAACCGCGATACCACCGCCACCAACCCGGGATACACCGCCATGTGGGGGCCCGACGACAACCGCAAAGACGGCAATATCGCCGGCGTCACCGCCGCCCTCGACCACATAGCCTCCATCGGCGCCAATGCCATTTGGCTCACCCCCATATTTGACAGCTCAAAAGCCAAAGGCGGCGAAAAACTCCGGTCCACCGGATACTTCGCCAACGACTACTTCGCCATAGACCCCCATTTCGGCACACGGGACGATCTGCGACACCTCATCAACGAAGCCCATGCACGCGGCCTCTACGTCATCCTTGACGGCGTCTTCGGGCACCACGGCGGAGTCACCACACCCTCACCCTCGGGATACACCATAGACAGCACACCCAGCGCCAACGTGCGCGACACCATACCCTCGGGCAATGTCGCCTACCCCGCCTCCCTGCCTTACTTTCGCGAAGTGGCCACCTGGTGGATAGACAACTACGACATCGACGGATGGCGCCTCGACCAGGCATACCAAGTCGTACAAAACGGACACAACTATTGGCGCGAAATACGCCAAGCCGTACAAGACCTCGCCGACCATCGCGCTGCACAAGGCAAGCGCTGGGGCACACTCGCATACATGGTAGGCGAAGACTGGGGTGACGCAAACGCCATCAACGCCGGCGTATACAGTGACCACGGACTCATCAGCGCCTTCGACTTCGACGGAAAAGAACGTATTTCCGGCCCCATGCAAGACATCGAAAGCGAAGGACTTGACAACTGGGACGATATAATATACGTGCTCAGCACCCCACGCCAACGCGGATACAAGGACGACACCGTGCTGCCCAACCTGTTTGTCACCAACCACGACGGATACCGCCTGGCCGACCATCTCAACCCCGCCGAGCCACTATACATCGAAAAACAAATGACACGCATGGCGATACTCGCCGCATATAACGGGCCCATAACACTATACTACGGCGACGAATTCGGCGACCGCGCAGTCGACAACCACGGATGGCAAAAAGACAACGTCTCGCGCACATCCGGGCACATCGTCCCCCTCGACGACCAACAGCGCCAACTTATGCAATACACCTCCAACGTCATGAACCTGCGACGCCAAAATCCCGCCATGTGGCGCGGAATCCCCACATTTCACCACCACAACATTGATGGAGCCGATGTACTCATCGTTGACAAAACAGACATCAAGACAGGCAACCGCGTAGTCATAGTCTTCAGCGACAAAAACGCCTCAGTTCCCATAGAAGGCACATACATCGACGTAGACGCCTGGCGCCCCGAAATCAAGGTATTGACACCTTCACACGTCAAGCACCACAAGAAATAAGCAAACATACACAAAAGCACTACAACAAATACACATCACCATGAACGTAGTAGACAGATTTCTGCGGTACGTCAAATACGACACCCAGAGCGATGAACTCACCAACATGACGCCCTCCACACCCGGGCAAATGACCTTCGCCAAATATCTCGCCGACGAACTCCGCCAAATGGGACTCGACGACATCACCCTCGATGACAACGGGTACCTCATGGCGACACTGCCGGCAAACACCGATGCCGAAGGCATTCCCACCATCGGATTTATCGCACACCTCGACACATCACCCGACATGAGCGGACACAATGTTACCCCACGCATCGTCGAAAACTATGACGGCGGCGACATACTGCTCAACAAGCATACAGGCATTACACTGTCGCCCAACGACTTTCCCGAACTGCTCAACTACAAAGGACAGGCACTCATCGTCACCGATGGCAATACCCTGCTCGGCGCAGACGACAAAGCAGGTATAGCCGAAATCATCTCCGCCGTAGGCCACCTCCAACAACACCCCGAAATCAAACACGGCAAAATACGCATAGCCTTCAACCCCGACGAAGAAATCGGCCAAGGCGCGCACAAATTCGATGTCCAACTCTTCGGTGCCGACTGGGCATACACTATGGACGGAGGCGAAATAGGCGAACTCGAATACGAAAACTTCAACGCCGCAGTCGCACGCGTCACCTTCACCGGGCGCAACGTACACCCGGGATACGCCAAACACAAAATGATAAACTCGATGCGCATAGCCAACCAGTTTGTCATCATGCTCCCACGATGGGAAACCCCCGAACACACCGAAGGATACGAAGGATTTTACCACCTCATAGGCATGGAAGGAACCGTCGAAAAAACAGTGCTCACATACATCATACGAGACCACGACCGCGACCGCTTCGAACGCCGCAAAAAAGAGATGGAACACCTCGCACGCAAAATCAACCACGAATTTCCCGACTGCTGCGCCATCGAAATCAAAGACCAGTACTACAACATGCGCGAAAAAATCGAACCGCTGATGCACATCATCGACACAGCCGAACAAGCCATGCGAGACAGCGGCGTCACGCCCAAAGTAGTACCCATACGCGGCGGCACAGACGGAGCACAACTCTCATTCAAAGGCCTGCCATGCCCCAACATATTTGCCGGCGGCCTCAACTTCCACGGACGTTACGAATACATACCTATCCCCTCCATGGAAAAAGCCACAGAAGTCATCGTCCAAATAGCCCGTATCGTTGCACAAAACCATCGCTGATACATACGCCCGTCCCGGTGGCACCGCCATCATCATCACCGGTGCCACCGGAAGCGGCAAAACCACACTCGCCATAGAACTGGCGCGACACCTGCACTGCCATATCATCAGCGCAGACTCGCGCCAGATTTATCGCGACATTCCCATTACCACAGCCGCACCGACCCCGGACCAACTCGCCGCAATACCACACCACCTCGTAGGCACACTACCCATAGACGCCACATACAGCGCCGCCCAATTCGTTCAAGACGTACACACGCTGCTACCGCGACTATGGCAAAACAGCCCCTATGTCATCATCTGCGGAGGCAGCATGATGTACCTACACGCACTGCTGCACGGCATCGACGACATGCCCACCATCACCGAAGACACACGCACATACGTACTCGACCTATACCACCGACACGGCCTGCAACACCTGCTCGAACTCCTCGCCACTCTCGACCCGCAATACCGAGCCACCGTAGACCCGGCCAATACACGCCGCATAATACACGCCATCGAAGTCAGCCTCCAAGCCGGACGCCCTTACAGCAGCCACCTCACCGGACGCCCCACTGCCCCGGAGCTACACGCCGTTACATTCGCCCTCACCATGCCACGACCTCAACTCTTCGACCGCATCAACGCACGTGTCCTCCAAATGGTAGCCGACGGCATGGAACAAGAAGCACAACGCATGTACCCCTTGCGACACCTCAATGCCCTCAACACCGTCGGCTTCAAAGAATGGTTCAATCACTTCGACGGAACGCTCGACCGCACCACCGCCATAGCTCGCATCGCCAAAAACACCCGCGTATACGCAAAAAAACAACTCACCTGGCTGGCCCGTGCCGCCTTCGACGTCACCCCACTCGATGCCCAATCCCCCATTTCCCCCCTCACCCAAATCCTCCATCACCTCCCCGATACCACAATTCCCACCGCCACCTGACACCGGCAATCATAGCCGCACAACCACCCGTCCCCTTTCACTATCCCCACGACCAACGCCATCCGACAAAATAACCGAAAACGCCTCCGGTGTTCTCGGCATTCTCGGTGCTCCTATCATTCTCGTTGCTTTCTCTCCTATCAGGATAAAGCTCATCCAGATACCGTTCAACTACCGCTTTCTCAGCCTCTGTCCGCTTATCAGGCGACTTCCCCAATATAGCATCTATCGAACATTCATTCTCATCCTCCTTCCCGAAGCCGTCCGAATTTCGGCTTGACCCCGAATTACCCCGGCTTTCCGCTCCACAAGCACAAAAAGAAGGAATTACATCCAACGTCTAAAACGCTGTACTGTAATCCCTTTCAATCTATGTGGTCCTTGTAGGGCTTGAACCTACGACTCCCTGATTATGAGTCAGGTGCTCTAACCAACTGAGCTAAAGGACCTTCGGTATGTAATTACCGCTCCATACAAGCGATATACCCGTTTTGTGAGTGCAAAGTTAGCTATTTTTATTGAAACCGCAAGCGTAAAAGCATATTTGTTTTGAAAAAAATAAGAAAATTTCAGATAAGAAGCGCAACGGCATATTTTTCCACTCTTCCTCAGGGGGGGTGAGGCCGCACAAATTCAGGCATGAACGAATAAGCGATGAGGACATGAAGAAAACCTCGCACACATGTATCCGGCATGGTTCCCAAGTATTAATCGCCTGTTATCTTGGCAAACATTTAGCCGAGTAGATGTCGACCTGCGCGAATATTTTTGAAGTCCTGGCTGCTTTGTTTCCTATTTGCAAATTTTAGCACATCATAAAGCCGTATTAAGGAATATTTCGGACATTGCGCGACGCAAAAGACCTAAAATCACATGTCTAAACCAGACAAAACGTATCCGATTTAAACAATTAAATTAGCCATATACATGATATCGCATTACCATTATACATTCTGCAGCCCCAAAAACATTCGATTGATTTGCTAACCTTTCTAAAAATTTGTAAATTTGTACATCCAAAAAAGGTGGCAGGCCCACCTCGCAATCATCGATTGTGCACATTCAACCGCATATTGCAACCAACGACTTACCGACGACACAGACATGATCCTATATACATTTTTTAAGAGTTCCACGACACTTGCCACCCTTGCCTTGGCGATAGTTTTCGGTCCTTTAACCGCTTGTTCGGGAAGCGGGAGTGACGAGACAGAGACCAAGGCGCTGCGCGATACCATCGTGTCCTTGCGCCAACGCGGAAAGAACATGCGCAACCAAAGCCGCTTTGGCGAGGCTTTGCGCCTGCATAGCGAAGGCCTCAAACTGGCAAAAGCCATAGGCGACACAGCCGAATGGATACAAGCACTTAACAATATAGGCACCGACTACCGCCGCATGGGTATATACGATGTGGCTCAAGAATACCACTACAACGCATACCGCCTGTGCGAAGAGTCTTCGGATACAGCTTATGCAATGCGCAAGAATCGCGTGGTATCACTCAACGGACTCGGCAACATATACCTCAGCATCCGTAATTACGAACGTGCGGATAGCGCCTTCCGCCTTGCTTTGGCCGGCGAACACGCCCTCGGTAGCAATACCGGACAGGCCATAAATTACGCAAATCTGGGTGCAATATACAACGCCCGAGGAGATGACGATAAGGCTATGCAGTACTACCGCAAGTCGATGGATTTGAACCGCGCCGACAACAACGACCTCGGTATCGCATTGTGTCACACATACTTCGGCAACATATACGAGAAACGCCACCAATACGATAATGCTCTACGCGAATACTCGGAGGCATACCGTATTATGGAGGCATCGGAAGACAAATGGCATTCGCTGGAACCGCTACTGGCTTTGGCTTCCATATATATAGACAGAGATAACGACTCGCGAGCTGCGACATTACTGGCCAGAGCCATGGCCACAGCAGACAGCATCAAGTCCATAGAGCATCTTGCGTCCATACACAATTTATATTATAGGATGTATAGCCGCGAAGGACAATATCGCGAAGCTCTGAAACATCATGTCTTGTCCACAACGCTACAAGACAGCGTTGTAGACATGGAAAAGAGCAACCGCATACACAACATCGGTATCACCATCGAACGAGGACGCCAACAGCAACGCGTAGATCTTGCCCAAAAAGAGTTGCGAGACGAACGCTCGGCCAAATATATCGGTTACGGAATACTGATAGTCATCGTAATACTGCTGATGCTGGCCGTAGGTCTTATGTATTATAGTGCACGAGTACGCGCACACAGCCACAGAGTACTCCGCGAGGCAAGTCGAATGCGCGAAAGTTTCTTTACAAACATCACCCATGAGTTTAGGACGCCTCTCACCGTTATTCTCGGTCTAAGCAAGGGAATAGCAGATGACTCCGAATGCAATCCGGAGATACGGCACAAGGCCCAAACAATACAGCGCAACGGCGACCGACTACTGACGCTTATCACGCAATTGCTTGACATCTCACGCATAAAGTCCGAGATTGGCGATCCCGACTGGCGACATGGAAACATCGTCGCTCAAGTATCAATGCTCGTCGAATGCAGCCGCGAGTACGCAGCCGGTCGAAACATTGCCATTAAGATGGACACCCCGGCTCAAGGCATCGAAATGGACTTTGTGCCGGACTATGTGAATAAATTATTCTCCAACCTGATGTCCAACGCGCTGAAATTCACCCCCAATGGTGGGACTATAACAATCCGCATGAAGAAAGCTGACACAATGCTTGACATAACTTTCGCCGACACCGGAAGCGGAATACCCGAAGACAAAATTCCACACATTTTCAAACCTTTCTACAGCGACGACAGCACATCCGGCACAGGCATCGGCTTGGCTTTGGTACGCCAAATTATCGATGCCGTAGACGGCACCATAGAAGTGTCCAGCAAACATGGGCACGGAACTACATTCCATATTACCGTTCCCATCCACAACACCGCCAAACCGTTCTCCGAAGACGATGCATCAGTACCATCATCGATACCGACAGCCATACCGGACATTCCAAGTTCTATTGAAGATGAGCCGGCAGACAACAAACGCAAGCACGTACTGGTCATCGAAGACAATAACGACGTAGCCGAATATATATGCTCGCAACTCACCGACACCTACACGATACATCGCGCCGAAAATGGACAACAGGGATTGACATTGGCTCGCGAAATAATACCCGACATTATCATCACGGACGTTATGATGCCCGGCATCGATGGTCTCGAAGTGTGCCGACAAATACGCAAAGACAGTCTGGTCAACCATATACCTATTATCATGGTGACTGCGCGTATAACCGAGGCTGACAAAATACGCGGACTGGAAGCCGGAGCGGACGCATACCTCGCCAAGCCTTTCAATGCCAACGAATTATGCACTCGCGTGGATAAACTGCTCGAGCAGCGTGCCATGCTCCGAGACAAGTTTGCTACCCAAGTTTTACGTATAACGACACCAGGACACAGTAAAACCATGACCGAGAACACCACTTCCGACCAATTTCTCAAACAAGCCACCGAATCCATCCGAAACATGCTTACCAAAGGCAATGACGTCTCCGTTACTTCTTTGGCCTCTCATATGGGTATCAATACACGCCAAATGCACCGTAAAATCACTTCCATACTCGGCCAAACACCGGTATCATTCATACGCTACGCCAAAATCCAATATGCGTGTGAGTTGCTCGACAAATCCCCGGGAACACCACTGAAAAATGTGGCCATTGATTGCGGTTTTGCCGACTATTCGCACTTTGCTCGTGTCTTCAAAGAAATTACAGAAACCACTCCTACGGACTATGTCGGGAAAAAGGCCTGACATACAGACTCAATAACCAGCACAGTATAGATGGGGCTGTGTCAAAATAGGCGCAGCCCCATTTTTAAACCT
>UMHE01081744.1_pt1 | contig 211989 bp, 213 predicted proteins | sample 1965451 | NCBI WGS metagenome assembly UMHE01 (sample SAMEA4836090, study PRJEB28245) | human gut metagenome | biome: gut microbiome; material: fecal sample | place: Denmark | collected 2008 | reverse complement strand
GAGCTTTCCCTTCACCCGCTCCAATAAAAAAGACCTCCTTCGGAAGTTTTTTATTGGGACAGCGGGGGCGGAAGCGAACCCGAGAAGAGGGTTCGGTAACCAAAGGTTACGATAAAAAGTATCGGCGACTTTTTTCTTTTACGTCGTCAAACAAGCCCTTTCCCTGCGGCACTTTTTATTTGTGTTCCAAAACTTAAACCTTTGGGCTTTCCTTATTTTTTTGCGTCCCTTATAATCACTTCGGTTTTTCCATTTCGGTCAAAGGGGTTAACATGCTTACGGTTTTGGATTACGGCGGCGGAAATTTAAAAAGTATCGTCAATGCCTTAAATGCAATCGGTGTTTCTTTCCGTTTAACCTCAAAACCGGAAGACATCTTAAATGCCGACCGCTTAATCTTTCCGGGACAGGGGCATTTCGGGCAGGTTATGGAATCTTTAAAGTTTCAAGGACTTGCCGAACCGTTAAAACGCCGTTTAAACGAAGGCGTCCCCTTTTTAGGCATTTGCGTCGGATTGCAGGTGTTGTTCGATTCTTCGGAAGAAGCCCCCGGCGTTCAAGGATTAGGCGTCTTTAAAGGAAAAAACGTCCGCTTTCGCCAAGGAAAAATCCCTCAAATCGGTTGGAATCAAATCCGAACGGAAAAATCAAATACCCTGCTGAGCAACGACTATTTTTACTTTGTCAATTCATTCCACGTCGTCCCGGCGGATCCTGCCGTCGTGTCGGCGACTGCGGAATATCACATTCCTTTTACCGCCGCCGTTGAAAAAGGCAACATCGTCGCGACACAATTCCATCCCGAAAAAAGCGGCAAAACGGGACAGGAAGTCTTAAGACGCTGGGTCGAGTCGTTTAAAATCGAAGCGGAGAAATAATATGCTGACAAAACGTATTATCCCCTGTCTGGACGTCAAAGACGGACAAACGGTCAAAGGCGTTAATTTTGAAAATTTAAAATATGCGGGCGATCCCGTTTCTTTGGCGAAAAAATATTCGGACGAAGGCGCGGACGAATTAGTCTTTTTGGACATAACCGCAACGAACGACGGCAGAAAAACAATGTTGGACGTCGTTGAAAAAGTCGCTAAAGAAGTCTTTATCCCCTTTACGGTCGGCGGCGGCATCAAAAGCATTGAAGACATCAGGAATCTGTTGTTGGCAGGCGCCGACAAAGTATCTTTAAACACGGCAGCCGTCAAAAACCCCGATCTGATAAAGCAAGCATCGCAACATTTCGGAGCTCAGTGCGTTGTCGTCGCCGTCGACGCAAAAAAATTTAACAATGAATATTTCGTCGTCACCAACGCCGGAAAAAATAAAACAGACATCAAAGTTTCCGATTGGATTCAAAAAATCGAAGAACTCGGCGCCGGTGAAATTCTGTTGACTTCCATGGATGCCGACGGAACCCAAAAAGGGTTCGATTTGGACTTGACAGCTTTGGTATCAAAGAATACAACACTGCCAGTCATTGCATCGGGCGGCGCAGGAGTTAATCCGCAACATTTCATTGATGCTTTCAACCTCGGATTCGCCGACGCAGCTTTGGCCGCATCAATTTTTCATTACGGCACGCTTCCCGTCCCTGACCTGAAACGCGCTTTACGGAAGAACGGAATCCCCGTCCGAATCGTCTGATCATAAAACGGGAAATACCGCCTTCCTTAAATTCGGGACATAATGCTATGGAATGGTTCAGTCTTCCTCAAATCGTCGGTTACGTCGCTTACGTATCGTCTTTTTACGCCTGTGCACAAAAAGATGATAAACGTTTGTTCAAATTCTTCGGATACAGTTGGATCTTGTTCGGATTGCACCACTATATGATGGGGAATGATACCGCTGCCGTTTCCGCCGCATTGATCGGCATCCGTATGTTTATGTCCGTCCGTTGGAGCGGTTGGGTCGTCGCTTATCCCTTTTCCATGATCGCTTTGGTCATGGGATATTTGACTTATGTTTCCCCGGTCAGCCTGTTGCCGTTGGCCGCGTTGATCGTCGCCACCTTCGGCGCGTCTTATTGGAAAGGGATCCCTTTAAGAATGATCTTTATATCGACAAATTGCATGTGGTTCGCCCATAACTTTATCGTCGGATCCCTCGGAGCCATGGCTTTTGACGTAACCATCGCCGCTTCCCATGCTTTGACCGCCTACAGAATTTACAAAGATTCTCAAAGCAACTCAGAAAGCATCCCTGTCGCAAAAGCCGCTTGAAGCCGCTTGAATAAATAAATGGACTTCTTCACCCTGCCGCAAATTATCGGATATGTCGCCTATTGCACCGGTATTTACGCAGGGTTGCAAAAAAAAGACAATCGGCTCTTCTTGCTTTTCAGCCTTACCTCGGCTTTGTTCTGCGTTCATTATTTCCTGTTAAACCAATTAACGGGCGCATCTTCCCAAGCCGTCATCGCAGTCCGAATGTTCCTGAACCGACGCTATAAAGGCGCCTTTATCGCTTTCCCGTTCGCCGCCATCGCTTTGTTCTTCGGTTGGAAAACGTACCAAACTCCTTACAGCCTGTTGCCGTTGGCTGCCGTATTGTGCGCAACGTTCGGCGCGGCTTATTTTTCGGGAATTAAGCTAAGGCTGGTCTTTGCGTCGTGTTGCGTCTTTTGGCTGATCCATGACATCCATGCCGGTTCAAACGGCGGTATCGCTCAGGATATCACAACAATGTCCGTTCATTTGCTGACATGCTACAGATTGCGCAAAGCCGAACAAAATTCAAAAAAATAAAAAAACTTTCTTTTGTATTTCCCTTTACCCGAAAAAACGCCGGTGCTACCTTAATCTTAAATCTTTTTTTGTTTGTGGGATTCTTTTTATGCCGCTCCTGATTACTTTGATCTGCCTGACCGTCGGAATTTCTTTTCTGTGCTCTATGCTGGAAGCTTCGCTTTTGTCTGTAACTCCGACTTACATCGCCCAGCTGGAAGACAAAAATCCGTCCGTTTATAAAAAATTGTCTTTCTTTAAAGCCAATATCGATACCCCTCTGTCCGCCATCCTGACCCTGAACACCGTCGCAAATACCGCCGGCGCTTCCTGTATCGGCGCTCAGGTCGCCAACGTCTTCGGATCGGGATATGTCGCTTTGGCATCGGCTTTGATGACAGTTACTATTTTGCTGTGCTCGGAAATCATTCCTAAAACCATCGGCGCAACTCATTGGCGCAGCTTGGTCGGATTTCTTTGCTTTATCCTGCCGATTATGATCTTTATCCTTAAACCGTTCTTAAAACTCTCGGAAATCTTTGTTAAGCTGATCAGCTCTAAAAAAGAAGAACACAGCGATATCAGAGAAGAAATTAAGGCTCTGACAAAATTAGCCTATACCGAAAAATACATCGATGACGAAGAAAACCGCGTTATCTGCAATACGTTGAATTTGCAGGAATTCAAAGCAAAAGATATCGCAACCCCCAGAAACGTCTGTTGTACCGTGTTGGCCGGAATCACAATTCAGGAATTCGTCGAAATCGCTACAAAACATTCCTTCTCTCGATTTCCCGTCATGAAAAATGAAGATGAAGAAATCTTTGTCGGCTACGTCCATAAATCCGATATTATCGGAAAAGATCCGACCTTGCGCATCGATTCGCTGATTCGTCCCATTCTGGAAATCGCTTCAACGTCCAATATCGATTACATTTTCTCGGAAATGCTGAAAACAAGAAACCATATCGGCGTCGTTTATGACGAATTGGGAACTTGGTTGGGCATTGTTACGATGGAAGACGTGCTGGAAACCATTCTGGGTCGAGAAATTTTGGACGAAACGGACAAGGTTATCGATATGCGCTCTTATGCTAAGCTGCTTTGGTCCAACAGACGCGCAAAAGCCCAAGAAAAAAAGATTAGCGAAACGGTTCCTGCCGAACAAAAAACGGCAAACGTTTAAAAAAATCACCCGTTTCGAAAGATTTTCGTTTTCTCCGCGTTAGATTCTGTAAAAAGACCGACGCGGAGATTCGTTATGAACAAAATTCTTTTTATCTTTTTTTCCGTTTTCCTTTTTCCTGTCGTTACTTGGGCTCAAACGCCCTTTGAATCGAGACCTCAAAATTCAAACGTTTTTCCGGAATTGCACCCTGCGGGGGCGGATCAGGCTCCGCCCGCATTCAACGGGGAAACGCCTCTCAAGCCCGTCAAGCCGTTCGCTAAAAAGCCCAAAAACCCCTGCCGCCGCCCTATAAACCGGCAGAACGTTTGTCATCCCTTGACAGCAAAGCCGTCGGATTTTTGGCAAATTCTCATCCTGCGGCTCAAGAGCTCCTTTTAAAAATCTCCGATAATCTCAAAAAGCGCCATCCGAATTTGGACGTACGCTTTATGGCGTACGAAGAAAATACAGATATTACAGACAGTCCGCAAAAAAATGAATTCTTTGTATGGCTGCAAAGCGTCAATGCCGTCGTTACGGGCATTGCCGACAATAACCCGATTCGCTCGGAACAAACGTCTATACCGACTCATATCGAACGAAACGGTCGTCCGACGGTTTTGTTGGCGGAAAGTTCGTATTTAAAAAAGATAAATCAAGACGAAAAGCATCCTTTGCACCAAAGAATCCGTGCCGTCGGAACAGACCTTTCCGAAACGGACGCCCCTGCGATTAACAGATTGACGGATGAAATTGAAAAAGCTTTGACACAGCCGCTTTCCGACAAAGAAAAAGAATCCTTTAAAAGCTTGCCCGAAATCAATTTGCCCGATGCCATGCCTGATTTCCGAGAACGCTTTGAAAAAGAATGGAGCCTGCAATTGTCCGAAGAATCGAAAACGGCTCAACTGTAAGAGAAAACAGAGCTTCCCGTTTTTTCAAAATAAGCGTCCCGCCCTTGATTATTCTTCTTCGGGATGGTTAAGAGCTTCAAAAGCTTCTTTATCTTTTTTGTTTTGCATCAGACGGCGAACAACCGTGCTGACGGGAACAATTGCAAACCCGCGCTTTTGAGCTTCGGGAATCCATATTTTTAAAGCTTCCGCCGTTACTTTGTGTGGATGCCCGATGCCGACTGCCGTTCCGTTTCGTTCCGCCACCTTTTCCAATAAATGCAGTTGTTCCGTTACCTTTGAGGTTTTTCTGGCGTTATCCAAAAAAACATTGCGAACGGCATAAGGTACTTTGTGCGCGTCTGCGACGGATTTTCCGGTACTGCGTCGCGCCGTCAAAGAATCCAAAAACAACAGCCCGCGTTTTTTGACTTCTGCCATAACGACATCCATGGCATGCCGATCGGAAGTAAAGCGGCTGCCCATATGATTGTTGATACCGACATATCCCGAAAAAGCATTAAACATGACGTTTAAGCGATCTTGAATTTCTTTATCATCCATATTTATGAACAGCGCCCCCGGTCCCGGATCGTTGTTGAACGGTTCCATCGGCGTGTGCAACAGTAATTCGTGACCTCTGTCTTTGGCTTCCCGCGTTTGCCGGTCCAAATCATCCGCATACGACATAAAAGATACGGTCAAAGGCGCCGGCAAAGAAATTATTTCTTTGGTCATTTTGCGGTTCAACCCCAAATCGTCAATCACGATTGCAATGACGGGAACATCGTCTTCGACGTCGCAATCAACGGCGTAACGCTCCCATGTTTGGATTTCTTGTCGGGGAACTGAAACGCTTTCGATATATTCGGAAGGAACGGATTTATCGCCCATGGCCGTTAAAAAAGATCCGTCATAAGCCAAAGGGGCTTTTCTCATTCTCAGGCTTAGCGATTCTCCCGCGCCCAAGAACGGATTTCCGCCTGATCTGCCTTTGATGTTTTCGGAAACTTTTGCGGTCGGATTTTGTTTTAACACGGATTCTCTGTGCAACACCCAGCCCAAGCCGACGGAAAGAAAAATTATCAAAAACACCAAATAAAACGGCATCCAGAAATAAAAACTTTTCCATCTTCTGGGGATTTTTTCGTGTTTAATTTTATTTAAGCGGAACGAATGGGCTCGACCCGTTATTTTGACAGGTTTTGCGGCGACATAGCGTTTTTTTCGTTTAAAAGAAAAGCGAGATATTTTCACGCCCAAAGCTCCGTTTTATGGAATTGACGAAAAGCATCATACGCCTAAAAATCTAAAAAAACCTTGAAAAAAACAGAGAACTAAAGTAGAACAAAATAAGAAAATTATATTAACGGGAATTTTTTATGCTGACCAAAAAACAACACGAACTGTTAATGTTGATTAACAAACGCCTGCACGAAGACGGGGTTTCGCCTTCGTTTGAAGAAATGAAGGAAGCCGTCGGTTTAAAATCGAAATCGGGTATTCACCGTTTGATTTCCGCCTTGGAAGAACGGGGGTTTATCCGCCGCTTGCCGAATCGTGCGCGGGCGTTGGAAGTTTTGCGAATGCCCGAAGATGCAGGCGATTTTCCTCAAACGGGCGTCAAAGAATTTGTACGCACGACAAATGCTTTTTCAAAATTCAGTACGAATTTGGTTGCGAATTCGGTTGAGCTTCCCCGTTACGGCAAAATAGCGGCAGGAACGCCGATCGAAGCCTTGTGCGGCAACGATTCGATTTGCGTTCCCGCCAACATGGTCGGAAACGGCGAACATTACGCTTTGACGGTTGCGGGCGATTCCATGATAAACGCCGGCATATTGGACGGAGACACCGTCATCATCAGGCGTTGCAACACGGTGGAAAACGGAGAAATCGCCGTCGCTTTGGTTGACGGATGCGAAGTAACGCTGAAAAAAATCCGACGCAAAGGAAACGCTGTTGCTTTGGAACCCGCCAATCCGGCGTACGAGACCAGAATTTACAGCCCCGAACGCATTACGATACAGGGCAAATTGGTCGGATTGATGAGAAATTACGAATAGGCGGAAAAAAAAGATAAAAAACGAAAAAAATCTATTGACCGCGTCGGGTATAATCTTTATATATAAGCCCGTGCCGAGATGATGACCCCATCGTCTAACGGTTAGGACATCGCCCTTTCACGGCGGTAACGGGGGTTCGAATCCCCCTGGGGTCGCCAAAACAAAAAAAACCGCCTTTTCAGGCGGTTTTTTGTTGTGCTGTTTTTGAAAATCCCCCGTTTCATTTTTAATTGTTTAGCTGATTATATTTCGTTATACTTTTTTCGAAGTTCGGGCTTTCCTGAACTTTAGGGCGTCGAAAACCCTAAATTCTGTTAGTCGTCGCATGCGACTTTAATTTTATGCCGACTTCTGTCCCGATGGGCGGATGTCGGCTGAATAAGGCTGTGCGCCAAATAGGCCGAGCCGTTTTAACAGAATACGGTTTTCGAACATCCGCCCGCCTTTCTTCGGCGGGTTTTGTTTTACTAAAAAACGAAAGGTATGTTCGATTATGAAAAAACTTTTATTCTTTGTTTTCCTAAGCCTTGTTTGCCAACAGGCAAAAGCAGAAAACACCTCTCTTATCCAAGAATCAAAACCTTTCTTGGGTTTTGAACTGTCTTCAAACAGCGTCGGTATGACCGACGGTTTAGATCAAGACGTTGAAGATTCATTCTCTTCTGTCGCCGTTTTGCTCGGAACAAAAATTCAAGCCAAAACGCCGCTAAGCTTTGCTCTTTTTTATCAAAAATCCGCTAAAGAAGAAAAAAGCTCTTACGGTTGGTATTCTTCGGAAGCCGATTTTTACGCTTTCGGTATAGATGCCTCTGCGTATTTTCCCATCAATAAAAAAACCGACCTGTTCGGAACATTAGGATTGGGACGTTACGAATTTTCTGTTTCGGATAATTTTAACAGATCTTTGGAAGAAGAGCATATCGGTGCGCGTTTCGGAATCGGTCTTGAATATAAAATGGCTGAAAATCTCGCTTTAAACGGTTCCTTGCGTTACGTAAAATTCGATTATGATTCCAAAACCGATTATATCGAAGACATGACTGAATTCGGAATCGGAATAAAAATGTCCTTCTGAATATTAAAAAAAGCGGCCTCTGCGTTTAGAGGCCGCTTTCCTTTAGCATCGGTCAAGACGTCTGAATTCTTCCAGCTCTTCAACGGTATTTATGTCCGCAGGCGCCGCTTCGTTCAGCTTGATCTTGTCAACAATCAATGCCTGAACATGATAACCGTTCGCCAAAAACCTTAACTGTTCCAGCTTCTCGCGTTTCTCAAGAACGGCTTCTTTCATATTTAAAAATTCTTTCAAAACGCTCGTCTTGAAAACATATATCCCGATATGGTGATAATAATCCCGATAGGGACAATTTTCATCACGGATAAACGGTGTCAAAGCACGCGAAAAATAAACCGCTCTGCCTTGCGTTTCGCCTTTTTCCAGACCCATCACTATCTTGACATTGTTCGGATTTTCGGCATCTTTTAACGTCTTGAAAACCATGCCGCATGTCGCTAAATCGCAATCCGTTTCTTCTATAATCTTAATCAATCGGTTGTTAATCGCAGGATCAACATTGATGTTATCCCCTTGAAAATTAACCGCTATGTCGTATTTCGTCCCGTCAGGATCTATCTCTTTTAACGCCGTCGCTATGCGATCCGTTCCCGAAGGAAGATTCGGATCCGTCAATACGCACATCGCTCCGAATTTTTCGGCTTCCTTCTTTATCGCCTCGTCCCCGCAGGCAATGCAGACATCCCCTTTAATCGCCGCTTTGACATTTTCATAAACCCGCTGAATCAACGTCTTGCCGTTAATGTCCAACAGCGGCTTGTTCGGTAAACGCGACGCCGCTAAGCGCGCAGGTATCATCGTTATGACTTTGCTCATCCTTTTCTCCCGTCCGTATCAGTGTTGGGTCAAAAGCCAATCTTTCATTTCAGACATACTGTGAACTTCGGGTATCCATTTCAGGTCTTCCGGCAAATCCGTCGTAAATTCGCAACGGTACCTGACCGGATGCGCCCCGACGTTTATCGCCGCATATTGGTTATATATCCTGTCGTCCACTAAAACCGTTTCTTCTGCCTTTAACCCGTATTTCTCAAAACATTCTTTGAGCATATCTTCTTTGGCCGTATCGTGCATGTATTTGCCGTGTTGTACACACTCTATGGTCAAAAAATCCGTTACATCTTTCAAAAGTTCGTTTAAAAGACGCTTCTTTGTCGCAACGTCAAACGTCGCAGAAAGAGTAAATTGACGATACCCTTGCCCGTTTAATTCCTTTAACGTGTCAACAACATGCGGATAAAGGGGGCGGTTGTTAAAAAATTCCGGAGAATGACAAAAATCATAATCCATCTGCTCTCCGGCCGTCGGATGCGTCTTGAGCTCCAAAGCACCGTATTTCGGAGATATCGGCAGTACCTTCGGCAAGTCTTCCCACTTAAGGTCTTTGTATGTTTCGCGATAGGACGGATGATGCGTCAAAAAATTAAAATATGCGAAATTTAAATTCGCCAAAACGCCGTCAACATCCCAAAATATATTTTTTATCGGCATATTTGCCGCCCTCCTGTTCACAAATTAACGAAAAGAGTAAATTACTCTTCCTTTTTCTGCAAGAAAAATACCCCCTTTAATTCCATTGATAAAAAAAAGCCGACCCCTTATAACCGACAATAAAAAGGAGAGCTTTGATGTTATCATTTGAAAAATCATCCTATGCTGATTTCGATGCCGTCTATGACGATATGTTGCAGCAATTCCCCAAAGAAGAACTTAAATCAAAACAAATCCTGTCTTCCCGCATTAAAAACGGCGTTTATCAGTTCCTTAGAGCCTTCGACGATAAAAAACCCGTCGGATATGCTTTGTTGTTTTCATCCCGAGGCCATTTGTTTATCGACTATATCGCCGTATATAAACCTTATCATTCAAACGGGTACGGCGGACAAATGCTTGAGGCTTTAAAAAATTTCTATCCCGATGAAAACGGATGTTTTCTGGAAGTCGAAAAAATCGACCCGAAAAAAGAAAATACTTCCAGACGCGTCAGCTTTTATAAAAAACACGGCGCAACGTTGTTAAGCGAAAAATACCTGTATCCGAACGAACAAGGCGCTTTGCCCATGGATTTGTATTACATCCCCTACAAGGGGAGCATGCCGCAAAACGACGAAACAAAAAATTTTATAACCACTTTGTTCAAATCACTTCACAACGATTTGCCGCACATCAACAGAGTGATCGAAAAAATATTTAACTGACGTTTCGGATTTCTTGACTTTTTTTAAAGCGGCTCCTACCGTTCTCCCTTATCGCTTTGCCGAAATAAAGGAGCTCTTGATTATGCGCAGAAAAACCAAAGGATTACTTATCGGTGCTTGCGGCGCGTCCAGTTACGGAACAAACCCGCTGTTCGCCCTGCCTCTGTTCGCTGCGGGAATTTCCGTCAATTCCGTCCTGTTCTACAGATATGCCCTTGCACTGGTGCTGTTCTTTTTATGGCAAACCTGCGTTAAAAAACATTCTTTGAAAATTTCTAAAAAACAAGCCCTCCTTCTTTTTCCTCTGGGCGTAATCTTTGCCGTGTCCTCTCTGACTTTGTTTATGAGCTATACCTATATCGACGCCGGTATCGCTTCGACGATTCTTTTTATCTATCCCGTTTTGGTCGCCGTCATCATGGCGGCTTTCTTCGGCGAAAAAATATCCAAAAGAACCGTCTTCGCAATTATTCTGACAACTGCGGGAATATCGCTTTTCTATAAAGGCGGAAACGGCCAACCCTTGAATTTAAAAGGCGTCGCTTTAGTCCTGATTTCAGCTTTGAGCTATGCCGTTTATATGGTCGCCATCAAAAAAGTCCCTACTATAAAACATTGCAATTATTCAACCGTTACGTTCTATGTGATGTTGTTCGGCTTAACCGTCTTTTGGGCAAATCTGAAATTCGGCGTTAATCTGCAACCCTTGAATTCTTGGTTCGTGTTCGGTTGTGCCGCAGCTTTGGCCGTATTCCCGACAATTCTGTCTTTGGAAACCATGACCATCGCCATTAAATTAATCGGTCCGACGCTTGCCGCCATTCTCGGCGCGTTGGAACCGTTAACCGCCGTCTTCTTCGGCGTGCTGGTCTTTCATGAACAAATGACGTTAAAGATCGCCTGCGGCATCGTTTTGATTCTGAGTGCCGTCTTAATCATCGTCTTGGAAAAAAAGAAATAAAATGACGATCCTTTACACCTATGTCCGCAGACCGCACTCCGTTATGACCAACGGCATCAAATCCCCCTTTGCCGCCGACGAAGACAGGCTGTTTCATTATGCCAAACGGGCAGGCTCCATAAAAAAAGAGGATATCTTAAATTATTTGGAAACCGTCTTTGACGGCAGAAGCCGCGCCGTTTCCTGCTTGACCGAAACTGCACCTCGAACCGAAAATCCGAAAATCAAAAATTGGGCAAATGCTTGTGACTGTTTCTCTTTTGACCTTGATCCGTTGATAAAAGAAAATATCGTTCAAAGCATTTTTTGCGCCGATGCCGGAACCTTTACGCCGACGGACGCCCGTATGATTGATTGTTCCCCGTTGAATTGGGAAAGCGTCAATCCGCATGACAATATTTTTTTTCAACGCATCAGGCATTACATGATCGTCTTAAAAGACGGCGTCCTGCCCGTAAAATTCATTCGTCCCGTTTAAAAACAAACGGTTTCAATTTTATAAATATGCCGTACTTCGCCGTTTAAAGTGCATCCGTCCGCCATATGGTCAAACCCTGCGCGTTCAAAAAAGCCCTTTTCCGACGCCGCCGCGTATAAAAACGGCATTCCTGCCGCTTTGGCGTCTTTTTTCGCCCGATCAATCAGAGCAAATCCGTAACCGTTGCCTCGCGCCGTTTCATTGACCGACAGCATACTGAGCCACGGATACAAATCAAATCGGCTGATAAAATCATTTAATACCAATCCGACACAGCCCGTGACTTCGCCGCCGCCGTACAATAAATACCATTGCGGAAAAGGTGTTTCCGCCTTTATGCTGTTCCTGATAACGTTTTCGTAAAAATCGGGCGCCCCGTTAAAACCCGATTTTGTTTGAAAATACTCTATGGCTTTGTCCGCGTACTCGGGATTTTCTCTGATCGATATAATCCGCTTTTCGCCCAGATAAACTCGCCCTTCCAAATGTTCCGAAAGCTTCTTTAACGCTTCCAAATCCACTTCCACGTCAAAGAACGGCGTTTCGCAAACCCGCTCTCTGAGTTCTTCGTCCGAAAAAACGTCGTTCACGGGAACAATGCGGTATTCTCTGACCAAAGCCCTGTTCTCAACAGAATCTATGCTCTTTAAGTATATTAAATCGATTTTTACTTTTTCGCCGCCGTGCTCTCTGCTGCCGCGCAAAAAAACGCTGATCCCCGTCCCGAATTCATGGTTGAGCAAATAAACAAAACGTTCGGACGCTTCCTTCAGCAATTCTTCCGTCGCGTCGCCGCCGTTCTCGCCGCACGCCAAAAACAAAACGGCCTGTCTTAATGTGCAAAATTCCATTACGGATTGTCCCATAACCGCGCCGCACCGCGAACACCGCTCGAATCGCCGAACTTCGCCTTTGCAAGTTTCGTTTCAACCGTGTCCGAAAAAACATACTTCTTCCATAACGGCGGAACATTCATGTAAAGTCTGTCTATATTCGATACCCCGCCGCCCAAAACAATAATGTCAGGGTCTATAACGTTAATAACCGCCGACGTCGCACGCGCCAAACGTTCTTCGTAAATCGACAAAACTTCATCCGCCGCCGCTTCCCCTTCTTTTGCCGCTTCGGCTATCTCCGGTCCCGTTTTTTCAAGACCCGTCCGCAAAAAATATTCCTTTGCCAAGGCCTTGCCCGACAAAAACGTCTCTACGCATCCGTTCTTGCCGCAATAGCATTCCCTGTTCGCCATTTCGGCGTCCTTTGTCCATGGCATCGGATTATGTCCCCATTCGCCGCCGATCGAATTCGGCCCCGTAATAATATGATGAAACGCCGATATCCCGCTGCCGACTCCGGTTCCTAAAATAACAGCCCAAACAATGTTGTAGCCTTTACCCGCCCCGTCCGACGCTTCCGATACCGCCAAACAATCCGCATCGTTCGCTATGCGTACGGGACGATTCAATACCTTTGCCAAATCCTTGTCCAACGGATGCCCGATCAGCCACGTCGCATTCGCATTCTTTACAAGCCCCGTTTGCGGCGAAACAGTCCCGGGAATGCCCATCCCCACGGTTCCCGTCATGCCAAGTTCTTTTTCCGCCCCGTCCACAAGTTCCTTTACGACATCCAAAACGCCTTGATAATCTTTCGGCGTCGGCTTGCGGTTTTTCAGAAAAATCTCACCCGTCTCAGAGTCCAAAGCAGCTATTTCCGTTTTCGTGCCGCCCAAATCTATGCCTATGCGTAATGCCATAACCGCGCCTCCTTTTTTACGGGACAAAATTAAATCTTTGTGCTTTTATTCTAAAGCATCTCTTTTCTAAATCGGAACCAAAAAATGTCGGAAAAAGATTATTCTAAAGAAATTTACGAAAAACTTTCAAAACTGTGCGACGATTTCAACCGCGCACGCCTGTTGGAATACATTGACTTAGTTTCAAGCCCGAAACGTCTGTTCTGGCTGAATTTTATGTCAGGCGTCGCCAAAGGATTGGGGCTGACCATCGGAACCGCCATTATCCTGGTCATCTTGTTCAAAATGACACAGCATCTCGTCGCATTAAATATTCCGTACATCACAACATGGATCGCCGATGCCATCGACATGGTCAAAGCATCCAGACAGAATTTCTAACGTTTTTGCGCTTTCATGCTTTCAACCAAAGAACGAACGCCTATCCCCTGCATCTTTTTGGCAGGACGGGATTTTTCCAAAGCGTCCGAAGACAGCTTCCTGTCCGAAGAAAACGCTTTGGCAAGATTCGACCGAACTTTCGAAAAACGGTCTTTAATCCTGTCCGCCCGCTCTAAAATCCTGACACCCAGCGTTACCATCGCCGGAGAATAAGGAAGCAATTGCGGCGGCAACTTTAATCCTGCCTGCTTTAACGCCTTATACGAAAAAATAACGCAGTTGTTCGTCCAAATATTATACTTCGGAGGATTCTTAACCGCCGTTTCCGCGTATTTCTTGACCGCATCATACTGGGCGCGCGTTATGTTATATTCCAGCTTTTCATCATACGGTTCGTTCGTTTCCTCGGTTACTTTCCCGGCAACCCTCCTTAAAGAAAACAGCGTCATCCTGTCTTCGGGTGCAACGTTCTCGTTGCCGTATAACGCACAACACGCATGAAGACCGTACGTCTTTTCCTTGCCCGTTTCATCCGTCAATCCGAAAAAAACGTGACCGACCGTCGTGCCCAATTCTTCACGATTGCGCGGCATGATATGCTGCTTTAGCCTTTTGGGAATCATAATGTCCGGCGTTTCCACATATAACGTCGCTTTGCAATTACGTTCCGACATGATCCGCCTCTCCCTGTTCTGCCGCCGCCGTGAACAGCGCATAGGCATTCTGTAACGATTCCGTCTTTAATTCCGCATCCGAATCCTTGTCGGATAAAATCTCTTCAACCCACCCGTACTGCGGATCTTTTCTGAAATCGGACGGCAAACGCCACAAAAAATCAACCAATCCCATAACGTCGCGTTCCGTTTCGTATCCGTACGATAACGCATATTCGCAATCGTCTATGACTTTATTCTTTAACGTTTCGGCATCCATAGCCGCCGATCGTTCCGGAAAAGACGCCGTTAAATACTTCATCGCACGATGAAGAAAACGTTCGGCTTCCAGTTCTTGTTTCGTCGTCTTCATAAAACTTGTTTCCTTTTTACGGACATTGTTATTTATTTTGCCTGATTTTTTTCTAAAAATATAGACTTTTTGTCTAAAAAAGAAATTTATGCGCCAAAACTGTATAAATAAGCCGCATTTTTCTTCAGCCAGCGTTCCCGAATTTTATAGTCCGGCATCACGCCGGATACCGTCCGCCAAAACGATTCGGAATGATTCATTTCCTTTATGTGCGATATTTCATGAATAATAACGTAATCGGCAACCTCTTTCGGCGCCAAAGCCAAACGCCATGAAAGAGAAATATCGCCTTTGCGGTTGCAGCTGCCCCACCGCGATTTCGTATCGCGAATACTTAAACGCCCGACATGAACTCCTAAAATTTCCGATGCCGCTTTCAGCTTTGATTTGGCATATTTCTTAAAATGCTCTTTAATAAAGTCCGTCGTCCGACGCGATAAATGCGACGCTTCGCCGGAAACCCAAACAACGTGCTCGTCCAGCCAGACTCCGCGCCTGGCCAACGGAGAATGACGAATAACAACCTCTTCGCCCAATAAAGAAAATCGAAAACCGTCCGCAAAAACGTTCTTTTCGGGAAGAAGCGCCAGTTGATCTTTCAGCCAGTCGCCGTGTTCGGCGGCAAAAGCTATTCCCGCTCGTTCGGAAGAGCGCTTCGTCAAAATCAAAACAGCCCGACGCTTTAAACGGTCTATGCGCAAACGCATCCGTTTGGCTTTGGGGCTGCGCTCTATCAAAAGATTTATGCTTTCCCCGCCGATTAAAGGCAAATCGATTTCTTTTTGATTCTTACAAATCATCCCATTCTACGATGTAATTGATAAATTCTTCCGCAGGTCTTGCCGAAACGGCTCGCCCTCTTGCCGACATCCTGGCACGGTGAACGGACGATTTGTCTCCCGTTATCAAAGGATGCCATTCGGGCAAAGGTTTTCCTTCCTTGAGCAGTCGGTAAGCGCACGTTTTGGGCAGCCAATAAATATCTTTCAATTCGGACGGCGTTAAATGAACGCATTCGGGGACATACGCGTTTCTGTTTTCATAGTGCATACAACGGCACGTTACCAAATCAAGCTGAGAACAGGCAACATTCGTAAAAGCCAACGTATCGTCTTCAAAAATCAATTTTTCCATACAGCATTTGCCGCATCCGTCGCACAAAGCTTCCCATTCTTCCCGCGACATTTCTTCCAATTTTTTCGTTTCCCAGAAACGCTCCATATCCAAAGCTCCGCATGAAAAAAGGGCATCATCTTTTTTTAAGATAATGCCCTTTTCCGAACTCTTTATAAAGTTCTTATTTCGATTTTCTGGGACGCGTTCCCAAACCGATCTGTTTGGCAAGCCCCGAACGGCGTTCCGCGTAATTCGGCGCAACCATCGGATAATCCGCCGGCAAATTCCAACGTTCGCGATATTCTTCGGGCGTCATGTTGTACGCCGTTTTTAAATGACGCTTGAGCATTTTCAGTTTCTTGCCGTCTTCCAAGCATACGATATAATCGGGAAAAACAGATTTTTTGATCGAAACAACAGGCTGAGGACGTTCCTGAGCAGGTTGTACCGCCGTGTTCACCGTTGCAAGAGCTTTATACACGCTTTGAATCAAAGTCGGAAGTTCCGCTGCGGGAATCGTATTATTTGAAACATGAGAGGATACGATTTCCGTTGTAAAAGCCAAAAGATCTTCTGTATTTGTTTGTTCGGACATAGCAATGCTCCTTATTATTCTTTTATTTTCATTCGTGTTATATGAGTATCCGAATAAAAAATCAAGAACATTGACAAAGATTTATTTGCCGTTTTCCAAAAAACAGGCATCTCCGTACGAAAAAAACCGATATCGATTCTTGATCGCGTGCGCATACGCGTTTTTCATACATTCCGTGCCGCAAAAAGCGCTGACCAACATAAATAATGTCGAACACGGCAAATGAAAATTCGTAAATAACGCATCAATCGCCCTGAATTTATAGCCCGGCGTAATAAAAATATCCGTTTCCCCGTTAAACGGATGAATTACTCCGTTTTCGTCCGCCGCGCTTTCCAACAGCCTCAACGCCGTCGTTCCCACCGAAACAATCCGGCGACCGCTTTGTTTCGCACGGTTGATAATGGCGGCTTCCTCTTCTCCGATATGACCGAATTCGGCATGCATAACATGGTCTTTCGTGTCTTCAACTTTGACCGGCAAAAACGTCCCGCCGCCGACATGCAACGTAATCCGAACGCTTTCTATGCCTTTATCGGAAATCTTTTTTAAAAGCCCTTGCGTAAAATGAAGCCCCGCCGTCGGTGCCGCAACGGCGCCGGGATGTTTCGCAAAAATCGTCTGATAATTTTTAACATCCTCGCCGTATTCCGTCTTTTCCCTGTGAATGTAAGGCGGTAAGGGCATCACGCCGTATTTTTCCAATAACGAAAACAATTCCGAAGGATCGGCATTAAATTCAAAAATAACCGTTCCGTGTTCTTCGCGCCCCAATACACGCGCCGTCAAAGCTTCCGCATCGGGATCCGTCGGAGGATAAAAACAAACCGTATCCCCCGCATGAAGACGGCGGGCATTCTTGACCAAAGCTTCCCATTGATTGACGCCGATCGCTTTGAACAAAGTCGCTTCTACCGCCGCATCGCCTCTTTTCCCGAACAGACGCGCCGGAATGACGCGCGTATCGTTGAAAACCAGCAAATCGTCTTGGCGCAACAAATCCGGAAAATCAGAAATATGAAAATCCGTAAAAGACGACGGCGCACAAACATGCAACAGCCGCGCTGATTCGCGCGGCTCCGCAGGCCGCGAAGCTATCAGCTCGCGCGGCAAATCAAAGTCAAATTCATTGACAAGCATATTTTATAAACCGAAACCTTATTCTTCGTCGCCCGTAATCATTCGCGGAGAAACAACGTTTTCAAACAGTGCGTCAAACGTGTCGTAGTCTTCCATCACGTCGTGTCCCGTAAAATCCAACACTTCGTATTTGGAATTCGCCGTATTGTAAACATACAAATCGTCGTCGGCACGCCCCAGCAAAACACAATCGGGCAAATCATCGTTGTATTCGGCAAAATCTTCGTTCGCCGTTACAATGTCAAGCAACGTATAATTGCTTTCGGGATCCGTTACCTGATCCGTGCTGAAAAATTCAATGCCGTTCCAAGCAAATCCGTTTACTTCGCGCAAAAAATCAATGTACCCTTGCGGAACGGGATGCATTTCTATTTCCGCCATATCCTTTTGACATTGAGCCAAATCCTTGCTGGACGCGGGACGCACTATCATCGCGCCGTCATCTTCGGATAAAGTTTTCAGAATTTCTTCCATCGTCATCGTATCAACCCATTCCCCAAAATGTTATTTCCGATAAAAAGACGCTTCGGCTTTAAACAAAGCTTTTTTACCTGCTTTATTTATCATTAAACGATAAATGCCCTTTCGACAACGTCTTTTAACGTTCCGCCGCTTTTTGTTTCATGCAAGCAACCATCATCGTCGGTTTGCTCTGGGCTTTTTCCCTTGAATTCAACGGACGTTCCCATACCATCCCGTCTCGCCACGGAAGTTTGATAACAACCCCCATCCGCGTGTCAAAATTTTTGATTTGAGGATTGATGACTTTGTTATGCAATTCGTCATGCGGCGGAATCGGCATAAAAATCAAATTCGAAAAATCGTTCGTCCCGCCCCCGTGAATGGGCAATTTATGGTGAACGTTGTACCCGTTCAACCCAAGCCCTTTCTTCATCCGTTCCAATCCGGCATCCGATACGCCGAGCTTGCGCAATTGAGGTTCATGATGCTCCGCAATGTACTTCAAAAACGCGGGACGGACGTTTTTCTTAAAATCTTCGCGCGTCATTTCGCGACTGCGCTTCGAAGGCGTCTTATATTCTTTGTCAATCAGGGTAAAGCCGTTAATCGCAATAAAATTAAAACGGACGTCACCGGCTCCCTTGACTTCCACCTGCATCTTTCCGGAAAGATTTTCTGTTCCGGCTTCAGACGGTTTGTCTTTCTTTTTGCCGTTGTTGTATCCGTAAATCGCAAGACCGCCTTTTTTGCGGGAGCGCTTCGTATGCGTATAGTTGTCTTGAGCCATTGTAACCTCTGATTATCTTAAAGGATTTTCCTTTGCCTTAATCTTTAAGGTAACATAGGATTTTTGACAAAAATAGATAAAATTTTAATTTTTTGTCCGATTTTTCCGTTGACTTTTCAAAATATTAGGTTTTCCCGACCGTTTTAAAAGCCTTATTCGCCTTTTGTGCGGCAAAGGGCTTTGTACTTTTCAAGCATTAGGGAAAAAGAAGTCAACAGTCCTTCGGAAATTTCGGCGGGCTCGCCCAAAAACGACAGGCTTTCCGCCGCCGCTTCAAGCGTCGAAACGCTTTCCCGACGCGGTTCTTTGCGCAGCTTGCCGTACAATGAACGGCGCTCGGGCACCAAAACCAACCGCCTGAGCTTTAACAGCCACGGATTGCGCCACCACAAAGCCTTTGCCTGACTCCAAGACCCGTCCAGCAACACAATCCCTTCTAGATTTTTCAATATTTCCTGAGCTTCGGGCACAATCTGCCCCTTGCGTCCGATAACATAAAGCCCCGGACTGACGGGCGTTTCGTTTTGCGCCCCCAAATACAGTACACCCCAGCGCTTCGGATCCGCAGACCGCCCCAAAACAGAGCTTAATCCCGGACGCGACAATGCTACTTCCAATCGGCAGTTTTTAAGAACGGAGCGCATAATTCCCGCCGTTCCCAAATCTTTGTCCTGTTCTTGAGGATGCTGGAGTATCAATACTTCAATACGGTTGTCAAAAGGCTCTGCATCTTTGCAGACGCAGAGCTCTTTTCTTTTGCCGCATCGCGGGCAAATGCCGCTGTGTTCCTGTTCGTTTGTCAATGCACGCTCACGGGTATCAGTTCATTATCCAATATCAGAGATATAGCTTTATTTTTATCGTCTGTATAGGCTAATTCCGTCCCTTCCGCCGCATAAACAAACCACATATCCTTGTTATCGACGACGCGCTGTCTGATATATGCAACGCTGTTCACGCCGATTTTTGCCAGCTCTTCGGCCGTTATGTCCCTTACTTGTTGCATGACGACCTCCTTTCAGGGAGTTGTTCAGGATAAAACCTTTTCAGCTTCTTTGTCTTTGCTTTTTTGTTTATCGGATACGCTTTGTTTTTCAAGCTGTTTCTTTGCTCCGTCCTTTTTCGTTATCTTGATGTGTCTGACTTTCGATTCAGGTTCGCGTTGCAACAAATCTATGTGCAACAAGCCGTTTTCCAAATGAGCCCCTTCGACTTCTATGCCGTCGGCCAATATAAACGACCGCTGAAACTGACGTGATGCTATGCCTTTGTACAAATAATGGCGTTCTTTTTCTTTCTCTTCTTCAACGCGGCGGCCGCGTACCGTCAGCTGTTTGTCTTCTATTTCCAAACTTAAGTCTTCTTCCGAAAAACCGGCAACCGCTACCGTAATTTGCAAATGAGACGGATCTATTTGTTCTATGTTGTACGGCGGATACGATTCCGAATTCTTCGCCGCACGGTCAAGCATTCTTTCCAGTGAATCAAATCCCAACATAAACGGATTGTTCGTTGTTAACATCGCCATAATATTTCTCCTCCGAATGAGCAAAAAACGCGGGGTTCATAACATATGACACCCGTCGCCCAAAGCCCCGAAACCGGCGGCTTCAAGCTTTGATTTATTGTTAATATAAGCGGGATTTTTTTGCTTTCAAGACCTTAAGCGCGTTTTATTCTTCTGCCGACGACGGCTTTTCCATCGCCGTCTTCGCCATTGACGCCAGTATCCCGCCGATCAGCAACACAAACGTTATGACGAGCGACAAAACGTCGCTGACGTTAAAGAAAAATTCGCTGACAAAAACCTTCAGTCCTATAATGACCAGCAAAATCGCACAAGCCGGTTGCAAATAGCAAAAACGGTGCATCGCCGCCGCCAGCAAAAAGTATAATGACCGCAGCCCCAAAACCGCAAAAATATTGCTGGTATAAACCGCAAACGCCTCATGAGAAACAGCAAATACCGCAGGAACGCTGTCCACCGCAAACAAAGCATCGCCGAATTCGATTAAAACCAACGCCAAAAATAACGGCGTAACATACCACTTTTTCTTTGACGGTCTTGACGGATCGGGCAGACGGACAAAAAACTTTTCTCCGTGCAACGTCTTTGTAACGCGCATAAAGCGCCTCAACACGCGAACCATGCGGCTTTCCGACAAATTGATCACGTCGCCTTCCGACAACAGCATTTTAATGCCCGAATAAATCAAAAATACAGCAAAAACCAATAAAACAGGGTCATAGCGGTCAATAATTTCCGCTCCTATGACAATCATCGCTCCGCGCAAAACAACCGCGCCCAAAATACCCCAAAACAAAACGCGATGTTGCAAATGATCCGGTATGCTTAAATACGAAAAAACCAAAGAAATAACAAAAACATTGTCAATCGACAGCCCCATTTCGACCAGATAGCCCGTGAAAAATTCCGCTGCCATCTCGTTGCCGAAGCGTAAGTATATCCACCCCCCGAACAGAGAAGCTATTGACGCATACGTTAAAAACAGAAACAAACTTTTTTTAGCGCCGATAACCTTGGCATCACGTTCCAAAACGCCCAAATCCAGCACCAATATAAACATTACGACGCCGTAAAACACCAGCCATACCCACACGGGCTGATGTTCGACGACAGCTGACATAAAATGTTCCAAAACTTCCATCATGCGTCCGCTTTAAAAATTATAACGCAACCCGACGCGAAATTCATGAGCCGCAACGTCTTCCCGTCTGGAATTCCACACGGCATCCGTTGAAATTTTTAGCGTCGTTTTGGTTTCAAAGTAACCTAAATCCGAATAATCGTAACCGATATCCAACGTCAGATTTTTCGGCAGTTCAAAAGCAACCCCTCCGCCGGCATGCCAGACGAAATCATATTTGCGCCGCCCTTTGACGAAGGCTTGCCCGATTGTCGTATCCGTTGTTTTATTGCGACCGATTCCGACGCCGGCGCCCAAATAAAAAGAAACCGTTTTGAATTTCAAAAAGTCCCAATACCCGTTCAACGTCGCCGCCAAAGCCGAAATTCTGCCTTTTGTTTCGCCTCTGATTCCGTCAAGATCGCGTATGCCCGACATATCGAAACGGCGTCTGGAAATAACAAAGTCGGTACGAAACGACGAACCTATTTTATAACCGAACCCCGTCTGTAACAGATAGTTTGCGTCAAAATTGCCTTCGATATTGGCGTATCCCGTGTCAAAGCGCGTGTAAAAGCCTTCATCTGCCAACGCCGGAGTACTTAAAACTCCGCACAACAACCCTATGAGAATTTTTTTCATTTTTATTTTCCGTCAAGCGTCCGTCGGAAAGGATCCGCCGGATATGTTCCAAGAATTTGTATTTTTTCGGCAAAAAAAGCAAGCTCGTTCATCGCCCTTTTAAAAGCCAAAGATTCGGGATGCCCCTCAACGTCGACGAAAAAGCCCGCAGAAACAAAATGCAACGGATCAACATAGCTTTCCAACCGCAAAATATTGATGCCGTTCGTCGCAAAGCCTCCCAAAGATTTATACAGTGCGGCGGGAATGTTTCTGACACGAAAAACAAACGACGTAATCACGCCGTCCGTGTTTGCGGGCGGAATTTGCGCTTGGGCGGACAGGATTAAAAACCGTGTCGTATTATTGGGGGAATCTTCGATATTGCGCTTTAAAACATCCAGTCCGTAAAGTTCAGCCGCCGTTTGAGAAGCAACCGCTCCGAAAGATTTATCGTTATTTTGAGCCGTTTCCTTTGCCGCCATTGCCGTATTTGCCGCAGGATAAGACGCAATCCCCATTTTTGAAAGCGTGTTGGCACACTGAGACAGCGCCTGAACATGAGAACGCACAGTTTTAATGTCTTGTATTTTCGCGCCTTTTACCCCCAGCAAATGGTGTTCGATGCGCAAAAAACGCTCTGCCACGATAAAAACGCCCGACGCCGGCAAAAGAATATGGCAATCGGCGACCCGCCCCGCTTCGGAATTTTCAACGGGCAAGACGGCTCGGTCGGCAATGCCCTGCTTTAAAGCGTTCAACACCCCTTCAAAAGTCGGGAAAAAAACAAAAGAAGCTTCGGGGAACGCCGCTTTTGCCGCCAAATGCGAAAAAGCCCCCGCACATCCCTGACAAGCCACCTTGAGCATGTTTTTCTCCGTTCCCGTATAAACTTATTTTTTATCGAAAATTAGACATTTTCGACAAAAAACTTGTGTTGCCGAGCTGGTATGATATACTCTGTTTCAAGAGTTGAAAAGAGATTCAAACATGAACGATGCCAAATTAAAAAGATGGGATAAAAAAGGAAAGCCCTACCCCTATATTCACCAAAAAAGGACTCTGGACTCCAAAGACGAGGAATTGCGCCGCTCTGTTGCCCAAAAGCTGGCAGAAACTCCGAAATCCGAACGATTAAATCCGGCGAACGTCCCCGACAGCGTTTATGACATTCCCTGCGTGATGACGGAATTCAAAGTGCCTTCTTTGGAAAAGCGCCGGGAAATGCGCAAAGATTTCGAATTAAACGTCCGTGCCGCTTTTTTAAAGCACCTTGCCAAAACGAAATTCAACGAATTGAGGGCTGCCGGAATTTCTTTGAAACAAATCAAAGGGATGAGACACGGCTATACTCCGAACGGATTTAATACCCATCACATGGTGCCCATCCACGGGGGCGGCACGAACGATTTTTCAAACCTTATTTTAATTCGCCGCGTTCCCTATCACGACGATTTGCATAATAAAGTCATTAACCCGCAGATTCGAGGCATCAAAGAAGGCGAATCGGTTATGATAAAAATCCCCAAAACCGATGCCGGAGTTTTTGTTCCTCACGAACGCTTTCTTGCTTTGCAAAAAGACGCTCAGCGCAAAGCAGCGGAAAAACGAAAACAAAAAAAGGCAAAACAACAAAAAAATAAAGCAAAACCCGCAACGACTTTAAAAGACAAAAAAATGCTTTCTTTGCTGAAACAAAACAAAGGACGTTAAGATGACGGATTTTGAACAAAAGAAGCTCACGCAACAAGAACGCAACGCCTTGCGCGCACAAAAGAAAGAACAGGATCGGCTGGCAAAGATCAAAGCCATTCCGGAATCCATACACGGTATTCCCGTTATAGAAACCGAATACACTTCCGTTCCGAACAAACGTGTCAAGGCTTTGCGCCGCGAATTTTCTCAGGTACGCAAAGAATTTTTAAAGATGCTGGCGGAAACGCAGGTTCCCGCTTTAAAGCAAATGGGGTTGTCGGACAAAGCCATTGAAGGAATGGCACACGGCAAATCTCCGAACGGGTTCAATACTCATCATAAAATTCCTCTGGCGGGCGGCGGCACGAACGTTTTTGACAATTTTATTTTAATCAAGAACGAACCGTACCACGAAGACATTCATAAAATTATGGATCCGCAAATCTGCGTTTTGAAAGACGGACAAAAAGCGGTTGTTAAGCTTCCATTGCCGAAGGGGAATGTTTTTATCCCTCCGGCGCAGGCGGAAAAAGAGCAAACAGCATCAAAGACGCTGCCTTCTGCGGTGATTTTTCAGAAAATTCAAAAAACAAGATAAAAAAATTAGACAAAAAAATTTTTTTGTGCAAAAATCATAATTAAGAAAAGATTTTTGAAAAAGGCAGTATGTCATGACACAAATTCAACTGAACACGGATCGTTACGAGCACCGGAAGCGCGAAGACGTTTTTCCCAAAGAAGAGCGCAAACGCAGAAAGAAAAAAGCGCCGAAGACTCAGGCACGTTTAGATGCCGAGCGCGGACGTTTTAATTTTAAGACGATTAACGGTTTTAAGCTGATTGACGTTGAATACAGTGTTCCCGACAAAGCGACGCGCAAGCGTCGTCGCAAAGGTTTTAACAGTGTTCGGGAAAAGTTTTTGGCGCATATTGCCAAGAACTGCCAAAAAGAATTGCGTGCGATCGGCATAACGGACAAGCAAATAGAACAAATGAAAAAAGGGAGTGTTCCGAACGGTTACAACGTGCATCACAAGCTTCCGATACACGGAGGCGGTTTGAATGAATTTTCGAATTTGATATTGATGCCTATTCCGCCGCATGACGAACTGCATCACAAGGTTTTGGATCCGCAAGTTTCGCAAATGCAGGCGGGAGAAACGAAAAAGGTCAAGTTACCGTGGTCTGACAATATGGTTTATGTTCCGCCCGAACATGATAACACGAGGGATCAGGACAAAAAGAAAACGATAGAAATGATACCTTATGTAAAGACGATGACGGCGGCGCGCCGTTAGAAGGAAGCCCCCTTTCGGGGGCTTTTTTATTTTAGAACGCGAATCTGAGAGAAGCGAGAGCCGAGAAGACTGAAGTATCATAAGAATCGAAATACGTTCCTTCGGGTTTATACATATAAGTATATCTCAAACCTGCGTCCAAAATGACGTTTTTATGGACTTCGGCGGAAACGCCGGCATGCAGGGATCCGAGAAATCCGACTTCGGATTCGTTAACGTTATAGAACCAATATCCCGAATTAAAAGAAGATTTATCTTTCAGGAAAGCCATACCGACGCCGGCGCCGACATAAGGTTTAACGGCATTTTTTCCGAAATCGTAGAAGACGTTTGCGGACAGAGAAGCTGTTTCATGTTTATAGGAACCGAAGAAATCCTGTTCATCGATTTTTTCATAGAACATGGCTTCGACTTCGGCGCGCATATTCGGGTTGATATAAGCGCCTGCCGCGATGCCGTAAGTTCCCAAATCATAATCATCGCCGTCGATATCAGCCTTTGAAATTCCGCCTTTGAGAGCGACATAGGCGTTATGATGCATAGTCGGTTGCCGTTCCGGAACGGGTTGCGATGTTTGTTGAGCATATGCATTAAAAGAAGCCATGCATAAAGCGAAAAAAATAATATAATGTTTCATTGTGTACCTCCGGGTACATATTCAACCATAAATCACAACATAAAATCAACAGATGTTTTTTTTAACGTATAAAAATCTTATTAGTAAAATTAACATTTTTGCAGGTTGCGAAATATTTTCATCAATTATCGTATTTTTATGTGAAAAATTTTTAATTTTCCTATTGCAAAAGGACAGATTATCGTTATAATCCTGCCTACAAAGAACGTTGCGGGCGTAGCTCAGGGGTAGAGCGCAACCTTGCCAAGGTTGATGTCGAGGGTTCGAATCCCTTCACCCGCTCCAATAAAAAAGACCTCCTTCGGGAGGTTTTTTTTATTGGAACAGCGGGGGCGGATGAGAACCCGAGAAGAGGGTTCGGTAACCGAAGGTTACGACGAGAAATCGCTATCTAATCACTTTTTCCCTTTATCGAAATAAACGAACGGAACCGCTGGCTTTGCCTTTTACAGCTTGGTTAAATAAATCCGTGCCTTTTCACGGTTTTTCGGATAAGATGCTTTCTGTTTTACATTTTTTTATACGGAAAAAACTATGCCTCTGATCTTTGACGGTATCGAAAACATCCCAAATAAAGAAAACTTTATCAAAACGGGAACTCTGCAAACATTCAAAGCCGATGTTATAGACGCTTCGCAAAAAAGGCCCGTCCTTGCCTGCTTTATTTCCGCGGCAGATCCCGCATGCGTCCAGTTTACGGCTTTGTTGGAAAAATATGTCCGCCTTGCCGACGGCAAAGCCGCTTTGGTAAAGCTTAATATCGAAGAATGTAAAAATCTGGCCGTCCAATTGGGAATCAGAACCGTTCCGACAACGTTCGTTTTTATGCAGGGAGCTCCCGCCGACGGGTTCGCAGGCGCCGTTGCCGAACCCCAGCTGAAAATGATGATGCAAGCTCTGATCGGAAAAGCCGCTTTGTCATTGGACGAAATGTTGAAACAGGGAGAAGATTGCTTAAATGCCGGAAAAGCCGACGACGCTTTGCAACTTTATACCGCCGTTTTGGCAAAAGACGAAACAAATCCCAAAGCTTTTGCCGGAATGATTCGCGCGTTCATTTTGAAAAAAGATTTTGCCGCCGCCCAAGATTTAGCCGACGGGCTGGACGACAGCATTAAGTCTCCCGAATTAAACGCCGCAAGAACGGCTTTAAAAGTCGCTTTGGAAACAAAAGATCTGCCTTCTTCCGAAAGCCTTGCAAAAAAAGCCGAGGAAAATCCCGCAGACCTTAAAGCCAGATTCGACTACGCCGTTTCCCTGTTCGCCGAAGGGCAACAGGAAAAAGCCATAGATATCCTGATTTCCATTATCAAAGAAGACAAAGAATGGAATAATGATGCCGCCAGACAACAGCTGTTTAAATTCTTTACGGCTCTGGGAAATTCCAACCCCGTTACCGTCGCCGGCAGAAGAAAGCTTTCTTCACTGTTGTTTTCTTAATTTTTCAAAGGGAGTTTCGGTATGTCTGAAAGCATCTTTGACGTAACCATGGTGGAAATGCCGACCGTGCTTCCCGTGTTGCCTTTTGCCGGAACGTTTTTGTTCCCGGGACAAAAGTTACAGCTGAGAATCTTTGAAACAAGGTATATCCGCCTGATTTTTAACGCTCTGGCTTCTTCGCGAATCGTCGCTATGATTCAACCCGTCGACAAAGTCAGCACCGAAGACAAACCGAAGCTTTATTCCGTCGGTTGCGCCGGCAGAATTTCCAGCTTTGCCGAAGCCGAAAACAACCTGCTTTTGATTACTTTGACGGGGTTGTCCAGATTCCGCGTCGTCAAAGAAATTGATTCGTCGTATCAAACTTACAGAACCGTTACTGCAGACTATTCCGATTTCGCGCACGACCTTAATCCCGAAGCATTCAAATTCGACAGAAGAGCTTTGTTCGCCAAACTCGATACTTTTGCTTACAGCAATAAAATCGATTTAAATTCGGCGTTGCTTAAAAACGTTCCCGATTCGGCTTTAATGGCGGCTTTGGCGTCAATGTTGCCTTTTGAAACCGCCGAAAAACAAGCTCTGCTCGAATGCAATACGCCGCAAAAATTCTATAATACTCTGATGATGCTGTTGGATATGAGCTGCGGGTCGAAAACAAATTAAACGACCTTTTACTTTTTCGGGGCATAATCTTTCCGATTCCTTTTCTGATTGCGGGTAATGAATGTTCGGTTCCGTTAAAAAGTCTTTTCTGCCGTCAAATTTAAAAGCGTTTTTTAAAGAGCTCTCCATCCGTTGTGCGGGCTTGCTCTTGATCCTGTGCGGATCTTTAACGGCGGGGGCGTTGGTAACTTATGACATTTCGGACCCTTCTTTTAACACTGCATCGGGTTCCGTGCCTAAAAATGCTTTGGGGCATTTCGGCGCCTGTCTGTCCGATTTATTGTGGCAGTATTGCGGATTAACCGCCGTCTTCTTGCCTTTGGCGTTGACCGCTTGGGGCGTTATCGTCTTCAGACTTAAATGGTCAAAGCTCTCCTTTTTGAGAGTTTTGTGCTTTTTCCCGACAACCGTCGTTTTGATGATGCTGTTCGCAGGACTGTTCCCGACGTTGACAACGCGGTTTACTCCCGCAGGATTGAGCGGAGCTTTGGCTTCGGCATTTTATTTGCCCTTAATGCCTTATGTAACGTTTACTTACTTCCCTTATCCTCAGGCCGTCATCCTGCCGGTCGTTTTTGTCCTTGCCGTGTTCGGATGCGCTTTGACTTTGGGAATACCTTTCCCGTTCTTGAAGAAATGTTTCCTTGATTTCATTTTGTCGCTTAAATCGCTTGGCTTGCTCGTTTGGCGTCTGATCCGCCGCAAAAAAACGACCAAAACAGACGACGCCGTTCATGATCTGCCCGAAGATTTGCCCGAAAGCGTCATGCCCGTTCAAGAAGAATTCGATTTGGAAAACGGTTCCGCCGAAAGTGTCCCCGTTCCCAAAAAACGCGATACTTTGCGTTCCATGAAAGAACACAAAAAATATATGGCGGAATTCCATTTGCCGAAAACGGATTTTCTGGCGGCGCCAGATTCTTCAAAAGCTCCTCAGGTCTCCAAAGAATTCCTGGATAATCAAGCGCGTCGTCTGGAAGAAGTTTTGGAAGAATTCGGCGTTCGCGGACGCATCGTCAACGTGCGCCCGGGGCCTGTCGTTACGCTGTTCGAGTTGGAGCCGGCTCCCGGAATTAAAACGACCCGCGTCATAAATCTGGCAGACGATATCGCCCGTTCCATGAGCGCGATTTCCGTGCGTATCGCCGTTGTTCCGGGTCAAAGCGTCATCGGCATCGAAATGCCCAACGAACGGCGTGCTCCCGTTTATTTGCGCGAAATGTTGGCGTGCGACGAATTTAAACATTCTCAAAAAGCTTTGACGCTGGCTTTGGGCAAAGACATCGGCGGAACGCCGACTTTTACGGATTTGGCAAAAATGCCCCATCTGTTGATTGCGGGAACGACGGGTTCAGGAAAATCTGTCGCCATCAATACGATGATTTTATCTTTATTATACCGTTTAACGCCCGAACAGTGCCGATTGATCATGATTGACCCGAAAATGTTGGAACTGTCCGTCTATAACGGTATTCCCCATTTATTGACGCCCGTGGTTACCGATCCCAAAAAAGCGGTATTGGCTTTGAATTGGGCGGTCAGGGAGATGGACGACAGGTATTTGCTGATGTCTCAGATGGGCGTGCGCAACATTGACGGATATAATAAAAAAGTCAAAGAAATCCTTGCTTCGGGAGTACCGACGACTCGAACGGTTCAAACGGGTTTTGATCCGGAAACGGGAGCCCCCGTCTATGAAGAACAGCCCTTAAACCTCAAACCGTTCCCTTATATCGTCGTGATTGTCGACGAAATGGCGGATTTGATGCTGACGGCGGGAAAAGACGTCGAAGTCGCCATTCAACGCATTGCTCAAAAAGCCCGCGCTTCGGGTATCCATTTAATCATGGCGACCCAACGTCCGTCCGTTGACGTCATTACGGGTACGATCAAAGCCAATTTCCCCGAACGAATCAGTTTCCGCGTTACGACAAAAATCGACAGCCGAACGATTTTAGGCGAACAGGGCGCAGAACAGCTGTTGGGAATGGGCGATATGCTTTATCTGGCTCAGGGACAGCGAGCGCAACGCCTGCACGGACCGTTCGTCAGTGACGAAGAAGTCGAACGCGTCGCTTCTTACTTAAGAGAGCAAGCCGTTCCCGAATATGTCGAAGCCGTCACCGAAGAAACGGCGGAAAACGGTGCAGGATCGAATTCTTTTGCGTTGACGGGCGACGGAAGCGGCGACGAAAATTCTTTGTACGACAAAGCCGTCAACATTGTGTTACGCGACAGAAAAGTGTCAACCAGCTATATCCAACGCCAGCTTAGAATCGGATATAACCGCGCCGCCGATTTGATTGACCGCATGGAAACCGAAGGCGTTATTTCCGCTCCGAACCACGCGGGAAAACGCGAAATTTTAGTTCCAGAACGTTCTTGAACCTGTTAAGATGCCTCCGTTTGATAACGGAGAATCTTTATGAAAAATACTTTGCTTTTCCTGCGCCGTACGGTTCCCGCAATTTTTATGTTTGCTCTGGCGGCTTTTGCGTTCGGCGAACGCGCTTGCGCCGAAAATGCCCCGAAAGCGGTATTGAGCGAGGAAAATAAAAAAATCCTGCAGGATATCGAAAAGTATTTTAACGGCATTAAATCCATCAAAAGCGATTTTTCCCAAGTTTCCGCCACCGGCGCTTTTGCAGAAGGAAAAATCAACCTCTTAAAGCCCGACAGAATGCGTTTGGAATATGCGCCGCCTTATCCCGTCGAAATTATCGCCGACGGGCATTACCTGATTTTTCATGACAAAAAGCTGGAACAGGTTACTTATTTGGATTTGGACGATAATCCGGCTTCGATTATTTTAAAGGAAAATTTTTCCTTTAAAGACTCTGATTTAACCGTTGAAGACATCAGCCGTTCTCCCGGTTTCATCGAAGTTACCGTTTTTAAGACGGAACAACCCGCGGCGGGAAAAATCACGCTGGTCTTTAGAGATCGCCCGCTGGCTCTTAAACAATGGCAAATCACGGATGCCCAGAAAACAAAAACGCTGGTGTCTTTAAATCAGACGGAGTTCAACGTTCCCGTCGATGAAGCTCAATTCGTCTTTAAAGACCCGTATAAATCCCGTCCCGGCGACAGACCGCGTCGCAACCGTTAATACAACAGACGATAGCCGTCCGCGTTGCCGGCGGAAAAAGAAATGCCCGTTTCTTCCAGTTTTTGGCGCAGACGGTAAATGTGCGTTTCCAAAGTATGCGTCGATATGCCGTCTCCGTAGCCCCAGATTTCGCGCAACAGCGTTTCTTTATCGACGGGTTTTCCTTGTCTGAACAGATAGTTCAGCAATGCGGCTTCTTTTTCTGTAAGCTTGATTTCCCTGTCTTTAAAAGACAGGACGCGCCCCGTAAAATTAAAGCGCCAAAATCCGATATCAACCGAAGCCTTGTCGCTTTGTTCAAAGCGGGCGGCCGCGCTGATAATCGCCGACAAAATCGCGGACAGTCTGAACGGTTTTTGATAAACGACGGCTTCTTCGGCTTCCAACGGAACGGAAGACAGGTAAAAAACAGGTATTCCGTTATGTTCCGCCGCAACGGCCGTTCGTTCCGCGCCGCTTGGTTCGTCAAAGATTAAAACCGAAAAATTTTCTTCTTTTATTTTTTGAAGCGCTTCCGAAAAATCCGCCGTTTCAAAAACGTTTTCCGCAATATTCAGGGCGGTCAGTTCTGCCGCAAGGGCTTTTGCCGGCAAGGCGTCTTGCGAATAAATCAAAATCTGTTGCATGTTATTCCCCCTTTGCTGCTTTTGCCGATTTTAGAAAAAAAACGTCGCCCTTTCAAACAAACTTAATTGGCACAATATTTGCATCTTTCTGTTTAAAAAAGAGGGAGGATTTATCATGGCTTATTCTTATTTCACGGTCGATACTTCCGTTTGGCAAGACGGCGTTACCTTTAAAAAAACGGCGAATATTACCGTTACGGAAGAAAGCTATCCGTTCAAAGACGCTTTGAAAACCGCAGCGGCACAACCCGCAGATACGCAAATTCAAACGCCCGTAAGACCCTCAATGCCCACGGACTTGACACACCCCGTCAAAAAAGTTCAGGAACTTCCTGCCTATCTGGCAGACGTCGAAGACCTGACCCCCTTTATCGTCAGCGCGGACAATAAGCCGGGCGAACGGTTCGAAGCCGAATTAAAACGCACCTCTTTTTCGGAAGACAAAAGCCTGATCGCTTCAAAGGAAAATAAAAGCTCTTCCCCCTATAATATGTCCGAAACCACGGCAAAAGCCCGCGAAGAACGCGAACGTACCCTGAAAGGCCCCGGAGACGCAAAGCTGTTCACCATGGACAGCGTCAAGCGCTACACAAATTCCCGCGCCGTCCCCGCCTTTGCGCCTCAGCCCGCTCCGCAATCCGTAACGGACGCTCAAAAAGCCAAACTGCAAAAGCTGCAAAACATCACAGCACCCCAACCCGAACCCAAAACCTCCGTTTCCGTAACTCAGCCCGTTGACGTCGCCGCCATCAGAGCTCAAGCCTCTTCCGACATCGGTTACAAACGCGATTCCCTGCCGTCCGTAAGTTCTGAAAAAACTTCCGCCGCCGCCGCATGGTTCCCCGAAGCCATGACACGAACGCTGGACATGTACGAAGCCATGAACAAAGCCGCCGCTTACGGCGCAACGGTTCCCGCCAAAAAAATTGACGAAGCCGTCTGAGACAAACTCCGTATTTTCCCATAAAAAATCCCCTGCGACGTTGCAGGGGATTTCTTTTTGAACTTTTAAAAAATTAAGCTTCGGCCGCAGGGCATTCGGCTGCTTTTTCAGCATTGAACTTTACCCATTTTTCGTCGGCTTCGTCTTCCGTCGTGATTGCGCTTTGCGGGCATTCCGCAATGCAAACGCCGCAGTCAATGCAGGTATCGGGATCAATAACCAGCTGAGTGTCGGCATCGTGCATGGCGCCGACCGGGCAAACGGAAACGCAGCTCATGCATTTTACGCAGGAATCATTAATTACAGAGGCCATCTTTATATCTCCTAAAGAGTTCGTTTAAATGATGGGGAAGTTTATAAAACGCTTCCGCCCTTTTTTCAAGAATATTCTGCCGCGCTTCAAAATTTTCCCTTTAAGCGGTTCAGGGCGCGCCGATCCTTTTTGGTGGGACGCCCGGAGCCGGACGGACGAAGCTCAAACGCACGTTCCCGCGGCGGCTTTAAATTTTCGGGCGCCGTCAAATGTTCGTACAGCTCTCGCGCCGCAGGTGCCCCCAAACGCTTGTCCGAAAGCCCCGTCACCCTGACATGAAACCTGACCGATCCGCGTAAAATATCCAATTCGTCGCCGATGCGGATTTCTCGGGAAACCTTTAAAACCTTTTCCCCGTTAACGCTGACGTGTCCGGCTTCGCAAAGTTCCTGCGCCGCCGTTCGGGTCTTTGAAAATCGCGAAAACCACAGCCACTTGTCTATGCGAAGGCTTTCCGCGCTCATTTCTTTAAAGACGCCAGACACGCAAACGGAGAATCCGCGTCAGCCTGTTTGGGTTTTTCGGAACGCTTTTTACCGGAATGAGCCCCGAATTTCTTTGTTTTCGAACGAATCATCAACGTTTCGGTTTCTTTGTCCCCGTCCTTTGTGACTTCCTTCGTAACGTCAAAGCCCAAATGCGAAAATACGTCCGCCGCTTCGTCCCGCTTTAACCCCGCCAAAGACAAAAGTTCCAACGGCAACGGTTGCGGTTTGTCCTTTTCCTGACGCGTGACTTCGCGCAATTTCGCCGTAAAACGTTCCATGACGTCAACACGAATCGCGCGGTTGCCCGCCAAAACATACCCCTGAACCAAATAAAGCGCATGCGGTATGCCCTTTTCTACGGGAATGGACATCTTGCCCTGCGTCGCAAAACCCGTCGCGTACTGCGTCTTTTCGTTCCAGATTTTCCACAAAACGGCGCAAACACGCTGTGCTGCAGGCTTTAACAGCATCGGGAAAAAGATAAAATCATAGCCCAAACGCAATCCGGAACGCGCCAAAACCTTTTTATCGTCTTCGCTTAACGACTTAAGCAAGTCACGGACATTTGCCCGGGGAATCGTTCCGAGACGTTCAACCGTCTGCCACAAAATGCCGCGCGCAGAGCCGCTCGCCTGCTTTTCTTCGTCAAAAACACGAACCGCGTTGTATAACGGTTGCGCCGATTTCGTTAAATAATAATCCAGCCATGACGACAGTTTATTGCGAACCTGTTCGACTTGAGACGCGTCCAGCGTTTCATGCACCGAAACTTGAACGGCGGGATGCATAATGTCGCGCCCTTTGACGGCTTTGCCGACAGGCTGACCTTTCCAGAACAGGCGCGCGTCGTTTTCCAACGAAAAATCTTCCGCATTTCCGGAAACAAGCGAGGCCACGCGGGTCTTAAATTCATCCTGCAAAGCCTTTTCCGCCGCAGAAATCAATACCTTGTCCGCAAATTTGCCCGCCCCCGTTTCGGGGATAAACTTTAAGCCTTCCAAACGGCCGACTTCCTGACCTTCGACTTCAACAGAGCCGTCTTCGCCGATCTTCGTAAATAATTCTACCTGTGCCTTCATGCCTTTTACCAAAACAGATGTTCGCCTATCCACAAAACGCTGGGTCAGTTTCTGATGCAACGCATCCGAAAGCTTGTCTTCAACGCTCTTCGTCACTTCCTGCCAGTACCCGGAACGGGCTGTCCAACCGCGACGTTGTGCAATATACGTCCAAATCCTGATTCCTGCAATACGTCCCGTTAATGTATCGATGTCTCCGTCCGTCTTATCCAGATTCTTGACCTGGCGCGCAAAAAAGTCTTCGGGAACTTTGCCTTGCGTCGAAAGATAACGGTATATCCCCGATAAAAGACGGGCATGCGCTTCGGGCGTTATCTTGCGAAAATCGGGAATGCTCGCTACGTCCCACAACAGCTTGATTCTTGAAGGGTGATTCGCCAATGCCGCCGTTTCCGAATCCTTTGCCAAAGCTTCCAACGCCAGCTGATCGTCGGCTTTGCGCGCGCTGATCAGCCCTTCTTTGTTCGGACGGACGTTCAATGAACATATCAGACTTTCCAACGTCGCAAACTTTAAATCAGAATTACGCCAGTAAAGTCTGTCCAAAAAATCAAAACGGTGTTCTTCTATCCTCTCTATCGTTTCGGGCGGCAGCAACGATGATTCCGCCGCAACGCCGAACGTCCCGTCTTTCATATGGCGCCCCGCCCGACCCGCAATCTGACCCAGCTCGGCCGCAGACAACAAACGCATCCGCTGACCGTCAAACTTGCGCAATGACGCAAAACAAACATGCGAAATATCCATGTTCAATCCCATGCCTATGGCATCGGTCGCTACCAGATAATCGACTTCGCCGGATTGAAACATATCCACTTGCGCATTTCTCGTGCGCGGGCTGAGCGCTCCCATGACGACGGCGGCTCCGCCCCTTTGGCGGCGAATCAGTTCCGCCAAAGCATATACGTCGGACAAAGAAAACGCGACTATCGCCGATCGCGGCGGAAGGCGCGTGATCTTCTTTACGCCCGTATAGCTCAGCTTTGAAAAACGGGGGCGCGTCTCTATGTAAATGCCGGGAAGAAGCCGTTCCAACAAAGGACGAATCGTTTCCGCCCCCAAAAACATCGTTTCCATGCGCCCGCGAGCGTGCAGCAGTCTGTCCGTAAAAACGTGACCGCGTTCCGCATCCGCCGCCATTTGAATTTCGTCAACCGCCAAAAAATCAACCTGACGCTCCATCGGCATCGCTTCTACCGTGCAGATGAAATATGCTGGTGATTCGGGAACGATTTTTTCTTCACCCGTAATCAGCGCGACTTTGTCCGCGCCGCACTTCGCAACAACGCGATCGTAGTTTTCACGCGCCAAAAGACGTAAGGGAAAACCAATCATCCCCGTCTTGCGCGACATCATCTTTTCAACCGCGAAATACGTTTTTCCGGTATTCGTCGGCCCCAGCAAAGCACTGACTAAAGAAGGCATCTTAAAAAAACTTTCCCCACCCGTTGCAAAACGTCATTCAGCATACCATATAAATGGCGCTGTCAAAAAACGGAGGTTATAATGTCGGAAGAAAAATTGCAATTCCAGGCCGAAGTCGGAAAAGTTCTGGATATTGTCGTTAACGCTTTATATTCAAACACGGACATTTTTTTAAGAGAATTGATTTCAAACGCTTCGGATGCTTGCGACAAACTGCGCTATGCCGCCATTATGAAGCCCGATATCGCCAAAGGCGACGGCGAATTTAAAATCGATATCTTTCCTGACAAAGACGCTCATACCCTGACGATTTCCGATAACGGAATCGGTATGAACAAAGAAGATTTGATTAAAGATTTGGGCAGCATCGGAAAATCGGGCTCTGCCGAATTCCTGAACAACCTGACTGGAGACGCGCAAAAAGACGCAACCATCATCGGACAGTTCGGCGTCGGCTTTTATTCCGCCTTTATGGTCGCAAGCAAAGTCGAAGTCAGATCCAAAAAAGCCGGCGAAGAACAAGGTTGGCTGTGGTCTTCCGAAGGATCGGGGTCTTTCACCGTCAAAGAAGAAGAAAACGTTTCGCGCGGAACAAAAATCACGCTGTATCTGAAACCCGACCACTATCAATACGCAGATGCCGGCGAAATCCGCCAAATCGTCCGCCAGTTCTCCGACCATATTTCTTTCCCCGTCATCATGCATTTCATGGGCGAAACGGAAACCGTAAATATGGCAAGCGCCCTGTGGACCAGAAACAAAGCGGAAATTACTCAGGAACAATACTACGATTTTTACCGCCATATTTCCCACGCGTTTGACGATCCTTGGGACATTTTGCACTACAAAGCAGAGGGAACCATCGAATATACGGCGTTGATGTTCATTCCGTCCAAAACGCCGTTCGATATTTTCCAACCCAACCGCAACGCTCAGATCAAGCTTTATATCAACCGCGTCTTTATTACCGACCAAATCGCGGATATGCTTCCGAACTATTTGCGCTTTGTCAAAGGCATCATTGATACGAAAGAACTGCCCTTGAACGTCAGCCGCGAAATGCTGCAAAAAACGCCCGTGCTGGCAAAAATCAAAACGGGGGTTACGCGCAGAATCTTGGGCGAGTTGAAAAAACGTTCGGAAAATAAGGAAGATTACGAAAAATTCTGGGATGCTTTCGGCATCGTTTTAAAAGAAGGACTGTTTGAAGACGCTTCAAACCGTGACGATATTGCCGAACTGTGCCGTTTTTATTCCACGAACGGCGAAGGTCTGACGTCTTTGGCAGACTATGTTTCCCGCATGAAAGACGGGCAAAAAAGTATCTATTACGTTACGGGCGATAATTTGTCGGTTCTGCGCCACAATCCTCAGCTGGAAGGCTTTGCCGCCAGAGGAATCGAAGTGTTGCTGTTAACCGATCCGATTGACGAATTTTGGCCTCAAAGCCTGACAACTTATAAGGATTTCCCCGTCAAAACCGTTGCCGCCGGCGCAAAAGAGCTGGAAACGCTGCTGATTACGGATCAAACCGGATTGGAAGAAAAAGCGCCCGATGAAGAAATTAACGCTTTGACGAAATTCATGAAAGACGTCATCGGCGACGAAATCAAAGAAGTCCGCCCGACGGAACGTTTAACGCGCAGCCCCGTCGCCCTGACTTCCGGAGACGGCGAAGTGTCCATCCATCTGGAACGCATGATGCGCCAGCATAACCAGCCGACGCTGTATGCCAGCACTCATTATCTGGACATCAATCCGCGCCATCCGCTGATTAAAAAGCTTGCCGCAAAAGTCGCCGCCGGTGATACGGGCGACACAAACAAAGATTTGGTCAAAGTCCTCTATGACCAGGCAAAAATCATTGAAGGCGAACCGATTAACGATCCTGCGGGATTTTCGCAAAAGGTTACCGCCTTTATGATGCGAGCCGTTGATTAAAACGACCCGACAGAACGAAAAAAGAGGAGCCCGAAAGCTCCTCTTTTTTTTATCTTAAGCCCGTTCAATCAGCTTTGTGTCCACCGCCTTGAGCATCACGGCGATATCCCGCCACCCGGGAACGGGTTTTTTGGCATCGTCCAAAACGTCAATCCCCTTTGAACGGCAATAATCGACCATTTCTTTTTCATCGGCGTTAAAGACTTCCTGCCACAGCTTTTCATAAGCCTTTTTGGAATAATCGGGAACGGCGCCGAACAAACGCATGACCATGCCGTCCGTTTCGGATGTCCTGACGGGATCCAGCCCTTCAATGGGCTGTAACGGAGCAGGCATATAATCAACGGCGCGGATGATTGTTTCTGTTTGCATTTTTTTCTCCTTTGTTCATATTACTGACAGTAAACAAAATTTCCCGCTTCGGGGAAAGTCTTTTTTTAAAAACAAAGGTGCCCGAATGATTCCCAGATACAGTCGCCCTGAAATGTCCGCCGTTTGGACCGACGAAAATAAATTCAAAACTTGGTTCGAAATCGAAGCTTGCGCTTGCGAAGCTTTGGCAAAATTAGGAAAAATCCCCGAATCCGCCGTTAAAGACATTCGGGAAAAAGGAAAATTCGATCCCAAACGCATCGACGAAATCGAAGCCGTCGTTAAACACGACGTGATCGCTTTTTTGACAAACGTCGGAGAAAATGTCGGCGACTCCGCAAGATATATGCATCAGGGCATGACGTCTTCCGATGTTTTGGATACGTCTTTTAACATGCGCCTGACACAGTCCGTCGATATTTTGATTAAAGACGTCGACAGATTGCTTGAAGCTTTGAAAAAACGGGCTTTGGAACACAAATACACGGTGTGCATCGGACGCAGCCACGGCATCCATGCGGAACCCACGACGTTCGGATTAAAAATGCTGGGATTTTATGCCGAATTTGAACGCAATAAAGAACGTTTGATAACCGCGAAAAAAGAAGTTTCAACATGCGCCATATCGGGTGCCGTCGGGACTTTTGCCACGATCGATCCCCGCGTTGAACAGTATGTCGCAGAAAAATTGGGATTGACCCCCGAACCTGTTTCCACGCAAGTCATTCCCCGCGATCGTTACGCCGCGTTTTTTGCCGCCGTCGCGGTCGTTGCAAGCTCAATTGAACGGCTGGCCGTCGAAATCAGACACCTGCAACGCACGGAAGTCCGCGAAGTCGAAGAATTCTTCTCTGCAGGACAAAAAGGATCGTCCGCCATGCCTCACAAACGAAATCCCGTCCTGTCCGAAAATTTGACGGGGCTTGCCCGATTGATCAGGTCTTATGTCATTCCGGCTTTGGAAAACGTCGCGCTGTGGCATGAACGCGATATTTCTCATTCTTCGAACGAACGCATCATTGCGCCCGATTCTATGATCGGTTTGGATTTCGCGTTAAACAGACTGACGGGAATTGTCGAAAAACTGTTGGTTTATCCCGAAAATATGCTGGCAAACTTAAACCGTCTGAAAGGGCTGATTTTTTCGCAACGCATTATGTTGGCGATGGTCGATGAAGGTCTGAGCCGCGAAGACGCTTACCGTCTGGTTCAAAGAAACGCCATGAAAGTTTGGGCAAATGAAGGAACTTTCTGCGACTTGCTGAGCGCAGACCCCGAAGTCGTTGCCGTCCTGCCCGAACAAAAATTAAAGGAATTGTTCGATACGTCCTTTTATACCCGCCAAATTGACTTTATTTTTAAAAAAGTTTTGGGCTGATCCGTTCGGAAAAAACTTAAAAAAGCCTCTGATTCCAAAAAGAAAAAGAGGCTTTTTTAATTTCAGAAAAATCCTTATTTTAGACAAAAAAATAGACTTGTTTTTCCGAAAACCCTGTGCCATACTTTTTATAAGGTTACAAGACGGATATCCGAAAAAATGAGCAGAATCGAACTGAACAATCAAACGCCTGATAACAAAGGGAGTGAATTAACTCCCGAACGCGTTTGCGCCGTTCATCAGGCTTTGTCCGCCGAAGAACGCAAAGATTTGGCTTATTTGCGCGTCGTTCGCAATAACGACAGCCTTCCCGGATTGGAAATGAAGTTTAAAAACAGAAATGTTTGCATAACTGGAACGGATAAATCCGTCGCCATAAAAGGCGATTTTAACGATAAAGACATCGCGTCCGCCCTACGGGTTGTCGCGTCGCTGGGTTGGACGGACGTTTGTGCCGATACAGATGAAGCCGACAAACAAAAAATATGGGCTTTGGCAAAAGACGAAGGCATTAACGTTTCAAATATCCAGCCTGATGCCCGAACACGGGCTTCTTATGAAAAAGATTTGGACAAGCTGGCGCCGATTGCCGAATTCTTTGCAAAATCAAAGGAAATTACCGTCCATGACGGCGTTAATCGAAACGAAGCAAAGCCGTCGCCTGCCGCCCGATTTTTGAAAAAAGTCATGCGACAGCCGAAAAAAATCTTTAACGCGCTGAAATTCGCCGCCAAAAAAGTCGGCAAAGTCGTTTCGGATATTTATGATTTCAACGAAAAACCCGCCGTCAAAGTCGCCGCAACGCTCGGTGCCGCCACTTTAGGCGGCGCAATGGCCGTCACGTATTACATGATTGCCGATAAAGCTCACTGGGCTTATGACACCATGATGGAACGGCGCGCCGAAGAAAAAGCCAGAAAAGCAAAAATCGCCGAATTCATGGCAAAAGGTCTTGAAGTTCCTAAAAACCTCAAGAAAAAGAAATTCCTTTATACCCAACGCCCTTGGACAAAAATGGCAGGACATCTGACCGTACGATTGGGCGGAACGGCTTTGCTTGCCGCTCATTTCGGTCCTTGGTCGGGAGCCGCCTTCATCGGTTCTATCGTCGTCGGAAAAGCGCTGTATAATGCTCATCTGTTGCAAGATGCCGCAAAGTTCCTGAAATCAGACAAAAAAGAACCTAAGTTAACTTTGTCCGCAAAAGAACGAAAAGAAAAATTAGCCGATACCCTCGTCAAATCAGCCGTCTTTACAACCGTCGCCGCTTTGGGACAAGGCTATTTCGACCCGTCAGCAATCCCGGGAGTCAGCATCGGACCTACACGCTGGACGGGCGTTGATAAAATGCGAAAATTAAAAAATTATCTGAAAAAAAGCCCCGTAGAAGACTTACCGTACGTTTTGGCAAAAAAGAAAAAACAAAACTTAAAATAATCTCTTGACCTTCGTCGGTTTTTATGTTTTCTTCTCCCGTCTTTAAAAAAGAGGAGAATAACTAAAATGTTATATACTTTTCGGCGGCTTTGCCCTTTTTACATTTCCGCTCTCCTCATCGAATTGATTGAAACTTCCGTTTTGTGCTTCGTCGAACGCTCAAATATGGATCTTTCTTTCCTGCCCATGTTACGCGTCTTTTCGGTACTGTGGCTGCAGACAACCGTTTCTTTCTTATACATGGCCGTTCCATTGGCTCTGTATTTTGCAGCATTGCCTCAACATAAAATTTATTCGCCGCTCGATAAAAAAATTACTTTATGCCTGTTCGCTTTATTCCTGTTCGTCAATATTCTCGAAGACGTCGCCGAATGCATTTTTTGGGAAGAATTTGAATCTTCTTTTAATTTCATTGCCGTAGATTATTTGATCTATACAAAAGAAGTCATCGGAAATATTTTGCAATCTTATCCGGTTTTTAAAATTCTCGCTCTGGTCTTATTTTTTTCCGTCGCTTTGGCGTTCTTGTTCAAAAAATACCTTTTCCCGAACGTAACGCCGCCAAGTTTAAAAAAACGCTTGTGCTCTTTGCTCTGCCTTATTTCCTTATGCGTAATTTCTTTCTTTGCCGTAGATATCAAGTTGGCAGAAAAAGGGCAAAACAGATATAATAACGAAGTCTCAAAAGACGGTTTTTACAGCCTGTTCAGCGCCTTTATCAAAAATGAACTGAACTATAACGATTTTTATGTCACCAGACTTAACAGCCAAAATACCGCTTTCCTAAAAAAAGACCTGAAACAAAAAAACGTCGAATTTAAAAATAACGGCGAATCCATTGAACGATCCGTCAAATCCGAACAACCCGAAACAAAATTAAACGTTATCATCGTCGTCATGGAAAGCATGGGATATGAATTCTTTGACGAATTGCATCCCCGCTACACGTTAACGCCGAACCTGTCAAAATTGTCGCGCGAAGGCATCTTTTTCAGCAGAACTTACGCGACCGGAACCAGAACCGTCCGAGGCCTGGAAGCCGTCAGTCTTTCCGTCCCGCCGTTGCCGGGAATGTCAATCCTGCGACGGAAAGGAAACGAAAATTTATATTCGATCGGTTCCGTCTTTAACCGAAAAGGATATGATCTTAAATGGCTTTACGGCGGATACGGCTACTTTGACAATATGAATTATTTCTTCGGAAACAACGGGTTCAAAGTCATCGACAGAACCGATTTGGATGACAAAAAAATTCGTCACGCCAACATATGGGGCGTTTCCGACGAAGACATCTTTGACCGTGTCATTTTCGAAGCCGATAATTCTTACCGTCAAAAAAAGCCGTTCTTGCAGCTGGTCATGACAACGTCAAATCACCGTCCGTTTTCTTATCCGGAAGGAAAAATCGACATCCCCTCCAAAACAAACCGTTTCGGAGCCGTCAAATACGCCGATTTTGCGGTCGGAGAGCTTATAAAAAACGCAAAAACAAAGCCTTGGTTTAACAATACCCTGTTTGTTTTCATTGCCGACCACGGCGCAGGCAGCGCGGGAAAACAGGAATTAAATCCCGAAACGCATCGTATTCCGCTTATTTTTTATGCTCCTAACCACATTAAGCCTGCAAGATATGATTTCCCCGTCAGTCAAATCGATATGTTGCCGACGTTGCTGGGATTATTGAACTTTAATTACGACAGCATTTTTTACGGAAAAGACGCCCTCAAGCCGGATTACGCCCCTCGATACTTTATCAGCAATTACCAATACATCGGCTATTCCAAAGACAAAGATCTGGTTGTTTTAAAACCTGTCAAAGCCGTTACTTATTACAAAAACGGAAAACAAACGAAAGAAGTTTTGCCCGACTTGTTGGAAGGCGCCGTCAGTTATTATCAGCATGCGTCGCACTGGCGGGATCTTTATAAAAACGCTTCAAAAGACAGTAAATCGCGCTGACAACTATCCAAGAAGCCGTCATGCTGACCAACGTGTGCGATAAAAAATGTTCGCCGCGAAATATCTGGTATGTTCCGGCGATCCAGCCTGCAATAATCCCGAAAGCCAAGCCCGCAATACGTTTTTTGCGCGACGAAAAACAAAAAAACAGCCCCATAAAAGCAAACCCGCTTGTTGCATGCCCCGCGGGAAAGCATTTGCCTTTTTTGATTTGAACGAAATCTTTCGGATAAGATTCAAAAACGCCCACGTAAGGAACCGGTCCGCCGTACCGAACGATATGTTTCGGACAATATTGATTTGTCACCTGTTTTCCGCCCGCGACGATAACCGGAACGAAAATCAGGCTTAGCAACAACATTAAAACTGAGGCTCTGTATTTCCGCAACGCCTCTTTTTTGAACGAAAGCAAAAAACAAAACAGGCAAACGGCACCGACGCTTGCCGTAAAGATTTTAAAGCCGCGATAAAAAAACGGCGATAATTTTTGGTGCATCCGTGCGGAAATCAGCCACCCGCCGTCAAAAAAGCAATCTTGAAACTTTATATCCCAGTCCGTTTTTTCAAAAACAAACAAAATCAGCGCCAATACGGCAAAAGAAATAAAAAGATTCCTTTTCATAACATTGCCGATAACGCAAAACCGACACACAAAGGAACCGACAAATTATCGTCTATGCGAAGCTTGTCTTCGTAAACCTCGGCCAAGGTCGCCAAAAAAATTCCGCCGATTCCCGCCATCCAAACCAGCGCGGGAAAATCATAGACTATCGAGAAAAAGTACAGCACTGCCAAAGAAACGGCAAAAAACGCCAAAGAGCCTTCCACGCTTTTTTTCCCGTCATTTATTTTATGTTTTCCGTATTTTCTGCCGAACAACGCTGCCGCCGTATCCCCCAAAAACATCACTGTTAATGCCGTTGCCGCCGCTTCTTTGGGAAATAAAAGAGTTACCGCAAACGCCGCCCCCAAAACATACGGAGCCCCGCTTAAATGAAATTTTCCGTCCGTTTCTTTTTCCCGTAACATTTTTCCGAACAGTTTTCCGTATACCGTTTGGCAAAAAGGCTGGTTTTTATAATAGCCGTATTCTATGCAAATATTTAAAATCAACAGCACGCCAAACAGAAACAATAAAAAAGTCCGCGGCAGAAAACAAACCGCCAAAACCATCCAAAGCGAACTTAAATGTACGGATTTCCTAAGCAATTCCTGTTGATATGAAAAAGACATCTTTCATTCTGCTCCTTAACGTTTCGCCTGCGCCGCTATTTGCAAAAAAACACGCGCACAAATCAAATCCTGCGGTCGTCCCGCACGCTTGCATTCCCGTTCTGCTTCAACCAACAGCTCCAAGGCTCTGGATATTTTATTCGTGTTCCATAACCTTATCTGACGTTTAAAATCCGCCGTACGCTTAAAATGAACCGGAGGAAACAGCGAACGCATCGCCGTATCAACATCTGTCCCGTTTTGGACTTTTGAAACGACAACGTGCAGCCGTTTAAAATGATTGCAAACCGATCGCAACAACGTTATCGGCAGTTCGCCTTCCGCATAAAGGCGATCCAACGTTTCATGCAAAACGGTTTGATCCCCGTCCGCCATTGCATAAATCATCTGATCCGTCGATAATGCCGAAGCATCGCCGATGCACGCCATCGCATCTTCTATCGATATGGAGGTTTCACGCCCCATATATGCCATCAGCTTCGATAATTCCGAACGCGAAAGCAACCTGTCCGCCCCTAAATTATCGGAAATAAAATTCAGCGCTTCCGGAGTCGCATCAAATCCGTTTTCCTGTAACGTTTGATACACAAATTGTTTCAAAGCGCCGCCTTCGTCGGGATAACATGCCATAACTTTGGCATTCGACGCCTTTTCAAACAGCTGAGGCAAAGACCCTTTCGTCGTCAGATTGCCCCCTGTCAGAATAATCAGGCTGTCCCCTTTATAATCCGACAGAAACTCTTTCATTACAGGCGTAAAGTTGTTGTCAACGTTTCTGAAACGGATGACCCGCCGTCCCCCCATTAAAGAAACGGCGTTGGCTTCGTCATATAAAACGGCAATGTCGTCTTTGGCCTGAGCCTGAGTTAAATCGACAATCCGAAACGGGTCTTTGGAATCGGGAACTACAGAAGCCGTCAGCTTTTGCCGGCATTCTTCTATCAAGCCTTCGTCCTGACCGTAAAAAAGAACCGCCTTGACGGACGGATCTTCTTTTGACAATAACGCCGAAAAACCCGTTTGGGTCAGTTTCGTCATTGATTCGCCCCGTCTTGACGTTCTTCCGCTTCTTTTGTATGACCTTTATTCTTCAGATAGGTCGCAACGCGAAGTGATATGTTGTCTCCGATAATTTCCATCATTCTTTTTTTGGCGTCTTCTTCCGCAACGTCCGTCGCATACGGAGATTCCAATATGTTGTAGCTGGCTCGAGAGGTCGTTCTGTCTTTTAATAAAACCTTGCCCTCGGGGAAAGATTTTAAAACGTATTCCGCCGTATAAATCAACGTCGTTCGGGTCGCCATATTATCCAAACGAATGGCTTGCTGATATTCCGAAGCTTCGACAATATATGCGCTCAGCTCGTATTTCGGATTTTCAGGATTGCCTTTCGGCGAGATTCTGCTCACCAGACGGCGGCGCAGAATTTGTCCCGTATGTTCGGGAATCTCGTCAATAAAAACCGTCGACAAATCCGAAACGACACGGCTTCCCGAAAAAGAATCAGCCGTTTCGGCTCCGACGTACAACGGGCGAAACCCGCAGGACGACAAAGCCAAAACAGCAATCATTCCCAAAAAAGATTTATACAACGACATTGATAATCTTGTTCTTTACAACAATGATTTTACGAACCGTTTTGCCCGCGATTTGCGCTTGGACGGGACCTAAAGCCAAAGCCGCTTTTTTGGCTTCTTCCTCGTCGTAATCGACAGGGACTTCTATCGTGCCGCGCAATTTCCCCTGTACCTGAACGGCCAGCGTAATCTTGTTGTCGGACAAAAACGCTTCGTCGGCTTTCGGCCATTCGTAGGTCGCAAGCAGCTCGTTATGTCCCAAATTATGCCACATTTCTTCAGCCAAATGCGGCGCAATCGGAGATAACAGGCGAACCAACGTTTCAAACGATACCCTCCATGCCCATTTTTCAGAATCGTCCGAAGGCTTCAAATCGGAAATCGCATTCGTCAATTCGCGCAAACGTGCCAAAGCGACGTTGAAGCGCAGCTTGTCCAAATCTTCCGTAACCAGCGCCACTGTTTTATGCGTTTGGCGCATCAGCTTATCCGCCGCGTCAGACAGTTCCGAAGGCACGGAAACTTCCTGCGGGCAGGACAGCTGCAAACGCCACAAGCGGTTCACATAACGCCACGCGCCGTCTATGCCGGCTTCCGTCCATTCCAAATCACGTTCGGGCGGCGTGTCCGACAGCATGAACACACGAGCCGCATCGGCTCCGTACGTCTTTAAAATCGTTTCCGGATCGACCAGATTGTATTTCGATTTGCTCATTTTTTCCGAACGACCGACTTCCACGGGCGAACCGTCGGAAATCTTTACCGCCGTTCCGTCCGCTTTCTTTTCCACTTCCGTCGGGAAAAGCCAGTTGCCGTCCTTGTCTTTGTACGTTTCGTGGCAAACCATGCCTTGCGTGAACAGCCCCTTAAACGGTTCGGATACGCTCAGATACCCGCAATCGCGCAAAGCTCGCGTGAAAAAGCGCGCATAAAGCAGATGCAAAACGGCATGCTCGATACCGCCGACATACTGATCAACCGGCAACCAACGATCTACGGCTTCGCGGGTAAAGGGCTTGTCCGTTTCATGCGGCGCACAAAAACGCGCAAAATACCAAGACGATTCAAAAAACGTGTCAAACGTGTCCGTTTCTCTCAAAGCCGGCTTGCCGCACACGGGGCATACCGTATGTTTCCATGTCGGATGATGTTCCAAAGGATTGCCGGGCTTATCAAACTTTACGTCTTCGGGCAACAAAACGGGTAAATCCTTTTCGGGAACGGGAACAATGCCGCAATGTTCGCAGTGAATGACGGGAATCGGACACCCCCAATAACGCTGGCGCGATACGCCCCAATCGCGTAAACGGTATTGAACCGTCGCCTTGCCTCGATTGATTTTTTCCAAACGTTCAATCATGGCTTTTATGGCGTCTTTTGTACGCATTCCGTCCAAAAACGCAGAATTGACGGCAACTCCGTCCTCTATGTCGTCAAAAGCCTTGTCCGTCACGACGGGAATGCCTTCATCCTTATGCGCCACGACGACGCGAACGGGTAAGCCGTACTTGCGGGCAAAGTCCAAGTCACGCTGATCGTGCGCCGGACATGCAAAAATCGCTCCCGTTCCGTATTCCATCAAAACAAAGTTCGCCACATACAGCGGCAATTCGGGATTGCCTCCCAACGCTTTGAATTCTTCGGGGAAGGGATGCAAAACCTTCAATCCGGTATCAAAGCCTTTCTTTTCCGCCGCTTCAATCGTAGCAACGCTGGTTCCGAGCGCTTCGCATTCCTTGATGAATTTCGCAAGTTCGGGATTGGTCTTAGCCAATTCCAACGCAATCGGATGTTGCGGAGAAATCGCGCAAAAAGAAGCACCGAACAACGTATCCGCACGGGTCGTAAACACTTCCAGCGTCTGATCCGTCCCTTTTACGGGGAAATAAAGATACGCACCGTACGATTTGCCGATCCAATTTTCCTGCATCGTGCGGACTTTTTCGGGCCAGCCCGTCAAAGTCTTTAACCCTTCCAGCAATTCGTCCGCATACTGCGTAATCTTTAACGACCACTGAGACAGCTTTCTGCGTTCAACGGGAACGCCCGATCTCCATCCTTTGCCGTCAACGACCTGTTCGTTCGCCAAAACCGTCATTTCGACCGGATCCCAGTTCACCCAGGAATCTTTGCGATAGGCAAGCCCCTTTTTCAAAAAATCCAAAAACATTTTTTGTTCGTGCTTGTAATATTCGGGTTCGCAGGTGGAAACTTCGCGGCTCCAATCAATGGAAAGCCCCATCTTTTTCATTTCTTCGCGCATATTGGCGATATTTTCGCGCGTCCATTTCGCAGGATGGACTCCGTGCTTGATGGCTGCGTTTTCCGCGGGAAGACCGAAAGAATCCCACCCCATCGGGTGCAATACGTTATAGCCCTGAGCCTTTTTAAAACGGGCGATAACATCCCCCATCGCATAGTTGCGCACATGCCCCATGTGGATTTTCCCCGACGGATACGGAAACATTTCCAAAGCATAGTATTTCGGTTTGTCGCTGTTTTCCGACGCTTTAAAAGCTTCTTGCTTTTCCCATTCCTTTTGCCATTTTTCTTCCGTCGTGCGGAAATTAAAACGTTCTTCGATCATGATGACAGTGCTTTCGATAATTAAAGTTATTGTCCTGTTGCCGACATGCGCATTCGCCGCGCTCCGGCTAGAATAGCATTTTCCATCCTAAGTGCAACAGCGGGATCCGATTTTATGTCCTTCCATTCGTTTTTTTCGTCTTTAACTTGCCTGAAAACCGTAACTTTCAGCCCGTCCGCCCGCAACGTATCCGTCAAAATCAGGACATTAAGTTTAAAACGTTCCTTCGGAAACGACGGCGGAGAATACCAGTCCGTAATAATGACCCCGCCGAACGGATCCGCCGAAGACAACGGCATAAACGAAAGCGTCTTTAACGCAGATTGCCATAAGTACGAATTAACCCCGATTTGGGTTTCGGGCGCTTTGTCTTTTGAAAAAAAGTCAAAACCTTTCGCTCCGAACAATTTGTCCTGTTTTAACGCTTCGGTTCTTTCGTTCGGCATTTCGTATTTGCCCTTAACCTTTTCGGGATATTTGTATTCCACCGGTACCGTACCGCAACCGGACAGTATGCTGAAAAGAAATAAAATTATCGCTGTTCTCGCCGTTTCGGTTTTCATTGTTCGCCTTAATAATGCTTTTACGGGTTCGTTTTTAACATATTTTTCCGCTTAACCAAATCCTTTATCGCCTTTTATGCAGGTCAAAATTCTTATTTACAACAAAGACTTCTTACGTTTAAAGTTGTAACAACGCTTCTTCGGAGTCATTTTATGAAAAAAATCGCACTGTCCGCCGCTCTGGCTTCCGTAATGGCCGCTTCGACGGCTCTTGCCGAAACGCAACCCCCTCCGGCACCGATACAGTTGGGCTTGGGCGGCTACGTAACATGGTACGGCGTTTATGCCAACCAAAAAAGAGATACTTTGGTCTCTTCCGAACTCGGAACTCCGTTCCCGATCGGAAAATATAATAGCTTTGACGTCATCGGTAACGCCGAAATCTACTTTTCGGGGAAAGCTCGCCTTAATAACGGAATCGTCATCGGCGCCATGGTTCAGTTGGAAGCGGGAACCGATCCTTCAACCGCATCAAAAACCATTGACGAATCTTATATGACCGTCGATTCCTCTCTCGGACGCGTCATCATCGGAAACGTTAAAAACGTCGCTTATCAAATGTCCGTCACAGCCCCTGATTTCAGTACCATCGGTTTGCAGGATTCCGATTACGACCAGCTTATTGTCCCGCCGAACGGGTTTACGTTGCATAACGCTACTTATCCTTTGTTTGACGATATCTCTACCAAAATTTCTTACATTACTCCGACTTTTGCCGGATTTACCGCAGGGGTCAGTTTCTTGCCCGGCAACAGTACCAAAGGTCAGGACAACAATAACCTGCTGTTCCCGACAAGCAGCGTCCCTTTGAACCGAAAATTCAAAGACGGCTTGGTCGCCGTCGGTCTATATGAACAAAGTTTCGGCGCGTTTAATATCGCTTCCAGCGTTTCTTTCACAACCTATAAACCGTTCGTCGCAACATTTGAAGATAACGGCGGAAATATTTCCCTTCTGCGCGAAAAAACAAAAAGCGTCAAAGAATACGCCGGCGGCTTAAATATCGGTTCGGGAAACTGGAATTTCGGCGGATCATACCGTTATGTCGATGCCCCGAAATCATCCGTCGCCGTGTTGGATAACGATTTGAACGGATATGCGTGGGATGCCGGCATCAGCTATTCTTTCGGACCCTTTGAAACCAGCTTGAACTATTTCCATTCCTCCAAAAGCAATTACGCTTTCGACGGTGACGACGAATATAACCTTTACCAGCTCGCCGGAAACTACCAGCTTGGCGCCGGCATCGGAACGTTCGTCAACGTCGGATACGTCGAATATGAATCCGCAGATAAATCTCGCGGAAAAAGCAATGAAGGGCTTGCCGTTTCAACAGGGTTCAACTTGTCGTTCTGACGCCTTCTTTCTGATTATCGGAGCTTTCGCATGTGTCTTTCGGAAAATTACCGCCAAGTCCTTGAAAACATTCGCAACGCCGCAAAAGACGCGCAAAGAAATCCCGAAGAAATTTCTTTGGTCGCCGTTTCAAAAACCCACGACGCGGATAAAATTATCCCATTGTTAAACGAAGGCCACCGAATCTTCGGCGAAAACCGCGTTCAGGAAGCTCAAAAAAAATGGCCGGAATTAAAAGCTCTGTATCCTGACGTCAAATTGCATTTAATCGGCGGATTGCAAACAAACAAAGCTAAAGAAGCCGTCGCTTTGTTCGATGTTATCGAAAGCCTTGACCGCCCCGAATTGGCTGAAAAACTGGCTGAGGAAATGAAAAAACAAAATCGTTTTCTGCCTTGCTTCGTTCAGGTCAATACCGGAGAAGAACCCCAAAAATCAGGCGTTTCTCCCAAAGATGCCGTCAGCTTCGTTAAGCTTTTCCAAGAAAAATATTCTCTGAATGTCATCGGACTGATGTGCATTCCGCCCGTTGATGACGAACCTGCTCCTCATTTTGCTTTTTTAAAAAAGCTTGCCAAAGACGCCGGCGTTAAAGAATTAAGCATGGGCATGAGCGACGATTATCCCGTCGCCGTCCAACAAGGAGCGACTTTTGTACGCGTCGGTTCCGCTATTTTCGGAAAACGCGGCGCTTAAACGGATAATTTCGAAAAATGCCCCGTCTGACGCAACGCTTCGCCCAAGACAATCGATCCCGCCAAAGCGACATTGATTGAACGCGCTTCGGGACGCATCGGTATCCTTAATTGTACGTCAACCGCCTGATGGACGTTTTCGGGAACTCCTGCGCTTTCACGCCCCAGCAACAAGATGTCGTCTTCGCGAAATTCGAAATCCGCATAAGATCGATGTCCTTTCGTCGTCAGCAATACGATACGACCGCGATGAGCGTCAAAAAATTTATCCCATGAATCGTGGCGCGTTACGTTTACCATATCCAGATAATCCATCCCCGCACGACGCATCCGCTTGTCATCAAAAATAAAACCGCACGGTTCGATAATATCCACGGGAACGTCAAAGCACGCCGCCAACCGCATCAACGTTCCCGTATTTTGCGGTATGTCGGGTTCATATAACGCCAATCTCATTTTTAAGCCTTAAACGTTAAACAGGAAATGGCAGATATCGCCGTCCTGCATTTCATAGGTTTTGCCTTCCGAACGAAGCTTGCCCAGCTCGCGTGCGCGCGCTTCGCTCTTGCATTCGACAAAGTCTTCATAAGATATGATTTCGGCGCGAATAAAGCCTTTTTCAAAATCGGAATGGATAACGCCCGCCGCCTGCGGTGCGCACATTCCTTTTTTGATCGTCCATGCCCGCGATTCTTTCGGACCGACCGTGAAAAACGTCATCAAATCCAATAACCGATATCCCGCTTGAATAACGCGGTTTAATCCCGTTTCCTGCAAGCCCAGCGTTTCTAAAAATTCTTTTTGTTCTTCGGGGTCGGTCAGACGCGCGACTTCGGATTCGATTTCGGCAGAAATAATAACCGCCTGATTACCTTCTTTTTTTGCCCGCTCAAAGACTTTGTCCGAAAAAGCATTCCCTGTAGCCGCCGATCCTTCGTCCACGTTGCAAACGTATAAAATCGGCTTTGCCGTCAATAAAAACAGTTGCTTGTAAATCTTTTGACGTTCTTCGTCGTCAAACGTAATTAAACGGGCGGGTTTTCCCTCTCTTAACGCATTCAATACCGGTTCCATGACCGACATTTGGACTTTGGCGTCTTTTTCCCCCGATTTTGCTTTCTTTTCAATCGGGACAATGCGGCGTTCCAGACTGTCCAAATCCGCCAGCATCAATTCCGTTTCTATCGTTTCCGCATCGCGAACCGGATCTATCGTCCCTTCCACATGCGTAATGTCATTGTTTTCAAAACAACGCAGAACATGTACGATCGCATCGACTTCGCGAATATTTGCCAAAAATTGGTTTCCCAAGCCTTCGCCCTTTGACGCGCCGCGCACCAATCCCGCAATGTCAACAAACTCCAGCTGCGTATATATCGTTTTTTGAGACTTTGCCAGTTCGGACAAAATTTCCAATCGCGAATCGGGAACGGCGACACGCCCGACGTTCGGTTCTATCGTACAAAACGGATAATTCGCCGCCTGAGCCGCCATCGTTGATGTCAGCGCGTTAAACAACGTCGATTTTCCGACATTCGGCAATCCTACGATTCCGCAATTAAATCCCATGTCCTTACCCTTTTTTCTTTTTTGATTGGATGACCGCCAAACGAGACGTAAATTCCGCCGGACCACCCGTAATTAAATACGGTGCCGCTTCGGCTATGTCTTCAAATTCCGTCTCAAGAATGTTTTTTTCTTCTTTTGAAAAATTCGATAATACATAAGGCACAACCAAGCTTCTGTCCGCAGGGTGCCCGATTCCTATCCGAACGCGCGCATAATCCGTTCCGCATCTGGAATCTATGCTGCGCAATCCGTTATGCCCGCCGGCACCGCCGCCGATTTTTGCTTTGACTTTGCCTACGGGAACGTCCATTTCGTCGTGAAATACGACTATATTTCCGACGGGAAGCTTATAAAACGACATCGCCGCATAAACGGATTCGCCGGAATTGTTCATAAATGTTTGCGGCTTAATCAGCAAAACCTTTTCGCCGCCGATTTCCCCTTCTGCCGTTTCGGCATTAAATCGGGAACGCCACAAAGAAAAATTATAGCGGCGGACAAGTTCGTCCGCCGCCATAAATCCTGTATTATGCCGATTTCCCTTATACTCCGATCCCGGATTCCCAAGACCCACAAAAAGAAACACGGCAAATATCCCTTGATTAAGAAGCCGAAGGCGTCCCGGAAGCCGCCGCTGCATCCGTCGCAGCCGCATCCGCCGCAGGAGCAGGTTCTTCAACCGTTTCCGTCGAAGGCGCCGCAATAGAAGCAATCGTTACGTCTTCTTCTTCAACCGGCTTTACACCTGCCGGGAACTTGACGTCGGACATCTTCACAACGTCGTTGATTTCCAAGCCCGTCAAATCGACAAACAACGTTTCGGGAATGTCTTTCGGTTTGCAAGAAACTTCAATCGTACGATAAATCGCGTTCAAAGAACCGCCCAGCTTGATACCCGGGCAAGCCAGTTCGTTTTCGTACATAACGGGAACTTCGATAACGATTTCCGTATTTCCGGAAATACGCAAAAAGTCAACGTGAACAGGACGATCGGATACGGGATCCGTCTGAATGTCCTGACAAATAGCATGGCATTTGGTTTTGCCGACTTCAATTTCAAACTGGCGCGTCCAGAAACCTTTCTGGCGCATCTGGGCATCCAAGTCCAGTGCCGAAATCGAAAACATAATCGGAGCTTTCTTTTCTCCGTAAATAACACCGGGAATCAAACCGGCGCGGCGTTCGGCGCGTGCGGCCCCCTTACCTGCCACATTACGCTCGTTAACGCGCAAAGATGTGATTTTTGCCATTTCTTTCAAATCCTTAATATTTAAACCAACTGCGGTTCAGCCTCCAGGGGTGCCTGAACCTATTTCCCGTCAACACGGAAAACTATGAAGCTTTACACCGTTTCAAAACAAAGAGCAAGCGTCTTCTTAATAAAACAGACTCGTTACCGAACGTTCTTCACTGATGCGCAAAATCGATTCTCCGACCAATTCCGCAACGGACAATATCCGAATGTTCTTCGTTGCCTGAACTTCCGGCGTCGCCGCTATGCTGTCCGTGATTACCAGCGATTCCAACGGAGACTTCGCAACGCGCTTTACGGCATCGCCCGACAAAACTCCGTGCGTAACATAAGCCTGAACCGACTTTGCTCCCGCATTCATCAAAGCTTCTGCCGCATTGCACAGCGTTCCCGCCGAATCGACAATATCGTCAACCAATATGCAGTCCTGACCGGAAACGTCGCCGATAATATTCATGACTTCCGATACTCCGGCACGTTCGCGACGTTTGTCAATAATAGCCAAATCCGCGTGCAACCGTTTCGCTATCGACCGCGCACGGACAACCCCGCCTACGTCGGGAGATACAATCATCGGCGTTTTGTCGCGGTAATTATACATAATATCTTTGACCATTACCGGAGCCGCCATCAGATTATCAACGGGAATATCAAAAAATCCCTGAATCTGTCCCGCGTGCAAGTCCATCGTGACCACGCGGCTTGCCCCGGCGGAAGCAATCAAATTCGCAACCAGCTTTGCCGAAATCGGCGTACGGGGCGCCGAACGACGGTCTTGGCGCGCATAGCCGAAATACGGTATAACCGCCGTTATGCGCCGCGCCGAACTGCGGCGAAACGTGTCCAGCATGATTAACAGTTCCATTAAATTGTCGTTCACGGGCGAGCTGGTCGGCTGAACTATAAAAACATCCTGTCCGCGCACCGTTTCCTGTATCTCGACAAAGACTTCATTGTCGGCAAAGCGGCGCACCGATATCTTGGACAGCGTCGTGTCCATATAAGAGGCAACAGCCTGCGCAAATGGAAGATTACTGTTACCAGAAAAAATTTTCATGTCTGAGTTCCTCTCCGATTAAAATAAAGATTCGTCCAAAAGCCCGATAACCGACAGCTGTCTGCCGCATTTCTCGCCCTTCTCGGACGAACGGCGATAAGAAAAGTAATCCTGTTCCGAAGAATATGTGTCTTTGCCGACCCATTCCGCCGCGCCGATACCAGCTCGCTCTAAACGTGCCAAAACATATCCCGGCAAGTCAAAACGGTATTTCCCTTTGCCCGCCGGCGTGAAAAACAACGCCGCCTTCACATCCGCTTTTAAAAATTCGTCAAACATGTCCTGACCGACTTCATAAGACTGTGGTGCTATGCACGGTCCCACCATCGCCAAAACATTTTCTTTCTTTGCTCCGATCTCTTCCATCGCGGACAACGTGTTTTCCAAAATCCCCCCGACAGCACCGCGCCATCCCGCATGCGCCGCGCCGATAACCCGATTCTCCACGTCCGCAAACAAAACAGGCGCACAATCCGCCGTCTTGATCCCTAAATATATGTTTGAACAATCCGTAACCAATGCGTCCGCATACGGCGTCTTTTCAAACGGTTCGCGGCTTTGTACCGTAACAACCTGTGAAGAATGCGTTTGATGCAATACAAATATCTTTTCTACCGTACAGCCCAAATTTAACGCTACACGGCGCATGTTTTCACGAACCTTCGCAGGATCGTCCCCCGCCTGTATCGAACAGTTCAAAGAAGAATATTCCCCTTCGGACACTCCGTTTCGGCGCGTGAAAAAACGGTAGCGTATGCCTTCGGCAACTTCAAAAAGTGAGGGCGTAACCGGTTCCATCAAACTGTTTCCTGTCCTGTGGCCTTTATTGCTTTTTGCTCCGCTTGGGCTTTCTTTTCAAGTCTTTTTTGACGAATCTGTTCTCTTTTTCTGGCAAACTGCAAAACAAAATAATACGCCAATGCCCCGCCGACAATAATCCAGGGAATCGATCCGATCATCATCGAAACGCCCCAATCCTTAATCATGATCTCTAACGAAGCTTTAATCGCTTCGGCAATTCCGCCTTCGTGCAGGGCTTCCTGAAGCAATCCCGTGAACTTGGCATACGTCGTACGCTCCGCAAAAGTCCCCGTCATCGCTTTGCCCGTTACATAAAATGCATAATAAAACGGCGGTACCGTTAAAACGTTTGTTACCCACGTAAAGGCTATCGCTACGGGCAAACTGAAATCCCACTTGAAAAACCGCCGAGTCCCGAGCCACGTCATAAAAACAAGATACATCTGAATCCCGACCAGCGGAGTCATCGCCCATGCCATGCCGACCAATGCCCCTTTCGCCGTAAATTCCGGAGGCTTTTTCGATCTTAACAAAGGAACAATAAGCTTCAGGCGAACCAATGCCGCAAGCCCTGAAAACAATCCTTTCCTACGGGGATTTAATGCCATTTCTTAGGTCTCCTGCATCAGGCGTTTCAAAAAACGATTCAGCATACCAAAAAAGACCCCGTTTCCTAAGACTTTTTTGCCGCCCTCAGCATAATCCACAGCCCGCAAACAAGCATCGGCAACGTCAACAATTGACCCATCGTGACGCGCGCGAACAAAAACCCCAACTGCGGATCGGGTTCGCGAAAATTCTCGACAACTCCGCGTGCCAGAGCATATCCGACCAAAAACGCCCCGGACAAAAATCCCGGACGAATCCGAACCCAAACGCTTCTGTGCCACAAAGAAAACAATACCAAAAACAAAACCACGCCTTCAAAGCACGCTTCGTAAAGCTGGCTGGGATGACGCGGCAAAGGCCCCCCGTTCGGAAAAACAACCGCCCAAGGCACCGACATCGTGACGCGCCCGAACAGCTCTCCGTTCACAAAGTTTGCCAAACGCCCCAAAAACAGTCCTATCGGCGCCAAACACGCCAAAACATCCGTAATCGCAAAAAAGCTTACTTTTTCTTTGCGGGCGTATATGTACAACGCCGTTATAACGCCGATCAGGGCTCCGTGGAAAGACATCCCCCCCTGCCACAACGCAAATATCTGCAGCGGGTTTTCCAAATAATGATCCAGATTATAAAAAAGAACGTAGCCGATTCTCGCGCCGAGAATCAATCCGACCGTTCCCCAAAACATAACATCGTCAACCATTTCGGGCTTAAAATCCGACGGATAACGGCTTAACATCCGCTTTGCCAGCCACCACGCCGTAAAAATCCCGACCAAATACGCCAACGAATACCAACGAAGCCCGAAAGAGCCTATGTGAACGGCAACGGGATCTATATCGGGGAAAGGGATGCCTTTGTAAACCATTCTTTCCTCTCCGTATCAGCGATAAGGATCCGCCGAAGACAAAAAGTCTTTTACATATTTCGCGACACCGTCTTCCAACGTTGTGAACGGTTTGTCGTATCCGGCCGCACGCAGCTTGGAAATATCGGCTTGCGTGAAATATTGGTACTTATTCTTTAAAGCGTCCGGCAAATCGATAAAGTCCATTTCGGGCTCTTCTTCCAAAGCCGCATAAACCGCCCGCAAAACATCGGCGTACGTTCTGGCCAATCCCGTCCCTGCATTAAACAGACCGCTCGTTTCACGATGCGTCAAAAACCACAAAACAATGTCAACGCAATCGTCAATCCACATGAAATCCCGCATCTGATCGCCGTCTTTGTATTCGGGATTCTCGGACTTAAACAAAGGAAACAGCTTGCCGTTCTTGGCTTGCGTATAAATTTGGGGAATAACGCTTTGATGGTGTCCCTTGTGATACTCGTTCGGTCCGTACAAATTAAAAAATCTTAAACCCACCCATTGCGGAGGCGTCATTTTGTCGTCTTCCACGGCTTCGGCAACCTTGCGATCCATAAACAGCTTGCTCCACGCAAAGGGGCTTAACGGGCGAAGCTTTGCCAACGCTTCCGTCGAAAGGTCGTCCGCAAAACCCAAAGAACCGTCCCCGTAAACCGCCGCTGAAGACGCATATATAAACGGAACTTCATGTTCGGTACACCATTTCCACAGCGACCAGGTCAGCTGGATGTTGTTTTTGACTATCGTGTCAACATCGTTTTCCATCGGAGAAGAAATCGCTCCGAAATGCAAAACGGCTTCGATCTTGGCCGCACGCTCGTTCAAAAAATCAAACGTGTCTTCCGGAAATACGATGTTACGCAAAAAACGTTTCGATATGTTGCGCCACTTGTCCCCGTTACGAAGCCTGTCAATAACGGCAACTTCGCCCATTTCCCGGGCTTCGATCTGCGCCGCAACGTTCGAACCGATAAATCCCGCGCCGCCCGTAATAACAAACATAGCCAAGTCCCCTTGTTGTTTAATACCGAAGTTCTTTATACGACAATTCCGCTTAAGACCCAAAATCTTTTTCTTTAAAAAAAAAGCCGCCCGCTTTATCTTTGTTTGAAAAAGAAGCTTTTTTAAAAAAGGAAAAAAATCATGTCCGGCTTGTTAATATTCGGTTGCGGGAAAATGGGCGGAGCTTTCTTAAACGGCGCTTTGAAAAACGGGCAAAGCCCCGACGGTATCCGCGTCGTCGAACCGAACGCCGAAATTCGCGCTTCATTGAAAAACATGAACGTCATTGCCGCCGAAACGCCCGAACCTTTCTCGGATTTTTGCCCCGATGCCGTTTTTGTCGCCGTCAAACCTTTTTTAATCGAAAACATTATCAATGACGTGAAAGCCTTTACGGACAAAGGCCCCGTCCTGTTATCCATCGTCGCGGGACGCCCCGTTGCGTGGTTTGAAGAAAAATTGGGCAAAACCGCCGCCATAGTTCGAGCCATGCCGAATACGCCCGCCGCCGTCGGACGGGGCATTACCGGAATTTTTGCAAACAAAGCCGTCTCGGACGAACAAAAAAATTACGTCAAGAGCCTGTTAAACGCCTGCGGAGATACGTTAGAGCTAAAAAACGAAGATTTAATGGATGCCGTAACCGCCGTTTCGGGCAGCGGTCCGGCTTATGTTTTTTACCTGACCGAAGCGCTGGCACAGGCCGCCGAAGCAACGGGGTTAAATCGGGCGGATGCCGAACGTTTGGCGCGGGCGACGGTTGTCGGCGCGGCGGAATTGATGCGCCAAAGCCCTGAAACGCCCGAAACGTTGCGTAAAAACGTAACGACGCCGAACGGAACGACCGCCGCGGCTTTAGCTGTTTTGACGGACGAAAACAGCGGCTTTGCACCGTTAATGACAAAAGCCGTCAAAGCCGCCGAAAAACGTTCCAAAGAATTGGCAACCGCTTAATAAAGTCCCCGTTCAAATAACGGCATAAAAGGCTTTTATCGCGATAATTCCGAAAACGGGAACAAAAAACTTTATCCGAATATCTTTTGATATCCGCGTTTTCGTAAAGAACAGCGTTACAGCCAAAACAGGTTGAACGTACGTAATCAACCAAGAAAACAGCCGGACAAAGTCTATTTTCGTAACGTCGTTCGGAACGAAAATAAAAAATCCCATTTCGTTCAAAGCCCCGCTGAAAATAATTCCCGTCAGCAGGATTATTCCGGGCAGAGAAAATCCGTAAAACAGAATTTTGTGATTTAAGCTGCGCTTTGCCGTAAACAGAAAAAAGACGATTCCGTAAAACAGCATAAAAAGGAAAAGATCCCCGATCGGATACAAAAAGACAAACGTATCCGGATTGGCAAAGTCGTCCGCATTGGGAACGACATCGATCAACAACGTCCACAACACGCAAAAAACGATGTAGGCGCTAAAAAAGTATTTTTCCGCTCGAATTTTTGTATTTGAATCCATCTATTCCCCGTCACCGAAAATGTGCCTGTTTTATATAACGTGAAAATTAAAAAATTCTTTCATAAAAAAATGCTTTTTTTCTTAGCAAACATAACTTTGATTACTGAAAACAAACGGAAAAAACAAAAAAAATTACAACGGAAACATCCATAACAAAAAAGCGGAAGCTTTTCCCTTCCGCTTTTGTTTTTTTAGCTCTTTATACCGACGTATCTATTCGTTTTCCCGGTTCGTCGGGCTGTTCTCCCGGTTTCGGACCGCCTTTCGTAACAACGACAACGGCTTCGCGCAACGTGCGGTCACCGCCGATGGTGTATCCCTTTTGCCATTCCTGAATGATCGTTCCCGCAGGTTTCGTCGGATCTTCTACTTCCTGAACGACTTTATGAATATTCGGATTAAAAATATGTCCGACACCTTCAACCGGTTTGATATCGTTCTTTTCAAATGCCGTATTTAATTCTTTTTGCGTCATTTCCAATCCGATAACCAGATTCTTTATCAGTTCGGACGTTCCTTCTTTTTCTTCTTCGGGAATTGCCGCCAGAGCTCGAGACAAATTGTCCGAAACCGTCAATAAATCTCGCGCAAACGAAGATATCGCGTATTTCGAACGCTTTTCCAACTCTATCTGCGTGCGTTTCCTTAAATTTTCCATCTCGGCCTGCGAACGCATGTACATATCGCGAAGTTTTTCGACTTCTTCTCTTAATTCCGCTGTCTTTGCGGCAACTTCGTCGATTTCTTCAACCGTTTGCTCGACACTTTCGGCTTCTTTCGTTTCTTCCCGAATTTCTGCCGTTTCTTCTGAAACCGAAGTTTCTTCGTTTTTTTGATGATGATGTTTCGTCATTGCCCTATCCTATCAACTTGCTCACAACATGAGACGTATAATCCACCAGCGGAATTATCTTTGCATAATTCATTCTCGTCGGGCCGATAATGCCTACCGCGCCGATAATCTGCTCTCTGCCGTTGCGGTACGGCGCCGTTATCATAGAACATCCCGACATCGTAAATAAAGAATTTTCAGACCCTATAAAAATTTGTACACCTTCCGCCGTTTCCGTTAAATCTAATAATTTCGCCATGTTTTCTTGCGCTTCCAACGCATTAAACAAAGCCCGTACCTTTTCCAAATCTTCTAAAGCCTGTATGTTTTCCAGCAAATTCGCCTGACCCTTGACAATCAATGCCCCTTTGCGGCCTTCCGTCCAAACGGCAAGACCTTGCGAAACCAATCGGGATGCCGCTTCGTCAAGCTCTGTCTGATGCAAACTGATTTCTTTGGCAATCTCGCGGCGAGCCTGTTCCAACGTCTTGCCGCACAAACGCGCATTCATAAAATTCGTCGCTTCCGTCAACGCCGAAGGCAATGTCCCCGCAGGCAACTCTATCAAACGGTTTTCAACTTCGCCGTTCGCCGTCACCATCACAACCAATGCCCGATTGCCGCCCAAATATACGTACTCTATATGCTTTAACGCCGCCTGAATCTTCGGAACAATCACAACCCCCGCGCATTTCGAAAGCCCCGACAACATCGCCGAAGCCTGTTCCAAAACCTGTTCCGTCCCTATGCCCGACGTACGGCATCGCGCTTCTATGGCGTGGCGTTCGTTTTCTTCCAAAGACCCTATCTCGAGCAAGCCGTCAACAAACAGCTTTAAGCCTCTTTCCGTCGGAATCCGTCCCGCTGATGTATGCGGAGACGCCAATAAACCCGCCAATTCCAATTCCGACATAACGTTTCTGACCGTCGCCGACGATAACGGAAAATCCAACAATCCGGACAATGTTTTCGACCCGATCGGTTCGCCCCGTTCCAAATATGCATCAACCAGCAAACGAAAAATCGTTCTGGAACGGTCATTTAATTCGGATAATGTCGATATTTGCTTACTCATAGTCCATAAATGTAGTAATCGTATTATCAAACGTCAACGTTCAAAAAGTGATTAAAAACTGAAAGGAATAAAATAAATGTCCAGACCTTCAAATCGCGCTTTTGACGAAATGCGCAAAGTATCCATCGAAACGAATATCAACAAACATGCCGAAGGCTCTTGCCTGATAAAATGCGGCGACACGCACGTCATTTGCACCGCCACCGTTGAAGACAAAGTCCCCGGATGGATGCGAAATACGGGAAAAGGATGGGTTACCGCGGAATACGGCATGATTCCCCGAGCAACGTCTTCCCGCGTCGATCGCGAAGCCAAAAAAGGTCAATCGGGAAGAACTCAGGAAATTCAACGCTTAATCGGACGCGCGTTAAGGTCTTGCGTCGATATGAAAGCCCTTGGAGAATACTGCATTAAAATCGACTGCGACGTCGTTCAGGCCGACGGCGGAACCAGAACGGCTTCCATTACCGGAGGATTCGTCGCCCTTTATCTGGCTTTGAAAAAAATGCAGGAACAAAAAATGATCTTTAACCTGCCGATTACGGATACGGTCGCCGCCATCTCCTGCGGCATTCGCGAAGGTCAGCCCGTCTTGGATTTGGATTATGTCGAAGATTCTTCCGCCGAAACGGATGCAAACTTTGTCATTACGGGAAAAGGCGGCATCGTCGAAATTCAGGGAACCGCCGAACGCGAACCTTTTACAAAAGAACAGTTCGAACAGCTGTTTGCGTTGGCGTGCAAAGGAACAAACGAACTTGCCGTTTTGCAAAAAAAAGCTTTGGGAATTTAAGTCATGCGAAAATTAATAGAAAAAGAAATCGTGCTGGCGACGCATAACAAAGGAAAAGTCGCCGAAATGCAAACGATTCTGGCGCCGTTTAATATCAAAGTTCGCTCCGCCGACGAATTAAATCTTTCGGAACCCGAAGAAAACGGAAAAACCTTTATCGAAAACGCAAAAATCAAAGCCCTTTGCGCCGCCAAAGAAGCAAATATGCCCGCTTTGGCAGACGATTCGGGATTGTGCGTCCACGCGTTAAACAACCGCCCCGGCATTTATTCCGCACGCTATAACGAGCCTAAAAAAAACGGCTTTCCTTACGCCATGGAATGTTTAAATAAAGAACTGGGCGATTCTCAAGACCGTTCCGCTCATTTCGCCTGTGCCCTGGTTATCGCTTGGCCTGACGGACATACGGAAGAATTTGAAGGACAAGTCCAAGGGACGCTTTGTTTCCCGCCTCAAGGAGACAAAGGATTCGGCTATGACCCCATGTTTGTCCCGAACGGATACAAAGAAACGTTTGCTCAACTGTCTTCGGAAATAAAAAATTCCGTCAGCCACCGTGCCAACGCTTTGAAAATGTTCATAAAAGCCTGCTTAGGTTAAATATGAGCCGTTTCGGAATTTATTTCCATTGGCCGTTTTGCCGTTCAAAATGCCCGTATTGCGACTTTGTCAGCATTATCGGCAAAAATATAGATTTTCAAGCATGGAGGGACGCTTATCTTTCCGTGCTTGAAAGCTATGCGTTAAGAACGGCGGATAAGAAAGTGTCTTCCGTCTTTTTCGGCGGCGGAACGCCGTCTTTAATGCCTGCCGAAATCGTTTCGGAAATCATTTCCGCCGTCCGCAGATTGTGGGACACCGACGAAAATGCCGAAATTTCTTTGGAAGCAAATCCGGGAACACTCAATCATCAAAAAATGTCAGACTTTCGCAAAGCCGGCGTCAATCGTCTGTCTTTGGGCATTCAGTCTTTAAACGACAACGATCTGAAGTTTCTGGGGCGGTTACATAATGCCGAAACCGCCTTAAACGCTTTGCAAAGCGCCAAAAATATTTTTCCGGAAGTCTCCGCCGACTTTATTTATGCGTTGCCTCACCAAACGTTTAAAGATTGGAAAACTCAGCTTCAGCGCATTTTGGATTTAAACCTCTCCCATTTGTCTTTGTACCAGCTGACCATTGAAGAAGGGACGTTTTTTTACAAAAAAGACATTGAACCGCCCGAAGAAAATTTGTGCGCCGATATGTTCGAACTGACCGACAAAATGACGTATCTGGCAGGCATCGAACGTTACGAAGTTTCCAATCACGCCCGAAAAGGACACGAATGCCGTCATAACCTGCTTTATTGGCAGGGCGGAGAATGGCTGGGGATCGGACCTGCCGCTCACGGTCGTTTTTTTGAAAACGGACGTTATTTGGCAACCGTCGGGGAAAATGACCCGAAACGGTGGCTTTGTACCCGAAAAATTGCCGAAGACTCTTTGACTTTAAAAGAAACGGCGCAAGAATTGATTTTAATGGCTCTGCGTACTCGGGAAGGGCTTTTGCGCGAACGATTCAAAGATATGACAAGCTTTGAGCCGGAAAATTTTTTATACGAAGACACCTTGCTTGATTATCAAACGGACGGCTTGATCATTGCCGATAAAAAAGGCCTTCGCGCAACGGCAAAAGGCCTTTTAATTCTTAATTCGCTGTGCTCAACCCTTCTGAAATAGGCGGCGTTACAAACGGTTGAGGTCTTTCGGAGACAGGCGCGGAAACCGTCGGAACCCCCGAAGCCTGCCCCGCGAACGGAGAAACCGCCGTTGACCCGCTTCCCTGAGTCCCGACACCTTGAATATTGGCGCCCTGAGCACTGACTGCGGATTGGAAAGCATTTCCTTCAACCGGCATATTACTGCCCTGAATATTGCTCCCCTGAGTATTACTGCCCTGACTCTGAAGATTTGAACCTTGTCCCGTCTGCCCGTCAACGATGATGGTTTCCTCTATCAATTCTTCTACGGGCGGAGGCGGTATGAATTCGGGCGAATAACGGAATCCCTTTTCATAAACGTTCGGAACGATTACGGGTTCGGTTTCAAAGACTTCGGGAGCAGGCGACAACGTAACGTATCCGCGTTTTTCAACGCCCAAGACTTCCAACCCGCGTTCGGACAATCCGTTCGGCAACAGGCGGAACAATCCGTCAACGCCTCTGAATCCCGACGGATTGGTCAGATTGTCGTAAGAAAAGCTCCCCGTTTCCGCCAAAACCGCCGCCAAAGCAACGGCATCATATGCCTGAGACGCTATGCGAGGCGGTTTTTCGCCGTATATTTTCTTGTAACGTGCCGAAAACTGTTCAAATCCCGCAAAAGGCAGATTTGAAAACCATCCGCCGACCAAAGCGGGTTCTCGGGACGGTGAAGAATTCGCCCATTGAGACGTTCCCAAAATTTTGACTTCTTTCGGAACGTCGTAATAAGACAACAACGCCCCCAAAGAACGCAAACGGCTGCCTTCTTCGGTAATCAGCAAGGCGTCAAATTCAAACGGATCTCTGACAATTTCGGTGTTTTTCAGCGTCTCTATCGTCGCCGTCAATTCCTCCATCGTCATCATGCGTTCTTCTTCCATGCCCGTTTCTTCGTTTTTCATTTTGACGGGCAATCCGGCTAAAACGTCCGCGCGAGCCTTTTCCAACCGTTCGATTTCTTCGTCTTTTTCCTTTTGCATTTCTTCAACCAAGCGCGGCATAACCTGTTGAACGGTCGGTTGAAGATTATCGGTCTTGGAATAATAAAATCCCGCTTTCGTAATCGTCGCTCCGCAACGATCGGCTGCCGATTTTGCCGCCATCGCGACGATGTCTCCCATCGCATTGTCCTGAGACAAAATCGCAAACCGTTTATATCCTTTGTCACAGGCGTAACCGATAATGTGTTCAACCTGTTGCGAGGTCAGCGTGCTGATCGTATAAATGCCGTCGCCCAAATTCGACGGATGCGACGAAAACGTAATAACGCCGATATCGGCAGAATGCGTATTTTCCCGTATCGCTCGGACTTCTTCGGAAAAAATCGGCCCGATAATCAGTTCCACCCCTTGGCTGATCGCCAGTTCGGAAGCGTTTCTTGCACCTTCGGCCGTGCCTTCGGTATCGTAGAACTGCAAAACAAGTCTGCCGCTGGAAATGTCAAACAACGACATCATTGCCGCGTTTCTTAACGCTTCACCCAGCTTTGCGGACTTTCCGCTCAAAGGCAGCAACAACCCGACCCGCATCATTTCCGACGGCGGCAACGCTTTTTGTTCCGGCTGAGTCGCCGATTTTATTTGAGAAACCGTCGCCAAATCCGCATCCGCCGCACTGAATACGCCCTGTTCAACGCTTTGAACCGACGTTAAACGAACCGGACGCGTACACGAAGCCGCACATACCGATAAAATACAGCTTGCAAAAATTTTGAATTTCAAATGACGCAAAAGATTGCTCCTGTCCTGAAAACGTTTTAAATCTAGGGCATCTTACCCGTTTTTGAAAAGGATGGCAAATGTCCGAACAGACTTCTTTTATAAATGGTTTGTATTTAGTTTCAACCCCTATCGGCAATTTGGGCGATATTTCCGACAGAGCCGTCAAAATTTTAAAAAATGCCGATATCGTCGCTTGCGAAGATACAAGGGTGACTTCCAAGCTGTTTTCTCTTTTGGGCATATCCGCCCCGTTAACTCCTTATCACGAACATAACGCCGAAAAAGCAAGACCCGCTTTGATAAAACGCCTGAAAAACGGCGAAACCGTCGCTTTGGTTTCCGATGCCGGAACGCCTTTGGTTAACGATCCGGGCTACAGACTGGTGCAAGACTGCATCCGCGAAGACATATATGTCACCGCCGTTCCGGGAGCTTCCGCCGTTCTGACGGCGCTTCAGCTGTCGGGATTACCGTGCCACCGCTTTCTTTTTAACGGTTTTTTGCCCGTAAAATCCACCGCTCGCAAAAAAGAACTTAAAGAACTGTCAACCATAAACTCGACCTTGATATTTTACGAAGCTCCGCAAAGAATCGAAGAAACCCTGACAGATATGCTGGAAGTTTTGGGTGACCGAAAGATTGCCGTCGCCAGAGAGCTGACCAAAAAATTCGAAGAAACCCTGCGTACGACGATTTCAAACGCTCTTGAAATTTACAAAGAAAACGGCGTTCCGAAAGGAGAATTCGTTTTAGTCGTTTCCGCCCCCGAAAAAACGGAAGCCGTAAATGAAGAAACGTTGACCGCTCTTTTAAAACAAGCACTGGAATCCGCAAGTTTAAAAGACGCCGTCGCACGAATTGTCGCCGAAACGGGGCTGAACAAAAAAACGGTTTATGAAAAAGCTCTTGAAATAAAAAATGGCGGAATTTAAACGAAAACAAGGCGAAAAAGCCCGAAAAGACGGGAAAAGCGCAGAAATCAAAGCCGCAATATTTCTTTCTTTAAAAGGGTATCGGATTTTGGAAAAGAATTTTCGCCCGCCGCGAGGTTCCGGTGCGGGGGAAATAGATTTAATCGCGATTAAATCCGACGTTTTGGTTTTTGTCGAAGTCAAATTGCGTAAAAACAAAACCGATGCCGCAGAGGCGGTTTCGTATTCCGTTCGTCAAAGACGGATCAAAGGGGCTTTATATTTTTTATCTTTGCATCCCGAATTTGAAAATTTTGAAAAAAGATTCGACGTTATTCTGATGACACCTTTTTCGCTTCCAGAGCACATAAAAAACGCCTTTCAGGTGTAGAGAACAAAACAAAAACGCCGATTTCGGCGTTTTTGTCATTCATAACGATTTCAAAATGATTTTTTCTGTTTTATTTCGATATCGGTTTATTTTATTTTTTTATCGAAATGAAAAATCAGCCCGCATTTCCGCCCAATTTATCCAAACTGATCACGTCGTCATCGACGTTCAAGTCCTTCCATTCTTCGGAAAAAGAAATGACATCTTCGTCTTTTTCGGAAGAAACCGTTACGACGGATTCTGAAACAGAGGCTGCAGAATCATTCTTTTCGTCTTTTTTGCCGTCGCTTAAACGGCGGATAATATCGTCCAATTCCTCCAAATTTGAATAAGACAATATTAATTCGCCGCCGCGTGCTTTCGGCTTGATCGAAACGGAAATGCCCAGAGATCTTGTCAGATCGGAAGCCAGATTTTCCCATTCTGCCTGCTTTTCCGTATGTTTTGCCGTTGCCGTTCTGGGCTTTTTCTCGCCTGCATCCTGAGCCAGCTTTTCCGTTTGACGGACGTTTAATCCTTTTGAAATGACTATTTCAGCCAGCTGTTCCGGATTCTTGGCGTTTAACAGTGCTCTGGCGTGTCCGGAAGTCAGTTTGCCTTGTTCCAGACTTTCCTTAACTTTGTCGGGCAATCCCAACAAACGCATCATGTTTGCAACATGGCTGCGGCTTTTGCCGACTGCTTTTGCCAAATCTTCCTGCGTATTTGAAAATTCTTCCATCAAGCGGCGATAACCTTCGGCTTCTTCCAAAGGATTCAAGTCTTGACGTTGCAGGTTTTCTATCAAAGCGACTTCCAAAGCCTCTTTGTCCGAAAACGTTTTAATTAAAACGGGAACTTCGCTTAACCCCGCAATTTGAGATGCGCGCCAACGCCGTTCGCCCCCGATAATTTCATACTTGTTTTCTTCTCCGTTCTTGCGGCGAACCAATAAAGGCTGAAGAACGCCTTTTGTTTTTATGGATTCGACCAAATCATTTATGGCGTTTTCATCAAACACGCGACGCGGCTGAAAAGGGCTGGGTTCCAAGGACGACAAAGCAACGGTATTTACCGTTTCTCCGCTTGACGGGACATATGACGTTTCATTGTCGTCATCGCCCAACAATGCGTTTAATCCGCGGCCTAAATTCTTCGTGCTCATTTTGCGTACTCCCGTTCTCTTTTCAATATTTCGCCCGCCAAGCTGATATATGCTTGTGCTCCGGAGCTTTTAAAATCATACAATAAAATCGGTTTTCCGTGCGAAGGGGCTTCGGAAACACGGACGTTTCTGGGAATAACCGTGTTATAAACCTTTTGTCCGAAAAAGCTGCGGACGTCCTGCGCCACCAAATCAGACAAACGGTTCCGTCCGTCAAACATCGTTAATACGATGCCTTGAATATCCAAGCGCGGATTAAAATTTTTCTTTACCCGTTCGACGGTTTTCATTAAATCGGCAACGCCTTCCAAAGCCAGATATTCGCATTGAATGGGAACCATAACCGAATCCGCCGCCACCAGTGCGTTGACCGTCAGCATACCGACTGCAGGAGGGCAATCAATCAAAATGTAATCATAAGCCGGCATTTCGGCTTCTAATGCGTTTTTTAAAAAGAACTGGGGATTTTCGCGTCCGGACAATTCAAAATCAACGCCGACCAGATCTTTGCTGGAAGACACAACCGACAAATTCGGTATCTTTGTCCAAATGATGGAAGAGGACAATTTTTCTTCGCCCATCAAAACCTGATACATATTCTTAGGCGCCTTGCGTCTGTCAATGCCGACGCTGGTTGTCGCATTGCCCTGCGGATCCAGATCCAAAATCAAAACTTTTTTATTCACGGCCGCCAATGCCGTTGCCAAATTAACGGCCGTCGTCGTTTTGCCGACGCCGCCTTTTTGGTTTGATATGGAAATTATGCGCGGTCTTGTATGAACGGAAGTCATTTCTTTTTTACCTCTGAAAGTTCAAGAATGCGGCCTTCTTCACCGGAAAGGCTGAGATGAATCGTTTTTTTGAACGACCATTTTTTTTCGGCTGCCTTTATTTCTTCGGAAGCTTTTTTTCCCTTTAAAAACAGGCAACGTGTTTTTTCGGACATATACGGAAGTGCATATGCCAACAATTTATCCAAAGCCGCCAAGGCTCTGGCTGTAATTAAATCTGCGGAGGGAACGGATATTTTTTCTATGCGTTCGTTATGAACGACGGCGTTTAATTGACATTCCTTAATAACCGTTTCCAGAAAAGAACATTTTTTTCCGTCGCTTTCCACCAAATGAAATTTGCGGTTTTTGCCTTCGTCCATAATTGCCAGCACCAAAGCCGGAAATCCGGCACCGCTGCCAAAATCAAAAATCGTTTTATCGGAGTCTTTTATATATTTATAAAGCTGTCCCGAATCCAAAACATGGCGGTTCCATACATCGGGCAAGCTGGAAGAGCTGACCAAATTCATTTTTGATTGCCATTCTTCCAACAAAGAGACATACGCGTCCATTTTTTCCGTCCCCGTATCGGACAGATTTAACAAACGTATCGTTTTATCCCGATTGTCCGTTATCACGAAAATGCCCCCCTTGATGTTTCACGTGAAACATTTTTTTTCGAATTTGTTAGTTTAAAAATACATACTTCGTTCAAAAAACCAAAGAAGAATTTTTTTTATTTTTAAATCCAAAGGTTTTTCAAAGGGTTAGAAACAATGTTTCACGTGAAACATTACACCGTTTCATTGGCTGAAACAAAGCGTCGTTTCGGAATCGTTATAATATTTTAGCCGTAAATCAGGACCCCCGCAGCCCCCGAAACAATCACTAATGTGATCGGGCTGATGCTGAATCGATAACACGCAAAAAACGACGCCGCAAAAATCAGATAACTCTCATACCCCGAAAAATTGTCAGGCGTCATTAAAACCAATGCCGCACTTAAAATTAACCCTATCACCGTCGGCTTTAACGCCTTGAACGCATTCTTTATGTACGGCGAATCCTTAAACTTGCTCAAAAATATAAATAATATCGTCGTTACCAATATTGACGGCAGGCTTACCCCGAACGTCGCCCAAAACGATCCGCCGATCGTTCCCGTCGTCTGATACCCTATGTACGTCGGCGCGTTAATCGCTATCGGTCCCGGCGTTACCTGAGATACCGCAACAATGTCCGCAAATTGCGAATTCGTTACCCATGAATGTACCCTGACAACTTCATTCTGAATCAGCGCAAGCATCGCGTATCCGCCGCCAAAGCTGAATAAACCTATCTTGAAAAATGTCCAAAACAGTTCAAAAAATATCATTTCTTTTGCCTTAAAAACCAAACATTTCCCAAGACCATCGCCGCTATGATAAATAAAATCGGCGAAACATGACCGTACGCCACCGCCAAAGCTATTCCCACGGGAAACAAAAACCTTATCCCGCCCGCATTCGCTTTCTTTGCCAAAGAAATAACGGGAACCAATATCAAGGCAACCACCGCAGGCTTTATCCCTTTAAACGCCGCAATAAAATACGGATTATTCTGTATGCCCTGAAACAGCATCGCTATCAGCAATATAATGATAAACGACGGCAAAATGGCGCCGAGCGTCGCCGCAATCAGTCCTAAAAAACCGTATATCCTCAGTCCCAAAAATACTGCCGTATTCACGGCAATCGGTCCGGGAGACGATTGCACAATCGCCAAAATGTCCAAAAATTCAGACTCTTCCACCCACTTTTTGCGGTCGACCAACTCCGCCTTGATAACGGGAAGCATCGCAAAACCGCCGCCGATCGTAAATGTCCCTATCTTGAAAAATACCCAAAACAGTTCAAAAAAAGTCTTCATCTCAAACCTAATGCCGATTTATTTTTTGCCAAAAATGCCGATGCGCATTCTTTCTCCGTTGCACATTTGCGGACGTTCCCATTAACAGAAATGCCGTTCAAAATCAATTTACCGTCCCTGTAACCGAACGAAAATCCGCGTTTTGAGCCTTTGCTTGAAACCGTGTAAATCATGTCGTTCCCGTCTCGGCGGCAGGAGAGCGAAGCTTTGGAATCCGACTTCTTTGCTTTGTTCAGCTCTGCCGCCAAAATATGTACAAACTTTAACGGTTCTGCAAAACTTAACGTCGGAATAAGCGTTTCCGTTTGATAATAACGGCAACCCGTTGCCGTGCGTATGACTTCGGACGTATCGGGAGGATTAAAATAAAAAGCCCGATTTATGCTTGAAACCTTTGCGCGCGGCCGTGAAGGTGCCGTTAGCGGAGCGTCGGGGCGGTTATAGCTTTTAACGTTTGACGATAATGGCGTACAGGCAAAAATTAACGCTGAAAACGTAAAAACAAAAAACTTTGCGAACATTTTTTCTTTCCCGATTAAAAAAGCCGAGCTTAAAAGCCCGGCTGTCATTTTACAAAATAAATTTTGAAAGGTCAGAAGATTTTGCCAAATTGCCGACTTTTTCTCGGACGATTTCTTTGGTTATCGTTTCCGTCTGACCCGAACGGTCGGAAGCCGTAAAACTGACGTCTTCCAACAATTTTTCCAAAATCGTATGCAGACGGCGGGCGCCGATGTTTTCAACGTTCTCGTTAACTTCCGCCGCTAATGCCGCTATTTCACGAACGGCGTCGTCCGTAAATTCCAACGTGAAATTTTCGGTCTTTAACAGCTCTTTGTACTGCAATATCAAATTTCCTTCAGGTTCGGTCAAAATACGGTAAAAGTCTTCTTTCGTCAAAGGCTTCAGTTCTACGCGAATCGGAAGTCTGCCCTGAAGCTCGGGAAGCAAATCAGACGGTTTCGATATGTGAAACGCACCCGATGCTATAAACAAAATATGATCCGTCTTAACGGTTCCGCGCTTTGTCGATACCGTCGTGCCTTCTATTAACGGCAACAAATCCCTTTGAACGCCTTCGCGCGATACATCGGGACCTTTGCGTTCGTCGGATCCGCAAATCTTGTCGAATTCGTCAATAAAGACTATTCCGTTATTCTCCACGGATTCCAAAGCTTCTTTGACGATTTTTTCATCGTCGATCAGCTTGTCGCTTTCTTCCGTAACCAGAACGTCGTAAGAGTCCTTTACCGTCATTTTGCGCTTGCGATAATTCGCAACTTTTCCGCCTAAAAGATCACCAAGGCTGATCATGCCCATCTGGGCTCCCGGCATGCCGGGAACATCAAACGTCGGCATCGAATTCGAAGAATTGTCCAAAACTTCTATTTCGATTTCTTTGTCATTCAATGATCCTTCGCGCAAAAGCTTTCTGAATTTTTGACGCGTTTCTTCCGTCGCGGAATTGCCGACCAAAGCATCCAAAACTCGTTCTTCCGCCGCCGATTCCGCTTTAACGTGAACTTCTTTGCGCATTTTTTTGCGCGTCATCGTTACGGCAACTTCGACCATGTCACGAATGATACTTTCCACATCACGGCCGACATAGCCGATTTCCGTAAATTTCGTTGCTTCTACCTTGATAAACGGCGCTTGAGCCAATTTCGCCAGACGACGCGCTATTTCCGTTTTGCCGACGCCTGTCGGTCCGATCATTAAAATATTTTTCGGAACGACTTCCTCCCTTAACGAAGGAGAAAGCTGCTGACGGCGCCAACGATTGCGCAATGCTACAGCTACCGCACGTTTGGCTTCGTCTTGTCCGACGATAAAACGGTCAAGCTCGGATACGATTTCTCTGGGGCTGAATGATGTACTCATATTTTTTCCACAATGATGTTATGGTTGGTGTAAATGCAAATGTCCGCCGCAATTTGCATCGATTTCAATGCTATTTCTTCCGCCGTCATGTCGGTGTCCGACAATGCTCTGGCCGCCGCTAAAGCATACGACCCGCCGGAACCGATCCCGACAATGCCGTCTTCGGGTTCCAAAACGTCGCCGTTGCCGCTTAATACCAAAGAAACGTCTTTGTCCGCCACAATCATCATGGCTTCCAAACGGCGCAAATATCTGTCCGTACGCCAGTCCTTTGCCAATTCAACGCAAGCACGGGTCAATTGTCCCGAATATTTTTCTATCTTGGTTTCCAAACGTTCAAACAATGTAAATGCGTCCGCCGTTGATCCCGCAAAACCGGCAATAATGTTTCCGTTGCCAAGCCTGCGGACTTTTTTGGCATTGCTTTTCATAACGGTGTTCCCGAACGTTACCTGTCCGTCGCCCGCGACAACAACGTCTGCGCCTTTGCGAACGGAAAGTATCGTCGTGCCCTTCCATGTCATGGGTTGCTGTTCCATTCAATTCTCCTTATAATCGAACGCTTAGATATAAGATTTGAGCCCTTTGAAAAAAAGACCCTGCTTGTTTTAAAATCGCCTTTCGGGTAAGTTATAAAGCGGTTTTAAAAAAAAGAAAGGAAATATCTATGCGTTCGGCAGAAGTTTCCAGAAAAACAGCTGAAACAGACATAAAAATCCAAATCAATTTGGATAACGGCGATAATTGCAACATCAATACGCGTTGCGGATTTTTCGACCATATGCTTAATCAAATCTCCAGACACGCAATGATCGGATTAAACATTGATGCCGTCGGAGACTTACATGTCGATGCTCATCACTTGGTCGAAGACGTCGGCATTGTTTTAGGCGAAGCTTTTGCAAAAGCTCTGGGCGATAAAAAAGGCATTTGCCGCTACGGTTCGGCTTGCATTCCGATGGACGAAGCCTTGAGCCGGTGCATCATTGATTTAAGCGGACGGTCGTATTTGGTCTGGAACGTCAATATTCCTTCTCAAAAAATCGGAGACATCGATTCCGAAGTCTTTCGCGAATTTTTTACGGCATTTGCCCAGCACGCCGGAGCAACCGTTCATATCGAAAACTTATACGGCATAAATTCACACCATATCGTCGAATCCGTGTTTAAAGCTTTTGCCCGCGCGTTAAAAGCCGCCGTCGAAATTGATCCGAAATTAAACGGAAAATTGCCGAGTACAAAAGAAAGCCTTTAATATAATCCTTCTTATCTTACAAAAAACCCCCGAAAATCGGGGGTTTCTTTTTTTAGTATTTATGAATTCATTGCATCAAAAAAGTCTTGATTGTTTTTCGACATCTTTAATTTTTCAATCAAGAATTCCATTGCGTCCGTAACACCCATCGGCATTAAGACACGGCGCAAAACCCACATTTTCGACAATGTTGCCCGATCAACCAACAATTCTTCTTTGCGCGTGCCGGACTTGGTTATGTCGATTGCGGGGAATATACGTTTATCCGAAACTTTGCGATCCAAAATAATTTCGGAATTACCCGTACCTTTGAATTCTTCGAAAATAACTTCATCCATACGGGAACCCGTATCAATTAACGCCGTGCCGATAATGGTCAAAGATCCGCCTTCTTCTATGTTTCTGGCGGCACCGAAAAAGCGTTTCGGGCGTTGCAAGGCATTAGCATCCACACCGCCGGTCAAAACCTTGCCCGAACTGGGAACAACCGTATTGTAAGCTCTGGCTAAACGGGTAATCGAATCCAATAAGATAACGACGTCGCGCTTATGCTCTACCAACCGTTTTGCCTTTTCAATAACCATTTCGGCAACCTGAACGTGGCGGGAGGCAGGTTCGTCAAAGGTGGAGCTGATGACTTCGCCTTTAATCGTACGCTTCATTTCCGTCACTTCTTCGGGACGTTCGTCAATCAACAGCATAATCAGGTAGATTTCCGGATTGTTCGACGTTATGGCATGCGCAATATTTTGCATCATGACCGTTTTTCCCGTACGCGGCGGCGCCACGATCATACCGCGCTGGCCTTTTCCCTGAGGGCAAATCAAATCAATGATTCTGGACGTCATGTTTTTATTGTCCAAATCATTTTCCATTTTGATTTTTTTATTGGGGTGAAGCGGCGTCAGGTTATCAAAATTGATACGGTAACGGACGTTTTCAGGATCCGTAAAATTGATTTTGATAATTTTCGTCAAAGCAAAATAACGTTCTCCGTCTTTGGGAGCACGTAATTCGCCTTCAACGGTATCACCGGTTCTTAAACCGAATTTGCGTACTTGACTGGGAGAAACATAAATGTCATCTGGACCAGCCAGATAATTCGATTCCGGAGAACGTAAAAATCCGAACCCGTCGGGCATGACTTCAATAACGCCTTCGTCCATTAAAACGCCGTCGTTTTTGGAAAGCTGTTTTAAAATGGCGAAAATCAAATCCTGGGTTCTCAATGTCGAAGCATTTTCAACGCCCAGCTCTTCTGCCATTGTCAAAAGCTCGGCAGGAGACTTTTTCTTTAATTCTTTTAAATGCATATAAGCCTGATTAAGATGTAGGTGAGAGATAAGCGGTCTTGAAAAAAACCGTTCGTTTTAGAAGAGGTTTTTATATTTGCTGAATTTTAAATCCGGCGTCAACGATTTTCTTATCATCAAATAAATATATATAAAAAAAGATGATGTTTGAATATGAGACTGTGGATAACTGGGACGCAATTTTATGCACAGGCTTTCCACAACAAATTCAGGATGTTTAAGCATTGTGGACGGCATACGGAATAAAAACATGCGACTCTGAAACGGATTGCCGAGTCTGTATCGGATGTTAATAACGCGGATAACTTTGTTATGAGTCTTTTTCAACATTTTCGAATTTTTTTATCAACGTCGGAATAAAAAGCGGGACAGAATTTAACAAAGGGGATAAAACAGAAAAATAACAAAAGTTATCAGACTTATCCGACTTATGCACAGGGAGGAGCGACATATGTTGATTTTAGCGTCTCAAAGCAAAAGCAGGCAGCGTTTGTTAAAAGCGGCAGGTGTTGAATTTTCGGCTGTTCCCGCCGACATTGACGAAGATGAAATCAAGCGGGCGGAACCTGACGGTTATAAAGCGGCACTAAAGCTTGCCGAAATAAAAGCCGAAACCGTATCGGAAAAATACCAAGACGCTTTTGTGATCGGAGCGGATCAAATATTGGAACTTGACGGCAAGCATTTTTCAAAGCCTGCCAATATGTCGGAAGCAGCGGCACAGTTATGTGCATTGCGCGGCAAGACTCATTCTTTGATTAACGGGGTTGCCGTTGCCAAAGCGGGCAAGACGGTTTGGTCGACAAATACGGCGGTTAAGGTTGTTCTCAGAAATTTTTCGGACGAATTTTTGGATTATTATCTCAGAACGGCGGGCAACGGGATTTGTTCTTCGGTCGGAGCATATTATCTGGAAGAGTTGGGAGCTCAGCTGGTTGAACGCGTCGAAGGGGATTATTTTTCGGTATTGGGATTGCCGATATTGCCTTTGTTTGAGTTTTTGAGGTCTTGCGGAGAATTGAAAAAATGACGCAAAAACGAGCCACCGTTATCGGTTTTCCCGTAAAACATTCAAAATCTCCGTTAATTCATAATTATTGGATGGAAAAATATAAGATTGACGGTTTATACGAAACTGTTGAAGTTTCTGCGGAAAATCTGCAGCTTGCGGTTCAAAAAATGGTATCGGAAGGTTTTTGCGGGTTTAACGTTACCGTTCCGCACAAAGTCAATGTTTTTAACCTTCTTGATGAAATTTCCGACACGGCTAAAAAAGCCGGAGCCGTTAATACTGTTGTCATTCGCAACGACAAAACCCTGTTTGGGGATAATACGGACGGATTCGGATTTGTCGCAAACGTCAAAGAAAGTTGCCCTGATTTTGATTTTACAGGCAAAACGGCGGTTGTTTTGGGCAGCGGAGGAGCTTCGCGCGGCATATGTGCGGCACTATGCAAAGAAGGGTGCAAAGAAATCCGTTTGGTTTGCCGCTCAAAGGAAAAAGGCGAAGCTTTGGTTCGCGATGTCGGCGGAAATTTTGTAATTTACGAATGGATAAATCGGGAAAAAGCTTTAACAGGTTCCGATTTGCTGGCAAATGCGACGACTTTGGGAATGGACGGATTTGACGGTTTGGATATCAGTTTGGATTCTTTGAATACTGCGGCTGTTGTTGCCGATGCGGTTTATGTTCCTTTGGAAACAAAATTGTTGAAGCAGGCTCGGGAAAAAGGATTTAAAACGGCAGACGGCTTGGGCATGCTTTTGCATCAGGCGGCGGGCGCTTTTAAACTGTGGTTCGGATTTTATCCGGATGTTACCGATGAACTGAGAAGGATAGTATCAAAGTGAGAAAAAAAACAGTTCTTGGTTTAACGGGTAACATAGGTTCCGGAAAAACGACGGCGGCAGGTATGTTTCGGGAAATGGTTCTGCCTGTTTTTGATGCTGATTCGGCCGTTCACAGAATTATGCGGGACAACGTTCGGGCAAAGGAATATTTTGATCGCCGCATCAAAGGCAGCATTGTTGACGGAGAAATCAGCCGTTCGGTTTTGTCCGATAAAATAAGAAACAAAGAGTTGGATGTTCGCGAATTGGAACAAATGCTTTGGCCGTTTGCTTTGGAAGAGCTTCAAAAATTTTTTGAACGCCATTCTTATGAACCTTTGTTAATATTGGACGTGCCGTTATTGTATGAATCGGGCTGGGATTCATATTGCGATAAAGTCATCGTTATGGAAGCGCCCGAGGAAATTTTAAAACAAAGGGTTATGTCGCGTCCTGGAATGAACGAAGAAAAATACGCTTTACTAACAACGCGCCAGCTGTCGCAGCAAGAAAAGTGCAAACGGGCGGATTTTAGGGTAGATTCTTCCAAAGGATTTGATTTTGTGCGTGCAGAACTGGAAAAAATCAGGGATGAACTGTTATGCGGGAAATAGTTTTAGATACTGAAACAACGGGATTGGATCCGTATGCGGGGGATCGTCTGATAGAAATCGGGTGCGTAGAGCTTGAAAACCACATAGCGACGGGCAGAACGTACCATCAATTTATCAATCCCGAACGCGACGTTCCGGAAGAAGTGGTAAAAGTTCACGGCATAACGACGGAATTTTTGCAGGATAAGCCTGTTTTTAAAGACATTGCGCAAGAATTTTTGGATTTTATCGCAGATTCTAAGCTGGTAATCCATAACGCCGTGTTTGATATGAAGTTTATCAATGCGGAACTGTCTTGGGCGAAATTCGGGACGATACCCGAAACGCAGGCAATAGATACGCTTTTGATTGCCAGAAAGCTTTTTCCGGGTTCAAGAGTGAATCTGAACGAGCTTTGCCGTCGTTTTAACATAGACAATTCAAAACGAACCAAGCACGGAGCTTTGTTGGATGCCGAGCTTTTGGCGGAAGTTTATTTGGAACTTTTGGGCGGTCGCGAACCTGGATTGATTTTGGGAACGGTTAAAAAAGCAGGAGTTTTGGAAATAAAAACCGAAACGGAAACGGTACAAAAAAAGCCTCAGCGTCCGCCGCGCGAAGGAATTATTTTACCCGAAGAAGCGGCAAACCATGAGGCTTTTTTAAAAACGTTAAAAAATCCGATGTGGCTGAATTAATTGACGGTTTTGTTTTCGGCTTCTTTTTGTTTTTGCATTTCTGCCAAACGCTGATGGTACAAACCGACAAAATCGATTGGGTTAATCATCAGCGGGGGGAAACCGCTTTCGCGGGTTAAATCGGCGATAATGTTTCTGGCAAACGGGAACAATAAACGCGGAATTTCGATTAACAAAATCGGTTCGACGTGTTCGGCGGGAACGTTGACTCCCGCGATGCATCCGTATTCGACTTCGCACAGAAAAGCCGTTTTCGTTTCGACTTTTGCTTCCGTTTTGATTTTCAAAGTAACTTCGAAAACGTTGTCTTGCATTTTTGCGGCTTGGACGTCAACATTTACCGCGATTTCCGGAGAAGACTTTAATTCCGTGAAAATCTGGGGAACATGAGGAGCTTCAAAAGAAATGTCTCTGACGTACTGCGCATTAATGACGACAGGGGCAAGCTGTTGATTGTTTTCGGTGTTATTTTCGTTCATACTCTTCTCCTGATTTAAAAATTTGCTATACTGTATCCCAAAAGGAAACGGAAAGAAATAAGGAAGGCAACAAATAATGTCTCAGGAACCCCAATTTTTGGATCTTGTATTTTTAGCGGTTATCGTATTGTTGTTGGTTTTGCGGTTGCGCAGCGTATTGGGCACGCGCCCCGCGTCCGAAGAAAAAAACCGCAATTCGGTTGATAATGACAGGGAAACTTCAAAGATTGTCGATATTTCAGAATACAGAACGGTAGAGAACGTTTCCGATGCGACGGAAGCCGATAATTTTGAAAAAACGGATAACACACCCGAAGTTATTCAAAGCCTAAGGAAAATAAAAGAAACGTTTCCGACGTTTAATTTGCCGGATTTTATGCAAAAAGCGCCTAAAGCGTTTGAATACATAGCTCAGGCTTTTGCCGCAGGGAACAAAGAAGACTTGAAACCTCTTCTCAGTGCGGATTTGTATAAAAAGTTTGAAAAAGTCATTGATGAAAGAATTCAAAAAGGTCAAACGGCGGAATTCAGCCTGATAGGCTTTAAGAAGATACGTTTGTTAAAAGCCGAAATAATCGGAGATTTTGTTGAACTGACCGTTGAATTTGAAACGGAACAAACGAATTTGGTCAAAGATTCGGAAGGCAAAACGATTATCGGCGATCCGACGTATATTGAAACGGTAACGGATATCTGGACATTGCGCAAAGATATGAAAACCTCGACTCCTGTTTGGATTTTGGCGGCGACGCGGGCAAAGGCATAAATTTATGCGAAAAGGCGGGTTATTTTTTATTGCCGGACTTGCATTGTCTGCGGCAGGGTTGTTTTTTTCCGAAAAGCCGTATCGTCAGCCGTACGAGATATTGCCTTCGGAAGACAAGGTGCCGCTTAAGCGCCGTTTTTTTCTGACGCCGGCTTCTTTTAAAGATTTAAAGGGCTGGGACAAAGATGATATGTTGCAGGCTCTTCCCGCGTTAAGGAATTCCTGCAAGGTTTTGAAACAAAAAGATCAATGGCTTGATTTTTGTTCGGATTTAAGCAAAGCGCGGTTTAAAACGGCATCTGATCTCAGGAAGTTTTTGGAAAGCCATGTTCGTCCGTTTTCGGTTAACGGCGGTCAAACAGGTTTATTTACGGGGTATTACGAACCTGTGATGGCAGGGTCTTTAAAGAAGACGAAGAAATTTTCAACGCCGTTATGGGGGATTCCCGAAGACATTGTTCGGATTGACTTGGGAAAATTTGATCCGAAATTAAAAGGAGACGTTTTATTCGGCAAAAAGGACGGCAAAGAAATCAAACCGTACCTGACGCGCAAAGAAATAGAAACGGGCAAGTCTCCTTTTCCGGCAAAAGCGGTGGCATGGGTGGAACATCCCGTAGATGCGTTTATTTTGCAGATTCAGGGATCCGGACGTTTACGTTTGCCGTCGGGTCATGAAATATCGATAGGTTATGCGGGGAACAACGGGCATAAATTTGTAGGAATCGGTGCGGTAATGGCACGCGAAGGCTTGCTGAAAAAAGGCGTCTACACGATGTCCGAAATCAAGACGTGGTTAAAAGCCAATCCGTCAGAAGCCGAACGTTTAATGCATGAAAATCCCCGATTTATATTTTTCAAACGTTTAAAGGATCAGGGGATTATCGGGTCATTGGGCGTGCCTTTGACGCCGAAGCGTTCTTTGGCGGTAGATCCGTCATACATATCGCTGGGCAGCATATTATGGTTGGAAGCGAAGGGACCTGGGAACGAAGGCGAACTGAACAGGCTGATGTCGGCTCAGGATACGGGCAGCGCGATTAAGGGAGCGGTTCGCGGTGACTTTTTCTGGGGCAGTGGCGAACGTGCGTTACAGGAAGCGGGACGCATGCGTTCAGAAGGGATATATTACATGTTGGTTCCGAAAGCCGGCATAGCAAGCTTAAAGCAGGAAGGGATAATAACAGATGATCAAGCCGCCTCTTGAAGCTCCGACGCGGGAAGACAGGCTGATTTTTCAGGGTCTTCAGAAAGCGTTGGTACAGAACAAAGCCTTTATAAAGATCAGCTTCAAGCGATTAAACCGTCGCGGATCACCGTTTTTCAATCCGTGGGAAAACATTTTGCCGTTATTGGCGATGCTTTTACTGTCTTTGACGGTCATGGTAATAGACACGTTGGTTATGGGCACGATTATTTTGACGGTATTTTCGTTAATTTATGCGATGCTTTTTCCGTATTTAATGGAACCCGTAATGAAGAATCGGGTTATTAAGAGGATAGTTCCGCGGATAGAAAAGTTTTTGGTTGCGTGGCATTACGGCGGCATAGTTTTGGTTTTGGGTGCGGATTCAAGTTATTATTGCGTTGCGCCGTGGGGAGACTGGCGTTCGTTTACCAAGACGTATTTTTCGGATTTGATACCGGCGGACGAAGCCGAAGAGGAAAAGGATGAATGAAGAGGATTTAGAGCTTTGGAAAGCGGTATCCGATACGGTCAAGCCGCTGTCGTCAAAGAAATCTCCTTCGGCTTATAAAGCGAAATATGTTTCATTAAGGAAGAAGCTGACGGTCAAAGCCATACATTGCGTTCATGATGTTGATTTGGATTTAACGGTTCGCAACGAATTAAAGGCGGGCGACGTCCGTTCGATGGACAAGAGTACGGCGCAAAAATTCAAAAACGGTGAAATGCCGATAGAAGGGCGTCTTGATTTGCACGGTTATACTTTGGACAAGGCGCGGGAAGCTTTATTTAACTTCATACGGCATCATTCGATGAAGGGATCGCGTTGTTTATTGTTGATAACGGGCAAAGGCGGACTTGAGGGTCGCGGAGTTTTGCGCACGGAATTTCCCGTATGGATGAATGATGCCGAGATTCGCAGTTTAATTTTGTCGTACGTGAATGCAAAGCCGAAGGACGGAGGCGAAGGAGCGTTTTACGTTTTGCTTAAGCGCCGCCGTTGTTGAAAAAAGTTTCACGTGAAACATTTTTTTTCTTTTTTCAACGCCCCTGATTCGTGATAAGACAGGGGAAATTTTTTAAAGAAGGCGTTAAGATGGACGGGACGATTTTTGCGCCGGCGACGGCATCCGGCAGAGCCGGAGTATCGGTGATACGCATTTCGGGACCAAAGGCTTATACGGTTCCCGAACTGATGTGCGGAATAAAAAATCCGAAGCCGCGTTATGCGTATCACAGCGAAATAAAAGCATTGGACGGCACGCCGATAGACGAAGGCATCGTTTTGTGTTTTCCGAATCCTTCAAGCTTTACGGGCGAAGACGTTGTCGAGCTTCAGACTCACGGCGGCAGAGCAGTTATGTCGGCTGTTTTGGGACAACTGGCAAAGCTGGAAGGGCTGAGACCTGCGGAACGCGGAGAATTTACCCGCCGCGCGGTGGAAAACGGCAAGATGGATTTAACGTCCGCGGAAGGTCTGGCTGATTTGGTTGATGCGGAAACCGAACAACAAAGGCGACAGGCATTGCGTCAAATGGGCGGCGCTTTGGCAGAGATTTATGAAAAATGGCGCGAAGAACTTAAACACCTGCTGGCTTGGGAAGAAGCGTATATTGACTTTCCGGAAGAAGAAATTCCCGATGACGTTTCGGAATCGATACGAAAAAAAATCGTTAATATCGAAAACGAAATAAAGCAACATTTGGACGATTCCCGACGCGGAGAACGCTTGCGCGAAGGCTACCTGATCGCTATCGTCGGCGCTCCGAACGCCGGAAAGTCCAGCCTCATGAATAAATTAGCTAAAAAAGATGTCGCAATCGTTTCTTCAACGGCGGGAACAACCCGTGACGTTATCGAAGTCAAACTCGATTTGAACGGATACCCCGTTATCATCGCCGATACGGCAGGGCTCAGGGAAACCGACGAAGAAATCGAAGCCGAAGGCATCCGCCGCGCACTGGCTAAAGCTGAAGAAGCCGATCTGGTTTTGCAGGTCATTGATGCCTCCGCGCCGTCTTTTGAAGCCAAAGGACAGGAAAAAGAACTCCAAAATTCAGCCAAGGTATTGAAGATATTTAATAAAACGGATATTTCCCCGATAACTTCGTCTCAAGGCTTTGCCATTTCCGCCAAAACGGGAAACGGTATTGCGGAATTGCTGGAATATCTGTCAAAACGGGTGGAAGATACCGTAGGACTTAAAGAAGAACCGTCTTTAACGCGATTGCGGCACAGATCGTCTTTGGAAGAATGCGTCAAATCTTTGGAAGATTCTCTAAAGGCTCCGCAAACCGAGCTGATGGCGGAAGATTTGCGCATGGCGATGCGTTCTTTGGGCAAAATAACGGGACAAGTCGGCGTGGAAGAACTGTTGGACGTTATTTTTAAAGATTTTTGCATAGGAAAATGATGGCGAACGAATACGATGTCATAGTTGTCGGCGGCGGTCATGCGGGTTGCGAAGCGGCGGCCGCATCTGCCAGAACGGGAGCAAAAACGCTTTTGCTGACCCACAAGATTTCGACAATCGGGGAAATGTCGTGCAATCCTGCGATCGGCGGATTGGGAAAAGGGCATTTGGTCAGGGAAATAGACGCTTTGGACGGTCTGATGGGACGCATTGCCGACAAAGCAGGCATTCAATTCAGAATGTTGAACCGTTCAAAAGGCCCTGCCGTTCAGGGATTGCGGACTCAGGCAGACAGAAAGCTTTATCGTCAGGCGATGCAAAATGAGCTGCTGAACTATCCGAATTTGACCGTTATCGAAGGCGGCGTTGAAGATTTGATTTCCGAAGAAAAGGACGGTACGCTTTGCGTAACGGGAGTTATTACGGGCAACGGCGATCGGTATTTTTCAAAGGCGGTTGTTTTGACGGCAGGCACGTTTTTAAAAGGATTGATGCATGTCGGGGAAACGCGTACGGTCGGCGGTCGCGTCGGAGACCCGTCCTGTGAACATTTGTCCGATGCGTTGCGTCGTCTGGGGTTGCGGGTCGGTCGTCTTAAGACGGGAACGCCTGCCAGATTGGACGGCAAGACGATAGATTGGTCAAAAACTCAGGAACAGGAAGGCGACAAAGATATCGAACCGTTTTCTTTTTTGGATGAAAAAATCGAAGTTCCGCAAGTTTTGTGCCATATAACGGCAACGAATGCCAAGACGCATGAAATCATACGGGCGAATATGGATCGCGCACCTCTTTTTTCCGGACAAATCAAAGGCGTCGGTCCGCGTTATTGCCCCAGTATCGAAGACAAGCTGGTTAAATTTGCCGAACGGGAATCGCATCATGTCTTTTTAGAGCCCGAAGGACTGGATGATGACACGATTTATCCGAACGGCATATCGACGTCTTTGCCTGCGGACGTTCAGGATGCTTTTATTCACACGATTGCGGGGTTGGAGAACGTCCGTATTTTACGTCCCGGATACGCCATAGAATATGATTATGTCGATCCGTTGGAAATGCGACGCACGCTTGAAACGAAAAAGATCGAAAATCTGTTTGTCGCGGGACAGCTGAACGGGACGACGGGCTATGAAGAAGCCGGTGCTCTCGGATTATTGGCGGGGGTCAATGCGGCGCTGAAAGCCGAAGGAAAAGGTCGTGAATTTACGTTAGACCGTGCGGATGCGTATTTAGGGGTAATGATTGACGATCTGACGACGAAAGGGGTTGACGAACCGTACAGAATGTTCACGTCGCGGGCGGAATACCGTTTGTTATTGCGTTCTGACAATGCGGACATGCGATTGACGGACAAAGGCATAGAAGCCGGCTGCGTCGGCAAAAAGCGTGCGGAAGCATTCAGGGAAAAGAAACGGGCATTAAACGAAGCGCGCAAAAAGCTTGAAAGCATCGGCGGAACGCCCAAGGAACTGGAACGGCTGGGATTTTCGGTCAACAAAGACGGAGCACGGCGCAACGGAGCGGATTTGCTGGCGTATGCGGAGATTGGCTGGAACGATTTGGCGACGGTTTGGCCGGGTCTTGCGGGGACGCGCAAAGACGTTGTCGAACAATTGGAAATCGAATCGAAATACAAAGGCTATTTGCAGCGTCAGGAAACGGATATTCGGGCATTCAGAAAGGATGAAGCTTTAGCGATACCGAAAAATATCGATTACCGCAAAATAGGAGGGCTGTCGAACGAAGTCGTTATGAAGCTTTCCAAAGTACGTCCCGAAACGTTAGGAGCGGCATCGCGCATTTCAGGAGTTACTCCTGCGGCCGTAACGGCGGTTTTGGGCTATATAAAATCGTCGAAGCAATGACGTTACGCTTATACGGAAACGCTCCTTATACGGTTGCGGCGTTGCACGGCGGCCCCGGAGCGGCGGGATCTGTCGGATATTTGGCGTCAGAGCTTTCCAAAAGGGCAAAGACGGGTGTTTTGGAACCCGTCCAATCCGCGGAAAGCATAGAAGGGCAAGTTGCCGAGCTTTCGGACTTGCTTGCCGATTTCAATCCGAAAGTACTGATAGGTCATTCTTGGGGAGCATGGCTGGCGTTATTTTACGCGGCAAAATATCACAACGTATCAAAGCTGATTTTGATCGGCTGTCCGCCGTTTGAAGCAAAAGCGGCGGAAGAGATAAGCATGCGCCGTTTAAAAGCATTGTCGCCTTCTGATTTTAAAGAATTCAAACGCTGTGCCGTTTTGGCGCAGACGGGAGACAAAGACGCTTTTTCGCGTCTGGGAGAACTTGCCGACAAAGCCGATAACGTTTGTCTGCCCGATCCTGACCCTTCTTTGGATTTTTTATTGCCTTTTTGCGAAAACATTTATGAAAAGGTTTGGTCTCAGGCGGATTTATTCAGAAAAAACAACGGATTTGAAACGTTGTTAAAAGAAATAGACGCGTCCGTTTACGTGCTTCAAGGCGATAAAGACCCTCATTTGGCGTCAGATGCCGTTTTACCGCTTCGTCGGGCGGGTTTGGACGTTCGTGAATTTATCTTTGAAAATTGCGGACATTCGCCTTTTCGCGAAAAGTACGTTAAAGACCTTTTTTTTAACGTATTAACAGAGATTATTCACGAATAAACCGTTTGATTTGGGCATTGATAAAGTTTCTGAGCCAATCCAAATCGGCTTTTGGCAAACCGCGCCCGATATGGGTCGTCTGCCCGTCGGCGCCGATGACCAGAGAATATTTGAAATCATAGCTGTTATGGACGACATAGAGGGATTCCAAGCTTTTCGGTTCAATCAGATAGCCGAAGGACGGAAAGAAAATCCAGCGTGATTTAATGCGTATGCCTTCTTTTGAAATAATGATGCGCCGTTTTCTAAAGAACAGCGATACGGGGACAAGAATTAACAAGACGGCGGCCAGGAACGCGACGAGAATGATGGACAGGTTATGCTGATGGGGCTGGGAAGCGGCAATCAGGGCAAACCCTGCGGTAAAAAAGAATGCGAAGACGCAAAGTACTGCGGAAAATTTGGAAAAAGCGCTGTCACGAATTTGAGGGTCTATTTGGCAAAATTTTTCTTCTTCGACGATACGGAAAGATTTAGGAACCTTGTACAGGCAAGAAGAATCGATAGGAATTTTATTTTCGGCGATAAGCTTGACGAGCGGTTTTTCAATATCTTCCGTCGGGATTTCGATAATTCCGTCGGCGGTATTAAAGATGGCGGGCATTTTCAGCTGTTCGGCCAATTCGCGCCATTTTTTTGAAATTCCTTCTCCGTTTGCCGTAATATACAGCGGGATTGTTTTGGCTTCGTTGGGGTGTTGCAGGTCTATGATGTGTTGCGTGAAAGAAGTCAGCCCCAATACATTGACGATGCGGGATCTGTAGCGCACGCCGAGATAGCCTTTTAAAGAATCAGCCATGCGGTTGCTTCGTTCAAAAGGTTTTTGGATAACGACGGCGGCAAATTTATGTCCGATAAAGAAATCGCGTCCGTAGAACAAGAGCAACAGACGGGTTGCGATAATAAAAATGCCCAAGCCGACGAACAGCCAAGAGGCGCTGAAAATATTATCGGAGAGAGTAACTTTCTGACTTTTTGCGAACAGGGGATCGGCTTCGGAAGAAACATTGGATATCAAGCCCAGGGCAATCAGCAGAATGCCTAAAAAGATACCGAAATAGACTCTTTTTTTAGAAATTCTGTCTTGAGCTTGTGTCGGTCTGTGGGACACGTCGAAATCCAAAAAGCTGGCCAAAGGACGCAAACGGCGTTTTTCGAATTTTTTTTCGTTTCGTGAAATTTCTTCCATTTCATCCAAGGTTTCGGAAACGCCGTCGTTTTCCATCAATGCGTCCTGTACCATAACAGACCTCGATATAACGTTTTTTTTGAAGTTATGACAAAATCGTCTTTGCTCTGCAAGCGCATTATACTATAGAATAAATTTTAAGAGGAGTTTTTTTACGTATGGGAACGGCTTTAAATTCATCCGCAGGTTTGGTTCCGATTTTGTTTAGCATTGTCGGCATATTGTTGGCATTGCGGTATTTGAAGGATCAGGCGGATTTTTCAAAAGGGATTCAAGCCGTTTTTTACGGATTTGTCTGCGTTTTGGTTGCAAAAGCGTTTATTTGGCTGATTCCCGTTTTTGAAGAAGGGGCATATTATTTTATAACGCTTTTTTTGCGCTTGCTTTCTGCGGTTTGCTTTGTGACGGGCGCGCTTTGCATAAAGGGCGTGAAGAAAATAAACAATCTTTTGTTAATGGCGGCGGGCGTTCTGGCAGGGGTTTGGAGCTGGTACGTCGTTATAATCTTGCGCGACGGAAGCCTGTTAAACGTTTCCATGGCGGTTTCGACTTTGGGTTACGGAGCTTTGGCCGCGGCGCTGTGGAATAAAAAATCTTTAAGAAACTCCTTGGGCTTTGTGATTACGGGCTGGCTTTTTATTTTCATCGCGCTGTTTAATTTGTTGGATTTGGTCGCATGGGGAAGAAATTTAATTTCTCCGTTGTTTGAAACGTTTTTATATATCGGCGTGATGTGCGGATTAATATTGATTTCGAACAATTTGTTGGCGCACCGTTTTGACGATTTGGTTCAGGAAGCCGAAGAAAGCAAAGAACGTTTGCGTCTGATGATTCAAAAATCACCGTTTCCTATTATTATTTCGCGGTTAAAAGACGATCAGCTGATGCTGATTAACGACAAAGCGGGAAGTTTGTTCGGATTGGACGTGAAGCATCCGGGGAATTTCAAGACGGTTGACTATCTTGCCGATCCGTCCAGTCGGCGCGAGCTTTTGGCAAAGCTGGAAAAAAAGCCCGTTGTTGACGATTTTGAAATTCTGGTCAAACCGCGAAAGGGCGAACCGTTTTGGCTGTTATTGTCGGCACGCGTAATTGATTTTGAATACGAAATAGCGCTTTACATGGCGTTCCAAGACATTACGGGACGCAAGAAAAAAGAAATGAAGCTGTTTGATCAGGCGACGCGCGATCCGTTGACGAATTGCTATAACCGCCGCCAATTTGAAGAACTGGCGACCAAGGAAGTCCAACGTTCGCGCCGTTATCATCATCCGTTCTGCCTGTTTATGATAGATGCGGATCACTTTAAGAACGTTAACGACACGCACGGTCATGCCGTAGGTGATTTGGTTTTGCAGGCATTGGCGAATTGTTGCCGCATGACGTTACGCGAATCGGACATAGTTGCGCGTTTCGGCGGTGAGGAATTTGTTATTTTATTGCCTGAAATTTCTTTGGAAAATGCTCACAAGGTTGCAGAGCGCCTGCGTATTAAAATTTCTAAAATCGTTGTGAAAAACGAACAAAACGAAGATGTTCGTTTTACGGTCAGCATAGGGTTGGTTTCATCGACGGTTACCGACAATATTGAAGAAATGCTGAAGATGGCGGACGAAGCTTTGTATGTTGCGAAAGAAAACGGCAGGAACAGAGTTATTATACGCAATGAAAACGGAGCGGATAAAAATACGGTTCCGCCGTCGGATGAAGAAATTTTAAAGACTCAGGAAGAACCGTTATATTACTTTACGCCTGTTTCGGCGGCGGTGGCGGCGCCTCCGTTGCGCGAGGGAGCCGGTGTGCCGGCATTGGAAAACGCGCCCGAAAAACACGAATATATTGACGATGACGTACCGTTGGACGATGACGAAGAAGATTTGCCCAAACAGGGAGGAACAGTGCCTCACGGTGTTTCTTTGGACGATTTGTACGATGAAAACGAATCCTCTCAGTCCAAAGATTCTCAATCGAATTCAGAACCGCCTTTAGAGGATGAGATTCTGCCGTCCGAAAATAATGCGTTTTCCGAAGAAGCGGCGGAAATTCCGGAAATCCCCGTTGAAGAGCCGCCTTTGGACGATGAAGAGCCTGCTTTACCGCCCGAAGACGATACGGATATTTATGCTTCTGCGGTTCCGCCGCCTCAGATTCCGGAAGAAATGCCGATAGATTTTTCCGAATCGTCGCCGGCTGAGGAAGAAAATCCCGTTCCTGCGCCCCCGATGATGAAAAAGATAAAAGTTCCCGCCGGTGTCATGAAAGTCAAAGTTCCGAAAATGCCCGGAGTCGTTCGGGTAAAAATACCGAAATTGCCGCATACGGGACCTGTTCCGCCGCCGAAAATTCCTAAATAAAGCTATAAAAAAGCACCCGAAAGGGTGCTTAAAATATTTTAAGACGCCGTATCAGGATCGTATATTTGAAACGGAAGCCAATACTTTCGTAACGTCAATGGGCTTAGTTTCCGATTTTGCCCTGTTTTGGCGAAACGCTTTCATGGCGTTGTTGATGGGAACCGGCAACGGTTTGGAACGTAAGGATTCCAGCAAAGCCGTTTGAGGAATTTTTTTCTTGCCGAACAAGGAATTAATGAAATTTTTGGCTTTAAAGCGAGCGACTTCCAACCGCCGTTTTGCCAGCATCCAGCGCTTTTTTAAAACCAATCCGTAAGGGGTTAATCCCAGTTTATCGGAAGGCAAATCTTCGACATTTGCGGCTTTAAGAATGGAAAGAGCGGTTGTTGCACAGTTGTTTTTGAATAATTTATAGGTTCCCGGATTTTCTTTTAGAGCATTAACGGCATTTTGAGCAGCATTGAACTGTTCTGGCGAAATATTCCATATGATGGCTTCGTTATAGGGAATTTCGGGTTCGTGGAGATCAAAAACGCCTTTTGTGCCGTTAATGGCTTTAAAAGGGGAAAGAGAGCTGCCGGAATATCCCCAGCGTTCTTCAACGCCTTTTTCGTTGGTCAGACCGATAAAAGCATGTCCCGTAATGGCAACGACATCCGGGCAATGGTTTATGAAAAGACTTTCCAGCTGATTGTGTTTTGTCGGGTCTTTGAACGGGCGCAACAAAGGTTTCGGCGTATCCAGATACAATGTGATTTTACAGGTCTTGTTTTCTTCTTCCATAGCCGTCCTCTTTAGAACATCAAGAGCATTTTATCAGAAATTTTTGACAAAAAACAGAAAAAAGGCGGAGATACAATCTCCGCCTTTTATTATTTGATTAAGCTTATCTGGATTTTAAGTCGGTGACTTTTTTAACCATACCGCTTTGAACGGGAGAGGCCTGTTTATTATCAGCCTGCTTGGCTTTGTTTCTGTTCATGCCCAGTTCGTCCGTCAAGACTTCCAGTTGGTCGACAAAGCCTTTGATGACGTTCATGCCTTTTTGCCAAAAATCGGGCTTTGAAGCATCCAATCCGAACGGCTTTAACATTTGCTGATGACGTTCGGAACCGCCTTTGGAAAGCATTTCCAAGTACTTTTTGGGGAAATCTTCGACTTTTCCTTCCTGGTGGACGCTGTACAAAGAGTTAACCAGACAATCGCCGAACGCATATCCGTAGACATAGAACGGCGTATGAATCAGGTGAGGAATCGTTGCCCAGGAAGAGCTGGAACGTTCGTCGTTTTTGACGGCAGGTCCCAAAGCGTCGCTTTGGACTTCGGTCCAGATTTTATCCAGCCGTTCGGGAGCGACTTCGCCTTGTTCGCGGCGTTCCGAGTGGACTTTTGTTTCAAAGCGGTGGAACGCGATCTGGCGAACCGTCGAATTCAGCATGCTTCCGGTTTTTTCCGCCAACATGGCAAAGCGCTGTTTGGGGTCTTTTTCGTGCTTGAGCATGTATTGGAAGGTCACCATTTCCCCGAAGATGGAAGCCGTTTCCGCCAAAGTAATCGGCGTATTGGACTTTAACATTCCCTGAGAATTTGCCAAATACTGATGCACGCCGTGCCCCAATTCATGCGCCAGAGTCATGACGTCGTTGGCTTTTCCCATAAAGTTTAACATCAAGTAGGGATGGGCGGAAGGAACGGTCGGATGAGCATAAGCGCCGCCTTCTTTTCCTTCTTTCGGAGCAACGTCGATCCAGTTGTTATCAAAGAATTTTTTGCCGATTTTTGCCATTTCGGGCGAAAATTCGTTATAAGCGGCCAAAACGATGTTTTTGGCTTCTTCCCAAGAATATTTTTTCTCGGGCAATCCGGGAATCGGAGCATTTCTGTCCCAGTATTCCAATTTATCGACGCCCAGCCAGTCTGCTTTCATTTTATAAAAGCGGTGAGAAACGTCCTGATGATTGGCGACGACCGTATCGACCAAAGCGTCAACGACTTCGTCTTCGACCTGATTTTCGATATTTCGGGCGGAAACGGGGCGTTTATAGCCGCGCCATTCGTCTTCGATTTGTTTGTCTTTGGCAAGCGTATTGGTAATCAAAGAAAAGATCGGCATATTTTTTTTCATGACGCGATCGACTTCGGCGCCGGCTTCATGGCGGGTTTTTGCGTCCGGCGAAGAGGAAATAATATCCATTGCTTCGGGTTCCGTAACCATTTTTCCGCCGATGTTAAAGCGTAAAGAAGCCATCGTTTCGTCAAAAAGCCTGTTCCAAGCGGCGGCACCGACGACGGACTTTTCGTGCAACATTTTTTCCAAGTCTTCGGAAAGCATATGATCGCGGGCGGCACGGACGTTTTTAATCCACGGTTCATAGTTTTTGGCTTTGGGTGAGGCCATTTTTTCCTGAACCTGTTCTTCGCTCATGGTGTTCAGCTCCAGTTCAAAGAACAGCATTTTATTGGAAACGTCGTTCGATTTTTCCTGAATGTTCTGATAGAACGTTGAAATTTTCGGATCATTCATGTTCGTTGAATGCAACATATAAGAATAAGCATCCAAACGACCCAACGTTTCGTTCAGTTTTTCAAATTCTTCAATGGAATTTCCGAATTCGTCGGGCGAAGATTCGGCTAATTTTCCTTTATAGCGGGTTTCAAATTTCAAAGCGCCGGCGCTGACGGCGGCGATATCTTTTTTTAATTCCGGCGAATCCATACCGGGATACAAGTCATTTAAATCCCATGCGGGCATTTTTTCAGACATTATTTTCTCCCTGAATTTAAGAAATATAGGATATTTTTGTCTAAAAAAAAGCGCTTGTCAACGGAATTCAGGCATAAAAAATCCCCGAAAAACGAGGATTTTTCTTATTTTTCTTCTTCGGCAGCCCGCATGGAATTGACAAAACCCGCTAATCCGACCTGACGACCGCGTTTTAAACGTTCCGCCTGAATGATTGACATGACGTTTTGAACGCTTTCTTCAAAATCGACGTTGACGATAACATAATCGTATTCGTTCCAATGGCTCATTTCCGCCGCGGCGATCGACATTCTGCGGCGAACGACTTCTTCGGTGTCCTGAGCTCGGGAAAACAGACGGCGTTCCAACTCTTCAATCGACGGAGGCAGGATAAACACGCTGACCAGATCTTCGCGGGCGTTTTCCGCAATTTGCTGCGTGCCTTGCCAATCAATGTCAAACAGGATGTCTTTGCCTTCTTCCAAAGCCTTGCGGACGGGTTCTTTCGGCGTGCCGTAATAATTGTCGCAGAATTTCGCGTGCTCAAGAAATTCGTTGCGTTGCACCATGCCTTCAAACGTCGGGACATCGACAAAGAAATAATCACGACCGTTCACTTCTCCGGGGCGCGGCGGGCGGGTCGTTACGGAAATCGACAAAGACATATCGGGTTCCGTACTTAAAATACGGCGGGAAATAGCCGTTTTTCCGGCTCCCGAAGGCGAAGACAAAACCAACATAAAACCGCGACGTTTGATATGCAAAGACGAGCTCATGGCGTGTTCCTTTATTCGATATTTTGAATTTGTTCCCTAAACTGGTCGATTACGGATTTTAACGCCATTCCGATACGCGTCAATTCTATGTCCGAAGATTTTGAACAAAGCGTATTGGTTTCGCGGTTAAATTCCTGACATAAAAAATCTATTTTTTTGCCGACCGCTCCGTTTTCCAACAACAGCTCGCGCGCCGTTTTGACATGAGCTTCCAGCCTGTCAAGTTCTTCGCGCACGTCGGCACGCAACATCAGGACGGAAACTTCCTGTAAAAAGCGGTCTTCCGAAACGTCGGAAACGCTTTCTTTTAAAGCCTCAAAGCGTTCTTTTAAAGCATTTTTGATTCGTTCGGGCTGAACGCCTGCCAAGCTTTGCGCTTTTTTGACCAGCTCTTCGATTTTATCGATTTGGTCGGTCAGCGGAGCCTCCATTTTAAGGCCTTCGGCACGACGCGAAGCCTTTAAGGCTTTGACGGCTTCTTCCAAAGAAGCAATCAAAGCTTCTTTGCGTTTTTCCAAAGCGTCTTTCGGGTCTTGAGCGCTTTCGACGACGCCGCGGACGTTCATCAGCCCGTCAATGGAAGCAGGGCGCAAATGCGGATAAGTGTCTTGATATTCGGTGGCCAGACGGCACAATTTTTTCAATAAATCTTCGTTAATCACGAAAGAAGAAGATTTTTCGTTGTCTTCCGACACGTCCAAAGACGCGGTAAAACTGCCGCGTACAAAATTTTTGCGCAATGCTTCGCGCAGCGATTGTTCCAAAAAATCATATCCCGAAGGTAATCGCACGCGGACATCCATGGTTTTTCCGTTCACGCTTCTGAGTGTCCATGTCCATGAAATTCCGTTTTCTGCGCTGGCAGAGCCGAATCCCGTCATACTTTCCATGAAAAGCCCCTTTATTTAGCCTGTTGATTGACTTACCTTACATAAAACCGATTCAAACAGGGAAACAAAAAATGAAGAATCCGAAAAATATTTTAATTACGGGAGCGTCAAGCGGCATCGGCGAAGCGTTGTCATTATTTTACGCCGAAGCGGGACGAACGATGTTTTTATGTGCGCGCAACGAAGAACGATTGAATGCGGTGGCGGAACGGTGCCGTCAAAAAGGGGCTTCGGTTTATGCGAAAGTTTTAGATGTAACGGACGAAGCATCGATGCGCGACTGGATTTTTGACAGCGACGAAATTGCGCCGTTGGATTTGGTTATCGCGAATGCGGGTGTTTCTGCGGGTCCCGGCGGTCCCGAAGGCGAAACCGAAGCTCAAACGCGGCAAATTTTTTCAGTGAACGTCGGCGGTGTTTTAAACACGGTTCTTCCCGCCATGCAAAAGCTTCGTTTAAGAAAGTCCGGACAAATCGCCGTAATCAGCTCTTTGGCGGGCTACAGAGGCTTGCCGTCGGCGCCGGCATACTCGGGCAGCAAAAACGCCGTACGCGCATGGGGAGAGGCTTTACGGGGCTGGCTGGCACCCGAAGGAATCGAGGTGAATGTCGTCTGTCCCGGATTTGTGGCGTCCCGCATTACCGAAAAAAACAAATTTCCGATGCCTTTTTTCATGCAGGCGGACAAAGCGGCAAAGATTATCGCCAAAGGGCTTTCAAAAAACAAAGGACGCATTACGTTTCCGTTCCCGCTGGCTTTTGCGTCATGGTTGACGGGGGCGATGCCGTCGTTTATTGCCGATGTCGTTTTGACACGGTTGCCGAAAAAAGGGGCTTAAGAAAGCCCCTTTTTAATTTTAAAAATCTGATTTAATCAATTAAGTTTCCCCACGGGAAAATGCGGCGCAATTCGCGCAAAGTCCCTTTATAATCGTCGGGAGCCGAAGCATAAGCGCTGTTTAATTCGTCGCCCAAATAAGAAAAATCGATAATATCTTCGGCTTCGAATTCGTCCATAATCGACATCAACAGGTATTCGGCAAAGACATGAGCCGAATCATGACGCGGCACAAATCCCAACAGCTTGAATTCCGAAAGCAGGTATTGTTTGTAGTCTTTCAGGTTTTCAAGGGATTTAAGCTTGTTTGCCAGCAAAGGATCCAAATCTTTGCGGACGCGCATGGCGACGTCAACCATGGCATCGATACGCAAATTTCGTTCTTCGTCTTCGGAGATATCGTTATTTTTGGCTTCCATGGCGTCGACGAGGGTTTCCTCGTACATATCGATGAATTCCTGGCGAACCGGATCAACGGGAGGAGTATCTGTCATCATAAAAGGCCTCTGATTGTTTTTCTTAACTTGAAGCATAGCACTTTCTTTTGAACGATACAAAACCCTTTTCGGGAAAACAGGGTTTTAAGGGACTTTTAGTTTTTGGGTTCTGTTTGTTTCGTGCGGCACAGGCGGTTGATGGCATCCATGGCGTTGTTAAAGCCTTTTAAAGAAAACGTGTCGTAAGTTTCAACGTTTTCAATGCTGGTTCCTCTTAAGGTTGCCCGTACGCCTTTATGCATTTGTTCGGCGATTTCGCTGTCGGTGCGCAAATTTTTTGCCCAAGCGGTGTCTTGATGCGTAAAGAGATTGGCTTTTAAAGTTCCGACGCGAAAGACGGCTTCGGATCTGGGCATATACATATATCCGGCAACGACGGTCAGGACATCGAACAAATCTTCTTTGGGGCGGTGGGAAACCATCAAAAACACGTCGCCGCGGCGGGTATATTCTCCTGCCGATTTAAACGGCATGGATGCAACGTAACAGACTTTTTCCTTTTTCGTTTCGTAAATATAAGCCGTCCAATCGTCAAAAACGCCGATTTGCTTGACCTGTTTCGGGTTCAGCATCGCCGGATTGCCTTGAGCAAACGCGGGAACGGCGCAAAACGTCAGCAAAAGCGATAAAAAAATCTTTTTCACGTCTGATTTCCTTTCTATTTTTTGGAAAACCCTTTGCGCGAAGCCCACAGCTCCGCAAACATGCTTTTCCACAGCGTTTCGGTGTTTTTAAACATAATGTCCATGCTTTCTTTTGCCTGTTTGCCCGTTTTGGATATTTGTTCGGCGTCGGCAAGCTTTTGAGCAACGATTTCGGCTTGTTCTTCGGGTTTGAACGTCCGCATTAAAAATCCCGTTTCGTTTTCAAAAATAAATTCGGGATAAGCCCCTTCCGCCAACGCGAAAACAGGCAATCCGGACAGCATCGCCCGATAAGACGTCGCAGAATTCATGCACATGGGCTTTAACCCCGCAAAAGCGCGGCAAAGAGGGAAAATATCGGAAAAATCTTTTTCCACAAAGCGCAAATTTTCAGTATTTTCACCGGCTCTGTTAATAAAAATCAAGACCTTATGCCCTGTTTTTTCGCTCAACGCGCGAGCGAATTGTTCGATATGGGACAGATTTTCACCCGTTTCCGCCGCCAAAATGACGGTATCTTCATCAAGGCGTTCCTTTTTAAAGAAGTCTTTTCTGATTTTCAAAGTTTGTTTTTCATTAACGAAAGTCACGCTTTCCATGGTCGGCATGATTTTAACCCGATCGCGAATGACGGAAGGCAGAAAATCTTTGACCGTTTGCGTCGGACACGTCAGGCGGGCAGCGTCTTTCAGGGTCAACAGAGCATATCTGGAATACTTTTCGGGTGTCTGAAGGGACACGATGAAAGGAATGCGGTACATTTTGACGGCGCTTGCCCACGACAAAGCGGAAGACGCGTCATGAAAATGGACGGCATTGATTTGATGCGTCCGCAAAAAAATAAACAAAGGCATGCTGGAAGAAAACAGGCGGAACAAAGTTTTCAAATAAAAATCGTTTGTGCCGACCAAACGTTTAATCCCCAGTTCAAAAAAAGATACTCTTTCGCGTTTGAACAAATCCGTAATTCTGCCGTGCCTGTTGACGATGAACATCGGATTGACGATTCCCGAATGTCCGAGCTTGCAAATTTCGGTAACGGCGCCTTCGGTTTCTTCGCAAAAAGCTTCTTCGATAAAGGGATAAAGCACGGTATTCATGGTTTAAGCGCCTTTTTTTCGCAATCGTGCGGCATAAAATCCGTCGCATCCGCCCGATTCTTTGTAAAAGAACGGCAAAACGCACAAATCGCCTTTTGGCGTAATCATAAAGTCGGGGACTTCGTCTTTTGTGACGGGGATGCGTTCGGCCAATCCTTTTTCGACGGCGGCATCAATGATTCTGACGCCTTCAGACGGCAAAAGCGAACAAACGCAATAGACCAATTCTCCGCCGTCATCCAACATATCCAGCGCCGTTACCAACAATTCTTTTTGAGCTTTGTTCAGGCGCAGAATATCTTCGGGAGTTCTGTGCCAAACGACGTCGGGATGGCGTCGCAACGTTCCCGTTGCCGAACAGGGGGCATCCAAAAGTACGGCGTCAAACCGTTCGGAAACCCCTCCTTCTTCTGCCCACCATTTTCGTGCGTCCGCCGTAATGATTTCGACGGACATTTTTAAACGGTTCATGTTGTCCGTCAGCCGTTTCAGTCGGTTTGCCGAAATATCCAATGCCGTAACTTCGGCACCGGCCATGACCAGCTGAGCGGTTTTCCCGCCGGGAGCGGCACAAATATCAATGACACGTTTATCTTCAATGTCTCTAAGCAGTTTTGCGGGCAACGCGGCGGACAAATCCTGCACCCACCATTCACCGTCTTCAAATCCCGGCAAAGAAGGAACGGAAGCCGACTTTGCCCGTCTGAGAGTCCCCGTCGGCATAACGGTTGCTTCCAGTTTTTCCGCCCATTTTTCGGGATCTTGCTTGACCGAAAAATCCAACGGAGCTTCTTGTAATCCTGCTTCGGCGATCAGATATGCCGTTTTTTTGCCGAAAGTTTTTTCCCAAACGCGCAACAGCCAAGAAGGAATATTCATTTCAGGCGCATTTTGCGAAGCCGCTATTTCTTTTCCTTCGGTTGAAATACGGCGCAGGACGGCATTGGCAAGGCCTGCGAATCCGCCGATTCCCCAAGATTTTACCAAAGAAACGCCGGTCGAGACCGCCGCATGGGGAGGCGTGTTTAAAAAAACCAGCTGAGCCGTTGACAGACGCAGCGCATCCAAGACATAAGCCGCTCTTTCGGGCAGGGGTTTTTTCAAATATCTGGCGAGAATATTATCGATTTGCCCCAAACGCCGCAGCGTTGTCGTAACCAGCAGACGGATGAAAGTCCTGTCTCGGGTTTCCAAAGGATGTTTTTTGTCTTGTTCCGCCATTTTTGCGGCGAATTCTTCTTCCAATCCTTTTGCGTTGCGCAAAACGGCAGAAAAAATTTCAACGGCGATGTGCCGGGTCAGCGTTTCTTCATTTATCATCGGATTTGCCTTGTTTGTTTTCCGATTTATTTTTGTACATTTCTTTTAAGTCGGAGAAAGCCTTATTTGTTTCTTTAAAGCTTTTTTTGGCGTCTTTGGTCATATTTTTAAACAAGCTTTTTATTGAATCGTCGCGTTTGGGCGAAACGGCGCGCAGATAGTAATCCAGCATGAACAATCCTGCCAAGATGACGGGCTGATATTGTTTTTGCGCCATTAAAGACAACAAGAACAAACCGTCAAGCAACAAATTCCGTCTGAAAACGTAACGTATGATGTACCAATCGGGAAAATTTCTGTTTTGCAGGCTTTCAAACAGGAAGAGCGGTTTTTCTTTTAACAGGGCGCCTTTAATGCTTCTGCAGGCAAAGATGACGGCTTCGGCTAACGGATACGCCAGTAACAAAGCGCCGTTTCCCCAGCGACCTTGTGACGCCATGTAAAAAGCCGCCCAACTGACGGCAAACGCAAAAACGTTTTTGAAAACGGGCGATGACGGGATTTCGGAACCCAAAGCAAAAAAGATGCATAAGACGGCGCTGACGGCAAACAAGATGCCGGAAAACTGGAAAAAAACGGCAGACAGGGGGATCGTTACGAACAAAGCGGCGGCACAAGCCAAGCCGACGGACGTTCCTTGTACGGCCGTAAAGGAATCCAGCTTATCCATTCGCATCAGCAACCGCAAAACAGCGAACCACAAAGCTCCTGCACAAACTTTGTCGAGCCATTTCGGGATATCAAAATTGAAAAAGAACGAATTTTCGGGCAACAAAAGCAAGGCTGCGGCAATTCCCGCGATTTGAAGAAACGCAACACCAACATGACAGGCTTTGTTTTTTAAAGGGACGAGTCCGATCAACCCGAACCCTGCGAACAAAGCGCACACGAAATACATTTGATTGTTTTTAATCCATTCTTTGTCGGGACAAAGAAAACAGAACAAAACGCAAGCCAGAATCAAAAACAGGCTTTGGATAGCACCGGCTTTATTCAATCGGCACCGGAACGGCTGATCGGAGATTTCCATAAATTCGCGGCGTTCCGAAAAAAGGTAATAAGCCGTCATCACAACCATGCCGGCGATAAAAACGCCGAAAAGGAACAGAAAGTATGTTGCGGTACCCATTATTTTTCCTGTGCTTGTTTTTTTTCAGTATTGATGAAAAAAATTAAAAAATCTCTATAAAAGATAACGATAGCAAAGAATTTGGCATTTTTCGTTAATTTTTTTAATGAATTCTTCGCGTTCGCCGCTTAGGGCAAAGCCGTTTTTTTCGAACAGACGGCGTGACGCGATGTTTTCTTTTCGGACATCGGCGCTCAAGACGTGAACGTTCTTTGATTTCATTAAAGGTTTCAAGGCACTCAAAGCAGCGCTTCCGACGCCTTTTTTCCGCCATTGCGGAGCAATGTTAATCATCAGTTCCACGACGTTTTTTCCGATCAAATCTGGCGGTTCGATGACTTCAAAGCGCATAAATCCGGCGGGCAAGCCGTCGTTTAAGATGAACAGCGGAGTAAGATCGGGATTTAAAAAATAACATTCTCTGAATTCCATAAAGAAAGAATCGCGGGATTTCAGTCGCGGATAATACGCGGCGGCGACGGTTTGAGGGTCGTTTCGCCATAAAAAAGCGGTTTCGGCATCTTCTTCGGTGTTTTGACAAGGATAAAGCGTTATCATTATAGGACTTCTTTTTTATCCGGATGCAAGGTAGGATAAAACCAACGGAGGCGGGGCTCAAGTGTTTGATATGGCTTTTTTGGAAAAACGGCTTTGCGAGCCTTTTTGTGCGTCTTGTTTTTTTGCGGGTTCCGTTAAAGGCAAGACGGATGCCGCAGTTTTAATTCCTATGTTGGATCGCGGCGGAAAGGTCAGCCTTTTATTTACCAGACGTGCGCGAAATCTGGTTGAACACGCAGGTCAGATTTCTTTTCCCGGAGGTCACAAAGAACCCGAAGACAAATCATTTTGCGATACGGCGCTGCGGGAAACGATCGAAGAAATTTCTTTAAAACGGCAAAATGCCAAAATTTTATGTTGTCTGCCGCCGTATGTTACTTTGACGGGGTATCGGATTGTTCCCGTTGTTGCCCGACTTTTCGCGCCGTATGAGTTTTCGCCTCAACCTTCGGAAGTGGAAGAAATTTTTGAAGTGCCGCTGGATTACCTTTGCGACGACAGAAACTGGTCTGTTCGCGAATTTACGGAAAGCAACGGACAAAAATTGGAAACAAACTCCGTAACTTACGAAAAATATTGTATTTGGGGAATTACGGCAGGTATTCTTGAAGAGTTCAAAACACGGCTGAGGACGGTATGTTTAGATTTATGATTTGTTTTGTTGTGCCGTTATTTGTTCCTTGGGGCGTGTGGATTTTAAACCGAAAAATCAAAAAACGCTCTTTGAAACGTCCGCCATACGAAAAGCTTTTGGTCTCGGGGGTTGCCCTTGCGGTATTGACGCTTTCGGCATTTTCGTCGGCGGGGCGCTTTCCTGCGTTCAGTTCTTATGTACCGGCGCATTTTGAAAACGGCGTATTGACGCCCGCTCACTTTGAAAGCGTCCGAAAATGAAGATTCAAGCGCCGTTTTGGGCGGAATCAAAAGAATTGAAACATCTTTTTTGTCTTTTGGATGATCAGGTACGTTTCGTCGGCGGTTGCGTTCGCGATACGTTGTTGGGGGCAACGCCGAACGATACGGATTTGGCAACGCCGCTTTTGCCCGCCGAAGTCAAAGAACGTCTTGAACCGCATTTCCGCATTATTCCGACGGGCATAGAACACGGAACTTTGACGGTACTGATCAACGGCAAGGATTTAAAAAAAGCCGAAATCACGACGTTGCGCAAAGATATTGCCACCGACGGACGCCATGCGGTTGTCGCTTTTTCAAAAGACTGGAAGGAAGACGCTTCCCGCCGCGATTTGACGATAAATGCGCTGTACGCGGATTTTCAAGGCAACGTGTTTGACTTTTTCGGGGGTATTGACGATTTAAAAGCCGGTATCGTCCGCTTTATCGGCGACCCGTCGGCAAGGATACGGGAAGATTATCTCAGGGTTTTAAGGTTTTTTCGGTTTTATGCCCGCTACGCAAAGCGTCCGCCCGACAAAGAAACGCTGAAAGCGTGCCGCGAAGGTATCGAAGGAGTTAAAAAGCTTTCGACCGACCGTTTAAGGGGGGAATTTTTTGCGCTTGTTTCTTCAAATCGGGCGGCTTCGGGCTTGAAAACCGCCGTCGATTGCGGGTATTCCGAATTTTTTTTCCCCGTTTCTCCGAACACGGATGCTTTGGAACGTTTTACGCAATATTGCCCTTCGGCTTCGGTAATGTGGCGTTTTTCGGCGTTGTTGCCGTTTCGGGAAACAACAAGAAATGAATTTTCCAAACGTTGGAAGCTTTCAAAAAAAGATGCGGGTTTTTTGTTAAAAACGGGCAAAGAGGACGTTTATTCTTCTTGTGCGGCGTTTTCGGAAAACGGGCTGTTGCGGTTTAAAGAACGCTTTGAAAAAGATGCGGAAACGGCGGCTTTTCTTGCGGCGGCGGTTACAAACGATGCCCGTTGGCTTTCCGTCGGCAAAAAAATAAAAGACATAAAGATTCCGCCGTTTTGTTTTTCGGGATCAGACGTTATTGCCGCCGGCGTTACGGGCAAACGGGCAGGAGAAATTTTAGCCTGCGTAAAAGAATACTGGCTTTCAAAAAATGCGCGTCCGAATCGTCAGGAACTTTTATCGTTTATGGCGACGTTGATTTAGCCCGCAGGAGTATTCAAATCGGCCGGTTCCGCCCAGTTTCCGAAACGCGTAAATTCGCTTTCAAAGAACAGAGGAATGTTCGCGGTCGGTCCGTGGCGCTGTTTTGCGATTATCAGCTCGGCTTTTTTCTGGACGGCAAGCTTGTGGTCTTCCCATTTCAGGACGCGGGCGTTAAATTTTTCGTCCGTTTCACCTTGACGGGGAATCGGTTGTTCTTTTTCCAGATAATAAATTTCGCGGAAAATAAACATCACGATGTCGGCGTCTTGTTCGATAGATCCGGATTCACGCAAATCGGACAACAAGGGGCGTTTATCTTCGCGTTGTTCGACCTGACGGCTTAATTGGGACAATACGACGACGGGAACGTCAAGCTCTTTGGCCATGATTTTTAACCGTCGCGTAATTTCGGACAAAGATTGAACGCGGTTTTCCTGATGCCGTGTATCGGAATCGTCGATTAACTGTAAATAGTCAATAACAATCAGCCCCAAGCCTTTTTCGCGTTTTAACCGTCTGGCGCGGTTATGTATGGCGCTGACGGTCAATCCGGGGGAATCGTCGACATAGAGGGGGACTTTTTCCAATTCTGAAGCGAATCCGACGATTCGGCGAAATTCGTCGGTTGTGATTTTTCCGTTTCTCAAGTTATGAGAAGACGTTTGTGTTTCCGTTGCTAAAATACGGGCAGCCAGCTGAGAAGCCGACATTTCCAAAGAAAAGAACGCGACGCCTTTTTTTTCTTTTCCCGGTTCTGCTTTTTCGAGAAAGTGGCGAGCCGAATTAAAAGCCAGACACGTTGCAAAAGCCGTTTTTCCCATGGCGGGTCGCCCTGCCAAAATAATCAAATCCGAACGGTGCAAACCGCCCATGACCGTATCCAAATCGCGAAATCCCGTTGTAACGCCGGCGATGCCGTCCGGATTTTTTTTAGCTTCGGCGACTTGTTGAATGACTTCGGTCAACGGTTCGACAAAGGGTTTCGGTCCGCCTTCAAGCTGACCTTCCGTTCCCAGCTCGTAGAGCTTTTTTTCCGCGATTTCCATTTGTTTTGAGGCATCTTCGTCCAAAGAAACGGCATAAGCGTCATTGACGATGTCATTTCCCAAAGCAATCAGCTGGCGGCGCAGGTAGCGGTCAAAAATCAACCTTGCATAATCTTCGGCGTTAATGATGGTTACGGCGGCACCGGCCAAATCCATCAGGTATTTGATACCTCCGACTTCGTCCAGAATGCCTTCGGACGACAAATATCCGCGCAAAGTAACGGGGTCTGCCAAATGTCCGCGCGAATGCAAAACCATGACGGCTTCATAGATTTTGGCATGGACGGGGCTTGCGAAATGGAAAGGGCGCAGAATTTCCGACACTTTTTCCAAAGCGTGATTGTTCGTAAGAATCGCGCCCAACAAAGCCTGTTCGGCTTCAATGTTTTGAGGCGGCACACGTACGGCCGTTACGTCAGAATCGTCCATGTTTTCAATCCCGAAATTTTAATTTGCGCCATCATAAAAAAAAGGCGGAAGTGAGTCAAACACTCCCGCCTGAATTTTTTTTGACCGTTTATCTTAAACGGCAGCCGCTTCTTCAACGGGGGCTGTTTCGGCAGCTGCAGCTTTGGCAGCGGCTTTTTCAGCCATTTTCGCGTTGCGTTCTGCTTCTTCCTGAGAACGGGCAACCGTTACGCCGATCGTCTGGCTGACGTCCGGATGCAAAACGATGCGAACATCGTACATGCCGATTTCTTTGAACGGCTGGTCTAACATGACCTGACGGCGTTCAATGTTAAATCCGGCTTCGCGGACGGCGTCACGAACGTCACGACCCGTAACGGAACCGTACAGCTGTCCGGTTTCGGCGGCCTGACGAACGATAACCAATTTCAAATCGGCCATTTTTTCGGCGATTTGTTCGGCTTCCTGTTTGCGTTTCAGGTTTGCGGCTTCCAACTGGACTTTCTGGGCTTCAAAGATGGCCAGATTCTGCTTGTTGGAACGCAGAGCCTTGGCTTGCGGCAACAAATAGTTACGGGCAAATCCGGGTTTTACCTTGACGATATCGCCCATTTGACCGAGCTTTTCGATGCGCTCCAGTAAAATGACTTCCATATTATTTCTCCTAAGTCTCTTCTTTGACGATCAAAAAGGGATCAGTCCACAACGTAAGGCAACAAGCCCAAGAAACGGGCACGTTTGATAGCCTTTGCCAATTCGCGCTGTTTCTTTGCGGAAACGGCGGTAATGCGGCTGGGGACGATTTTGCCGCGTTCGGATATGAAACGCTGCAACAATTTGATGTCTTTATAATCGATTTTCGGAGCATCCTTCGCCGCAAACGGGCAAGCCTTGCGACGACGGAAAAAAGGACGACGTGCTACAGCAACCATTAGAATTCCTCGCTTTCTTCTTCAGAATCAAACTTATCGTCAAATTTTTTGGAAGGACGACCTTTCATTTCTTTGCCTTTGTTCGACAACATGGCGGACGGGCCTTCTTCCAATTCTTCAACGCGAACGGACAGGTAACGGATGACGTCTTCGTCCAAACGCATCTGGCGTTCCATTTCGATCAACGCCTGTGCAGGAGCGTCGATGTTAAACAGGACATAGTGACCTTTGCGGTTCTTGTGCATACGGTAAGCCAGAGCTCTCAAGCCCCAGTTTTCCTTTTTCGTTACTTTGCCGCCGTTGGCATTGATGACGCCTTCAAAGCGTTCAATCAAAGCATCAACCTGTGAAGCGGCGATATCTTGGCGTGCGATAAACACGCTTTCATACAAAGCCATAAATATTCTCCTTACGGATTGTCTCAACCCCCATCGGCAAGCCTTCCCCATGAAAGCCTGTCTGGGTATAGCCGGTCCGTTTGCCGGCAAGGAGTAAACGGAAGCTGAAATATACAGCACGTAAACAGCCTTTGCAAGCCTTAAAAAATCTTACGGATAGCTGATCAGGCAATATTGCTTTTTGGCGTTTAAACTGTCGCACGTTTTGCGAATTTCTTCGGGCTTCCCTTTGATATACAGACGGATATACCGACCTTTTTGCAAAGAAACCCGCGTTTCCAAAGTCTTAAACTTCGCCAATTCCGGATAAGCCGCCTTTAATTTCTTCCACCCTTTTTCCAACGTTTCCTGATCAAAATAAGACGCCAAATGCGCATAAAGAGGCGGTTCTTTTTTGGAAACGGTCGTCATTTTTCCCGGCAAAGCACCTTTTTTAGCCGATTTCACGGGACGGAACAATTCTTCTTCCGCCGGCAGTTCAAAGTCGGTTTCCGTCTTTAAATGAGCCAAACGTTCCACCGCTTCCCGATTATTTTGTTCGGCGGCGCGCTCCAACCACAAGACGCCTTCTTCTTCATTGCGGGGAATACCTTCGCCGCGCAAATACATGACCCCCAGATTGTATTGAGCCGAATCCGACCCGCCTTTGGCCGCCGTGTAATACCAAAACGCCGCCTGAGTCAAATCCTGTTGGACGCCTTTGCCCCAACGGTACAAATGCCCGAGATTCCTCTGAGCTTCGATATTTCCCTGATCGGCTGCCGTTTGCCATTCTTTGAAGGCAGTTTCGTAATCTCCGTCGTTGTAGGCTTTTAGTCCCGAGTCGAAATCGGCATAAGCCGGAAATGCAAACAAAAGCCATAACATCAAAAAAAGGCGCATTTTATTCTCCCGAAACAAGGGGTCATTTACTTTTTTTCGTTGTTTTTTTCTTTTTTTGCGAAGCTTTTGGCGCAGGCGTCTTTGTTTTAGCCTTTGCCGCGGCTTTTTGGGGTTTGGTTTTCATTTTTACCGCTTTTTCAGGGTCAACCGGCTTTTCTGCGGGATCGTCTTTTATCAGGTCTTCCATCAGATTGGCGGAAACCTCGGACGGATCAATGGCAATAGCGGTTTCTTCGTCAATGGCATCAATGGTAACCGTTCCGTCGGCGGCAATGGGGCCTCGCACGGCACGGGCACTGACGGTCGGTGTGGTCGGCTTTTTTACGTTTTTCTTGCGAGCAACAGCTGTTTTCTTGGCAGCACGGCGCCGCAACGCCAAACGTTTCTGGCGTCTTGCCCGTTTCCATGCGGTGATATTGCGTTTGTGCTGCTTGAACGTTTTTGAAAACGTATGACCGCCCGTTCCGTCGGCAACAAAATAAATCTCGTCCGTTTTCATCGGGTTCAGAACGGCTTGGATGGAATCTCTGCCGGGATTGCAAATCGGCGCGGGAGGAAGCCCTTTGCGCGTATAGGTATTAAAAGGATGATCGACCCTTAAATCCGCATGCGTCAGGCGACGCTTCAAATCCATGGATCCGTCCGTTATCGCATAAATGACGGTCGGATCGGTTTGCAGACGCATTCCCCGCTTCAGTCGGTTGATAAAAACGCCGGCGATACGGGGGCGTTCTTCGGGAACGGATGTTTCTTTTTCGACGATGGAAGCCAAAGTCAACGCTTCGTTTTTGGTCGTATAAGGCAGATCAGGATCGCGGTACGGCCATAAATCGTCAATGGTCTTTTGCATGGCTTCCTGCATTCTTTGCAAAATGACCGTTCTGGGAACGCCGTATCCGAAAGTGTAAGTTTCGGGTAACAAAGTTCCGTTCGGCGGCGGAGCGGGCAATTCTCCGGCCAGCCCCGGCGTTTCCATCAGCAATTCAAAAATTTGCGCGCTTGTTTTTCCTTCGGGGACGGTTACGCGCCGCACGACGTTTTGCCCGTTCACCAGAATATCTAAAATCATTTTGGTACTGGCACGCGGCGGAATGCGGTATTCGCCCGCTTTCAGGCTGGTGGACTTTCCGGACAGACGTCCGGCGACTTTAAAAACCGAAACGCTTCGGATCAGTTCGTCTTTTTTTAATTGGGCGGCGATTTCGCCCATGGAAACGCCTTTTTCGACCAGCAAAATGGTCGGTTCCAGTTTGTTATTTTGCTCGTAGAGCAAATTATAAAAACTGAATACGCTTCCTCCGCTGAGACAAATTGCCAACAGCAGAAGAAGCGTAATGAGTAAGCGGCGTTTTGCCATTATTTTTTTGCTCAAACGGCTCTAAAGATGACGGAAGCGTTGGTTCCGCCGAAACCGAACGAGTTTGACATAACAGTTTTTAATTTACGTTCTTTGGCTTTCAAAGGAACCAAATCAAGCCCTTCGGCTTCTTCGACGGGATCTTCCAGATTCAGCGTCGGAGGCAGAATTCCGTCTTGAATCGCCTTAAGGCACAAGATGGCTTCGACGGCGCCTGCGGCACCCAACAAGTGTCCGATGCTGGATTTCGTGGAAGACATAGCCAATTTTGATGCATGGCTTCCGAAAATGGCTTTAACGGCATTGGCTTCCAAACCGTCACCGACGGGAGTCGACGTTCCGTGAGCATTGATGTAGTCAATGTCTTCGGGGTTGATGCCTGCGTTTTTCAGCGCCATTTTCATGGCATGTTTTGAACCGTGGCTGTCCGGAGCCGGAGCCGTAACGTGGTAACCGTCGCCTGACAAGCCGTAACCGATGATTTCGCCGTAGATTTTTGCACCGCGTTTTTTGGCGTGTTCGTATTCTTCCAAAACAACAACGCCCGATCCTTCGCCCATAACGAATCCGTCATGACCTTTATCCCACGGACGGGAAGCTTTTTCTGGCGTATCGTTATAATGGGTGGACAAGGCCTTAGCCTGAGCGAATCCGGCCATTGCCAGCGGATGGACGGCGGCTTCGGCACCGCCTGCGACCATAACGTCGGCATCGTCCCACATAATCAGGCGGGCAGCGTCTCCGATCGCATGAGTCCCCGTCGCACAAGCCGTAACAACGGAATGGTTCGGTCCGTAAAATCCGTACTTGATCGACAGCTGACCCGAAATCAGGTTAATCAGGCACGACGGGATAAAGAACGGGCTGATTTTACGGGGACCGCCTTCTTTCAAGGTAACGGCGCTGTCGGAAATAGAGGTCAAACCGCCGATTCCCGCGCCGATCATGACGCCCGTGCGGAATCTGTCTTCTTCGGTTTCGGGTTTCCATCCTGAATCTTCAACGGCGTCCGTTCCGGCGCACAATCCGTACAGGATGAACGGATCGACGCGGCGCTGTTCTTTCGGAGGCAACACTTCATCGGGGTCGAAAAGAGCAGGATTGCCTTTGCCAAAAGGAACTTGTCCGGCAATTTTAGCCGTAGACTGTGAAACGTCGTAGCGATCGACGGGACGGATTGCGGATTTTCCGTTGATAATTCCCTGCCATGTGGTGTCTACGCCGCGCCCCATTGGCGAAAGCATTCCTATACCTGTAACGACGACTCTTCTCATAACGCGACCTCTGATATACAAAAAAGACGTATTTACGCCTTTAGATTGAAGAAATGCCGATTTCTTGACAATCAAGAAATCGGCACAAAACGGTTTTTATGAAGAATGCTTGCTGATGTAGTCGATAGCATCCTGAACCGTCAAAATCTTTTCGGCGGCATCGTCGGGGATTTCGACGGAGAATTCTTCTTCAAACGCCATAACCAGTTCAACGGTGTCCAGGCTGTCTGCGCCCAGGTCGTCGATGAAGCTGGAGCTGTCCGTCACCTTGGAGGGTTCAACGCCCAAATGTTCGATGACGATTTTCTTTACGCGTTCGGCAATATCACTCATTTTGTATTCCTCTGTTAAACTAAAGTGTTTTGTCCCGTTCGGGACTGACACACCCAAGAAAGTTCACTCTGTAGCATACTTTTTTTGCTTTTTCCAGCCTTAGAAGACAGATTTTTGCAAAAAAAGGACGGTTTTTGAATAATTTTTTCCCGCAAAGGGAAAAAATCATCAAATCATCGCCATGCCGCCATTCACATGAATGGTCTGACCTGTAATGTACGAAGCTTCGTCGCTGGCCAAAAAGGCAACGGCGTTCGCAACGTCCTGCGGCAAGCCGAGACGAGCCATCGGAATGTTACGGGTCAATTTTTCTTTCGCTTCTTCCGGCAGGGCATCCGTCATGGCGGTCTTGATAAAGCCCGGTGCGACGCAGTTTGCCGTGATGCCGCGGGAAGCAACTTCCGCTGCCAGACATTTCGTCATGGCAATCAAGCCGGCTTTGGAAGCAGAATAGTTCGCCTGACCGGGGTTCCCCGTCACGCCGACAATCGAAGCCATGCTGACAATGCGGCCGTAACGGCGCTTCATCATTCCTTTGATGGCGGCGCGGGCAAGACGGAATCCTGCCGTCAGGTTCACTCTTAAAACCAAATCCCATTCTTCGTCTTTCATGCGCAAGAACAGGTTGTCTTTGGTTAATCCGGCGTTGTTGATCAGAATATCAATGGCGCCGGCGGCTTTTTCCGCTTTGGCGATCAGGGAATCAATATCCGCAGGGTCGCTCAAATTGCAGGAGAAAGCGAAAACGCGTTCTTTTAATTCGGCAGCAAAAGCGTCCAAGGCTTCTTGTTTCATATCGGTCAGAATTACCGTCGCGCCGTTGTCATGCAACGTTTTGACGACAACGCGGCCGATGCCGCCCGTTGCTCCGGTTACCAGAGCACATTTTCCTGTAAAGTCCAACATTTGATCGTTTCCTTAAAACTGAAGTTTTGGTGGAAGGTACTTTAATTCGTTTTTAAAAATTCTTCAATATCCGCAACGGTATTCAAAGCGATTCCCTTTAATTCGGGATGAATGCGCTTTGCCATGCCGGTCAGCACTTTGCCCGACCCGGCTTCAACCAGCGTGTCAACGCCTTGAGATTGCAGATACAGCATGCTTTCGCGCCACCGCACGGATCCGGTGACCTGAGCAACCAACAAACGGCGAATTTCTTCGGGATCCGATACGGGAGCCGCCGTAACGTTGGCAATAATCGGAAAACGAGGCGTATGAATTTCGGCGTTTGCCAAAGCTTCGGCCATCACATCGGCGGCCGGTTGCATCATCGGGCTGTGGAACGGTGCGCTGACAGCCAGTTTTACGGCGCGTTTTACGCCTTTTTTCGCCGCAATTTCCAAAGCCCGGTCAATCGCGGCGGTCGAACCGCTGATCACGACCTGTCCCGGCGCATTGTCATTGGCGGCAACGCAAACGTCGCCCTGAGCCGCTTCGGCAGCAATTTCTTGAGCCTGAGCCAAATCAACGCCGATTAATGCCGCCATGCCGCCTTGTCCCACGGGAACGGCCTTTTGCATGGCCAGACCGCGCGTCTTAAGCAGGCGTGCCGCCGTCGTAACGTCAAAGGCTCCCGCCGCGCACAGCGCCGAATATTCGCCCAAAGAATGTCCCGCTCCGAAAGCAAACTTTTCTGCCAGAACGATTTTTCCTTCGTGCTGAAGAATGCGTACGACCGCCATGCTGACGGCCATCAATGCGGGCTGGGCATTTTCCGTTAACTGCAGTTCTTCGGCAGGGCCGTCAAACATCAGTTTGCTTAAATTTTGGGAAAGAGCGTCGTCTACTTCCAAAAAGACTTCGCGGGCAATGGTAAAGGCGTCTGCCAATTCTTTGCCCATGCCGACGGCCTGAGACCCCTGTCCGGGGAAAACGATAGCTTGAGCCATACTGTTTTGATCTCCATAAATTAAATTGTGAAACAGGAAAAACAGAACTGGCCTTAATTGTCAAGTACAGATAAAAAAGCGGCGGAAAATAAAGCGTTTAACCCCCTTTTTTTTAAGTCGGCAAAGTTCTTCTTGCCATAAAGGCGAAAATAAATGTAAAAACATATTCGGGAAACCGGCGCGGACGTTCCCGCCGCCAACCCGGTCAGGTTCGGAAGAAAGCAGCCGTAACGGTCTTCGGAACGGGTCGTCGTCCGGTTTCCTTTATTTATCACCGCCTTATACCGCCCGACGGCTCGTGTGAAAAATATGTCAGATTCCGATAATAAATATCGCGTGTTGGCACGCAAATACCGCCCTGCGACGTTCGCCGATTTAATCGGTCAGGATGCTTTGGTGCGTACTTTAAAAAACGCCATCGATACGGGACGTCTGGCTCAGGCTTATATTTTGACGGGTATTCGCGGTATCGGAAAAACAACATCCGCCCGCATCATCGCCCGTGCCTTGAATTGCATCGGTCCCGACGGAAAAGGCGGCATGACAACCGAACCCTGCGGCGTTTGCGAACATTGTCGCGCCATTGCCGAAGGGCGTCACGTTGATGTCGTCGAAATTGATGCCGCGTCAAACACGGGCGTCGACAACGTTCGCGAAATCATAGAAACAACCCGATACAATCCGACTTCCGCCCGCTTTAAAATATATATCGTCGACGAAGTCCATATGTTGACAAAGCAGGCGTTTAACGCTTTGCTGAAAACGTTGGAAGAGCCGCCCGAGCGCGTCAAATTCATCTTTGCCACGACGGAAATCCGAAAAGTCCCGACAACCGTCCTTTCCAGATGCCAGCGCTTTGATTTGCGCCGCGTCGACGTCGAACCTTTGACGCAGCACTTTAAAAACATTATCGAAAAAGAAAACCTTAAAGCCGAAGACGACGCTTTGCGTCTGATTGCCCGCGCCGCCGACGGTTCCGTCCGAGACGGGTTGTCTTTGTTGGATCAGGCGATTGCTCACGGCGGCGGCAACGTTACAGCCGATTTCGTTCGCGCCATGATCGGGCTTGCCGACCGCGCCGCCGTCTTTGATTTGTTTGAAAAACTTATGAACGGCGATATTAAGTCGGCTTTGGATTTATTCAACGCGCAATACGATTTAGGCGCGGAACCTTTGGTCGTTTTGCAAGACTTGCTTGATTTGACGCATTGGCTGACAAGGGCGAAAATCGCTCCCGAACTGGCTGATGATCCTTCCATGGCTTCGGCGGAACGCGAACGCGGCGCAGAAATGGCTAAAAAGCTCTCCATGCCCGTTTTAACCAGAACATGGCAAATGCTGTTAAAAGGCATTAACGAAACGGTTTACGCTCCTTCTGCCAAACAGGCGGCGGAAATGTTGCTGATACGCTTGGCATATGCCGCGGAATTGCCGCCGCCCGCTGAAATTATAGGCTCGCTGGGATCGGCAAAGACGGCGCCCGCGCCTATGACGACGACGGGAACATCAAGCTTTTCAAACGCGCCGAAGGCTCAGTCCGATTGGGGAGGCATTCGTGCTGCTGTCGGTGCTTCTTCCGCTCCGGTTCCCGAAAGTTTGCCTAAAACTCAGCCGAAATTAAGCTCTTTTGCTGATGTCGTCGCTTGTGCATATAAGCAAAACGAAATGATGTTGGCGTTTAATTTGGAAAATTATGCAAGCATCGTCCGTTTTGAATTCGGGTGCATTGAATTTTATCCGTTGGAAAAGGCTCCGCTGAATTTGGCAAACGAGCTGGCGGAAAAATTAAATGAGTGGACGGGAAAACGGTGGCTGGTTTCCGTCGTGAACAAGCCCGGCGGAATGACTTTGGCGCAGGAAGCCAAGAAAAACGAAGAAAACCTGCGAAAGAAAATGTCCGTACACCCGTTGGTCAGCGCCGTGATAAAAACGTTTCCGGGCGCGCATCTTGAATCCGTGCGCCTGCAAAAAGGCATTGAAGCAGATTTACCGGAAACGGAAGAATTTTCGGCTTTTCAGGAAGAGGAGTAAGACGGCATGCCTGATTTTAACGCACTTTTAAAAAAGGCTCAGGAAATGCAGGCGGCGTTGATGTCCAAACAGGACGAAGCCGCAAAAATCGAAGTCACGGGAACATCGGGCGGCGGATTGGTTCAAGTCGTTATGACGTGCCGCGGTATCGTTAAAAAGGTTGTGATTGATCCGTCTTTAAAAGACGACATCGGCGTTTTGGAAGATTTATTGGTTGCCGCGTTTAACGATGCCAGAGAAAAATCCGAAACCCGCTTGAGCGAAGAAATGAAATCCGTTGCGGGCGGATTGAATCTTCCTTTTTAAAAAGGCAAATCTTGTGAACGGCGGCGAATTGGAAACGCTGATAAAGTTATTGTCGCGCCTTCCGGGTCTTGGTCCCAGATCGGCAAGGCGGGCGGTTTTATATCTTGTTAAAAAACGCGAAACGCGGATGCAACCTCTTGTCGAGGCGATGCAAAAAGTCCTTGAAACCGTTAAAACCTGCTCGATTTGCGGTAATTTGGACACGAAAGACCCCTGTGCAATATGCAGCGACCCGCGCAGAGACGGATCCGTCATTTGCATCGTTCGGGACGTATCCGATTTATGGGCGATAGAACGTTCGGGGGCGTTTCGGGGACAATACCATGTTTTGGGAGGACTGTTGTCCGCCATGGAAGGCACGGGACCCGACGATTTACGCCTGAATGTATTGGAAAACCGTATCAAATCGGCACAGACGAACGAATTGATATTGGCGTTGCCCGCCACGGTGGACGGGCAGACGACGGGGCATTATATTGCCGAACGGATGCGCCCGTTGAACGTCAAAGTTACTTTTTTGGCGCAAGGCATTCCCGTCGGCGGAGAATTGGATTATCTGGACGACGGAACGATACAGACGGCGTTAAGGGCGCGCGGCTGAATATTTTTTGCGAATCGGCTTATTTGCGGGCTTTTTTATAATTTATGAACGATAGGCGTCGATAAAAGGCAAAAATTCTTCAACGACTTTTTCATAAACGGCCTTTTTAAATTCGACAATCAATTTCGGCATGTTTTCGGCGTCTTCCCAGCGCCAGTCGTTAAATTCCCGATGCGGACGGTCTAAATCGATTTCGCTTTCTTTGCCTTCAAATAAGAACAAGAACCATTTTTGTTTTTGACCGGCAAAAGTCTTTTTCTTTTCGCTGATGAAATTGACATCGCTCGGAAAATCGTAAAAAAACCATTCTTTGCTTTCGGCGACAAGCGTTACCGATTTAATGCCTGTTTCTTCAAACAGTTCGCGTTTTGCGGCATCAAGGGGTTCTTCGTTTCCGTCTATGCCGCCCTGCGGCATTTGCCATGCTTTTTCACGCGTATCCGCCCGATGTGCAGCAAATACTTTTCCGTTTTTATTGATAACCATAATCCCGACGTTCGGGCGATAAAGCTTTTCTGTCATTGTCTGGTTTTTAATACCTCTTTGGCATAATAAGACAGGGGGACAAAAGTAATCGGAGGATGATCTTTTCCTTCTTCGGGGACGAAAGATTTCATCCATTCCTGAATGACCAGCAGAACAATCGGAGCGGTTTCCGCGCGAACAAAGGCGCGCCCTTTTTGCAAAGCGACGCGGCGCGCGTAATCCAGCTGGGAACGGATGGCGGAACGGTAGAAATTGTTTGTGATATAGACGTCGGGGCGCAAAGCGTTTGAAAAAATAGGCTTATCTTCGTCGTCAGAGCCGTCAACATAGATCAGACCTCTGTCGCGGATTTCTTTTGCAAAAGCAGCCATTTGGTCGGCTTTGGCGGAAAAAGTTTCGTTCGGAGACGCGGCAACGCCGATATAAGCGACGTCTTTTCCCAAAGTTTTATGCAATCGTTTCTGATTTTCTTTTTCGGGCAATCCCGTAACCAAGCCTAAGGGACCCGGGTCTTTTTCGGGAAAGATGCCTTGTTGCATGGGTAAATCCAACAATGTTTCATGTCCCGACCGTCTGGCTTCCGTGACATAATTTCCCAGCTGTTCGGAATACGGACTGAAAGACAGGGAAACTTCGGGAGCTAAAGAGTATAAAGCGGCTGCCGTCGTATTTTTTCTTTTTCCCAGCCCCGAAATCAGCACGGCGATATAAGGAGACGGAGGTGTTTTATCGTACGGTTTTGCGTATGCCTGAAACGGTGTTTCTCCGTTTTTGGATTTGACGGGAATATTGCCGTAACGGGATTTTGCCTGTAAATGGGGCAAAGGCGAAATCACGTTTAACGGAATGCCGATTTTGTTTTGCGAGCCCTTGATCGAGCTGAAATTCGGCAAAGATGCCATCAAATCGCCTTGGATTAAATCCGGCAAAGGAACGGGATCGCGCCGTAAAGCAAATTCATCTTTGACATCAATGATGCGTTCTTGCACGGGAGCGGGAGAATCCGATTCCGGGCGTTTTGCAACGGGCAGGGATTCGTTGATTTCCAAAGAAGCCGCATCGTCAATTTCTTTTTGTGCGGGATATTTTGCCATGGTGGCGTCAATCGCTTCTTCAAGGCTTTGCGGGCCTTTCAGCATTTCTTCCGCCGTTTTCGCTCCCGTCAAAGAGGCGGATAGCGATGTTCCTATGGAAGGTTCTTTGGGACCGTCTTCGATTTTAAACATCGGTTGCGGATCAATAACGGATTCGCGCGGATGGTAAAAAGGAGAACTGACGTCAAATTCGACGGCGGGTTTTTTGCTTTTCTGATAAACGTCCCAACCGATTTTGGAAACGTATCCGAAAGAAACCAGAAATATCGGCAAAATCAAAAAAAACGCCAGCTTTCCCTTTTGCTTCGGCTTTGGGGAAAACGGTGAATCGGAGGGCGTTTTGTTCGTAAGAGCCATAATATTTCCTGTTTTAACGGTTATTTGGAATTGTAGATTCCCATCGCGCGAACGATGTCAATCGCTCGGTCAAGCTGATAGTCTTCTATTTTCTTTTCCTCTTTTTTCTCGTCAAAAGGATCGGGTTCTTTTTCTTTTTTGCCTTTGGCAGGCTTTTTATCTTTTTTATCCTTGTTCTTTGCGGCGTCTTTTTTGTCTTCGTCCTGCTTTGCCAGCGCGTTGGGCAAAGAAGCTTCCGCAAAATCGTCAAAGCGTCCCGCGTAATATTCGACGTGAGCCGGCGGAATGACGATATCGGGTTCAATGCCTTTTGCCTGAATCGAGCGTCCGGAAGGCGTATAATAACGGGCTGTCGTCAGGCGGATCGCGCCGATGCCCGAGCTGACAGGAATAACGGTTTGAACGGATCCTTTGCCGAACGAACGCGTGCCGACGACGACGGCGCGTTTATGGTCTTGCAAAGCGCCGGCAACGATTTCGGCTGCCGAAGCCGAACCTTCGTTAATTAAAACAACGATGGGGATGTCTTTGATGATATCGCCTTTTGTCGCACTGTATCTTTGAATTTCTTCGGGGCGGCGGGGGCGCGTGGAAACGATTTCCCCTTCGTCTAAAAACAAGTCCGTAACGGAAACGGCCTGATCCAAAAGACCGCCCGGATTGTTACGCAAATCCAAAACAAAGCCGGCTAAATTGTCTTTATGTTTTTTTTGGGCTTTTTCAACGGCTTTTTTAACGTCGTCCGTCGTCGTTTCGCTGAACGAAGAAATACGGATATAGCCGACATTGCCTTTGTCTTCGGAACGGACGGAACGGATTTTAACAACGGCGCGTTCCAGCGTGACGTCAAAAGCATCCTGTCCTTTGCGACGAATGGTCAGTTTAACTTTTGTTTTTACGGGACCGCGCATTTTGTCAACGGCTTCCGTCAGGGTTTGTCCCAAAACGGCCGTGCCGTCAATGTGCGTAATATAATCGCCCGCTTTGATGCCCGCTTTGTATGCCGGCGTATCGTCAATCGGAGAAATGACTTTGATCCAACCGTTGTCCATGGTGACTTCTATACCCAAACCGCCGAATTCGCCTTTGGTTTGTTCCTGCATTTCTTTGAACATTTCTTCGTTCAGGTAGGAGGAATGCGGATCCAACGAAGACAACATTCCGTTAATGGCGTATTCGATCAGTTTTTGATCAGGGACTTCTTCAACGTAATCGGTTTTCGCGCGTTTAAACGTTTCGCTGAAAATGTTCAGGTAATGATAAACGGAAGCTTTGGGAGCCTCGTCTTTTTTTTCTTTTTTGGCTTCAACGGGAAGCGCAAAGAAAACAAAACTTAAAACCAGTAAAATCTGCAAACCGAAGCGTTTCATCCTTCGTCATCCTTTTTTATTCGTCAACCATGTTGATGGGTTAACGGGTTGTCCGTTCTTTCGTATTTCAATATATAACGACGGATTGGAATCCGCCACCATTATTCCGACGGGTTCGCCTGCCAACAGCGATTGTCCGACCGAAGTGTCCAGCCGTCCGATGCCCGCCAGCAAAGTATGATAGCCGTCGCCGTGTTCGATAATCAGCAATTCTCCGTATCCGCGGAAGGGGCCTGCGAATAAAACCGTTCCGTCGTAAGGAGAAATGACTTGGGCGTTCGGGCGGGTTTTGATGGTAATGCCTTTGGAGCTCAAGCCGCTGTCGGTCATTTCGCCGAATTTTTTTATGATATTTCCTTTGACCGGAAAAGGAATGTTTCCCCGTGCCGCCATAAAAGCCCCCGTCGGAATGCCCATCGTGTTATGTAATTTTCTTTGTCTGGCGCTTTCGGCGTCCAAGCGTGCCAGCAAATCTTTCAAGTCGCTGGCTTGTCTGGCCAGAGAAGACGCTTTTTCCTTGGCTCTGGTGCTTTCGCTGGCAAACGTGCTTTGAAGCTTTGTTTTCTTTTGAATCAGGGCGTTCATGTTGCGCCGTTTGGATTCCAAACGTTTCGCCATGGTTTTGATTTGAGCGTATTGAGCGCGGATGGCGGTTGTCAGGCTGGCGATTTTGGTTAAATCTTTGCGCAGGCCTTCCGTGGAATATTCCAAGCGGGGAACGGCTTCGCGCAATAAGAGGGCGCTTCTTAAAGTGTCTTGAGGTTCAAGCGGCTGAGCCAGCAAGGCTTCCGTCGGTTTCCACGCCAGATTTTGCAAAGCTGCCAGAACTTTGACGCGTTGCATTTTTCTGACTTCCAAACGGTTTTTCATGAAAGCCTGTTGGTCTTCAAATTCTTTAAGCTTTTCTTCCAAACGTCCCAAGCTTTCTTCCTGTTCCTGAATAGAGCTGGCGGCGGAAACCATTTTGCGCCGGACGTCCAAGATTTCTTTTTGAACGGCTCTGGCTTTTTCGCGCAATTTTTTGTGTTCCGATTCGGCTGCGCGAATTTGTCGGGTTACTTTTGAAAGCTCGGATTTTGCTTCAACGGAACTGTCAATTGCCGCAAAAGAAAAAGACGGCAACGCCTGCCCCGTTATGAAAACAAGGCAAAACAGCGCCGCCGTCTTTTTAAATCCCATTGCGCAGCGAACCTTAGCCGTGAACCAGCAAAGATTTTCCCGTCATTTCTGCGGGCTGCGGCAGTTTCAGCAATTCCAACAACGTCGGAGCCAAATCCGCCAATCTGCCGCCGTCGCGCAATTTAACGCCTTTCGGACCGTTGAACAGCACGACGGGCACCGGGAACGTCGTATGAGCCGTATAAGGCGCATGCGTCGTTTCGTCCATCATCAATTCGCAATTTCCGTGATCCGCCGTAACCAGCATGACCCCGCCGGCGCGCTTAATGGCGTCTTCCAGACGTCCCAAGCATTTATCGACGGCTTCGGTTGCTTTGACGGCGGCTTCCATGATACCCGTGTGTCCGACCATGTCCCCGTTGGCAAAGTTCACGATAATCGTGTCGAATTTGCCCGAATCGATGGCGTTCACCAAGGCATCGCAGACTTCAAAAGCCGACATTTCGGGTTTTAAGTCGTAGGTGGCGACTTTCGGGCTGGGAATCAAAATGCGTTCTTCGCCTTTGAACAAACGTTCTTCGCCGCCGTTAAAGAAAAACGTAACGTGAGCATATTTTTCCGTTTCCGCAATGCGCAGCTGAGTCATGCCGGCTTTTGAAACGACTTCGCCGAAAATGTTGGACAGCTGTTCGGGCGGGAAAATCGGCGTTACAAAGCGGTTGTGGTCAACCGAATATTCCGTCATGCCGACAACGGCGGCAAATTTTACGGTTTTGGGACGTTCAAACTTGTCAAACGAAGCGTCTGCCAAAGCATACATGATTTCTCTGGCGCGATCGGAGCGGAAGTTGGCAAACAAAACGGCGTCTCCGTCCTTCATTCCTTTATAATCGCCGATTACGGCGGGAACGACGAATTCGTCAAAGACCTTTTTCGCATATGAAGCGTTAATGGCGTCTTCGGCGCTTTGAGCTTTTTCGCCTTCGCCCAGCATTATCGCGTTATAAGCCAAAGTAATGCGTTCCCAACGGTTATCGCGATCCATGGCGTAATAGCGTCCCGAAACGGTGGCAATTTTGACATTGTTCAAGCCTTTGAGGGCATTTTCAAATTCTTTGACATACCCCAGCGCAGAATCGGGCGGAACGTCGCGTCCGTCCAAAAAAGCATGAACGGCAACGGGAATGCCGGCATTGCTGACGATTTTTGCCAAAGCGATGATATGGTTCATGTGAGAATGCACGCCGCCCGGAGACATTAATCCCATCAAGTGGCAGGTTCCGCCGCTTTTTTTCAAAGCGTCAATCAGATTCACCACGGCCGGGCGTTTAGCCAGAGATCCGTCTTTGACGGCTTCGTCGATTTTGGGCAAATCCTGCATGACGACGCGGCCGGCGCCGATATTCATGTGTCCGACTTCGGAATTCCCCATTTGTCCTGCGGGCAATCCGACATCCAAACCCGACGTGGCAATCAAAGTATTCGGGCATGTTTTGACCAATTCATGCCAATTCGGGGTATTTCCGGTTTCGATGGCGTTATATTCTTTTTTTTCGCGGTGTCCCCAACCGTCCAAGATGCACAACATAACGGGGCGGGGTCTTTTGGTTTCTTCAGTCACGGTAGATCTCCCAAAAAAAAACGTCTGACGATGAGGGGAATATAATACAAAAAGTTTCGGGATAACACTATAAAATCGGTCGTTTCCTACCAAGACATTTGGATTCCCAGCACCGTACTGACGGGAACGGAAACGCGATCGCCGAAAAAGGCGGCAAAGTTTGCATAAATGCCGATTTTTTCGTTAAAGAAGGCGTTAAATCCGAAACCTGTTTCATAAAGGGTGTCTGACAGGTCTTCTTTAAAGTCGTAATCGGCGACGCGGACTTTGCCGTGATTTGTAAATTCCCGCAAAATGCCTAAATTGATAAAAGCCTCGGACTGTATTCCCAAAATGTCCGACATGTTTCGCCCGCCCGTTACGCCGGCTTTCCCCATAAAAGAATCGGCATTCCTCCCGTACACAAGAGTATTCATTGTCGTTCTGTAACGGATGCTGTTCAGTTTCATATAAGTCAGTTTTAATTCGGGTTCGACGAACCATGCGTTTTTAAGAAGGAAGCGTTTTCCCGTTTGAACGGAGGCGCTCCATCCGTTTGTTTTGTAATGTCCCAGAACTTCCATCCCCATGGGCAGATAGCTGGTCAGGTTTTGGCTGTGACGGTAATACGCGACGTCCGCATTGACAAAGAATCCGTCGGCAATATGCATGGTTGTGTACAAACCGACGCTGTTCGTATCGGCATCGGCCATTCCGTCGCGGTCGAAACGTTGACGGCTGTTGGAATGTCCCCAATATGCGCCGACGACCATGTAATCGAATATTTTTTGAGGCAATCTGAAATCGAAACCGATTTGTCCGCCCCAAATGTTTGTTTTGCTTTTGGAGTTGTCCGAAAAATCAAAATTGACTTTGCGGCGAAATCCTTTTGCCCAAAACCCGGCGCGCTTGGAAGAACGGATATCCTGAATGTGGGAATTCAAGTTGTTTTGATGAGCATAAAAAACGGATTGAATGGAAACGAACGTGTTTTTTGCGATAATGGAAGTATCCGTAAAAAGCGGCGTTCTTTTTAAGACCCATTCATTGCCGTTTCGTTCCATATCATATCGGAACGCTCCGATATCTGCGGCGCCGCCGATTAAATGAAAGTCCGCATTTCCCGACCCCAATTCGATCAGACTGATATTTTGCGGAAACACTTCGGTTGCGCTGTAGTCGATCAGGGCGATATTATACGTTCCGCTGGCAGAACCGATGACGAGCTTGTCGGTATTTCCGACGTCGACTTCGCTGTTTAAATAGAAATTTCCCGTACCGCTTAAATTGTTGATGCTGATGCTTTCGGTCAGGGTTGTCGGCATAACGGACAGCGTTCCGTTATTCATTTTAAGAGTTTCAAAGCTGACGCCGCCGTAAGCGTCGACATTTCCTCCGGCAAGCGTTGTTGTGCCTGAAAATTTCACATATTTGTTTGCCAGAACGTTTCCGGAATCAACGGTTAATCCGTTGACGGAGGATGAGGAATAAACCGTCAGACTGCCGCCGCCAACCGTTCCCGAAGAAAAAGTCGCTCCGCGCATAATGCTTTGGCTGCCACCGTACAGGACGGTATTTTCGGCAGTACCGTAGACTTGTTGAGATCCGCCGTAAATTTTTGTTCCAAAGCTTGTTCCTCCTGCGATGACTTGTTGAGTACCGCCGTTAATGACGGTTGCCGTATCGCTGCCGCCGCTTCGGGTGTACATTTTTCCGGCGGAAAGGACGGTCCCCGAGGCATTGCCGCCGCTTAAAACGTACAAAGTCCCGCCTGTTACGTTCGTTGCAGAAGCCGTGCCGCCCGAATTAACGTTCATTGTCGCGCCGCTTTTTACCGTAAAGTTTTCGGCTCGTCCCGATACGTTAGCCATGCCGTAAGACTGAACAACGGTTCCCGAGGCACTTCCGCCGCTTTGAACGGTTTGAGACCCGTACACCGACGTATTGTAAGCATTGCCGCCGGATTGGACGTATTGATTCCCGTAGACGGTTTGATTTTGTGAAGTCCCCGAGACGTATTGATTGACAACCTGATTGACGACACCGCCGTCTGCGGTATCGCCGCTGTCGACATAGCTGTTAATCGCAGAGGCGGAAACAGGAAAAAAAATAAAAGCGGAAAAAAGGAAAAAGAATTTCATTTGCGTTTCGAATTTTATAAAAAGCACCTTTTCCGTAAAGTACTCTTTTCTTTGCCAAAAAGCTGTATAGCCATTAGTTTAGCTTCTGTGATACGGGTGCCCGTCCAGTATGGTTTTGGCGCGATAGATCTGTTCTGCCAGCATGGCTCTGGCCAGCATATGCGGCCACGTCATTTTTCCGAATGCCAACAACAAATGCGCTTTTTTCCTGACTTCCGGCGAATGTCCGTCCGCGCCGCCGATTAAAAAAGCCGCGGCGGGAATGCCGTTGTCCTGCCAAGTCCCCAGTCGGTGTGCGAATTCTTCCGAACTCAGATGTTTGCCGCGTTCGTCCAAAGCTATGATAACGCCGCCTTCGGGAACGGCCGACAGCAACAATTCGCCTTCTTTTTGCATTCGTTCTTTGACGCCGGAAGACTTTTTGTCTTCAAATTCCCGAACGGTTACTTTCCAACGGGTCTGTTTGACGTATTTGGTCAGTAACTCCAGTTCGGGGCTTTGTTTTTGTTTGCCGATGGCAGCGATGATAATTTCCATCAGCGTGCTTTGCGCGGGGTTTTTTCGCCCCACAGTTCTTCAATGCAATAAAGTTCGCGCGTTTCGGGATGGAAAACGTGAACAATGACGTCACCCGCATCAACGATCACCCAATCTCCGGTGTCGTTTCCTTCAATGGCGGCGGGAACGCCCGTTTTTTTCAGGCGCAGCTGCACCTGTTCTCCCAACGCCGTTACGTGACGCGGCGCACGCCCCGTCGCAACAACCAGATAATCCGCCAAAGCCGTTTTCCCGGACAGGTCAATGACGACGATATCTTCGGCTTTTCCCGCGGACAAAGTCTTTTCTATCAGTTCGACCATTTTTTTCGCGGCGGCGTTTTCTTTGTGCTTTGCCGATTTTTTAAGAAGCTTTTCGTTTTTTTCCTGAGCCTTTAAAATCTTTTTAACGGTCTTTTTTACCGTTTTTTTGATTTCTTTTTTGGTCGCTTTTTCGACTTTTTTTTCAACTTTTGAAACGGTCTTTTTTTCGGCCGGTTTTTTTTCTGCGGGCATTTTATTCTCCTGTTAAAACAAACCCTGATTACGGATCGCCGTCGAAGACGCCGGATGTTCGCGAATCGGCAAAAACACCCATGCCGGAGGACGCATCCGCGCTAAACGCGACGCAAAACGGCTGTCCGTGCGATAAAGGCGAAACGTCCGCCCCGCCTTTCCGTAAAGGGCTTTTAAAGCATAATGATTTCTTGCAAAAACTGCAACGGGGACCGTATGCATTATTTCCCGCCAGCTTTTCCACCTGTGAAAATCGGCAAGATTGTCCGCCCCCATCAGCCAGACAAAATTCGTGTCGGGATAAAGCTCTTTCAGCTTCTTTAACGTGTCGATCGTGTAGCGCGTGTGCAGCTGAGTTTCAATGCCGCTGACCAGAATTTTCGGATGATTCGCGATATTTTTTGCCGATTCCAAGCGCCGTTCGTACGACGCCATGTCCTTGCGCCCTTCTTTTAAAGGGTTCAAAGGCGATACCAGCCACCAGACTTCGTCCAGCTTTAACAGCTTTAGCGCCTGCAGGCTGACGTATCTGTGGCCGTCGTGGGCGGGGTTGAAAGATCCGCCCAATAATCCGACCGTCTTACGGGCGTATTTGACCGTCACCGCGCACCTGATACTTAAATATGGTCAGTTGTTCCAGTCCGATGGGACCTCTGGCATGCAGGCGACCCGTTGCTATGCCGATTTCGGCTCCCATACCGAATTGCCCGCCGTCGCAAAATTGCGTCGAAGCGTTATGCATTACAACGGCACTGTCGACTTCGTTTAAAAAACGCTCCGCCGCGCTTTTGTCTTCCGTGATAATCGATTCCGTGTGGTGCGAGCTGTGCGCCGCAATGTGTGCAATGGCTTCATCAATGTCTTTTACGGACTTTACGGACAAAATCGAATCCAAATATTCCGTATCCCAGTCTTCTTCAACGGCAGGTACGACGCGATTGTCTAAAGCCTGAACTTTTTCATCTCCGCGAATTTCGCAGCCCGCTTTAATTAACGTATCCAAAACTTCGGGCAAAATCGTATGCAAAACAGCCTCGTCAACCAAAAGCGTTTCCGTAGAATTACACGTTCCCGTACGGCGCATTTTTGCATTTAAAACGATGTCTTTGGCTTTTTTCAAATCGGCCGCCGAATGGATGTATGTATGGCAAATGCCGTTCAGATGTTTGAACAGCGGAATACGGCTTTCTTCCGTAATGCGCTGAATCAGGGATTTTCCGCCGCGCGGGACGATCACGTCGATGTATTCGTCCATCTTCAGCATTTCGCCGACAGCCGCCCGATCGGCGGTCGGGACGGATTGGATGCACGTTTCGGGCAATCCCGCCAGACGCAACCCTTCATGCATGATTTCCGTGATCTTTGCCGAAGAATGAAAACTGTCCGAACCGCCGCGCAAAATGACGGCGTTCCCCGATTTGAAACATAAAGCTCCGGCATCCGCGGTAACGTTGGGGCGGCTTTCGTAAATTACGCCGATGACGCCCAAAGGCGTTGCAACGCGCGAAATTTTCAGCCCGTTCGGCCGTTCCCAAGACGCCAATACGCGCCCGACGGGATCGGGTAAAGTCGCAACGTCTTCCAAACCTTTGGCGATGGCCTCGATTCGTTCGGGCGTTAACAGCAAACGGTCGCGCATGGCTTTCGAAGTGTCGGAGGGCAACGCATCCATGTCTTTTTTGTTGGCTTCAAGCAAAGCGTCGCTTTCTTGGCGCATCAGACGGGCGGCTTCTTTTAAAGCTTTGTTTTTCGCTTCCGTGGACGCCGTTGCCAAAAAACGGGCGGCTTCGCGCGCGTTTCGTCCCAAAGAATGCATCATTTCTTTCATTTTCAGCCTCTTTTTTCCGTAACCATATCGTCGCGGTGGACGATTTCTTCTTGTCCGTGATAGCCCAGCAAAGATTCGATTTCGTCGCTGTGGCGTCCGGCGATCAATCGGGCGTCATGAGAATTGTATGCCGTCAGCCCTTTTCCCAAATCGTTTCCTTTTTCGTCCTTTAAAAGGACGGCGTCGCCGCGTCCGAAAGTTCCCTCAACGGATTTTACGCCCGCGGGCAACAGACTTTTGCCGTGTTCCAAAGCTAAAACGGCACCCTGATCCAAAATCAGCGTTCCCCGCGGTTTTATGGAACCGCCGATCCATGCCTTGCGTGCCGAAACAGGCGACGTGGCCGCCACAAAATGCGTATAGCGTCCGCTGTTTTCCATACGGGATAACGGATGCAACCCTTTCCCCGACGCAATGGCCATATCGCATCCGGCATCCATGCAAATTCTGGCTGCCATCAGCTTTGTTGCCATTCCTCCCGTTCCGACGGAGCTGCCCGAACCGCCGCCCATTGCTTCGATTTCTTTGGTCAGTTTCGTGACGACGGGAATCAGTTGCGCTTCGGGATTTTTGCGCGGATCGGCATTGTACAGTCCGTCAATGTCCGAAAAAATAATCAAAGCGTCCGCACTGGCCATTTGAGCGACTCGAGCCGCAAGCCTGTCATTGTCTCCGACTTTGATTTCCGCGGCGGCAACGGTGTCGTTTTCGTTAATGACGGGCACTGCGCCGATATCCAACAGAGTGTTTAACGTGTTTCTGGCGTTCAGATAACGTTTTCTGTCTTCCGAATCGTCAAGAGTCAATAAGACTTGAGCAACGTTCAACCCCCGTTCCGCCAAAATTTCCTGATAATAATGAGCCAGCCTGATTTGTCCGACGGCGGCGGCAGCCTGTTTTTTCGGCAAAGAAAGCTTTCCCGACGGCAATCCCAACGCCCGTCTGCCTACGGCAACGGCACCCGAAGTCACGATAATGACGTCTTTTCCGCGTTCGCGCGCCGCGGCAACATCGTCAGCCAACGAATTCAGCCAAGTATGCTTTACGCGTCCCGTTCCTTCGTCAACCAACAGGGAGGAACCGATTTTTAAGACGATTCGTTTGGCTTTTTGAAAAAAATCTTTATTCTCCGTCATCGTCGAACGTCCCGCTTGACGCGCGTTCTTTTTGCTGTTCGCGCATTTCCAAAACATAAGGCAACAGCTTTCTTAAAACCGTTTTCGTGCCTTCTCCGGAAACGCCCGACATTTCCAACGGTTTTTTGCGGCACGCTTTTTGAAGGCTTTTAAGCTTTTCAAGGCGTTCTTCTTCCGTTAACGCATCGATTTTGTTTAAAACGATGATTTCCGGTTTGTCTTTAAGCTTGGGGCTGTAAAGCTTTAATTCTTTGCGAATGGCTTTATAGCGTGCGGCAGGGTCTTCTTCCGTCCCGTCGATTAAATGCAACAGGACGGCGCAACGTTCGACATGGCGCAAAAATTTGTCGCCCAGTCCGATTCCTTCGTGTGCGCCTTCAATAATGCCGGGAATATCGGCAATCAACATTTCATCGTCATCGATTCGGGCAATACCCAAATTCGGGTGCAACGTCGTGAACGGATAATCTGCAATTTTCGGCCGAGCCGCCGTGACGGCCGACAAGAACGTTGACTTTCCCGCATTCGGAAAGCCCAATAATCCCACGTCTGCAATGATTTTTAACCTGAGCCAGACCCACTTTTCTTCGCCCGGCCAACCCGGATCAGCCCGTCTGGGCGCCTGATTCGTCGACGTTTTAAACATGGCGTTTCCGAATCCGCCGTCTCCGCCTTTTGCAATGGTAAAGCGTTCGTAAGGGACGGTCATGTCTTTGATGACCGTTTCGCCGTCTTCGGCAACGATTTCTGTGCCGACGGGAACTTTGATGATCAGGTCTTCGCCTTTTGCGCCCGTACAGTCGCGTCCGGAACCGTTTTGCCCTTTGGGAGCCTTGAAATGTTGGCGATAGCGAAAGTCAATCAGTGTGTTGAGGTTTGGCAGCGCTTCAAAGATAACGTCGCCGCCTTTGCCGCCGTTTCCGCCGTTCGGGCCGCCGAATTCGATGTATTTTTCGCGGCGAAACGCACAGCATCCGTTCCCGCCGTCACCGGATTTTATGTAAATCTTTGCCTGATCCAGAAATTTCATGTCGGTCCTGCTTTAGTTAAAAGAAAGTCTAATATAAACAGCATAAAGGGGAACGGCAAGCCGTTCCCCTTATGAATTTTTAATTTATCCGAAAAATCTTAAGCGACGACGGAAACGTAGACGCGATCGTCGGTTTTGCGCGTGAATTCGACGTGACCTTCGATTTTCGCGAACAACGTATGATCGCGACCGATACCGACGTTAGCGCCTGCACGATATTTCGTTCCGCGCTGACGGATAATGATGTTTCCGGGAATGACCGGCTGACCGCCGGCTTTCTTTACACCCAGACGACGACCTTCAGAGTCGCGTCCGTTTCTTGTGCTACCGCCTGCTTTTTTATGTGCCATGGTTTAATCTCCTGACAAAGCTGTTACTGATTAACCGGCAATATCCGTGATCTTGACGATCGAGATATGCTGACGGTGGCCGTTTTTGCGACGATAACCCTGACGGCGTTTTTTCTTGAATACCAAAACGGTATCGTCACGGGTTTGTTTTACGACCGTACCGGAAACTTTTGCACCGGCGACAACGGGAGCACCGATTTTTTCATCGACAGCAAGCACTTCGTCAAATGTTACAGCGGAGCCGACTTCTGCGTTGAGCTTTTCAACGATAATGACATCGTCTTTCGCGACTTTATACTGCTTGCCGCCTGTCTTGATGACTGCGAACATTTCTTCACCATCCGAAATTCAATAAATCAAGCAGAGCCTCTCTCCACTTGTAAGGAAGCCTTTTATAGCCGCATATTTCTCCGTTTGTCAACAGGATTATCAGGCTTTCGGCGATTTTTTATCGGGAACGCACTTTTAATAAATCTTGCGCTTCCTGCGTCGAAAATAAACGGCGCGCAAACCGTGAAAACGGCAAAGACTGTACCCATACGCGTCCGGGACCGCTGACTTCCGCAAAAAACAGACCCGCTCCGCCGAAAATTTGAGCCTTTAACGACCCCGCATTCGTAACGTCAAACGATACGCTCGGCTCAAACGCCACCAGACATCCCGCATCCACCTGCAACGATTCGTCATAGTTCAACGTGTATTCGTGAATCGTGCCCCCCGCGTGGATGAAAACGACTCCGTCGCCTTTCAGACTTTGCATCACAAAGCCGGCACCTCCGAACATGGCCGTCAATATCTTCTTTTGGAAAAATATCCCGATTTCCGTTCCGCTTTGCGCACATAAAAAGCTGTCTTTCTGACAGATGATTTCTCCCCCCATGTCTTTGAGAGATACGGGAATGATTTTGCCGGGATACGGCGCCGAAAAAGCAACTTTTTGAGCGCGTTCCCGCGTGTTCGTAAAGGCTGCGATGAAAAAATTTTCCCCGCTCAAAGCGCGTTTTCCCGCACCCCACAGCTTTCCGAAAAAGCCGCCTTTCTTGCCGTTTCCGAGAGTCGCTTCAAATTCGATGCCGTACTGTTTGTATATCATTGATCCCGGTTCTGCGATGACCGTTTGTTCGGGCTCTAAATCAAATTCGACGAACTGCATGTCGTCGCCTTTGATTTCAAACGCCAAATCCGACGAAAAAACCTGACCCGCAGAAGGTAATGTTTCAGAAATTTCTTCAAATCCGGCGTCCTTCGCGGGAAGCCATTCGGGCATTCCTTCCTTCCAGACCAAACATCCCGGGTGTTCTTTGGCAAACAGGCGGGTACGTTCTTGGGAAAACGGACCGAATTCTTCGCCTTTGTAAGAGCAGTACCACAAAGTCTTATCTCCTCAGCAAAGTTGTCCCGACGCGGCGGCGGCGAATGTTGCTGGCAAGCAGGCTTTGGATATACCGCCCTTGGAATAATGAAATTTCGTATGATTTCCCGAAATTTAACGCGTCTTCGTCATCAACGCGGCATAAAACCGCACGGTTCGCTCCGACCGTCCTTAACCGTTCTTGCAAAAACGAATCGTTCTTTATCGATTCGGGCAATGACGGCGACCATATTATTTTTATCAAATCGGCTCCCAATCGTTCGCGATCAATAAATCTCAGGCTTTTTTCCGTCACACCGTCAATGCAGATTTTATAGCCCAGATTTTGAGCATAATCGCGTGCCAAAAGATACGACGATAAATCACTGAAAATATCAACGGGTTGCAACTCTATGACAATGGAAGACTTAACCCCTGAGCGGATATTGTCGTCAAAATTTCTGAAATCGTCCGAAAGAATAGAAGAAACATTCAGATTCAGGCTGAAATCATGCGTCAAAGTCCCGTCATCATGGCGGGAAATGCTGGACAGAACGCGCCTGTCCAACGTTTCCGTCAAATCCTGAAACAGCCACGGCGTCGCCGTCAAAGAAACGTCCGGCAAAATCGTATCACCCAAATCCGCAATGGAAACAAAGACTTCTTCAAACATGGGCTGAGGTTCGATATCGTCCAAAACGACGCAAACCGATTGACGGCGAATCATGTTCGCAAAATCCGTTCCCGTCAGGGCTTTTTCTATTTTTGACAGCATTTCGGGCGTCAAAAGCTTTTGATTTTTGTCCGAAACGTTGGGAAGGGCGAATTTCTTTTTAAACGTTGCCGCAGGCTGCAGAACTGCTTTTCCTTCCGACGTCGCCGTAATGCGCCTGAGCTCTTCCATCAAAGCGGTTTTGTCCTGAGGTAAATGGAAACGGTGTTCCAAGTCGTTTTGTCGGCTTGTCGCGTTCGGATCGGCGGAAAACCACATCCAGGCTTTGATCAGCAATGCTTTGATTTCGTTTTCTTTCGTCTTTGTCGAATACGCAATAAAAATGTCGTCGTTCGACATATAAAAAGCGCGTCCGTACGGATACAAAGGTTCCCTGAAGCTTTCGACAATCGTATTTAAAGTGTTTTCGGTACGCAAAGACGGATCCAATTCGGAAATTTTTAACTGTAAAACCGTTAAAGGGACTTCGTCTTTGATGGCGTCGTGCAGGTAAGAACGGAGGGCATCTTCTTGATTTTGTATCATACGGTCTCCTTCTTACAAATTATCTTCTATCGGGGAATCCAAAGCTTCCTGATAAAGGCAGCGGGCTCTTATCGGACCGGCGATACAGGATTTTCTGGCTATACAGTCCTGTAAAGAACAAAGATTGCCGTTTTTGCATTTGCGTTTAACACCCGCGCCCGACAACGCGTCGATAAAGTAGCCTTGAAACCGCGAAATGCCGTTCGTTAAAGCCCACTTAACGGCTTCTTCGTCTTCGCAACGCATCAAAATAACTTTCGAGGTATCAATGCTTTTCAAAGCGTCTGCCAAAGAAGGCGTTCCCGTATCTTCCAAAACGGCGGGAGACCAGTTCAGCTTGATCAAATCGGGATTAAGCAAATTCAAATCCAAAAATCTCAAAGAAATCGGATGAAGCCCGTCAATTAAAATTTTATGACCGGCTTCATGCAACAGATCTTTGGCCATAATGAAATTGCGCGTATTTTGAATAATGTCCATTAACTGGACTTCAATGACGGCGAATTTGGATTCGGGCATATTATCAAGAAAATCGCCGAACGGCTTTGTAAAAATCGTTGAAATGTTAAGGTTTAAGCTGATTCCTTTCGGCGTATGAGCGAACAAATCCTGATGGATGGAAAGCATCCTTTTATCCAAGGTTTCGCTTAAATGCTGGAACAGCCATCGGTTTGACAGGACGTCGACATCCGGAGCAATGGCAGCCTTTAAATCAGCCATGGACGTAAAATACTCTTCAAAAAGAGAACAGTATTTTCCGCTTTTGGTAATTTGGATGGCTTCCTGTCTGCGAATGACTTTCAGGATGTTAAAACCTTGAATATTGCGCAGAATGGCGTCTAAATGCTCAGGCGCCAAAGGAACCAAATCTTTGTTTTGTTCTTTCTTTTTTCTCGAAGTTTTGGCGATATCGTTCTTGCGTTGAGCCAGCTTGATAACGCTGTCAAATTCATATCCCAAATCAAAAATTTCGCAAAAATTGATGTCGGCGGACATTGAAACCAACGGGTCTGCCTGATACAGCTGGCGGACGGAAGCGACGGTTTTTTGCAACAGGGGATGAGGGATATTGCGTCCGACGATGAACAAATCGCCGTCAGACATCAAAAACAGCCGTGAACGCGATTTGGAAAGCAATTCTTCCAGCAAAGACATCATGACGTGCATTTGCTTGGGAGTACGGTTTGCGGGTTTTAACGCGGACAATTTGAAATAGACGGCTTGAGCGTCGCCTTTCATTCCCTCTATGCGGTAAAGCATATCCAGAAGCTGTTGTTCGCCGTTTTGTTTCGCCGTTACCAAATTAAATTTCCGTCAAAATAGAAAAACCGATACAGCAATATCATAAATTTTAAGCTATCGGCTGTCCAGCATTGAGTTTTGCAGATACAAAAAAGATCCGAGATTTTGTCTCGGATCTTTATAGGCGATAAGTTATTTCAAATAGATATGAACTTCTGTCGAACGGATTGATCCGCTTTGCATTTTGGACATACTGATTCGTCCTGCGGGCAACCCCATTGCGATCAGCGAAGCATGAACGGCTTCTGCATTTTTGGCGGCTTCATAATTTCCGGAAGCAACGCCTGCAGGGCTGACGGCAACGACTTCGAACGAAGTGGAGGGGCGTTTTTCCAACGCCGTTTTAATTGCCTGATACAGCGGTTGTTCATAAGCGATGTCGCGACGATCGAAACGGATGACCATCAACGGGCGGCGGCCTGCGACGTTTGCTGTCGGCATGGTCGCGGATGCGACGGGCGTCTGCGTTACGGAAGCCGTCGGAATTGTCGTCGGATCCGCCAGATTTGCACCGAACAGCTGACCCGTACGGATACCCAACGCCAACGTCGAAATATTGCGGCGTTCGTTTAAGACGTACTGTTGCTGGCGGGCAACCTGAGTATTGATTTCGCTGACCAAACGTTCAAGCAGAACGGCCGTTTGGTTCGTTTCGTCTTCCATGCGGCGCAACTGTTCGTGTTCTTCTTCGCGAGCACCCGAAATGGCAAACGTTGCGCGAATGGTGTCCAGCAAATAGGTAATCATTGCGGAATCTGTGCTGACCTGCGTTGCCAAACGCGCCATCGTCGAGATGTTTTGATCCAGCTGATTGACGCGGGCGCTGGCTTGTTTCCACATTTCGGTCAGTTCGGGGTTACCCGGAGTCGTCCCGATTTGCAAGCGCGCGTTGATATGGGCGATGTATTCGTAATACGCCTTGGATTCAGCGGCATTTTTTTCTTTCAGAGCGCGGAAAGTCTGAGTATTTTGATTGACTTTTTCCTGCAACTGTTTCAATTCGCGTCCGATAGCGGCTACTTTCTGTCCGATAGCGGTTTGCTTTCCGGCGAACTTTGCGGAAATCTCGGAAGGAGATTCCGACGGCAGAGCCGGTTTAATTTCTTCTGCGGTAACGGGATCGGCTTTCTCTTTGGCCTCCGAGCCGAGAGAATCCTGAGCCGTAGCTGCCGGAGCCGTTGCCGAAAATTCTTCGGCGAAGTATTCGTCTGACGAATACGGTTCCTGAGCCGTGGAACATCCGAACAGCGCCAAAACGGCGGCAACGGAAACGATACGCTTTGAAAAAAACATTTTTGAATACCTTAAAAAGTTTAAGAAAACTGCGCAATTTTCTATATTACCAGAAATTTCCCGTTCTGATAACACTGTCTTAGAATGTAGCGAGAAATCTTGTATTTGCAAGAAATTTTATTAAAAAATAGGGTTTGTATGACTTTTTATATACTTTGTTTCATTTTTTTTAAAAAAAGTCTTGCATATCGAAATCGGCAAGCGTATATGTGTCCCTGTTAAGCGCCCATAGCTCAACTGGATAGAGCATCTGACTACGGATCAGAAGGCTAGGAGTTCGAATCTTCTTGGGCGCGCCATTAAAAAGCCTTGTCCCCGTGCGGTACAAGGCTTTTTCGTTTTAGCTTCCTTTCAAGACAGCGCGCTGTTTTGATCCCCGCGTTTTATCGGCAAGAACGTGAAAAATACGCCGAGAAAAAAGCTTTAACCCCTTTTTGCTCCGTTGCCGTCAGCACGCGTTCTTTGCCCAACCGAAGCTCCGTTTCCGCTTTTTCGTCCCGTTTCCCCTTGGCTTGTGCGTGATTTATCTTTTCAACGGCGCCGACCGTGAAGGCAACGGCTTTTAAGATATTCTTTTTTACCGTATTTTTCGTTTGTTGCGGCGAAAACGAATTTTCAGTCTTTAAAATCTGCAAATCCGCACCCATGCGGGCATAAGGATTGCTTTGTAAATCGTTCAGGGGAAGAATCGGCACGGACGGATCGTATCTCGCGCCTTTGGATACCGAAACGGAATCATAAATTTCGGCAATTGTCTTGGTCAAAAGATAGACGCGGCGCGCTTTCCGGCTGTTTAAAAAATTTTCAAAGTCTTTAATACGACTGCCTTCGCAAAATTTCGAAATATCCGAAGGCTTCAAAGAAACAAAAGGTTCTTTTGAAGGTTCTGCCGTTAAATTTGACAAACGCGGAATCGTACAATGGTTTTGTTCATAAACGGCACCGACCAATTCGTCGTCGTACCAGCCTTTGAAAGCGCCCGAAAGCCCTTTTTCGGCTTCATAACCCGAAACAATGCAGGGATAATGCTTTTTAAAACGTTGCATCGGGGCGCCGTTTCCCTGCGCTTCCCATTCGGAACAAGCCAAAAAAGCTTGGGTCTGGGCATCGGCTTCTGTTGCGCGGAGAATCATCAGCCGTGAAGCGAAATCCAAATGTTTGGCATCCGCTTCGCGTCGTCCCGCCGCGTATTGGCTTAAATGTCTGGCTTCGTGCACAAGAAGGAAACAGCGGGTATCAAAGTCCGAAGACCGGCTTAAAACGATTCGGTTGCTTTCGGGTTCCAGATAAGCGTTCGTGTTGCCGCCAAAAGAATCCAAACAAAACGTCGTGCGGTATTTTGCCATGTCATTCAGAGCTTTTTGACCGCTGGGAATGCAAGCAAGGGCATCAAACAAATCTTCAACGGATTTTTTTTCGTTCGGCAAAGAAAGAACGGTTATGTCGCGAATCCTGTATTCACAAGGGGGTTCACGTTTTTTAAAAAATTGTTCGAAGGCTGTTCGTAAAAGCATGACTCGATTCTTTTCGTTTTTCTTTTAAGTGTAGCTCCGATGCATAAAAGCGTCAAATCAAGGGCGAAAAGCCGATTTCAGTTCAGGTTCAGGTCTTTAAAAACGCTGCCCTTTGCGGGGACTTTGACTGTTTCGGAAAAAGCAGGGCCGTTATCGCACGAAACAGTCATTTCATATGTTGCGGGTTTCAGGTTAAAGGACTGGAGCCATATATTTGCGGGCAAGGTTCCCCAATATCTCAGGTCGGCGTCTTCTGAGGCGGAAATCGCCAAAGCGGCTGCCGTATAAGAAAGTCTTGCGATCCAAAGGGTCGTTTCGTCGTTTTTATCGTACAGCAAATATGCCGCTGCCAAAGCCGCCGCATGTTTCGCAGCCAAAGAAGCGGCTTTTTCGGCATAGATTTGATTGCGTCGCGCTTTAAAGTCTTCGGCGGAAATTTCGGAAACGGGTTCGATCAGGACGGCTTGTTTTTCGGCGACGGTTTTGCCTTTTTTGTTTTTGAAAGAAACAGAGCAGGTTCCTGAGGCGGCAGGCATGTCAAAGTAAGGAATTTCAAAAGAAATAATCTGTCCCGGCAATACCGTTGACACAAACCGTTTGAAAGACTGATCCGAGCTTGATCCCAGCAACAAAAACCACGGAACGACATAAGTGACTTTTTCGGCTTTTTTTTGACCGATACGCCCCGTTTTCATCAGGACAAAGACATTGTCGCGTTTGCGTTCCGTCAGCTTTTTCAAGGAGTCTTCGGCGTATTTTTCAAGTCGTTTCGCCGTATCCGTCTTTGAAACGAATTCTTTTTTTGTTTGCCGTTCGGGAAGCGTGTGCAACGTTTCAAAGTTTTCGACAAAGCTTTCGAATTTTTCATTATAAGACGGATAAAGATTATAGTTTCTGAACAAAACGACGGGAGCGTCCTTATACAGTTGGCGGGCGATTTGACGGTCTTCGGGCAATCGGTTTTGTTCGTGGATGTATCCGCCCCATAATTTTGCCGCCATATCCTGCTTGAACACCCGCTGACCCGCATATTCCCTTTTATATTCCTGCAACAGGCTGTCCCAATCCAGCATGACGGCTCTGGCGGCGCGCAGATGTTTTCTCCGTTCGGCTTCGGTCAGCTTTTTTTCGGGGATAAGCACGCCGTTTTCATCCGTTCGGGATTCGTAAACGCCTGTCAGGTACAGCTGATAATGACACAAAGACTGGTAAAACCGCAAAAGCGACATTTCATAAGTTTCGCCTCTGTAATCTTCGTTTCTGTCGCCCGTAACGGCGGAAGAAACGGCATTTAACAGGCTTTGAGTATAAAGCTCTCGAGACTTCTTTTGTGCCGCGTCAAAATGTTGCAAAGCCTGATAATAAGAGCCGTTCAGGTAATACAAATTGCCCAGTTCCAGATTTTTTACGACTTCGGAAGCGTCATCAACGTAATAATAGTCTGATTTTGCCGTTTGCAGAGCTTTTTGAGTATCGCCGCGGCTTAAATCCGTGCGAATTTCTTCCTGCAGGATGTAATCCGTTGAGGAACATCCCGAAACAAAAAGCAAAACGGCAAAAATCAAACGTTTCATATCGTCTCAGCCGACCGTTACCAACCGAAGGAAGACTGTTCCGAATATTTATTGATTTTATTTCTGGTGCGCAGGACTTCGACGCCCGTTTCTATATCGGTCATTCTCATGTTGACAGAATATTCTTTGATTGTTCTTCCGGCGCGAGTTTCGGGCTTCATGCGCACGGCGCCGAAGATGATCAGGTCGGCACCCGTCATTTTTCCGATTTTTTTGACGTCTTTCGGATTAACCATGCCGTCGTTTTGGTATTGAATTTCTTTCAGGATGCGTTCGCGCGCCTGTTCGTCGATCAAAATATATTCGCCCGACGCCGAAAATTCGGTCAACAGTTCGTCATTTAAGTCGCCGATGGGAAAATAAGCTTCCGAAGTCAGGTTTTGGACTTCGCCGATGAACAGTTTCGGTGTTCTGCCCAGCTTTGCCAGATAGTTTTGGAAGCCGCGGTGTTTTTGAATTTGGTTCAAGATTTCGGTTACCGTGATTTCCGTGTCTTTGGCAACCCACTGATCCGTAATTTCCAAAGCCAGTTCGTCGGATTCTTCGGACGAAACGCGTTCCGCTTTAAACGAAGCGCATGAAGACGCCAAACAGCAGGAAAACAGTAAAAACAGGAATTTTTTCATGGTAGTGTCCTTTATCTACAAATCGGGAATATTTTCCGAAAGCATTTCTTTGTAAGAAGCAACGGCGTTTTCAAAAGCCTGAGAATACGTCCGCCCCGTTTCCGAAAAAGAAGCGGCGGCCGTTTCCGACGTTTCGCCTTTTTTATCGGTAATGCTCAGCTTAAAGCCGAACAAATATCGCACGAACCCTTCGACGTTTAAATGCTGGCGTTCGGCGGAAAATTTTACGTAAATGCTTTTTGTTGCATCTGTTTTGCCCGATACTAAAGTATAGCCGGCTTTTTCAAGGGCTTCGCGAACGCCCTGTTCCAAAACGGGAGACGAAGATTCCAAAAAGATCTTTGTTTTTGCCGCGATGTTCCGCTTATGGCGGACGATTTCGGCATAACTGACGGGATCGGGCAAAAAAGCTCCCGTCAGGACGGCGTATCTGGCGTTCAAAGCGCTTCTTTGGGCAAAGGCGGTTTCGGCTTTTGAAGCGGCGGCCAACGTTTCTTTCGTCAGATTGTTTTTTATGTCTTCGTCGATTTTTTCAATGTCTTTTTTTAAGACTGCGGCGGCAATGGGCTTGTTCAACGCCGCCAAAGCATAGACGGAGCCGTTGTCTTCAAAAGCTTCTTTAATTTCAATATCGTTCAGCAAAATATTGGTTTGTTCGTGTATTTTTTGGTTCAGTTCCGCATCTGCAAGCGTTTCGACCGAAAGAGACGAAACATTGATTTTGGTTTCCAGAATTTTTGAAATTTCGGCTCTGGCATTCAGTTGCGCGGCGTTTCTTGTTCTGCCCTGAGCGACGGCGCACAATTCGTCGGAAGCGCACCCCGCCTGCGGAGTTTCAAGCCAAGCCGGACGGAACGGCGCCTGTTCCCGATTTAAGGAAGCGCACGAACACAAAACCAGTAAAACCGCAAAACCGAAAAGCTTCAAACGCATAGCCCTTAACAAGATGAAATTTAAAAAATAATATCTTAAAAAAGTTGCCGAATCAAACGAATGAATACCGTTTTTATTTTAATCGGAGTATAATCGCCGCGCGATTCTTTGAAAGGGAAAAACCATGAATCAAAAAGCAAAAAAGATAATCATTTTGGCCATAGCGGTTTTGGCGATTGCAAGCTTTTTATGGTGGTCGTTCGTTATCGCGGAAACGGAACCTTGTGCCGCGGGCGGTTTTTGGGATGAAAGCGCAGGAGTCTGCATTTATCCTCAAAACACTTCCGCTCCCGCGCTGCCTCCCGAAAGCCGAAATTAAAACGGAGAAGAAAAATGGCAAAAAAAGTTTGGAAACCCGGAACGATGCTGTATCCCGTTCCGCCCGCAATGATAACCTGCGGAACGGCGCAAAAGCCAAATGTCTTTACGGCGGCGTGGACGGGAATCGTGAATTCCGAACCGCCGATGACGTATATTTCCGTTCGTCCCGAACGATATTCTCACGGACTGATCAAAGAAACGGGAGAATTCGTCATTAACCTGACGACGGCGGACTTGGTTAAAACGGCGGATTTCTGCGGCGTCAAATCAGGTCGTGATATCAATAAATTCGAACAAACCGGTTTGAAAACGCTACAAGCTTCCAAAGTTGCCTGTCCGCTCTTGGAAGCGTCGCCGGTTTCTTTGGAATGCAAGGTCAAAGAAGTCAAATCGCTGGGCTCTCACGATATGTTTTTGGCGGAAATCGTCGCCGTCGACATTGACGAAGATCTTTTGGACGAAGAAGGACGGTTGCAATTGGAAAAATCGCATCCGGCGGCTTTTTGCCACGGCAGATATTACGCTCTGGGCGCAGAGCTCGGGATGTTCGGTTTTTCCGTTATTAAAAAGAAAACCAGAAAACGCCGTATCGCAGAAATAAAAGAAAAGCGCAAACAGGAACGTATCAGGAAAGAACAAATTCTTGAAGAACGCCCCGTCGAACGGAAAAAGTCCGAAAAGAAAACAGGCTTTTCGAAAAAAGAAACGGCAAAGAACGCCAAAAGCAAAAAGCCCTTTGCACCGAAAGCAAAAAAAGAAGCAAAAGCTCAAGGCGGATACTTTAAAAAGAAAAAGACTTCCGCATAAAAAACACGTAAAAAAGCCCCGAGGTTCTCGGGGCTTTTTTTAATCTTCGTCTTCCGTTTTCGGACGCTGATCCAGACGGTTGATTTTTACGATATTGCCGGGACACATGGCTTCGTTTTGCATTTCCAACAAAAACCGCTCGCCCTGCTCGTAAATAATCGTGTCCGCTTTGGAAGCCTTGATTTCGTTGAACAATTCTTCTTCCGTATGCATGGAACGCCACAGCATTGTCGCTTTTTTAAACGTGCGGGCAACGTAATCATACAGGCTGCTGAACATGGAGTCTCTGATAATCAGGACTTCGTGCTTGACGGGAGCTTTGTCATTCGTGCAAACGATTTTTTTATCCCGCTCGCCGCGTTCGCACTTCCCGTTAAACGCCGTCGCGGGCAATTCGGGAACGTCATTAATGTCAAAACAGCTTTTTGTAACGGTGGCTGAAACTTTATAAACATCGCCGCAATCCAAAATCTTTCGTTTGACTTTGACGGGTTCGGGCAATCGGTATCCCATTTTTTCCGTCAAAGCGCCAAAGCCGTAATGTGCGCCCAGCTGCGTCCAGTGAGTGTCCGTTTTAAAGAACATCTGACCTTTGTCTTTGATTTTTTGGAACATTGATTTCAAATCAATGAATTCGATATCCAAATCTTTCAGGATTTCCCTGATTTGTTCATAGCGGCCGTATTTTACGCCTTGCTTTCTGTAAGCTTCGGGCAGGAATTCCGAATAAAGCGGCATACGGTTGGGCGGTACCATAACGATCAGTCGGATATTTCTGTCTTTGAAATATTTTTTTTGGCAGGCCATATGCTTTATAAAAGCGTCTTTGTCTTCGGCGTTTAAAAGCGTTTTTCCCGTAAAGTCGCCCAAAATGTTTCCCGTTTTCGCATAAACGGATTCGGGCGAAGAATTAAAGAACATCCAATTATCCAGTCCGGCAATGACTTTCGGATCGTCTTTAATCTTTTTTTTCAGTTTATGGAAACGTTTGATCAAATAAGAACGCAACGGAAAGGAGTCGTTATAAAAGGCATCGAATTTTCTTGGAAAATTCAAGTCGATTTTGGTCGGCAAAGCGGCTTTTGCGCGATTTTCCGTATCGTCTTGGGAATCAAAAGCAAAGAAAGGAGGTTTACCTTCGCCGTTATTGTTTCCGGCATAAAGCAGTTCGCCGAACGACAAATAGCTGAACAGTCCGAACACGAAAATAACGCCGAGAAAAACGATGCAAGAGGCAGTCAGCTTCTTCATTTTTTATCCTTAATGTTTGCTTCTTCGGGCGGGCGCTGATCCAGACGGTTGATTTTAATGACGTTGTCGGGGCAAATGGCTTCATTTTGCATTTCCAGCATAAAGCGTTCGCCTTGTTCATAAATCAACGTATCGGGTTTTTCGCGCAGAATTTCGTCTTTTAATTCCTGTTCCGTGTGTTTTGAACGCCAGAGCAAGACGGCTTTTTTGAATGTTCTGGCGACGTCTTCGTACAAAGAATCAAACATGGAATCGCGAACGATAACGACCTTTTGACGGATGGGAGCCTTATCATTCGTGCAAACGACACGTTTGTTGTGCGGTTCGTGTTCGCATGAACCCGGTGCGTCCGTCGGCGGCAAAACGGGAATGTCATTGATGTCGTAGCAGGAATGCACGATGGAAGCCGACATTCTGTACATATCGCCGCATTCGATGATTTTGCGTTTTACTCCGTCAACGGGCGGCATTTTATATCCCATGAATTCGGCTAAGGCTTCGAACCCGTAATGGGCGCCCAATAAAGTCCAATGGGTATCCGTTTTAAAATAAAGGGTTCCTTTGTCTTTGTTGGCGATGAGGGCTTTTTTTTCGTCAACGAAATCAATATTCAATTCTTTAAGCAAGTCTTGAACCTGTTCGTAGCGGCCGTATTTTACGCCTTGTTTTTTATAGACTTCGGGCAGAAATTCGGGATAGACGGGCTTTCTGTTCGGCGGAATCATAACGATCAGGCGGATGTGGTGCTTTTTAAAGAAATCGTTCTGACAGGCCATATGGCGTTTTAAGGTTTCTCTGTCTTCGGGATTTAAAAGGGTCTTTCCCGTAAAGTCGCCCAGGGTGTTGCTGGTTTTTGCATAGATATCGAGCGGCGAAGAATTAAAAAAGAACCAGCTTTCTTTTCCCGGAATGACGCCGGGGTTATCACCGATGATCAGGCGCAGTTTAAAGAAACGTTTAATCAGCTTTGAGCGGAACGGAAAGGCGTCGTTAAAGAAAGAATCGAATTTTCTGGGGAAAGAAAAATCAAATTCTTTGGGGAATTTGGCTTTTGCGCGATTTTCCGAATCTTTTTTCGTCGGAAAGGACAGCTTAAGCACGTCTTCGCTTTGTTCCGTCATGCGATAATAAAAGACTTCTCCGAACAGCAAATAGCTTAAAAGTCCGAAAATCAAAACGACGGTCAAGAAAAAGTAAGAGGAAAAAGACAGTTTTTTCATTTGTCCCCCTTAGTTTCTTCGGGAACGTCCTTTGCCGTTTGGGACAAATTCCGCTCGGCATAATTATACAGGACGATATCGGGTTTTTCGGTTTTAATGATGTCGAACATTTGTTCGTCGGAGATCTTTCCCGACCAGATAAAAGTCGTTTTTTTGAACGTTTTCCCGAAATAAGGGACAAGCCTTTCAGTAAAAGAGTCTCTTCCGATCAGAACATGTTCTTTATACGGAGCCGTATCGTTTGTGCAAATCATGTATCCCGGTTCGGGGGAAGAACACTGTTCTTCTGCGCTTTTAAAGGTCAGGACGGGTTTATAGTGCGTGTCCGAACATTCTTCCGCGGCGCCCGACATGCGATAGTTGTCGCCGCAGGGGCTTGGTTCCGCGACGACGCTTTCAACGGCGGGAACTTTTTTCATCAGGATATTCATCAGATGTTGAAACGCCGTATATGCGCCGAAATCGTTCCAGTGCGTATCCGTTTTGTAATACAACGGGTAAGACCCTTTTTCCTTTTCGAACAATTTTTTCAGGTTGATAAAGGGGATTCCTGCTTTACGGATAGCCTCTTCGGTTTGTTCGTATCTGGAATAAGGCGCTTTTAGTTTTCTGTAGGCTTTCGGCGCCAATTCCGGATAGACGGACATTTTGTTGGGGGGAATCATAATCAGGAAACGGATGCCGTGTTTGTCGAAGTAGTTTTTTTGTTTTTTCATTTTGGCTTCGTATTCGGCGAGCTCTGTTTTGTCGAGCAGAGTTTTTCCCGTAAAGTCGCCCAAAGAATTATCCGTTTTGGCATAAGTGTCGAACGGGGAAGAATTCAAAAAGATCCAATCATCGGCACCGATAATGACTTTAGGGTTGTCTTTGATGCTTTTCCTTAGGGTATAGAATTTTTTTATCAAGAAGCTTCTGAAGGGGAAGTGGTCTTGATAAAATGCATCGAACTGTGCGGGAAAAGCTTCGGAGAATTCGGTCGGAAAAGAAGCTTTTCTGCGATTTTCCGACTGGTCATCATCTTCAAAAGGCACAAAGCTGAATGCAAAGCAAATCAGTATGCATGCCAAGAAAAAACAAGAGGAAACGCTCAGTTTTTTCATGGCTTAGAACCTAAAGTAAATGAACGGATTGTAGGAATTTCCTGCCAAAGCGAGAATGGAAACGACGAACAGGACGATTTTGACGGTTTCCATCAGCCAAGATCCTTTAAGGATATTGGGGACTCTGGCGAGGAAAGCGTCTTTTTTGTTGCGCCACAACAAGACCAGCGGTCCCGAACACAGCAAGCCTGCGATAATTCCCAAACGCGGTTCGTTTGTAACCAAAATATTCAGATAAGACATATCCATGTTTTTAAAGCTGAACATATGTTCCAGATACACGATGGCGTCATGAACGGAGTTTGTGCGGAAAATGACCATTCCGACGACGACGACCAGCAGCGTATAGATATGGCGTATAACGGCTGAAGTAACGCGTTTATCGAATTGTACGGCGCGTTCAAACATCAAAAAGACGCCGTTCCAAACACCCCAAAGGACAAAGTTCCAAGCGGCGCCGTGCCACAGACCGGTCAGGAAAAAGACGATCATCGTGTTCAGGTACGTTTTGAACGCCCCTTCGCGGCTTCCGCCCAAGGGGATATAAACGTACAGCTTGAACCACGTTGCCAAGGAGATGTGCCATCTTTGCCAAAATTCGCGGATGGAGGAAGAAACGTAGGGATAATTGAAGTTTTCCTGAAACGTAAAGCCGAACATTCTGCCCAATCCGATGGCCATATCCGAATATCCCGAAAAATCATAATAGATTTGCAGGGAATAAGCGATGGCGCCGACCCATGCGGCTGGGGTGGAAAGGTCACCGGCTTCAAGGGCAAAGATAGTGTCTGCGGCTTTTCCGACGATGTTTGCCAACAGGATTTTTTTAGCGAACCCGAAGATGAATCTGGACACGCCGTAATTAAACATTTCGGGGGTAACCGTACGGTTTTCGAGTTGTTGTTCGATATCGTGGTACTTTACGATAGGCCCGGCGATCAGCTGGGGGAAGAAAGAAATATACAGCCCCATTTTTAACAGGCTGCGCTGTGCCTTGACGTCACCTCTGTAAATATCGACCAGATATGAAATCGCCTGAAACGTATAAAAAGAAATACCGATGGGCAGAGGAATTTCTTTGGCGTCGATTTCCAGCGCCAACAGCAAATTCATGTTTTCGATAATGAAATCGGTATATTTAAAATGCATCAAAATCAGGACGTTGACGGCGGTGCCCAACAGAGTAAAGAACTTTCTTCTGGCATGGGTGGCGGAACCGTCGATCAGCAATCCGAAGAAATAGTTAATGATGATGGATGCGATCATCAAAAAGACGTAGACGGGTTCGCCCCAAGCATAAAAGAAGATGCTGGCGACCAGCAGGAGCAAATTTCTGAACAGCTTGTTTTTTATGGAAAAATACAGAACCAAAAGGGGGGGAAGAAAGCACCATAAGAAGGTAAAAGAACTGAAAATCATAAAGAACCTCTGTATTTTTGGTCGCCAAAAGATGAGGAATTATATAAAACGCATATAAAAATGCAAGCCTCAAAAGAAACGTTTGCCTGCCGCGGTTGTTACGGATCTTTTTGGGAAAAATCCGGCATATCGGCGTCAAGTTCCGCGAAATCAAGCGGCATCATTTTGTTTTGTTCCATCAGATGTTTCAAGATATCGGGATATTCCAAGGGTTTGTCGGGATAATTCATTAATTGCGATGCGGCGGTATAGCCGCGGATTTTGTCGCCTTCGCGGCGAAAAACGGCTCTGCTGATGCGGAAAGGATGGAAATAGCTTCCCGTGTTCAGGTAAAAGACAAAGCTTTTGACGGCATCGTAAACGGAATTGAAAGGCTTGATTTTATATTGCGGACCTTCTTTTTGTTTTTCCGCCGCGGGGATACCCGTCCCGTCCCAGCTTTTTTCCAAGAACAGGGCGTTGTATTTTCTGGCATAAGCGTTTGTTCCCCATCCGGAAATTTCGGCGGCAAGCGCGGTTAACAAAGAAGCGGGAACGGAATCCACTCTCAATTTTGTTTGAGCAAACAGGGTTGAGAGGTCTTCGTTGTCGGTATCGTATTTTTTTGCGATGCGGTGAGCTTCTTCAATGTAGGCGGGGGGCAGTTTGTTCGTGCGTGAAAATTCACGTTCAAAAGACATCAATCTTGATCGTTCCTGTTCGACTTCGGCATTTACGCGCAGGACTGCGGGCATCAGAATGTTATAGAACAAAGCCTTGCGATCGTCGTCAAATTGGGAACGGTTAAAATCTTTGGGGATTGATACGGAAAAGATTCTCGGAACGGGAATTTTGTTTTCTGCGGCTTTAAAGGCGTCGAAATTCAAATCTTTGAATTCTTTTTTCATTTGCACGGTTCGCATCGGCGGCAAAACCAATGCGTCGTCTTCAACGCCGAGCGGGACGTCTTTCCCTGATTTTAAAAGCATGACACCGGCAGCGATCAGCGCTAAAGCGATAAAAACTTTTACGGCATGTTTAAAGTATTTCATTTTTTATTTCCGACTTATGGATTTTATAGACGATGCGGCGCAGATCCGCTTCGGCGGCGGAAATATAAAATCCGACATTCAGCAAATGGTTCGGCAGGAACTGTGTTTCGGGACCTCCGTTAACGACGACGAAGGGGCGGATGTTCAAAGCTCTTTTTAAGGAATCTTTCGCGTCGCTCCACAGTTTTCGGATATCTTTGATGTCAAAGGAGGAATCGAAATCTTCTTCGGCGTCGCGCAGGCTCAGGTACACGGCATAAGCGCTGCCTTTTACGCGATAAAAGACGTTGTCGCCGCGAAAATCAAGGGGTCTTTTTTCATATTTTGCGACTTGTCTTTTTATTTTTTCGGCACATTCTTTCAGGATGTTTGCCTGTGCGTTCAGCAACGCGGCAAGCGCTTCGGGAGACGAATTAAAGGTCTTTTCGCCGTCCGACAAAGCCGTTTCATAGGCTTTTAAATCGTTCAAAGCCTTTTGATATTGAGAATTTGCGGAAACGGCGGGTTTCCAATCGGAAACATACCAGATCGTTCCGGGGTATCCCAGCAGGTTTGCGGCATTTTTCAGTTCAGCGGCATCCGGGTTTTCTTCGGCGACGGCCATCACGATTTTATGGACGGCTGTCATCAGCCCCGATTGGAAGGCGGGCATATTGTCCAACACGGCGGAAGGAAAAAAGAACGGCAGGTTCGGTGTCCAAACATGCTTATTTATTTCTCTGTCGATTAGGGCGTAGAGAGTGGAAATTTCTTTAGGGGTTTCTGTTTTTTCATATTTATCGGCGAAATCGGGATTATCGTCGACTTGGTTAATCAAGACGGCGCCGGTCGGATAATACAGGACAAGAAAGGCGAATATGCCGCCCAACAGCCAATGCCACCAGTTTAAGACGAAAGAGAAGACTTTTTCTTTTGAGGGCGGAGTGAAGGTCGGCGAAGTTTTAAGGTAGATTTTAATTTTTTGCCAAATTTCCGCTATGGCGGCGGCGGTATTTTTTATCGGGGCCGGCACTTGAGCTGTTTTGACTTTTTCGGACATTTTAAGGAAGGCAAGTTTAATTTTTTTAAGAAATTCCGACATGATGGTTCCGATTTACTTAAGGTTTAAACTTTTTGCATCATACAATCGGCGAAAAAAAAAGTCATCTGGTATAAAAAAATAAAAAAAAGGCATTGCAAGAGATTGCAAAAGCAAAAAAGGCTTCCTATATACCGGAGCATCAAGTTCTGTTGAGGTTGTTTTTATAAACGAAAACGAGGTTTTTCTATGGGAAAAGTTATAGGTATCGATCTTGGTACGACGAATTCATGCTTTGCAATTATGGACGGCAAGGACGCCCGAGTTATCGAAAATGCGGAAGGCACGCGCACGACGCCTTCGATGGTTGCGTTTACGCAAAGCGGGGAACGTTTGGTAGGTCAGCCTGCGAAACGTCAGGCGGTGACGAATCCGGAAGGGACTTTTTTTGCGATCAAGCGTTTGATCGGGCGTCGTTTTACGGACAAGCAGGTTGAAAAAGCCAAGTCATTGGTTCCGTATCACATTATTGCCGGCGAGAACGGCGACGCATGGGTGGAAGCTTATGATAAGAAGTATGCGCCCAGCCAGGTTTCCGCATTTATCCTGCAAAAATTGAAAGAAGACGCGGAAGCCTTTTTGGGTGAACCCGTAACGCAGGCTGTTATTACGGTTCCTGCTTATTTTGACGATTCACAACGTCAGGCGACGAAAGACGCGGGCAAAATTGCGGGTTTGGAAGTTTTGCGTATTATCAACGAACCGACGGCGGCGGCGCTGGCGTACGGTTTGGACAAGAAGAATTCCGGCACGATAGTTGTTTATGACTTGGGCGGCGGTACGTTTGACGTTTCCGTATTGGAAATCGGGGACGGCGTCTTTGAAGTAAAAGCCACGAACGGCGATACGTTCTTGGGCGGCGAAGACTTTGACGCGCGCATTATTAATTATCTGGCTGACGAATTCCAAAAAGAACAAGGCATTGACCTGCGCAATGACAAGCTTGCGTTGCAACGTTTGAAAGAAGCTGCCGAAAAAGCGAAGATTGAACTTTCCAGTGCACAGCAAACGGAAATCAACCTTCCGTTCATCACGGCGGACGCAAGCGGTCCGAAACATCTGAACGTCAAACTGACGCGCGCCAAGATGGAATCTTTGGTGGAAGACCTTCTTGCCCGCACGATTGAACCCTGCAAAGCCGCGATGAAAGACGCGGGCATCAAAGCCAGCGACGTTGACGAAGTCATTTTGGTCGGCGGTATGACGCGTATGCCGAAGGTTCAAGAAATCGTGAAGGAATTTTTCGGTCGCGAACCGCACAAAGGCGTAAACCCGGACGAAGTTGTTGCTTTGGGTGCGGCGATTCAGGGCGGCGTTTTGAAAGGCGACGTCAAGGACGTTTTGCTTTTGGACGTTACGCCGTTGTCTTTGGGTATCGAAACGTTGGGCGGCGTGTTCACGCGTCTGATTGACCGCAACACGACGATTCCGACGCGCAAGAGCCAGGTTTTCTCGACGGCGGAAGACGGTCAGACGGCTGTAACGATTCGCGTTTTCCAAGGCGAACGTGAAATGACGGCGGACAACAAGCTGTTAGGTCAGTTTGATTTGGTCGGAATTCCTCCTGCTCCTCGCGGCATGCCTCAGATTGAAGTTACGTTTGACATTGACGCGAACGGCATTGTCAACGTATCGGCAAAGGACAAAGCGACGGGCAAGGAACAGACGATTCGCATTCAGTCTTCGGGCGGTTTGAGCGAAGCCGACATTGACAAGATGGTCAAAGACGCGGAAGCTCATGCGGCGGAAGACAAGAAGAAGAAAGAAGGCGTTGAAGCTAAGAACCGTGCCGAATCTCTGATTCACGAAACGGAAAAGAACATGAAGGAATTGGGAGACAAGGTTTCGGCTTCCGATAAAGGGAAAGTTGAAGCAGACATCAAAGCGCTTCAGGATGTTTTGGAATCCAACGATCCCGACAAGATTAAAGAAAAGACGGAAGCTTTGATGCAGTCTTCGATGAAGATCGGCGAAGCGTTGTACAAAGCGCAACAGGCTTCTTCGGCGGAACAGCAGCCTTCGGGTGCCGGAGCTGAAGAACAGCCCAAAGCGCAGGAAGACGTTGTTGATGCCGACTTTGAAGAAGTCAAAAAAGACTAATTCTTGCTAAAATATAGCCGTTCGGGGTATAACCGTATCCCCGAACGGTTATTTTCTTGGGACGAAGAAGATGGACAAACAAGATTATTATGATCTTTTAGGCATATCGAAAAGCGCATCCGATGCAGAGATAAAGAAAGCGTATCGGACGCTTGCGATGAAGTATCATCCGGATCGCAATCCCGGGAACAAAGAAGCGGAAATAAAGTTTCGCGAAGTAACCGAAGCGTATGAGATTTTAAAAGACGGTCAGAAACGGGCGGCGTATGACCGGTACGGTCATGCGGCTTTTGCGCAAGGGGCGGGAGCCGGTGCCGGTTTTGGCGGATTTAATTTTGATTTCGGATCGGGCGGCGGTTTCGGCAGTATTTTTGAAGATATTTTTGGTGAATTCATGGGGGCTGCGGGACGCCGTTCGCAGCGTTATGAAGGCGAGCGCGGCGAAGACATTCGCTATGACTTGGAAATATCTTTGGAGGAAGCCTACAGCGGTGTCAAGAAAGAGATAGAAATTCAAAGTTCAGAGAAATGCGAAGAATGCGAGGGCAGCGGTGCTCAGCCCGGAACAAAGGCCGAAACGTGCGAGATGTGTCACGGGACGGGACGCATTCGCCGTCAATCGGGATTTTTTATAGAGGAGCGTATGTGTCCGACGTGCCGCGGGACGGGCAAAGTAATCAAGACGCCGTGTAAAAAGTGCGGCGGTTCGGGCAAAGTTTCAAAGAAAAAGACATTGGAAGTCAACATTCCTGCGGGCATAGACGACGAGAACCGTATGCGTTTGGCGGGACAGGGCGAAGCAGGAATGCACGGCGGTCCGAACGGGGATTTGTATATATTTGTGCATGTAAAGCCGCATAAGATATTCAAGCGTGAAGGCGTTAATTTATATTGTACGGTTCCGTTAACGATGGTTTCGGCGGCGTTGGGGACGGAGATAGAGATTCCTTGTTTGGACGGAACGACGGAAAAGATAACGATAGAACCCGGGACTCAGACGGGACAGGAGATTCGGTTGCGCAAGAAGGGGATGAACGGACTTCAGTCGCGTAATTTCGGGGATTTGTTTGTCCGGTTTAAAGTTGAGACGCCGACGAAGCTGACGGAGCGTCAAAAGGAATTGCTGAAACAGTTTGAAGAGGACGGGAAAGAGAACTGCCCTGAATCGGCGGGTTTTTTTGAAAAGCTGAAAGAGTTTATCAAAAAGGCTTGAATTTCTTTATAATTCGGAGATTTGTTGACAAAAACCCGTTTTTCTCTAAAATCTTTTGCAGGTAGAAAATCATATCGGCAAAGGAAATTTCGCTGTGAATCTTTCGGATTTTTTTAAAAAGGAGCCGGTTATTTTTCCGTCCGGTCGTCGTGCGGCGGAAGGAGGCTTTCGCAATTCCGCATATGATCATGTATTGAATTCCGTGGGAAAAGTCGCAATTGGTATTGCTTTTGCGACGTCGATGGTTGCCTGCGGACCGTCGCGGGAAGAAATTAATGCGATGAAGGCGCAGGTTCCCCGTCGGGACAGTCTGGAGCTGGTATCGGCGTATGATTCGTCACTGTTAGCCAACATAGATTCTTTGCATAATGCTGGGAACGATATGGAGACGGCTGTTAAAAAAGGCGTTTCTCTGACATGGAGACAGGCTTGCCGTTCCGTTTTGGGAAAATCGAGACCGTGGTCGGGAAAGGAATATATTTTAGCGGAGCATGCCGACAAGCGCTTGGATGAATCCCGCGATCGGCATGAACGCGTTACGATGATGCCTGCGGTTGTTTCAAACGGAAGGACGACGACGGTTTTGCGGCCGCAGAAGGTAATTTCATATACATACAAAGAAGAATTTCGGGATCAGCTGGCATCTGAAATTCAACAACGACAGGAAACGCAAGCGGTTCAGTCGGCTCGCACCGTAAAAGCCGTTCGGGGTTTTGGTCGATAAAGGCGCAGGGTCGTCGGACGAAAGCCATGCCAAGCAAGGATTTTCGGATAAGTTAAGCTGAGCAGGTTTTGGAAAACTGATGAATAAAAGAGACGCTAAAAAAAATTTACGGCGTGAGTGGACAAGAGAAGAAGAAATTTTAGCTTTAGATTTGTATTGTCAGCTTCCATTTTCTAAAACGGTGAAGACAAATCCCAAAATCATAGAGTTAGCTAATCTTATAGGAAGGACAGCAAGCTCAGTTGCAATGAAGCTTGGTAATTTTGGTAATTTTGATGAAAATTTGAAAAAAAACGGTATTAAAGGTTTAGCTAATGCAAGTCATTTAGATAATGAGATTTGGAATGAATTTTCTAAAAGATGGGAAGAATTAACCTATCAATCTTATCTCATACGTTTAAAAATATCTGGTCAACAGGAGTTACTACAGAAAATAGAAAAAGAAGGTAAAGAAAATCTTCAAATTATAAGAAAACGTATAAATCAGGATTTTTTTAGGAAGGCTGTTTTAGCATCTTATAATGAAATTTGTTGTATTTCAGGTTTAAATGAAAGAAGTTTGCTAGAAGCTGCTCATATTTCACAATGGTCAAGCGATAAAGATAATAGGTTAAATCCTTCAAATGGCTTGTGTTTGAATGTTTTTCTTCACCAAGCGTATGATAGAAACATATTTTCGATATCTCCAGATTATCAAGTGATTATTTCTCCAAGATACAAGGCAAATAAAAATACGGCTTTTTATGAATATCTTTTGAAGTATGAGGATAGCAAGATAATATTACCTTCTAAATTTTTGCCAGATCGTGAGCTTTTGGATTTAAGGCATCAAAATTTTTTGAAAACTTTTTAACAGGGAGAAACTCATGAAAATAGGTGTTACGGGATGCGCGGGACGCATGGGGCGTATGCTGATGGCAAGAACTATCGCAACCGAAGGCTTTCAATTGGTCGGAGGTTCGGAACGACGCGAAAGCGGCTTTATCGGTCGAGACTTGGGCGAAGTTGCCGGTACCGGAACTCTGGGCGTTAAAGTAACCGCTTATCCTTGGGAATTGTTCGAAGCCGCCGATGCCGTCTTGGATTTTACGTCGCCGGCTGCCAGCGTCGAACACGCAACCATCGCCGCAGAAACAAAAAAAATCTTGGTCATCGGAACAACGGGAATTTCCGACGAACAATTCGAAACAATTAAAAAATGCGCTCAAAAAACACCGATTATCGCCGCTCCGAATATGAGCGTCGGCGTAAATGTTCTGTTCGCTTTGGCCGAAAAAGTCGCTTCGGTTCTTGATCCTTCTTATGACGCGGAAATCTTGGAAATGCACCACAGAAACAAAACCGATGCTCCTTCGGGAACCGCTTTGGGGCTTGGAAAAGCTGTTGCAAAAGGACGAGAAGTCGCTTTTAATGATGTTAAGCGTATGACTCGGGAAGGCAACGTCGGCGCTCGACCCCAAGGCGAAATCGGTTTCGCCGTGTTGCGCGGCGGCGATGTCGTCGGAGACCATTACGTTATCTTTGCCGGAAACGGCGAACGGATCGAATTGGCTCATAAGGCTTCGTCTCGCGAAGTCTTTGCAAACGGCGCCCTGAGGGCGGCTAAATGGGCCGATGGAAAAAGCGCAGGACTTTATTCCATGCGCGATGTTTTAGGGCTGTGAGTAAAAAGGGATTGATATGAAAAAACTTTTCTTGGCGGCTGTCGTCGCCGCTTTGTCTTTTGCGTCGCCGGCTCGCGCGGATTTCTATCTGTCCGCCGGCGTCGGCTTGAACATAAATGACAGCGATTTGAAAACTTTCACGGATTCTGGCGAATTAAAAGACAGATACGACAATTCGCCGACTTATTCTTTGGCAATCGGCTATGATATTCCCGTCGTACCCTTGCGCTTTGAAATCGAAGGCTTCAGAACTCAAAGCGAAGTCAATGCTCCCGTTAAATGGGGAAATTCGTGGATGCTGAAAAACGAAACAATGACCGTTAATGCCGCCATGGCAAACGCTTATGTCAGAGTTCCCATCTTCGGGCTGTACGCCGGCGTCGGTGCAGGCTACGGTAAAGTCGAAGACGAAAAAACACAGCTGTATCAGGGAATGATCGGATTGGAATACGGCTTGCCCGTCGTGCCGTTGCATTTCGCCATTGAATACCGTCATATTCAGGCCGTGGACGACTTTGACGAAATCAAAGCGTTCGATTCAATTCGCGACTTTACAAAGTCGTCTTCTAAATTCAAAGCTGACGTTTTGATGGCAAAAATTCGCTTTGATTTTTAAACAGTTGCTTTGTGGTATAAAAAAGCGCTCCGCTTAAAATCGGGGCGCTTTTTTTTAACGTAAAAAGTCTTGACTTAGAGTTTACTCTAAGAGTTAGCGTGAAATAATCAAAGAAAAACTCTGTAAAAAAGGTCTGGAAATATGTCGGGAAAAGGGCGGAAAATGTTGTATGCATTTTTAGGGCTCGCCTTAATATCGGCGGCGATTGCTGGAAGTGTCTTGTATGAAGTCGGACGGGCGCCGAATAAAAAAGAAGCGCAAGCCTATAAGTCTGCAAAAAATTTTGCTTTGGGAAAGTTTTGGAACACGAAAACCGTCGTTTATGACTTTGACGGAGAACACGAAGACAAAATGAACATGGCGAAATTAATTTTTATGACGGAACATGCACCGCAAAAACCGATACCGCAAGTTTTGTTAAATCGTTCGTCTTTCCCTGAAAAGCCCGAAGATTTTGCCGTTTTTTGGTTGGGGCACGCTTCGGCGATTTTGGAAATCGAGGGGAAACGGTTGGGAACGGACCTTGTTTTTAAAAATGCGTCTCCCGTACCGTTTACGGTCAGAAGGTATCAGGATGCGCCTTTAAAACGGCGGGATTTGCCGAAACTGGATTATATTCTGCTGACGCACAATCATTATGACCATTTGGAACGTGCGACGGTTCAAAGCATTAAAGAAGGAATCTTTATTGTGCCTTTGGGGCTTGGTGTAACGCTAAAAGGCTGGGGAATTCCCGGCGAACGCATTGTCGAGCTGGGCTGGGGCGACGAGTTCGAGCAGGACGGCATAAAAATCACGGCGGCGGAAGGCATTCATTTTTCGGGACGTTTCCTGACGGATGCGGACAAGACGTTATGGAATTCTTATGTTATCCGAACGCCGGAAAAGAAAATTTTTTGGGGCGGTGACAGCGGATATTCCGATCATTACGCGCGGATCGGAGAAAAATACGGACCGTTTGATTTGGCGGCTTTGGAAATAGATGCGTGGAACGGCGGGTGGCCTGATATTCATTTGTTTCCCGAACAATCCGTCAAGGCGGCAAAAGATTTAAAGGCAAAACGTATGCTTCCGATACATTGGGGCGTTTATGATTTGGGCTTTCATCCGTGGGACAAGTCCATCAAAAGAGTATCGGAAATCGCCGAAAGTCAGGGCGTCGTTCTTGAAACGCCGAAACAGGGGGAAAAGTTTGTTCCCGGACAAACGAAAACTGAAAAATGGTGGCTGTAAGAAAGGAAGGAAAAGACAATGGAAAAAGAAGTTTTTTACTATCATTTTCGCAAGCTGAATTTTTGGCTTTTTTTTAATTTTCTTTTAACGGCGCTGGTCGTGTGCTGTTTGGCGCGCTGGCCGATTTGCATATATTGGTGGAAGCTTCAGTTTTTAATCGGCGTTATAGCGGTTTCTTTTGTGCTGTGGTTCCTGATGTATGTCAAAAAGCACCGTTTAGCCGTTTTTGACAATGACGGCGTTGCGTTGGATCATTGTGCCCCGTTGTCATGGACAGACATTGTGTCGGCGCGGGAAACAAAGGCAAGATGTCTGTTTCGCAAACGTCCGATTCTTGTTTTACAGCCGAAAGCAGGGTTGGAATATCCGTATAATGCGATGCAAAAGCTTAGCATGAAATCGGACTTTACGGCATTTTCGTTTCCGCTGTATGCGATGAGCGCACAAGATAAAGCGCGTCTTTATGAAATCTTGAAAGAAAGAGGTATTCCTGTTTTAAAGTCTGAACAGGCGACGGTCTGAAAAAAGAAAAAGCCCCGTAAATCGGGGCTTTTTTTGTCGTTTTTTTAATCTCTGCGAGATCCGAAAAAGCGCAGCAGGTAAAGGAACAGATTGATAAAGTCCAAATACAAATCCACGGCGCCGAAAATAGCTTTGCTGGTTAAAACGTTTTCGCTGTCGTTTTCGTTATAGATGCGGCGGATTTTCCAAGTATCATAAGCCGTTAATCCGACGAACAGCAACACGCCGATGACGGACAGCGTCAAATCGAATGAGCTGCTTTTAACGAAGAAGTTGACGATAGTTGCCAAAATCAATCCCCACAGCCCCATGAACAGGAAGGAACCGAATTTAGTCAAATCGCGTCCTGTCGTGTATCCGTACAGGCTCATGCCGGCGAAGGTACCTGCGGTAATCAGGAACGTTTTGACGACGGACATAGTGGAATACACCCAAAAGATCGTCGTCAAAGAAACGCCCATCAACGCCGAAAAAATGCAAAACAGAACCAGAGCATTTCCCGCATTGCCGTTGGCGACGGCGGAGCTCATCATGAAGATCAAAACGAACGGGGATAAGACGGCGACCCACCCCAAAACGGTCAACTGAGCATTCGGCATGAAAAAGATGCCGGCGAGCGAAGAATGAGCCAAAGCATAGCTGACGAAAGTCGTAATCAGCAATCCGACGGTCATATAGTTATAGACCTGCAACATATATTTGCGCAGACCTTCGTCGATCTGCACATCGGCGCCGGTGCGGACGACGACGTCATCGCGGCGTTCGGTTTCCCAATTCATAAAAGTAACCCTCCATAAAGCAACAGAATGATTGTTTATAGCATAAATGTATTTATGATGCCAGCTATTCAAGAGGCGAGGTTCGGCTGTTATATTTTTATTAACGAATATGTGGTGAGATAGCAAAGATGTATAAGGTACTGTTTGTATGCACGGGAAACATATGCCGTTCTCCGACGGCCGAGGGCGTATTCCGCAAATTGGCGGACGACGCCGGCAGGGGGGCGGAGTTTTTTGTGGATTCAGCGGGGATAAGCTCATGGCATGCGGGGTCGCCACCCGATACTCGAGCCGTTGAAGCCGCTTTATACAACGGAGTGGACATTTCCGCTTTGCGCGCAAGGCAGGTTGTTCGGGACGATTTTAAGGACTTTGACCTGATAATCGCTCTGGATCAAAGCCATCTGAGGGCGCTCGAGGGAATGCGTCCGGGGTTCAGTCCGGCGCATGAACGGGCGGCGCTGAAGTTAATGATGGATTTTGCGCCCGAATTCGGATTAAAAGATGTTCCTGATCCGTATTACGGAGGAAAAGAAGGCTTTCAAAACGTTTTCAATATGATAGAATCAGCTTGTCACAACCTTTTGAACAGCTTTTCGCCGGAGTGAACAGGGATGCAGGTAGAGAAAAATACTTTATCGGCGGCATTAACGCGGATTGTCGAACATTCCACGGGTAAGCTTGTCGTTTCTGCCGCAACCCTGTCCGGAGGGCTGGTCGCGAACACAAAGCATGTCGTCCTGTCGGACGGTTCCCAAGTGGTCGTTAAAGTCAGCAAAGATTCTTCCGAAAATTTGGAAGTCGAAGGCGCGGAAATGATGTATCTGCAAAAAAATACGTCTCTGCCCGTGCCGAAATTGTATTATTCGGGACCCGACGTACTGGTTCACGAATATGTCGTTGCCGACGGCATTCCCGATGAAGATTCGGAAAAACAGGCCGCCGAAATGATCGCGGCTTTGCATGAAATTACGGCGGATTCTTACGGTTTTGAATTCGATACGGCCGTTACTGGTCTGCACCAGCCGAATACGCAAATGCGTAAATGGCTGCCGTTCTTTACCGAAAATCGCCTGATGTATATGGCGGAAAACGCCGTCGCCGAAGGGAAACTGCCTGCGGAAACAATGGCGCGCATCGACCGCTTCGCCGGAAAAATAGACCATTATCTGGATGAACCGCCGAAACCGTCTTTGGTTCACGGGGATTTGTGGGCGACAACCATATTATGCCGGGAAGGAAAAGTCAGGGCGTTCGTTGATCCCGCTTTGTATTTCGCGGATTCCGAAATCGAATTTACGTATTCGACAAAGAATACGACCTTTAGCAAGGCGTTCTTTGACCGCTACAACGAAATCCGTCCCTTCAGACCCGGATATTTCGAAGCAAGACAGTATATCTATAATCTGTATCCTTTGCTGGTTCATGTCAGGCTGTTCCCGCCGAATCAGTATTTGGAACGGATTGACGCCGTCTTGAAACGTTTCGGATTTTAAAAATGACCCCCGAAAAGGTAAAAGAATTTTTTGCCCGCATGAAGCGGGAAAATCCCGAACCGAAATGCGAACTGAATTATACGACGCCGTTTACGTTGCTGGTGGCGATCGTTTTGTCGGCACAGACGACGGATAAAAATGTCAACAAAGCGACGCAAGAACTGTTTAAAATCGCCGATACGCCTCAAAAAATGGCGGCATTGGGCGAAGAAAAGCTTAAAACTTACATCCGTTCCATCGGCTTGTTTAATACGAAAGCCAGAAACGTTATTGCGTTGTCTGCCGAACTGATTGACAAATACGGCGGCAAAATCCCCGATGACAGAGATGTTTTGCAAACGCTTCCCGGTGTCGGGCGTAAGACGGCGAACGTTTATTTAAACACATTGAACGGCGCGCCGACGATAGGCGTTGACACGCATGTTTTGCGTTTGGGAAACCGTATCGGACTGGCGACGGGAAAAACGCCGTTGGAAGTCGAAAAAAATATGGAAAAAGCCGTTGTCGGAACGATTCCTGACGAAGATTTAAAATACGTCGGGCATTGGCTCGTTTTGCACGGGCGGTATGTTTGCACGGCGAAAAAGCCTCATTGCGAAAAATGTCCCGTTGCGGATTTGTGCGAAAAAAACGGGCTCTAAAAGTAATATCTTTTATTTTAAGACATTAAAAAAGGCGGAAGATTATTCCGCCTTTTTTATTTCGGTTAATTCCTTAAAAATCCGATGGTGTCATAAACTTCGTCTAAGACGGGCTGAGCCAGTTTGTTGGCGCGTTCCGCTCCGTCGCGCAGCACGGAGTCGATATAAGTCGTGTCTTGGACGATTTTATGCATTTCCTTTGAAATCGGTTCCAATTCGGCAACGACGGCATCGGTCAGAATCTTTTTAAACTGAGAAAATTCCATTCCGCCGACTTCTTTTAAAGCGGTTTCAGCCGTAATGTCACGGACTCCTGCGTAGATATTGACCAAATTTAAGGCTTCGGGACGTCCTTCAAAACCGTCCATGGTTTCCGGCAAGGGTATCGGATCGGTTTTTGCTTTGCGGAATTTTAATGCAATGGTATCGGCATCGTCTGCCAGATTGATGCGAGAATAATCCGACGGATCGGATTTGCTCATTTTCTTTGTGGCGTCGCGCAAGCTCATGACACGGCATGACGTGCCCAACATAACGGCTTCCGGCAACGGGAAAACGTTGCACTTATAGTCATTGTTGAATTTTACGGCAATATCTCTGGTCAATTCCAAATGTTGTTTTTGGTCTTCGCCGACGGGGACTTTGGTCGCTTTGTAGACCAGAATGTCGGCAGCCATCAGACTGGGATAGGCGAACAGCCCCAAAGAAGCGTTTTCGCGGTTTTTTCCCGCCTTGTCTTTGAATTGGGTCATGCGGCTCATCCATCCGATGCGGGCGACGCAGTTTAAAACCCAAGCCAGCTCGGCATGAGCGGGCACGCGGCTTTGATTAAACAGGATGTGTTTTTTCGGATCAACGCCGGCAGCCAGCATACATGCGGCGACTTCATGAACGTTGTGAACCAACTCGTCATGTTCTTTGAATATGGTAATTGCGTGCATGTCAACGACGCAATAAATGCATTCATAGCTATCTTGCAGCTTTACCCAATTGCGAATGGCGCCCAGATAGTTTCCCAAGTGAAGATTGCCCGTAGGTTGGGCTCCCGAAAATATGCGTTCCATTTTTTTTGTCCGAAAAAAAAGTTTTTATTCGCAGACAGTTATAAAATCAACCGTGTCTGCGTGCAAGCATACTTTTTACTTCTCTGATTTTTACGCCGCCCGTGATAAGGACAAGGGCTGAAAAAACGATTCCTCCCAAACCGATCAGCGCGCACAACAGTCCGTATCTTAAGACGTCCTGAGTATGCGGCCACAGGGGAAAATAGATCAAAGTTTGCTCATAAGCGACGCGGACGATACCTCCCATAACAAGAGCCGAAAGAACGATGGAAGGGGCGCGGCGTTTAAATTTTGCGTCGGTTTTGTGCAATTTTTTCTTTTTAATCAGGTACAAGTATTGAAAAACGTTAATCCAAGCGACGATTCCCGTTGCCAAAGCGATGCCCAAATAGCTCATAAAAGGCAATAAAATCAGGCAAAGCAGGATATACGACACCAACGCGACGGCGGCGATGCGCACGGGTGTTGCGGTGTCGCCTCTGGCATAAAAGGCGGGGGCGAGAGCTTTTGTCAGGATATAAGCGGGCAGTCCCAAGGCATATGCGGACAGAGCCGTTCCCGTTTTAAGGGCGGCTTGAGTTGAAAAAGCGCCTCTTTCAAACAATACGGCAATGACGGGCACGTCCAAAGCAATCAAACCTGCGGCGGCGGGGACGGAAAGCAACAGAGCGGTTTCCAAAGCTCTGTTCATGCTTTCTGCGGCGCCTGTATCGTCATTGGCTTTTAATTGCCGGCTCAATACGGGCAAGAGGACGGTGCCGATTGCGGCGCCGATAATGCCGACGGGCAACTGGTACAAACGGTTTGCGTAATACAGCCACGACACGGCGCCCGTGGACAGAAAAGAAACGAACAACGTATCCAAAAACAAATTGATTTGATAAATTCCCGATCCGAACACGCCGGGCAGGATTCGTTTCATCAGCAAAGCGACTTCTTCGGACTTGTTTTTGATAACGTTTTTTAAAGACATCAAGCCCAAAGGCAATCCGGCGCGGCGCGTATGCCAGATCAGCCACAACAGCTGCAAGACGCCGGCGACGCTGACGCCCAAAGAAAGGGCATAAGCGTAATTTCCGCCGAACAAAGGTGTAAAGGCGAACAAAGCCGCAATCATGGTCAGGTTCAGCAACGTCGGCGTCAAAGCCGCCGCGGCGAATTTTCCGACGGAATTAAGCATGCCGCTTTGCAAAGAATTCAGGGAAACCAGCAACAGGTAAGGGAAGGTAATTCGGGACATAATGACGGCGGCTTTTGTTTTTTCCGGGTCGCTGATAAAGCCCGGAGCCTGAATAATAACGACGAAGGGCATGAATATTTCCATCAGCGCCGTAAATGCCAAAACGACGTAAAAGAGGGCGGAAAAAGCTTCTTCGGCGAATTTAAGGGCTTTTTCGCGGCTTTTTGTTTCCAGCAGTTCTGAAAACAGCGGCACGAACGCGACGTTAAAAGCGCCTTCCGCGAACAGGCTTCGGAACAGGTTGGGCAATTTGAACGCGACAAAGAAAGCGTCTGCCAGCAAAGAAGCTCCCAGAAATTTTGCGATTAAAACGTCGCGGACGAACCCCGTCAGGCGGCTGACCATGGTAAAGCCTCCGACGGCGGCGATGGATTTAACCAGCGAATTGTGCAAAGCCATTGATAGCATCCAGTAAAGAAGTTTTGATTTGAGCCGCTTTTTCATCGTCCGTGATTTTGTTGCCGTTTTGATCGGTAACGTAAAACACGTCGACGACTTTTGAACCATAAGTGTAAATATGAGCCGATACAATCTTTAAATCCGCCAAAGTCATGGCTCTGGTTACGGTATGCAGGAAACCGACGGCGTCGGAAGCATTGATTTCGATCAGGGAACAGGAATCGGACGCCGAATTGTCGATCAAGACGCGGGGTTGATTCCACAACGCTTTTCGGACGGTTTTTTTGCGTTTAAGTTCTTTTTCGACGGCTTCGGGATCGATGGATTTGATTTTTTCTTGGATTCTTGCGATTTTTTTTGCGGACGACACGGGGCGTCGAACGTCATTGTCCAGCGAATCGATTTCCTGAATTAAAAAAGTATCGAGCGCCATGCCGTTTTTTAACGTCATGATTTGCGCTTCGGCGACGGAAATGTTTTCCAAAGCCAGTACGCCCGTAATTTGCGCGAACAGCCCGTTTTTGTCGGGCGTCAAGACCGTCAAAGACGTAACGCATTTTTCATTATCCGTTTCGACGGCAAATTCGGTTTCGTCGGATGCCGGCAGGGCAGCCAGCTTTTTTTGCGCGTCGCTGAGCGGGCGGGGACGGTTTTCGTTTCCTTGAATGCGTTCCAAAGCGGCGTCGAACAGGCTTTTTAAAAGCTGTTCCTTAAATCCGTTCCATACATTAGGTCCGACGGCGCGGATATCGGCTTTTGTCAGGGCGTACAGCAATCGCAAGCGTTCGGGCGATTGGACTTCGGCGATAAAGTCGTCGAGCGTTTTCGGGTCGAAGATATCGCGTTTAAAAGCCGTGTGCGACATCAATAAATGATTCGCGACCAACCAGACGGTCGTTTCGGTTTCTTCGCCGCTCATCGCCAAATCGGCGCAGATCGTTTCCGCAATCGCGGCGCCTTTTTTATCGTGTCCGCCGCCTTGTCCTTTGGCGATGTCGTGCAACAGTCCCGCGGTCAACAGGCTTCTTCTGGATTGAGACGCTTTAGCGTCTTCGTAAAGAAATCCCAGAGTTTTAAACGTATGTTCGTCGGTCGTATAAACATGATACAAATCGAATTGTACCTGTCCCGTGATTTTTCCGAACGCAGGAATCAAAATGTTCAAAACGCTTGTTTCGTTCATTCGGCGCAGGCTGCTTTCGGGCGAGTTTCCTTCCAGAATTTTAAAAAACAGGCGTCTTGTCGGTTCTGTTTTTCTCAGTCCTCGCAACAGATGAGCGTTTTCCGAAATTTGAAAGATTAAAAACGGGGAAAACGGAACTCCCGTCTCGCCCTTTAGGTCAAATGCCCTAAGCAAAGCATAAGGATCGTCGGCAAACGAAAACCCGTTTTTAAGGGCGAGCTTTCCGTTTTTTATGACAAAGGCGGGGTCAATTGTTTTTTGCGGGGGTGTTTTTTCGCCCGAAAGCCTGTCTTCGGCGGCGGAAATGACCAATTCGCACAATTCGGCGACCTTTCGGGACGTCAGGTAATAATGCTTCATAAACCGTTCGACGGCGGAAGACCCTTTACGTTGAGCGTATCCCGTTTCTTTTGCGATTTCCTTTTGCGCTTCAAGGGTCAGGACGTCACCCGATTTGTTGGCGTTTAAATGCAACAGACAGCGCACCGTTGCCAAAAATCGGTGTGCTTTTAAAAGGCTGTTGACGGTTTTTTCGGGCAAAATTCCCTGTTGAGCCAAATCCGGCAAATGAGCCGTTCCGAAAAAATATTTCGCCAGCCAAAACGCCAAATTCAAATCTCTCAGCCCGCCGCGTCCTTCTTTGACATTGGGTTCCAGCATATATTTTGATCCGCCGGTTTTTCTTAAGCGCTCTTTTCGTTCTTCCAGCTTGGCGTTCAGGAAATCCTTGGCGTCGGGAGAATTTTTCAATTCATCGAACCGCCGCTCGAAATCCGAAAACAAAGATCTGTTCCCGCACACGAATCTGGCTTCCAAAAAAGCGGTTCGTGTTTCAAAGTCTGTTTTTGCCCGTTCAATCCGTTCTTCGCACGTTCCTACGGAAGCACCGACTTTGACGCCCGAATCCCAAAGCAAATAAAGGATAAAAGAAACGGCGGCCTGCGTTCTGTCGTTTTTATCGTCGTTTGTTAAGAACAACAAATCGATATCGGAAAAGGGTGCCAGCTCTTTTCTGCCGTAGCCGCCGACGGCGCAAACGGTCAGATCAGGCGCTTCGGCGGACGGGAAAACGCATTCAAAGACGGTTTTGTATAATTCCGTCATCAGTAAATCCGTTTCGTCGGCGTGCTTATATTGAGCCGGCATGCCGTCGTACGGAGGCTTTGAAATGCTTTGTTCCATTTGACGGCGCATGTGTTCAAAGCGGTCTTTGACGGCTTTTAAAAGAAAGGGGCGCCCGCCGTTTTTCCAAGCCTGAATCAAATTTTCCGCGCTCATTTGGAAACGCCTGCCAGTTTTTTCAATTCGTACAAAGCGTCCAAAGCCTCTCTGGGAGTTAAATCGTCGGGATTTAAGGATTTTAATTTTTCCAAGGCGGCGTCGGGCAAAGAGGCGGAAGCTTTTTCACGTTCCAAATCTTTTGACTGTTCTTCGTCCGCCTTTTTCTTGACCAAAGCGAATAACGGCAAATCGTTCATGAAATCGATTTCGTAAGTTCCCTTTTTCTCCATTTGCGCCAGCACTTGTTTTGCGCGGGCGATGACGGCGGGCGGCAACCCTGCCAATCGTCCGACATGAATGCCGTAGGAACGGTCGGCGGCGCCTTTGACGACTTCGTGAAGAAAGACGACGTTTCCGCGCCATTCTTTGACGCGCATGGTGTACAAAGACAACCCCGGCAAACGTTCCGCCAAGGCGGTCAATTCATGATAATGGGTTGCGAACAGGGCGCGGCATTTGTTTGTTTCATATAAGTGTTCGACAACGGCCCAGGCGATGGATAATCCGTCAAAAGTCGCGGTACCGCGTCCTATTTCATCCAAAATGACCAAGGAGCGTTCCGTGGATTGATTTAAAATGGCGGCGGTTTCGACCATTTCGACCATGAACGTTGAACGCCCTCTGGCCAGATCATCGGCGGCGCCGACGCGGCTGAACAGCTTATCGATAATTCCGATGCGGGCGGATTTTGCGGGGACGTATGATCCGGCCTGAGCCAAAACGGCGATAAGAGCGTTTTGGCGTAAAAAGGTGCTTTTACCTGCCATGTTCGGTCCCGTAATCAGCCACAGTCTTCCGTCGCGGGTTTCAGGATTTCCCAACCTGCAATCGTTTCCGACGAACTGAGTTTCCCTTGCGTTTTTCAACGCCTGTTCGACGACGGGATGGCGACCTTTTTCGATATCAAAAGCCAGCCCGTCATCCAGAACGGGTCGGACGTAATCGTTTTCTTCGGCGACTTGAGCCAAGCCGCAGGCAACGTCCAGCATTGCCAGAGCATGAGCCGTTTCTGCGATGGTTTGCGCGGCGTTAAGGGCGGCGCTGACAAGGTCGACGAACAGGTTAAGTTCCAAAGCCAGCGCTTTTTCCCCGGCGCCGCGCAGTTTTGTTTCCAATTCGGACAATTCGACCGTTGTAAAGCGTACGGCATTTGCCATGGTTTGGCGGTGCAGGAATATGCTTGTGCCGTTACGGGCGTCTTCCAGCATTTGTTTGGCGTTTTTTGCGGTAACTTCGATATAGTATCCCAAAATGTTGTTGTGCGATATTTTGACGGGGACTTTGGCAATATCGCAGTATTTTGTTTGCAATTCGGCGATCAGCTGACGGCTTTCGTCGCGCAGGCGCTTCAGTTCGTCCAGTTCTTTCGAATACATCGGGGCGATGAATCCGCCGTCGCGCGCGAACAGAGGCAATTCGTCCGCCAACGCTTTGGAAAGGCGGTCTGTCAGCTCGTCATGCGGATTAAGCTTTTGTTCGCATTCTTTTAAGGACTGGGGCATCCCGTTTGTTCGGGCAGAGTTCTTCAGGACGTTTTTAATTTCCGGAATTTGCTTAAGCGCGTCGCGCAACGCGGCAAGGTCTCTGGGACCGCCGCGTCCCAAAGACAGGCGGGACAAAGCGCGTTCGATGTCGGGACACTGTTCCAGATACTCTCTGACGGCTTTTCTTGCCAGCGGGTCTTGGACAAAGAACGTAACGCGATCCAGACGTTTATCGATTTCTTTCGGGTCGGTCAGGGGCGCTGCCAGATATTGGCTGAGCAATCTGGCGCCGGCACCCGTGACGGTACGGTCAACGGCGGAAAACAGGCTGGGGCTTTTTTCACCCGACAAAGAACGGAACAGTTCTAAATTGCGTCGGGTTGCCGCATCAATTTCCATCAATCGCCCCGAACTGAAATGTTTTAAGGGGTTTAAACGCGGCATTTTGCCTTTTTGGGTCAGTTCGACATAATCAAGCAAGGCTCCCGCAGCTGCCAATTCGCTTTTATTGAAATGTCCGAAAGCATCCAATGTTCCGACTTTGAAAAAGTTTTCCAGCCGTTTTTGTCCGTTTTCGGGATTGAATCTGGACGGCGGCAGGGGCGTTAAGGCTTTTTTCCAATCGTTGAAGGTTTCAAAAAATTCGGGGTCTTGGAGTATTTTTTCGGAAACGATGATTTCTTTCGGATCAAGCCGAGCCAGTCCCGCAGCCAGATTAACGGCGTTTTGAGACGGCAGGGTTTGGACGGCGAAATCGCCCGTCGATACGTCGACCCATGCCATGGCCATGCCTTCGTTTGTGCGGGTCAGCGATACCAGATAATTGCAGGCGCCGGCTTCCAGAATATTGTCTTCGGTCAGGGTTCCGGGAGTAATCAGGCGGATGACGTCGCGGTTGACCAAAGCCGATGACCCTCTAAGCCTTCTGGCTTCTGCGGGGTCTTCGGTTTGTTCGCAGATGGCGACTTTAAATCCTTTTCGAATCAGGCGGGACAGGTACATTTCATGAGAATGGACGGGAACGCCGCACATGGGAATGTCTTTGCCGTTATTTTTGCCGCGCTTTGTCAAAGCGATGTCCAACGCGGCGGACGCGGCGACGGCGTCGTCATAGAACATTTCGTAAAAATCGCCCATGCGGTAGAACAGCAAATATCCTTCCGTTTGTTTTTTGATGGCAAAGTACTGTTCCATCATCGGGGTTATTTTTTCGATTTTGTCGTCCTGTTTGTCGTTCATGAGGATTCACTTCGCGCAATATTTATGTTATGGATAACATATCATTTTTACTTTCGGAATAAAGACAGAAAAAACATGGCGGAACATAACAACACATTAGGCGAAGAATCTTTAAAGATGCACGCTTCGGGCAAGCCCGGAAAAATCGAAATTCGCGCGACAAAGCCGTTAAATACGCAAAAAGATTTGGCATTGGCGTATTCTCCGGGGGTTGCGGCGCCGTGTTTGGAAATAGAAAAAGATCCGGATAAAGCGTACGCCTATACGGACAAAGGCAACACCGTTGCGGTAATTTCGAACGGGACGGCGGTTTTGGGGCTGGGCGACATCGGTGCTTTGGCGTCAAAACCCGTTATGGAAGGCAAAGCCGTTTTATTCAAGCGTTTCGGAGACGTTGACGCCGTGGACATAGAAATCAATTCCAAAGACCCCGACAAGGTTGTCGAAGCGGCGGCATTGATTGCGACGGGGTTCGGCGGCATCAATTTGGAAGACATAAAGGCTCCCGAATGTTTTTACATAGAAAAAGAGTTACGTTCAAAACTGGATATTCCCGTTTTTCATGATGACCAGCACGGGACGGCGGTTGTCGTCGCGGCGGCGTTATTGAACAGTTTGGCGCTGACGTCCAAAAAAATTGAAGACGTCAAAGTCGTCGTGAACGGCGCGGGAGCGGCGGCGATAGCGTGTTCTTCGCTGATTCGTTCGTTGGGCGTGCGACATATCGTGATGTGCGACAGCAAAGGCGTAATTTACAAAGGGCGCACGGCGGGCATGAACCCGTGGAAAGAAGATTTTGCCGCCGATACGCAGGCACGGACGCTTTCGGACGCTTTAAAAGGAGCGGACGTCTTTTTGGGCTTGTCCGTCAAAGGCGTTTTAAACGGGGACATGGTTAAAACAATGGCGCCGCATCCGATGATTTTTGCAATGGCGAATCCCGATCCCGAAATTACGCCGGCAGAAGCTCGTGCGGCGGTTTCCGACGCGATTATTGCAACGGGACGTTCGGACTATCCGAACCAAATCAACAATATCTTGGGCTTTCCGTATATTTTCAGAGGGGCGTTGGACGTTCGCGCTTCAACCGTCAACGAAGAAATGAAACTGGCGGCGTCAAAGGCTTTGGCGGAACTGGCGCGGCTTCCCGTTCCCGAAGAGGTCAAATCCGCGTATCAGGGCAAATCGCTTTCGTTCGGTTCCGAATACATCATTCCGGTTCCGTTTGATCCGCGTTTAATCGAGGTTGTGCCTTTGGCGGTTGCCGAAGCGGCGGAACGCACGGGCGTTGCGCGCAAACCGATTGCCGATAAGGAAGCGTATGTAAAAATGCTGAAATCCCGATTGAAAGGATAAGTCTTGTTTAAAAAGAAAGACAAATCGCAGGAACAGGAACAACAGCAACCCGTCGAACCGTTATACCGTTTTTCCGAACGTGTTTTAACGGTATGTGCGCCGTCTGCCGTTATGTTGCTGGCTTTGGTTTGGGCGGGGGAAGTCCAGCCGGGCTCTGCGGTTGTCGGGTTCGGCATGGTTGTTTCTTTGACGATTGTGCTGACGTTGCCTTTTTTGACGAACCTTCAGAATCTGGCGCAATATACGCATAAGCTGGCGCAGGAAGAAGACGTTTCCGAATTGCCGCGCATCGGTTCCGCGAACGACGAATCCGCGCGCATTGTCGCGGCAATCAACCAGATGCGCAATATTTGGACGACCAGAGCGGAACAGCTGGAAGCCCAAACGATGTCTGATGCGGCGGTGTTGGACAGCTTGCCCGACCCGCTTTTGATGTTGGACGAAGACGGGATTGTGACGGGGGCGAATTTTGCGGCGCGCAGTTTTTTCGGGTTTAATTCGCGCGATAAAAAGCTTTCGGATTTGATTGACGACGAAGCTTTGCTTGCGGCGGTTCAAAGAATTTTGGACAAGAAATCGAAAAAAGAAACGTTGGAAATCAGCCTGCAGGCAAAAGTCTTTAATGCCAAAATCGAACGCCTTCCCGCCGAAGCCAAAGGCGGTGCCGTCGGTATTTTGGCATTGTATGACATGACGGCGCAAAAACAGCTTGAACAGATGCAGGCGGATTTCGTCGCCAATGCCAGCCATGAACTCCGCACGCCGTTGTCGGTATTGTCGGGCTTTATCGAAACGTTGCAAGGCCCCGCAAAAGACGATGCGAAAGCCAGAGAGGAATTTTTAAACATCATGAGCCTTCAGGCTCAACGGATGTCAAAGCTGATAGAAAGCCTGCTTTCATTATCCAGAATCCAAATGAACGAGCATACAAAGCCTTCTGAACCCGTGGATATCTGCGAGATTTTAAATAACGTCAAAACCGTTCTGGAAAGCAAAGCCGAAAAATATCATATGGAAATAGTTTTAAAGACCTGCCCACCCGAAGCTCGGATTTTAGGCAATGCAAGCGAACTGATGCAGGTTTTTCAAAACATAACGGATAACGCGCTTAAGTATGGCAGAAAAGGCAGTACGGTAACGGTTTCCTGCCGTATGGAAAACAATATGGACTATCCGCAAATTCCTTCGGCGCGTCTTTATGCCGTTTCCGTTCATAACAAAGGCGATCCCATTCCCGAAAAAGATTTGCCCCGTTTGTCGGAACGTTTTTACCGTGTTGACGCGACAAAGAACAAAGCTGTCGGAACCGGTCTCGGTTTAGCGATTGTCCGCCAGATTCTCAAACGTCATGACGGAGCGTTTAGTGTTCGCAGTTCTGCGGAAGAAGGAACCGTTTTTACGATATATCTTCCGATGGGACGTCGCGGGGCTTCTGAGGAAAGCGGCGATTCAGCAACCATAACAGCCCCAGCCCCGGCAGACTCAGAAAAGCCGTAAAGACAAAGAACGCGGGCCATCCCATCCAAACGACCAGCCATCCGCTGCCCGAAGACAACAAGTCACGGGGTAACGCCGTTAAAGAACTTAACAGAGCGTACTGCGTTGCGGTATAAGCCGTATTGCACAACGACGACATATAAGCGACAAAAGCCGTCGTAGCCATTCCTGCCGCCATATTATCGGAAACGATGGACACGGTCAGCCAAAACATGGAATTTCCGCTGACCGAAAGCACGGCAAAGGGCAGATTCGAAAAACCCTGTAAGATGCCGCAAATAAACAGGCTTTTAAACAAACCGAAACGTACGACGAGAATACCGCCCAAAAATCCGCCGGCGATAGTTGCCGCAATGCCCCACAGCTTTACGATGGCGGCGATTTCCAGATTTGAAAACCCCAGTTCTTTATACAGTTTCGGCGTTACCGTTCCGATGGTCGTTTCGCAAAGCTTGTAAGTAATAATGAACAGGACGATAAGCAACCATCCCTGATTTTTTAAAAAATCTTTAATCGGAGCGGCGACGGCGTCTTGAAAGAAATTCTTTTTTTCTTTAGGCGCTTCGTAAACGGGCGTTTTCAGGCAAAGAACCGTAAAAACACCCAAGACACCCGAAACGGCAAGAGCTTCATAGACGCGTACCCATCCGATCATATCCGACAAAGACAGCGCGCCCGCTCCCGCAATCAGCATGCCGACGCGATAGCCGAAGATATACGTCGCGGCGGCGGCGGCTTGATTGTCTTTTTCAAAGCATTCAATTCTTAACGCGTCAAACACGACGTCCTGAGATGCCGAGAAAAAAGCGATCAGCACGGCGAAAATTCCCGTTGCGGCGGGATTGGTCAAAGGGTCTGTATGCACCAACGCGATCAGACAGCACAACAAACAGATTTGGAACAATATCGCCCAAGACTTTCTCTGTCCCAACCGTTTTGTCAGGAACGGCAGGGGCGTATGGTCGATATAAGGCGCCCAAAGGAACTTAAAGCTGTACGGCAACCGAACCAAAGAAAACGCGGCGACGGCTTTGACGCCGACACCGCAATCGGACAGCCAAAAAGACATGGTTGAAAAAACCAGTACGAAAGGAATGGCACTGAACATTCCCAAAACCAGCATCGCGACCATTTTCGGGTCGCGATACACGGCAACGGCGTTTTTCCAGCTTTTCATCAATCTAGTCTTGCGTTACGGCTTTTGCGGCGCGTTTGCGCAGAACGGGATCCAGAATGGTTTTGCGCAGGCGGAACGTCTTGGGCGTTACCTCGACCAGTTCATCGTCCTGAATATAGGACAGCGCGTCTTCCAGACTCATTTTTATCGGCGGCGTCAACGTTACGGCATCGTCTTTGCCCGCAGCGCGGATGTTTGTCAGATGCTTTGTTTTGACGGGGTTGACTTCGATATCGTTGCCTTTTGTATGTTCGCCGATAATCATGCCTTCATAGACGTCAACGCCGGGATCGATAAACATCGGACCGCGGTCTTCCAATTTCCACAGAGCGTACGGAACGGCTTTTCCGTTATCGGTCGAAATCATGACGCCGGTGCGGCGGGTCGGAATCGGACCTTTGTAAGGTTCGTAGCTGTGGAACAGCTTGTTCATGACACCCGTACCGCAGGTGTCCGTCAAAAACTGGGAATGGTATCCGATCAATCCGCGCGAAGGAACCAAGAAGGTAATTCTTGTCTTGTTCCCGCCCGAAGGACGCATGTCGGTCATTTCGGCGCGGCGTTCGCCCATTTTTTCGCAAACGACGCCGACATATTCTTCGTCAACGTCAATAACGACTTCTTCAATAGGTTCCAGCTTTTTGCCGGAAACGGGATCCGTTTGCATTAAAACGCGGGGGCGGCTGATGGATAATTCAAAGCCTTCGCGGCGCATGGTTTCAATTAAAATGCCCAGCTGCAATTCGCCGCGTCCTGCGACTTCGAAAGAATCGGTCGAGCTTGTACGCGACACGCGCAAGGCGACATTTCCTTCGGCTTCTTTGGCAAGGCGGTCCCAGATGACGCGAGACGTTACTTTATCGCCGTCTTTTCCTGCCAAAGGCGAATTATTGATGGAGAACGTCATGGCCAGCGTCGGCGGGTCAATCGGCTGAGCGGGAATGGGATCCGTGACCGATGCGTCGCACAAAGTATCGGCAACGGTTGCTTTTGTCATTCCGGCGATGGCGACAATGTCACCGGCGTGAGCTTCGTCCAAACCGACGCGTTTAAGACCTCTGAATGCCAAGATTTTGCTGACGCGCGAATTTTCCAAAGTCTTTCCGTCGCGAGACAAAGCTTTGATCATGGAATTGACTTTGACCGAGCCCGAATGAATTTTGCCCGTCAGGATACGCCCGACGAACGGGTCGTTTTCTATGGCGGTTACCAGGAAGGAAAACGGGGCATAGGGATCGCATTTGGGCGCGGGGACGTATTCCATAATCAAATCGAACAAAGGAGCAATGGAATCGCGGGGATCTTTGTCCAAATCTTTGACCGCCCATCCTTCGCGTCCCGAAGCGAACAGGACGGGAAAATCCAGCTGTTCGTCGGTGGCATCCAAAGAAGCAAACAGGTCAAAGACTTCGTTATAGACTTCCATGGGGCGGGCATCCGGTCTGTCGACTTTGTTAATAACGACGATGGGTTTCAATCCGATTTTCAGGGCTTTTCCGACGACGAATTTTGTTTGAGGCAAAGGGCCTTCGGCGGCATCGACCAAAACAATGGCGCCGTCGACCATATCCAAAATGCGTTCGACTTCGCCGCCGAAATCGGCGTGTCCCGGAGTGTCGACAATATTAAAGCGGGCACCTTTCCATTCGACGGAAGTGCACTTTGCCAAAATTGTAATGCCGCGTTCGCGTTCCAGATCGTTTGAATCCAAAGCGCGTTCAACGACGACCTGATTGTCGCGGAACGTTCCGCTTTGACGCAACATGGTATCGACCAGAGTTGTTTTGCCGTGGTCAACATGGGCAATAATGGCAACGTTACGCATGGATGCCTTCTTTCTTTCAAATTAAAGTAAAAACTATGTACTGCTTTTAGGTATTTTTAGCGTTTTTGTCAATTCCCGAGCAAGGCGTTCAACCGTTTTTTTTATGGTTTAAATTTTTTTTATGGGCTATCCTTTTCTAAACGCTAACTGGAGGCAAGACGCGATGAAAAGCATATTTTTTGTATTAACATTTTTTTTAATGTCCGGAATTTGTCAGGCGCAAAGCCCGTATACGTTTAAAGTGAATACGGAACCGAAAAAGCCTTTGCAGGTAAAAGAACCGACCGATGAACAAAAACCGTCCGGATTTACCTCCAAATCTCCCGTGACGCTGCAGCAAAATGCGCTGGATAAAAAGAAAGAAGTTCTGCAGGAAGCCTTAAAACAAATCAACCAAAAACTGCCTAAGAAAATCAGCAAATCCGTAACATGGGAAAGTGCTTATGAAAAGAACGGGGCTTTGCACTACACGTTTAAAATGAACGTTGACATAAGTGCGGTTCCCGAAGACAAAAGAAAAAGCCTGAAAGAAAAATTAAATACGGAAGTTTGCACAAAAATGAATCAGTCTATGTGCCAGAAAAAAGAAAATGTCCTGTTAAGCAGCGATGTCATTATCTTTACGCACTATACCGATAACAAAAATACCGAACTGGCCGTTTGCAAATTTATGCGGGAAGAATGCCCTAAAAACTGATACGCCGAACAACGGCGGCGTTTTTTAATAAACAAAGCCCGCTGAAACGGGCTTTGTTCTTTTCGGGGGATTAAAAATTACGATAATGCCTCTGCCACGTTTTTTTGCCGTTGGCATCATGACGAAAAGCGATTTCCTTAAAACAAAGATCAAACCCGCGTTTCATATGCAAAGACGGGATCTTCAAAAGGAGCGGCTTTTGTAATTAATAAAAGGGGAGAGCCCTTAATTTTGGTTCACTTTTTTTGCGATTAAATCCCGCAAAGGAGTTTGAGGTCTTGCTCCGTAATGCGAAATGATTTCCGCCGCGGAAAGTGCCCCCATCTGCAAACATTCCGATACGGGGCGTTCCTGAGCGTATCCCGTTAAAAATCCGGCTGCGAACAAATCACCGGCTCCCGTCGTATCAATGACTTTTACAATCGGTTCTGCCGGAACGGAATAACGTTCTTCCCCCTTGATGGCAACGGCTCCGTTTTCTCCGCGCGTTACGACAACCAATTCGCACAGCGTCTTGCACCGTTCAAAAGCTTCTTCGGGATCGCTGACGCCGAATAACGCCAGAATTTCGTCTTCGTTACAAAAAACAATGTCAACGCCGCTTTTTATCAAATTAAAAAAGCTTTCGCGATGGCGGTTCACGCAATAAGGATCCGACAAAGACAAAGAAACTTTGCGTCCGTATTTATGAGCCAGTTCGACGGCATATGCCAAAGCGTCTTTGGCTTCTTCCCTGTCCCAGAGATATCCTTCCATATAAACGATTTTTGCCTGTCGGATAAGTTCTTCGTCAATATCCTTGCGGGACAGCTTTGAACACGCTCCCAGATAAGTGTTCATCGTGCGTTGGGCATCAGGGCTGACAATAACCATGCATCTGGCGGTCGGGCGTTCGTTTTCCAAGCACGGCGTCGAAAAATGCACGCCTGATTTCGTGATGTCTTCGCGGAAAACGGATCCGAGCTTGTCATCGGCGACTTTGCCGATAAAAGCGGGCTTTCCTCCCAAAGCAGCGACTCCGACAGCCGTATTGGCGGCTGATCCCCCCGAGCATTCTTTGCCGACACCGCTGATGTGCCCGTATATGATTTCCGCCAGTTCCGCGTCAACCAAAGTCATAACGCCTTTGGGCATATTATGCTTTTGCAGGAATTCATCGTCCATACTGGCCAAAACGTCAACAATGGCATTCCCGATAGCCACAACGTCGTAGCACGCTACTGCATCCATATCAAAAAACTCCGAGAGGGGACAAAAAGCAAAAAAACAGTATAAAGAATGTTTTGTTTCATACAAGAGTCTGTTACAAAAAAATAAAGCAATAAGGGGTTAAAAGATGTTAATCGCATTAAAAAAAGCTTTTTTTGACGTTTTTAAAAGCAATATCCGCGGCTTGTTATGGGCAACGGTTTTTATTACCGTTTTGCTGTTCGGGCTTCTGTTTTTCGGATTCTCGGAATTGGCGCGCTATTGGCAGATTAAAGACATGCCGTCCGTGTCCATTATTATTAATGCGGTCGGAGTTTTGGCTTTTTTTGTTTTGGCTTTATTTCTGTTTCCGGCGGTTGCCACGTTTGTCGCGGGATTCTTTATGGATACGGCTGTTGAACGGTTGGAATCCGAACACAAAAACCTGCCGCTCAGAACGGTTCCGTTGTCCGAAAGCATTAAAATGTCCGGAGTCGCAATGACAAAGAGCGTTTTAACCTCGTCTTTTCTCGTCCCGATAAGCTTTATCCCGATTTTTACTTTGATTACGCCGATTCTTTTTTATTATTTGAACGGCCGCCTGTTTGCCCGCGAATATTTTTTTACGGTGGCTTTGCGTTATCAAGATTATGAAAAATCTGAAAAAATGTTCAAAGATCATCAAAAATACTGGACAATTGCGGGCGTTATCATTGTTTTTTTGATGACAATTCCCCTGATAAATATAATATCTCCCTTAGTAGCGGTTGCCTTTATGCAAAACTTGTTTTTGGAAAAGCAGAAATGAATAAAATTTTAAGCTATGCTTTTTTGGCGTTGTTTCCGTTGTTGGCATCGTGTTCCAACGTCCCTCAGGAATTGCCCGTCGTTGCCGAAGAGGCTTTGCCGAAGCCCGTCGAAGGAGCCGCCGTGCAAGAACCCAGACGCCCGATTATTTTAAATGCCGATCGAATCCTCAGCGTTTTGGGCGAACCGACCGTTCGTCGGTTCGAAGCGCCGTCCGAAGTTTGGGTTTATTCCCAACCGTCTTGCGTTTTGTTCATTTACATGAATGACAAAGGTGAACCTTCGCCGCGCGTTCGCCACATGGAAATCGGAACGCCGTCGTTCGGCATTCGGGAAAAACAGTCCGCCGACTGTCTGAAACTGGCGTCGCGGTTAAGATAATCGGCGTTATGTAAGAAATAAAAAAGGCACCCGTAAAGGGTGCCTTGATTTTTTTAACAAGCCTTAAACGACGCTGTTCAGCCATTCAACGACTTTGGATTTCGGCATACCGCCGACTTTTGTTTCGACAGCCTGACCGTTTTTAAACAGAATCATTGTCGGAATGCTGCGGATTCCGAATGCCGTCGGCGTTTCGGGCGCTTCGTCAATGTCCATTTTTACGATTTTCAGCTTTCCGCCCATTTCATTGGCGATTTCTTCCAAAACGGGACCCAATTGGCGGCAAGGACCGCACCATTGCGCAAAAAAATCGACCAGTACGGGGACGTCCGACTGTTTGACTTCGGTTTCAAATTCGCTGTCTTTGATGACTTTCATTTTCGTTTCCTTATCATAGGGATGATGAACCGTAAAACAATGTAAGGTCGTTTTGTTCCAAGGTCAAGGTGTCCTCCGAACCTTTTAAAGCAAATCCGTAATTTCCCACAGCTTTGCTTCTTCGGTCCAAATCAAAAAAGAACGTATTTTTTTGTCGGGATAGATTTTTTCCAAAACTTGTGCATATGCTTTTGCCTGAGCGATGTAAGCTTCGGGGATTTCTTCAGCGCTTTGCGGGATGCGGCGGTTGCTTTTGTAATCGGCGATTAAAACCTGATCTTTGGTTATTGCCAGACGGTCTATGCGCCCGTTTATGACTTTGTTTTTAACGACGCCCGAAACGGGGACTTCCGACAAAGAGGTTTCGGAAAAAAGAAACTTAAAGTCGTTGCTGTTTAAAATGTTAAGGACGTCCGAAACGATTTTTGAACGCTCTTCTTCGGTCGTTTCGGGCATTCTTTTTTGCATCAGGCGCAGGGCGGCGTCAAATCGGTCGCAATCCTTTATATAAGGCAATGTTTCAAGCAAAGTGTGAATCATCAATCCCCGCTTTGCGGCTTTCTGGCGTTCGGGCGACAAAGGTGAAAGGAAGGACGGCTCTTCGATTTCGGGTTTTGAGGGCGTCAAGGGGCTGGGCGGTTCGGGTTCTTCGGGCGCGGGACGGAGCAGACACTCGGGCATTTCTTCGCCGTTTTCTTCGCTTAAAGCGGGAACGTCGCGATTTAAGGCGATTGAGCGTTCCGATTCCAACCTTAAAACAGGTTCGTCAAACATCGGGTCATTGATTTCTTTTACGTTTCCTGCATAAACGGGATTATTTCCGGAATCGTCCAAAATCAGGGAAGACCGTATCAGGTCGTACCAATTTCCGTCGGGAGGATTCATTTTGCCGTCCCATCCGCACAGGTACAGCCGGTCTGCCGCGCGGGTCATGGCGACGTACAGCAGGCGGCGGTATTCGTCCAGTTCTTTTTCCTGAAGGGTTGTTTGAGTTTTTAACGTATCTTCGCAATGAAAATCTTTTTTGGGCACCCAAACGGGCAATTTTGTGCCGTTTAAGCGCAAAAGGCGCGAGGTATGTTTTTTATACCTTCTGGTATCGGGCAGGAAAACGACAGGCGCCTGCAGCCCTTTTGAGGCGTGAACGGTCATAATGCGTACGGCGTCGAAATTTTTTTGGTCCGGGTCTCTTTTGATTTCGATTTCGTTTTGGCGCAGATATTTTAAAAAGTTTTGCAAAGACGGCGTATCGGCTTTGTCGCGGTTTAAAGCCAGCGTTAAAAATTCGTCCAACGCATCCGCCGCCTGCATTCCCAATCTGGACAGGAAGGCTTTTTTCTTTTGGCACGCTCCCAAAACATAAGAATACAGCTCGAACGGAGGCATTTTATCGCAGCAATTTAACAAATCGCTTAAAAAAGCATACGCTTTTCCCAAATCCGTATCGGTTTCGTTTTTGTGGCGCGCCAGACGAGTCAGCAGGCTTTGAGGGCGTCTGCCGCATGCCAGATGAAACAAATCGTCTTCGGAAACGTTGCACAAAGGCGACCGCAAGACCGTCGCCAACGCCAGATCGTCTTCGGGCAACAGCAGAAAATCGCCCAAAGCCATTAAGTCCTGTACGGCGATATGCGACGTGATTTTCAATCTGTCAACGCCCGAAACGGGGACGTCGGCAGCTTTCAGTTCTCGCGACAGTTCTTCGACAAAGCTGTTTCTTCTTCTGACCAAAACCAAGACGTCTCCCGCCTGTATCGGTCTGTTCACCGAAGGCAGAATTTCTTTGGCTTTGATCATGTCGGCGATTTTTTTTGCAATTTTTCCCGCCAGTCTGGAAGACGCGTTCTTTACGACGATTTGTTCGACGGGTTTTGTGTACATTTGCGGCGTGTCGTCCGTTTTTGTTTTTTCGGTCGGCCAAATTTCGACAAGCCCCGCTTCTCCCTTGCGCCACGACAAATGTGTCGCGTCTTCGCCTTCGTCAACGACGCCGCGGGCGGCAACGGGATTTTTCAGAGTTCGGTTAACCGCTTCGATGACGGCGGGCGTTGAACGGAAAGAAATATACATCGGGACGTCGTGCCAAGCTTGGCGGGCATTCGTTGCTTTTTGGCGGAAAAAAGCGCGCATCCGTTCAAATTCATCGGGATCTGCTCCCTGAAAACTGTATATGGATTGTTTTTTGTCGCCGACGGCAAAGACGGTACGCTTTGCTTTTGAAGCGCCTTCGCCCGAAAAAAATTCTTCCGCCAAAGATTTGACGACCGCCCATTGTTCGGGGCTGGTGTCTTGGGCTTCGTCAACCAAGATATGTTCGATGCCGCCGTCCAACTTGAACAAAACCCAAGCCGCCGCCCCCGATTTTTCAAGAAGACGGCGCGCCGCGGAAATTAGATCGTCATAATCGGCGACAGAGCGTTCTTTTTTTAATTCGTCATATCTTTTTATGATTTGCATTCCGATGCCGGACAAAGCCAAAGACCCTCTTAATACGGTTTCGGCGTTCAGATCATTATGCAACTTTAAAGCCCTCTCCGCTTCATTTTGCATGATTTCCTGCGCGGCGGCACTGTCTTTGTTGGTTAACCTTTTTCGAATGCTTGTCAGGTCTTTTGTTAAAAAGCAGGTTAAATAATCAAAACAGGATTCTATTCTTTTGTTTTCGTCCGCATTGACAAAGCTTTTGATTATTTCTCCGTTTTCCCGTACCGAAACGCTTTTCCCCGCAATCAGTATTTCGGCGGCTTTTTTCAGGTCGGCTTTTCTTTTGTCGTCCGGACGGCAAAATTCCGCGATTAAAGATTCTTGCGTTGCGTCGTTCGGCAATCCCAACACCCGTTCGTATTCCGATTTTAACGCGTCCCCTTTCGGATATTGCGACAGCAGAGCTTCCAAATCGTTTTTAAAAAAGCTCAGCTCTTTTAATAAATCCGAAAACCCTTTGTCGTCGGTCATCAGAGCGATTAAATCCAAATCTTTGGCAAACGCGGGATTGGCAAGCGTTTCTTCTTCGGCTTGTTCCATCAGTTCAAGCGTGCCTTGTTCGTCCAGAACGTCAAATTGCGGGGAAACGCCTGCTTCCAACGGAAACCGTTTCAGCAAAGATTGGCAAAATCCGTGAATGGTCATAATGTTAATGCCGCCCGGCGCATCCAGCAATCGGGCGAACAGGCAACGGGCTTTTTCTTTTTCCGACGGTTTCGGCGCCTTTCCCGAAAGGGATTCCAAATCGCGTTCCAGCACGTCGTCTTCGGCGGTTGCCCATTTTGACAATATTTCCGTTACTCTGTTTGCCATTTCGGCGGCGGCGGTGCGCGTAAACGTCAGGCACAGGATTTTTTCGGGCGGCGTGCCGTTTAATAACAGATTCAGCACTCTGTCCGAAAGGACTTTTGTTTTTCCCGAACCCGCCGACGCCGCAACCCACGCCGAAGCGTCCGGCGCTGCTGCCGTTCTTTGAAGTTCGTTCGGATCAGCCGGATTCATTTGCATCCTCCCCGTCGTCATCTTTGACGATGCTCCATTCCGCCGTTCGCGCCAAATGGTCATAGTCCGTGTATTTCGGGCTGAAAGCGGGGTTCGGCGTCGCCCGATAGGGTGTTTCGGGCAAATCGAATTGTTCGATCAATTCTTTTAAATCTTTGACGACGCGTTCAATCGCGTTGTCTGGATTATCCAAAGATTTCGTTTTCCCGCCGTCTTCGGCGCCTTTCAGCCGCCAGTATTCCAAAGAAGATATTTTTTCGGGGACGGGAACGTCTTTAAACCCGCCGTTAAGCAGCATAAAGGCTTCCAACGGCAGTTGAGGGGCATATCCCGCTTCAATGACGTTCGATTTGGGCAGTTCGCCCGTTTTGTAATCCAAAACCGAAGCCGTTCCGTCGTTTAAAATATCGATGCGGTCGGCAAATCCGAACAATTCGAAATCTTCGCCCGCCGTTTTAATTTTCACGCTTCCTTTTTGTTCGCAATACATTTGCGCGATAAAGCCGTCGCGTTCGCGCTGACGCTCAATAAACCATGTCAGAGCCCGTTTGATGCGCGGTTTGTAAAAAGCGGCGGCTTTGACGGGAAAATTCATGTCGCGCATTAACTCTTCCGATATTTCGCCAAGCTCTTTTTCCGCATCGTCGGGTAAAAGGGAAGGATGGCGCGTGCAAAAAATTTCCACGCATTTATGCAATAAATTTCCGATGTCCGCGGGGGTTAAGCCTTCTTCGATTTCATCCAAAGGCTTTAAATCCAGAATATATCGCGCATAAATCGAATACGGGTCGCGCATCCACGTTTCGATGCGCGTTACGGACAGTTTTCGCGGGCGCGTATTGACGGGCGGGCGGGGTTCTGGCGGAGAAATCGTTTCAAATTTGTCGGGACAGTCAAATTTTTGCGCCCATTTCACCCAATCGGATTTCGGCCATTTTATTTTCGATGCTTCCAAAACGGCATCCAGCCGTCTCAGCCAACGGGAAGGAACCGTCGGCGTTCCGCCGTCTTTTAAAGAACGGGTAATGACAACGTTTTGTGCGCAAAACGCTTGAGCGAAATCGTGAGCGGCAAGTCCGATTTTTCTTTCCAAAGGAGGCAAACCGCATTCCGATCGCATCGGTCTGCTCATCCACGGATCCGCTGAGGGCGTTTGAGGCCAACACCCTTCGTTTAAGCCGCCCAGAATCAAAACGTCGGGGCGAACCAATCGGGCTTCCATGGATCCCAAAATGTCAATTCTGCGGTTCATTCCGTACTTTAAACGCACGGGAACGGACGACATGAAAGAGTTAATCAAGCCTTCGTATTCGAACGCGCTTAAAGGTTCGGCGGTATCGGCATTTTCTTTTAATCCGTTGAACAGCGTTACGGCGGCTTCGCCGGCTTCGGCTTTCCACAAGCGTTCAGCACCGCTTTTGTCGGCGCTTTTTGCCAACGCTTCCGCCGCGCTTAAGTGCAGGTTCAACCATTCTTCGGGCGGACGTTTTTTGCCGTCTTGCATTTTAAGGGTAATCTCGCCCAACGCCGGTTCCAGACTTTGCACGAAATCGGAAATTTCCTGATTTCCTTCGGCGGCTTTTTTCAAACCGTCAAAGCCTTCTCCCGCGGGTTTGCCGCGCAGGCACGCCGTTTCCAGACGTCGTACTTCGGTTCTGAATTCGCCCTGCGTTTTCCCGCACGTCGCCAAAGGATGCTTCAGGCACGCCAGCAAAGAATAAGCGGAAACATTGTCCGCCGCCGCTTTAAGCACCAAAGACAAAAAAGTCCCCAACGCCGTTTTCGACAAGGGCGTCCCCGCCGAATCATCCAAAACGACGCCCCAACGGGACATTTCGGAAATGACGCGTTCAGCCAACGTTCTGTCGGGCGTAATCAAAGCGGCCGTTTTTGCGGGCGTTTCCAAAGTTTGGCGCAAAATCATCGCAATCAGCAGAGCTTCATCACGTATTGTCGGGCAATCCGCACGAATGACTCCGTTTAAAACGGACGCGTCAAAAGGCTTTGTTTCGCGCCAGCTTTTTGTTGCTTGAGCGGGACGCATCGCGTCGCATATCAAACGCAGGCGTTCTTGAGAAACGGTAGCGTCTTGGAACCCGAACGGTTTGACGTCTTTGCGCGTTATGCCGAATTTTTTTAATAAATTCATCATGTTGTATTGCGGATGAGAGGCGTCGAGACCTTCCAAGTCTTCGTCTTTTGAAATCAAATCCAGTCCCGGCAAAATAACGCGACCGTTTTCCATTGACGCCACGGCATCCAGAAAATCCGCCGTTGCAGGTTGAGATCCCGTCGACCCTGCGGCAATAACGGGATAGGGCGGCGGAGACTTACGCCATAAATCCGCCTGAGCCTTAAACATCCGAACCTGACGGTCTGCGGGATCGATAACACCGTTTTCTTTTAAGATTTCCGGCCAAAAAACCGTGACCGTTTCCAAAAATTTTAAAATATCCTGCCAGTGCGCCGCAAATTCGTCGGGAACAATGCCGTTCAGACGGTCAAAAGGCATCTGTTCAATATAGGACTGATCCAAAAAAGCGCATAAGGCGTCTGCCAAATGCAAAGCTTTATCCGCCGTTAAATCTGCCATTTCCGGATTTTTTCGAATTAAGCGCATTAACAGCAATTTGCGGCGCATCGGCGAAATCGCAGGCGGAATATCCAAACTTTCTCCCGCCAAAATCAGCGACGTTTCCGTTTCTTCGCCGTCAATGCCGCCGAACGGAATCAATCGGGGCAACAGAACGGGTTTCCCTTCGCTTTGACGCAAAAACGCTTCCTGAACGGTTTTGCAAGCACGGCGGGTCGGCAGGAAAATAACATACTTTGCCAACACTTCGGATTCCGAACCGCTTTCCTTTAACAAAGCGTCGCAAAGCACATCCGCAAAAGAATACAGCGGGCTGACGGTATAAACGTTCTTATTCAGAGCGATGCCCTCCGAAAACCTTTTCCGCCAAAGCCGTTGCTTCGGGCGTGCCGACGTGGAACCAATCGCCGTCATGGACGATACACTGCAACCGTCCCGCCCGTTCGGCTTTGTCATACAATTCCGTCAATCTGAATTTGCCCTCGGGCGATTCCTTGAATATGCGGGGATGCAAAATCTGAGCTCCCGCGAAAACATAAGGAGCGGACGTTTCTCCCGCCACGCGGCGGCGGGGTTTTCCGTCTTCGATAAAATAGTCTCCCGTCCCGTCGTGTCCGAAGACGCGGTTCATCGGCTGTAACATTAAAAGAACGTCCGTCGTTTCGGGATTCCATGCCTGTTCCAGCTTTTTCAGGGCAGGTTCGGCAGGTTCTGTCCATAACGGATCCGAATTTAAAACAAAAAAGGGCTTGTCCCCCAACAGCGGCAAAGCCTTTTTAACGCCGCCCCCCGTTTCAAGAGCTTCGGCTTCAACGGAAAAAACGATTTTCATTCCCGTACGTTTTTCCAGCCGGGAACGGATCATATCGCCCAAATAGCATAAATTAACGACACATTCGGTAACGCCTGCGGCTTGAGCCTTGTCCAACATATAATCAATCAAAGGTCTGTCCGCGACCTTAACCAAAGGTTTGGGCACCGCATCGGTCAAATGGCGCATCCGCGTTCCGCGTCCCGCCGCCAAAATCATCGCTTTTGTTATTTTATCAGAAGACATTCGGGAATCCCTCTTTGTTCGGGAGGAATGTATTTATTGAACCACAATTTTAAACCGCTTAACGCAGGATGTTCAAGCGCGCGTTCCAACAATCTCCACAAACGCGGCAGATGGTGCAAATAACGGGGCTTGTGATCGCGAACGCACAAACGTACGAAAATTCCCAACACTTTGGCATGGCGTCCCGCCGCCAAAACAGCCCAAGACGTCAAAAACTTTTTTTTATCGGGGATTTTGTCGCCCATGGCTTCCAGATAACGGTTTTGCATCTTGATAAACAGTTCGGGAGAAATATCGCGGCGGGCGTCTTCCATCAAAGACATGACGTCATAGGAAACCGCGCCGTGCAAAGCGTCTTGAAAATCCAACAGCCCGCAGGCTTTAACGCCGTCTCTGCCGTCCAAGCGCATCAGATTGTCAACGTGATAATCTCTTAAAACCATGGTTTGCGGAACGTCGCCTGCCAAAGCAAAAGCTTCTTCCCACAACAAAGCGTATTCGTCCGCGACTTCTTTATCCGTCTGGTGCCCGAATGCGGCGGGCATGAACCAATCGGGAAACAACATGGCTTCTTTTAATAAAGCGTCAACGTCATAAAGAGGCAAACCTTCAGGAACAATATCCGCTTCGGGCTTGGAATGCATATCCGCCAAAACGTCAATCGCCAAAGCGTAAAGGTCTTCTTCGTTTTCTCCGGCATTCAGCAGGCGGGTATATGTCGAATCTCCGAAATCTTCCAGCAGGATAAAGCCGTTTTCTTCGTCAACGGCGTACAGATGCGGAGCACTGTATCCGTTTTTTTCCAAACATTTTGCGATCTTGACAAACGGGCGGACGTTTTCCATCGGAGGCGGAGCATCCATAAAGACCATGGTTTTTCCGTCCATGAACAATCGGTCATACCTGCGAAACGACGCGTCGGCAGCCAAAATGCGGCGTTCGGCATTTCCCCAGCCGTTTTTATTTAAAAAGTCGGCAATCAGTTCTTCGCGGTCTTTCATTTTTTTATCCGTTCAAGCTTTTCTTCCCACTCTTTGCCGCGGGGGGTCAGTTCCAATTTGCGGGCGTTTTCCGAGCCCGCAGGCAAAATACGAATGTCCAGCCGTTTTTTAGGCAACAGTTTTTCGGCGCGTTCCGGCCATTCAATCAGACTGACGCCGTCTGCCAAGGCTTCTTCAAACCCCAGTTCGTAAATCTCGTCGGCGGATTTTAAGCGATATAAATCAAAATGCCAAACCGTCAGAACGGGATGATTTTTTGTTTCGCCGTCATACATTTGAACCAGAGTAAATGTCGGGCTGGGGACTTCTTCTTCCGGCAATCCGCACGAACGGATAAAGGCACGGGAAAAAACGGTTTTTCCCGCTCCCAGATCGCCGTACAAAGCGATAACGTCTTTCGGATCGCACAACAAAGCAAGCCGTGCGGCAAAATCTTCCAATTCGCTTTGGCGGGAAACGTTAATTTCGATCACGGCTTAAAAAACATCAAAGATGCTTTTCCCTTTTTTCTTGGGTGCGGGAGGAGGATCGGGGATTTTTACGTTTTGACGTTCTTCCGCCATCTTTTTTTGTTGAGATACCCATTCCCAAGGCATATAGAACTGTCCCGCCCATAAACCGAATTGTTTTTGGCGGGCGCTTTCTTCATAGGGGACGTAAACGGGCGTCACGTTGCGCAATGCAACCGCCCATCCCGCTTCGACCATAGCGGCTCCCAAATCGTAGGGACCGATGGAACACGTTGCGGTAACGGCACCTGTTGAAGAAACCGTCATAACGTTGCAGGTAACTTCATCATTTCCCAGCAGGTCTTTGAGTTTTCGTGCCGCCGTATATCCGCAATTATACGCTCTGCCGTGGTCGTCCGTGCAGGTTTGCTGGATTTCGGGCGCGTCAATGCCGAACAAACTGATCCATTGATTTCCGATACGGAACTGGTCGCCGCTGGCAATCGAGTTGACGGCGCCTTTGATAACGGGTTGCATTGCGGGTTGAGCGGGCATTTGCTGGGCGTTTTGAGGCGTTTGAGCCTGTTGAGCACCGCCGCCCATAGCCTGAAGCATCGGCGCAATTTGTCCGACCATGCCGTTTAATCCGGACTGCTGAGCGGGCGCCTGCTGTTGCATCGGAGCTCCGGGAACGGCTTGCTGTTGAACATTGGCGGCGGGGGCTGCTTCATCTTTGTTTAAGAATTTATGCAACAAGTTTGACCCGCTGACAAAGTAGAAAATAATTCCGACAATGACGGCGACGATAATAAAGGTTGTCATGCATCCCAAGATGCGCCACAGCCCTTTTGCCAGAAAAAAGAAACAAACGACGGCAATTAACAACCCCATGCCGCCGATGGCAAAATCGACGCCGCTGTTTTCATTAAAACTCAGGCTGCCGACATAAGAGCCGATAAGGCCGACGAAAAACAGTACGAAGCGAAGCAAAAAGCTCATTCTTTAGCCCTTTTTTATAAATAAAAGGACAACGGCATTAACACTGTCGTTGTCCCTGAAAAACGGTAAATCCGCAGAAAGGAAAGCCGTTAGCGCGTATATTCGTCCCGTTTTCGGATTTGCGCTTGCATGCGGGCTCTTTTAACGCGTTCGGCTCGCAAGGCTTGCCTACCGGAATCACGGTTCCGTTTTTGTGCAGGTGAGCTATATTTACCCGTCCCGCGCAAGCGGTCAATATTTATTTTCTTTCCGTCCAAAGTAATGACCAAATCTTTTTTGGCTTCTTTGTTTTTCAGTTGGGCTTTTACTTTGTTTTTGCCCTGCTTGCGGATGCGGTCGAGTTTTGCCTGTAACAAACGATCCGTTTTGCGTTCGCTGGGCTTGCGCGTTTTGCGTTTGCGTTTGGTTTTGCCCAAGGCTTCGAAATCTTTTTTCTTTCCCTTCAGGGGGTTCTTTTTCCCGACCAAAGTTCTGGACATCTGAGCGCGTTCCAATTCGTCATAAGACAAGGCACCGTCGATTCCCAAACGTTTTTCCTGATTCAGGATGTTGTTTCGGATATCCAGCCCTTCGCGGATTTGGCGTTCCACCGTCAGACGTTCCTGTTCCAATGATTTTTTTGAAGCTTCTTCGCCGGCGCGGTTAATGTCGCGGTTGATCTTTTCCGCATGAGCCTGTTCTTCGGCGCGGCGGGCAGCTTTTGCATCGCGGTATAAAACCTTGTCGTTTTGTACCGTATTGTCAAAGACGCCGCCCTCTTGCCGTTTACGCAACGCTTCCGGATTGATTCGTTTTTGAATCCATCCCATTTCCTCGCGGGAAAAGTCTATGCGAGGACGTTTTCTTTGATTGTTTTCCATAGTCTTAACCTTTCAAAATGCTTTATTCGCACAATTTTATTCTATAGGATAGAAAACAAAAAATAAAGCTTTTTTCGGAAAAATTTTGACAAAAAATGTTTAACGCAACGGTAAAAAGATGCGACTTTCTTTCACGCCGTTTTCATCTGAAATTTCCAATCGTCCGCCGTGCATTTCGACCAAATTTCTAATAAGTCCCGCCGCAAACCCGAAAGAAAGTTCCGCTTCTTTCGGCCTGTCGTTCAAATCAAGCCCCGACGCGCAAACGCATATACAAAGTTTCTTTTCGCCGTTTTCTTCCGTTTTTTTTGCTTTGAGCAACAAAGTTCCGCCTTTGTAGCCCGCATCCAAAGCATCGTTCAGCAGGTAATATAAAACTTGTTTTAAGCGTTTTTTGTCGGCAATCAAAGGTTCAATAACGTTGGGACACTGGGTTTTTAACGAAATCCCGCAAAGTTTGGCTTTTTCCCTGACGGAATTTGCGGCGGCTTTTATCAATTCGGGAACGCTCAAAGAGTCCAGTTCCAAAACGCTGGAACCCGTTTCCAATAATGCCAAATCCGTCATGTCGTCCAACAGCGTTTTCAAATTTGATGCCGTGTTTTTTAATGCGTGCAAAGCATTTTTTTGTTCTTTGCTCAGTCCTTTGATTTTTTCGGCGCTTAACGCAGCCGCCGTTTCGCTTAACGTGTTCAAAGGCGTGCTGATTTCCGTTTTTAAGGCTTTGACGAACGAAGACCTCAGTTCGTCGGCTTGAAGAGCGGTTTGTTTGTATCTGGACAATAACTTGTCTTTTTCCGTCAACATGGCGGAATTTCTTTCTTCTTCCGTTACGTCAAAGAAGGAAACAAAGATGCCTCCGTCGGGCAAAGCGACGGCATTGAATTCGATGGTTTTTCCGTCGGGGCGCAGGATTTGAAAAAATTCTCCCGTATGAGACGAAACGACGCCCAAAAGCTGTTCTTTTAAAGAAGCCCAGTCCGCGTCGTTTTCAAAGAATATTTTCTGGCTTTCGATAATATCGGTAACGGACGGCGCCGATTTTTTGTAATCCTGCGGCGAAAAATGCCACAAATTCATGTACGCTTTGTTCGCCAGTTTGAGTCTTCCGTCGCTGCCGAACACCAAAATTCCTTCTCTCATCTGATTGATCAGCATGCATTGCGTTTCGCTCAGCACGGTCATGGATCTTTCCATGCTCAGATGTCCCGTAACGTCTTCGTACGTAATCAAAAGCCCGCCCAAAGGATGCGGGGTCAGCATACGTCTCAACGTCATTCCCGAAGGCAGATGCATGATGTCTTCTTTAGCGGCGACCAAAGTTGAAAAATACCGTAATTCCTGATTTTTATAAGCGCGAAAGTCTCGGTTTTCGGGCAGTCTGCGTTTTTCACGCAGCAAATCTAAAAACGCAGAATACGTCGGAGAACCGTCCAGCCAGTCTTCTTCCAAATCCCACAGTCTCAGAAAAGACGTGTTATAGAATTGCAATCGCGTATCCATATTAAACACGGCGATGGCGGTTTTCAGGTGTTCCAGCACGCCGTTATGAGAAGCGATATGATTTTGCAATTCTTCTTTTAATTCCTGTTCGGCGGTAATGTCCCGAATAAAGCCGATGGTTCTGTTTCTGAAAGCATCATTTTCGGAGGGCAAAGGAATTTCAGAGACCTCGATCCTTTTTCTTTTTCCGTCGATGACGGCGAATTCTTCGGATTTGTGTTCTTTTCCCGAAGCGCGTGCGGCGGCGGCGAGTATTCTGGCTTCTCTGGGAGATTTTTCATAGACGGGTTCGCCGGCGTTCAAGACGGCTTGTTCCGGCGAAGCGGCATTTACGGCGCGGGCATAAGCCGGATTGCAAAACACGATCTGCAAATCTTCGTTGCGCATCCACACGGGGAAAGGCAAAGCGTCAATGGCTGCTTCAAAAAAAGCGCGTCGTTTTTTCTGTTCGGCGCATTCGGCGTTCAGTTTTCGGTATTTTTTTTCATGTTCCGTGACGTCGCGCACCCAGATAATGTCCAGCAAAGGCCGATCGTTATCCGTTGTTTGTCTGAACCCCGAAATCAGGAATTCTGCGGTTTCCGACGAATTTTCGGCTTCGACGGAGAACGGGGTTCCTTCATTTCGCATTTTTCTTAAAGCGTTGCTCAGTTCTTCGGCGGACTGAGGCGTCAGCCGTTCAGCCAACGTTTCGAAAGAAGATTCAAACCCGCCCGTTAATCCCAGCATGACGGCAAGCCTTCGGGAACAGAAAGTTTTTTCCAAAAAACCGACGTCGTCATACATCCACATGTAATAGCCGTCGGGCATGGCTTCTAACGCATTTTCCCGAATATTCAAAGCGTTTTTCATGCGGGAAATTCTTTTTTTTGTCCGTATCAGGCGGACGGACAGGAACAGCGTCAGGACGACCAAAGCCGCAAAGACGGCGATCAGCGTTTTCGGATAGAAGAACGCCGGCCAGAAAACTTTGGAAATAAGAAGGCCTGTATTACTCATATACCAAAAATAGCGTGAAGAAATGCAGACGGAAAGAAAAATTTGAAGATTTAAACGTATAGCAATTAGATTATATTCTTTTGCATTTCTATTGATTTTTTTTGACAAGATACTATTCTACTTAAAATGAGGGCGGAAACGCGCAGTATCCTGCGGCGTGAAAAAAACGCCGGAGCGGTTATAAAAAGCTTGATTTCGCGCTCTTATCTACGCTAGGATGCACCGCTACCCCCGAGGGGGTAAAGGAATAAACAAGAGAGGCTCATTATGAATAAAGTAGTCAGAAGATCATCCCGCGGGCGTACGGAAGACGGATCTCCCAATCCGATTGACGTCCATGTCGGGTCCAGAGTAAAGCTGCGCCGTACGTTGTTGGGCTTGAGCCAGGAAAAACTTGGCGAAGCCATCGGTTTGACGTTTCAGCAGGTGCAGAAATACGAACGCGGCTTGAACCGTATCGGAGCCAGCCGCTTGTTCGACATCAGCAAAGTTTTGGAAGTTCCCATCGGATTTTTCTTTGAAGAAATGAACGACGGTGTTGCCGAACGCAGCCCCCGCAAGCTTGCCGGTGCCGTCGGTTTGGCAGAAGAACCCGCCAACTTTCATTATGATCCGATGAGCAAACGCGAAACGTTGGAACTGGTACGCGCTTACTATAAAATTCAAGACCGTACCGTTGCCCGCAAAGTTTTCGAACTTGTCAAATCGTTGGCGAAATCTTGCGGTTACGACGTTGAAAACGACGAAGACGACAACGAAGAAAATTCGTAAGATCAGATAAAAGTCTTTTCAAAGCGCCCTCGGTGTTTTATACACTGGGGGCGCTATTATTTTGGACATGAGGAGAACGTTTATGCAAAAAAGTTATCTTTTTACCAGTGAATCCGTATCCGAAGGGCATCCGGACAAGGTCTGCGACGGTATTTCGGACGCGTTGTTGGATTTATTTCTCGGTGCCGACCCGCAGGCGCGTACCGCCGTTGAAACAATGGCGACGACGGATCGGGTTATTTTATGCGGCGAATTTCGTTTGCCCGAAACGTTTGACAGATCACGGATAGAAAAAACCGTTCGGGAAAAAGTCCGCGAAATCGGTTATGAAGGGGCAGGGTTTGATTGGCGTACTTTGACGATTGAAAATTATATGCATGCCCAGTCTGCGGATATCGCGATCGGGGTTGATGCTTCGGAAACCAAGGAAGAAGGTGCCGGCGACCAAGGCATTATTTTCGGTTATGCGTCAAACGAACTCGAGGGACAGGAATTGATGCCGGCTCCTGCGGCTCTTTCTCATAAAATATTAAAAGAATTGGCTCGCATGCGTCATACGGGAGAAGTCGGTTGGTTACGTCCCGACGCCAAAAGCCAAGTGACGTTACGCTATGAAAACGGCATACCCGTTGATGTGGATACGGTGGTTGTTTCAACGCAACACGATGACAAGGTTTCTTATGAGGAAATTCGCGAAACGGTTCGCGGTGTCGTTAAAAAAGTTATGCCCGAAGGCTGGGTTCCCGCCGAAGACAAATTTTACGTCAATCCGACGGGTCGTTTTGTGATCGGCGGTCCCGACGGTGATACGGGATTGACGGGGCGCAAGATTATCGTGGACACTTACGGCGGAGCGGTGGCTCACGGCGGCGGTGCTTTTTCGGGTAAGGATCCGACGAAGGTGGACCGTTCGGCGGCGTATGCGACAAGATATCTGGCAAAGAACATTGTTGCGGCGGGTTTGGCGGACAAAGCGCTGATTCAGGTGGCTTATGCCATCGGCGTTGCGAAACCTTTGGCGGTTTATTTAAATACGTTCGGAACGGCCAAGGTTGACGAAGCGCGTTTGTCGGCGATACTGCCCGAAGTGATGGATTTAAGCCCGCGGGGCATTCGGACGCATTTGAAGCTGAACCGTCCGATTTATTCACCGACGTCTTCGTACGGACATTTCGGCCGAATTCCCGATGTCGAAGGGGCGTTCCCGTGGGAAAAGACGGATTTGGCGGAAACGTTGAAAGCGGCATTTTAAACGGTAGGGACAATGGAAACTCGTCAGTACAAGGAAAACCGGTTTTTCGGACGTCGCAAAGGCAAAAAGCTGAAAGCGTCACGCGTTGTATTGCTTGATTCTTTTTTGCCGAAGGTAAGGCTTCGGCATTTTGAAGCGTCGGAAACGGTTGATCCTGCGGGCGAGTTTTCTTTTACGCCCGAAGACGTTTGGTTGGAAGTCGGTTTCGGCGGCGGCGAGCATTTGGCGGAACAATCGCGCCGCCGTCCCGACACGGCTTTTATCGGAGCGGAAGTTTTCGTGAACGGCGTGACGAGCCTTTTGGCGCATCTGAGCGGAACGGAAGGCAAAGGCGATTTTGACGGCGAAACGGTTTCTTTGGCTGCGGGGCGTGTTGACAACGTGCGCGTTTATGACGAAGACGTCCGGGATTTGTTTTCACATTTTAAAGACGCGAGCTTCGGTCGGATTTATGTTCTGTTTCCCGATCCTTGGCCAAAGAAGAAACATCGCGACCGTCGTTTTATCGGGCCGAAGAATTTGCCGGTTTTGGCGCGACTGTTAAAATCGGGCGGCGAACTGAGAATTGCCAGCGATGACATGAAATATATCCGCTGGTCGTTGGAACATTTGATGAAATCTTCGGATTTTGAATGGACGGCGCGCCGTGCGGACGATTGGCGGCGGCCGCCGTCGGATTGGGTTCCGACGCGTTATGAACAAAAGGCGTTGGCTCAGGGCAAAAAACCGGTTTATCTTACGTTCAGGCGCAAATAAATGGAATATAAAATAACGGCGACGGCTGTTGAGAGGGAATACCGGATTTCGGGGGAGTTTTGCGCTTCGGACGAAGGGGCTTTTTTTGAAATATACCTTCAAATCCGCCGCCAGCCGGAACCTCAGGTTGTTTTTGATCTTTCGCAGTGTACCCGAGTGGATTCATCGGCGGCGGGGATGCTGATCGTAGCATGCGAAGAAGCGGCGAAAAGGAATTTAATCCGCGTACTGCGCAATGTTCCTGCCGAGATAAAAGAATTTTTAATGACATCCGGCTTGGGAAATTTTTACCATTTTCAGGAAGTTGAAAAAAAGGCTTGATTCGGGGATTTCCGTTTGGTACAAGGAAAAAGAGATACATTCTTGTGGTCCGAGTACGGAGTTATGAGGGTGGGCTGAAAGGCCCGCTTTTTTTTGTACCGAAGAAGGAGAAGGCCTTTGACATTGAACGAGAAGCTGAACGCCATGTTTGAGCCCGTATTTGCCAAGATGGGCTACGACATTGTGCGCATTATGGTCAGCGGCGGCGAAAAGCGCAAAACGTTGCAGGTTATGGCGGAACGCCGTGACGGAGCGCCGATGACGGTTGACGATTGCGCGGATCTGAGCCGTGCCATTTCTCCGATTTTGGACGAAGAAGATCCGATAGAGGGCAATTATTCATTGGAAGTCAGCTCTCCCGGGGTTGACCGTCCTTTGGTCAAGCCGGCGGACTATGAACGTTTTAAAGGATTTGAAGCCAAGATAGAGACTTCCGTTTTATTGAACGGGCGCAAGCGTTTCAGCGGGCGTCTGCGCGGGACGGAAGGCGACACGGTTATTATGGACTTTGGCGGTGAAGAAGTAAGGATACCTTTTTCGGACATTGCCAAGGCAAAGCTTATACTGACGGACGAGCTGATTGAGGCTTTTGCGCCGTCAAGCGACGAGTAAACAAATGAGGAAGGCAGAAATGGAACATACGACAGCTTTACCGCGTCCCGAACTTTTGCAGGTTGCGGACGCGGTCGCCCGCGACAAGGGCATAGAAAAAGACGAAGTCCTGACGGCGATGGAATTCGCCATTCAAAAGGCGGGTCGTTCGAAATACGGTCAGGAACACGACATTCGAGCGACGATTGACCGCAAGACGGGCGAAATTCGTCTGGCGCGCTATATCGAAGTTGTTGAAGCGCCGGAAAACATAGAAAACGAAGCGGCTCAAATCACGTTGGCCGATGCCGTAAAGAAAGATCCGTCTTTAAAGGTCGGGGACTATATCATTGACCCGCTGCCTCCGATTGATTTCGGGCGTATTGCGGCTCAGACGGCAAAGCAGGTTATCGTTCAAAAGGTTCGCGATGCGGAACGTATGCGCCAGTATAACGAATACAAAGACCGCGTCGGAGAAATCTGCAACGGCATTGTAAAGCGCGTTGAAGGCGGCAACATTATCGTGGATATGGGCAGAGCCGAAGCTTTGTTGCGCCGCGACGAACTGATTCCCCGTGAAGTATTCCATAACGGGGATCGTATCCGCGCTTACATTATGGACGTGCGTCAGGAACCCCGCGGACCTCAAATCTTTTTGTCGCGCACGCATCCCCAGTTCATGGCGAAACTGTTTTGTCAGGAAGTTCCGGAAATTTATGACGGCGTTATCGAGATCAAGGCGGTTGCGCGCGATCCCGGTTCCCGTGCAAAGATGGCGGTTACGGCAAAGGATTCATCCATAGATCCGGTCGGAGCATGCGTCGGAATGCGCGGTGTTCGCGTTCAGGCGATTGTAACGGAACTGCAAGGGGAAAAGGTTGACATCATTCAATGGTCTCCGGACGCGGCGACGTTTATCGTGAATGCGTTGGCTCCTGCCGAAGTGGCAAAGGTTGTCATGGATGAAGAAGCGCACAGAATCGAAGTTGTCGTTCCCGATGATCAGCTGTCTTTGGCGATCGGTCGTCGCGGTCAGAACGTACGTTTGGCGTCTCAGCTGACGGGATGGTACATTGATATATTGACGGAGGCCGAAGAATCCGAACGCCGCCAGAGCGAAGCGAAAGTTCGCACGCAAATGTTCATGGATGCGTTGGATGTAGACGACATGATAGCGCATTTGCTGGTTGCGGAAGGCTTTACGTCGGTGGAAGAAGTTGCTTTTGTTCCGACGGAAGACATTTCGTCGATAGAAGGCTTTGACGAAGATTTGGCGTCCGAACTTCAGAACCGCGCGAAGGCTTTTGTTGAAAAGCAGAACGCCGAATTTGCGGTTAAGAGCAAGGAATTGGGCGTTGACGAAAGCTTGATAAACTTTGAAGGTCTGACGCCTGCGATGATTGTGAAGCTGGCGGAACGCGGCGTAAAGACTTTGGATGATTTTGCCGATTTGGCGAATGACGAGCTTTTGGACATTCTCGGCGAAAACGCGATGACGGCGCATGATGCCGACGCATTGATTATGAAGGCTCGGGAGCACTGGTTTGACGAAAACGGCAATCCGAAAGCCTGATTTGGGCGATACGGGGGCTTTTGCACAAGCGGAAGCCCCCTTGAATGCCCCGGAAGAAGGGTCGCTCAGGCGCTGTATTGTTTCGGGGAAATCGTATCCGAAAGAAGAACTGTTACGTTTTTGCGTTTCGCCTTCGGGTGAATTGGTTGCGGATTTCGGTTGCAAACTTCCGGGACGGGGGATTTGGGTGCGCTGCGATATTGAAGTGCTGCGCACGGCCATGACAAAAGGCTTGTTTGCAAAGGCGGCTGGGGGTAAAGTAACTTACCCTGACGACTTTGCGGAGCGGGTGGACGGTTTATTTATCCGCCGGTGTTGCGATTTGTTGGGCGTGGCGAAAAAGGCGGGGCTGGTTGTGTCCGGCTTTGACAAAGTGTCCGAAGCGCTGCGCAAAGGGAAACTGGCTTGGCTTTTGGAGGCGGAAGACGGTTCTTCGGACGGCAGGGAGAAACTTCTCCGCTTATCGAAGGGATTGCCGGTTTTACGCTTTTTGACCAGCGATGAAACGGCGCACGCACTGGGACGCGAGCACAGCATCCATACGGGGTTGAAACCCGGCGGAGCGACGGATAAATTCATTGCCGAAGCAAAGCGGTGCATGGCTTTTGAAAGAAAGACGAACGTTTAACGATTGAAATAGAGGCTTGTTCAGAATGACTGACGCTAAAGACAAAAACACGAATGCTCCATTGACGCTGAATCGTCCGAAGCTGGAATTAAAGAAGACGGTTGAGGTCGGGCGTGTTCACCAAAGCTTTTCGAACGGCAGATCCAAACCTGTTCAGGTCGAAGTGCGCAAGAAACGTTCGTTTGTAACGGACGGTCGCGGGAATGTCCAAATGAAGGGCGGAGAAACGTCGGCAGAGCTGGACAGCGAAAAGGCGCACCGTTTAAAAGTTTTAAAAGATGCGATGAAGGCTGACGAAGAAGCCAAGCGTCAGGCTGAAGAAGAAGCCAAACTCCGTGCGGAGGAAGAAGCCCGCAAAGCCAAGGAAGAAGCCGAAAGAAAAGAGGCGGAAGCCAAAGAAGCCGCTATGCGAGCCAAAGAAGCCAAGGAAGAAGCCGCCAGTTCTCAGTCAACGGAAGCGTCGCGCAAGCCTGCGGCATCGGACAATCGTCCGTCTCAACCGCGTCAGGAACCGGCGAAGCGTTCTTTTGAACCGCGCCATTCGGCGTCTTCGGGCGATGATTTTGAAACTGATACGCGCCGTAAAGCGCCTTCCAAACGCCGTGAATCGCGCGACGACGAAGGACGCGGCTATTCGCGCAGGGGCGGCGGCGAAGACAAATGGCGCGGCGGCAGGATGAATCTTTCCTCGCTGATGAGCGGGGACGGCGAACGCGAAGAACGCGGACGCAGTCTGGCTTCCATCAAACGTGCGCGCGAAAAGGAACGCCAGAAACAATTCGGTCAGCAAAAGCCTGCCGAAAAAATTTATCGCGAAGTCGTCATTCCCGAAACGATTACCGTTCAGGAACTGGCGTCCCGTATGTCGGAACGCGGAGCGGACGTTGTAAAACAGCTGATGAAGCTGGGAGTTATGGCAACGATTACCCAGACGATTGACGCGGATACGGCGCAAATCGTTGTGGAAGAAATGGGGCACCGCGTCCGTCGTGTTTCCGATGCCGACGTGGAAGAAGGGCTGCGTGATGCGGATGATCCGGAAGAATTGAAACAGCCGCGTCCTCCCGTTGTTACGGTTATGGGGCACGTTGACCACGGCAAGACGTCGTTGTTGGACAGCCTTCGTTCGACGGATGTTGCCAGCCACGAAGCCGGCGGAATTACGCAACATATCGGTGCGTATCAGGTACGCTTGGAAAACGGTCAGCGCGTAACGTTTATTGATACGCCGGGGCACGCGGCATTTACCGAGATGCGCGCCCGCGGTGCGAAAGTTACAGACATTGTTGTTTTGGTTGTTGCGGCGAACGACGGGATTATGCCGCAAACGATAGAAGCGATTCGTCATGCCAAAGCGGCGAATGTTCCCATTGTCGTGGCGATTAACAAGATTGACGTTCCGGGGGCGGATCCTGAAAAGGTTCGCATGGATTTGTTAAGCCACGAAGTTGTTGTGGAAAGCCTTGGGGGCGACGTATTGTCGGTTGAAGTTTCCGCGAAAAAACGCATCAATCTGGATAAGCTGATAGAAGCGATTTTGCTTCAGGCGGAAGTTTTGGATTTGAAAGCAAACCCGAACCACTCGGCGGAAGGCGCCATTATTGAAGCAAAGATGGAAAAGGGACGCGGTTCCGTTGCGACGGTTTTGGTTCAGCGCGGGACATTGCATCAGGGCGATATTTTTGTCGCGGGCAAAGACTGGGGTCGTGTGCGTGCTTTGATGGACGAACGCGGTCAGCGCGTGACGGAAGCGACGCCTTCTGTTCCTGTCGAAGTTTTAGGGTTCCAGAGCACGCCTGCGGCGGGTGATGACTTTATTGTCGTTGCCAGCGAAGACAAAGCGCGCGAAATTGCGAACTATCGCCAGCGCAAGGAACGCGAAGCCCTTCAGGTCAAGAGCGCGCGTTCGGCCGTTGAACAAATGTTTGACAAGATTAAAGCCGGCGAAGTCAAAGAATTGCCCGTTGTCGTCAAGGCAGACGTTCAGGGTTCTGTCGAAGCGATTACGGCGACTTTGAACAAAATTGCAAACGATAAAGTTCGTGTTCACGTTTTACATGCTGCGGTCGGCGGTATTAATGAATCCGACGTTACGCTGGCAAAGGCTTCGAACGCGCTGATTATCGGCTTTAACGTCCGTGCGAATGCACAGGCGCGCGATGCTGCCAAACGTGACGGCATCGAAATCCGTTATCATTCCGTTATTTACAATGTTGCGGACGATATCCGCACGGCATTGGAAGGGATGTTGGCTCCGGAATTGAAAGAAAAGATTATCGGCTATGCGACGATACGCGAAGTCTTTTCGATTTCCAAAGTCGGCAAGGTTGCGGGCTGTATGGTTACGGAAGGCGTTGTCCGTCGCGGTGCGAAAGTCCGTCTGTTGCGTGATGACGTCGTCATTTACACGGGCGCACTGGCTCAGTTGAAGCGCTTTAAGGACGATGTCAAGGAAGTCCGTGAAACGTACGAATGCGGGATGTCGTTTGAAAACTATAACGACATTATGGTCGGCGACGTAGTCGAATGCTACGAAGTTGAAGAAGTCGCCGCCAAACTGGAAGAAATCCGCGTTTAAGGGAGAAAGGGATGAGGAGCAATTCAAAGCCGCCTTCTCAGCGCCAGTTGCGTGTCGGGGAACAGATTCGCCATATTTTTGCCGAAGCGTTTCAAACCGGAAATATTCCGAAGGAACTTTCTGACATACCGTCCGTTTCCGTCATGGAAGCTCGGGTCTCGCCGGATTTTTCATACTGCAAGGTTTTTGTATTGCCTTTGGGCGGCGACCATGAAACGGCGTTGATTTTGGCAAAGGCGCTGAATCAGGCGCGCGGATTTTTCCGTACGATTTTGGCAAAACAGATGCGTTTGCGCGTTGCGCCGGAAGTACGCTTTTTCGCCGATGAATCCGAACACGAAGCCGGAAAAATAGAAGCTCTGTTGTCTTCGGACAGAGTTCGCAGGGATTTGGCTGTCGTGCGCGATGACGAAGAAGATGCTTCGGAATGATAAAAGCGTTTTTTTTTTGATATTGACGGCACGCTGATCAGCTTTAAAACGCACAGAATGCCTGCTTCGACGCAACGGGCTTTAAATATGTTGCGCGAAAAAGGGGTTAAGCTTTTTGTCGCGACGGGTCGCGCGCCGAAAGATACGGACTTTTTAAAAGAATATTTTGACTTTGACGGGATTGTTTCTTTTAACGGTCAGTACTGTTTCGATAAGAACGGCGTAATTTATCAAAGCACGTTTGCTTTAAAATCCGTAAGCGCGATTTTGCCGTATTTGGCGGAACACAATATTGCGTGCTGTTTTGAAACGGTTTCGGGCAATCGGTTTAACTTGATAGATTCCCGCGTGACGGAGCTGTTGGAATTGGTGGGGATGTCGCATGTAACGCCTGTTTTGGCGGATATGGACAACTTGCCTGCGGAAATTTTTCAGCTGACGGTTTACGTAACGCCCGAAGAAGAAAAGCCGTTGATGAAATTATTGCCCGAATGCAAAGCGTTAAGGTGGTCTCCGTTACTGATCAACGTGATCAGGAAGGACAGCGGAAAGCCTGTCGGGATTGCAAAGGTTGCCGAACGTTACGGAATAAAGCGCGACGAGATAATGGTATTCGGAGACGGCGGGAACGATATTGACATGTTAAAGTACGCGGGGATCGGTGTAGCGATGGGCAATGCCGTCGCGGAAGCCAAGTCTGCGGCGGATTATGTTACGTCGGACGTTGACGAAGACGGCATATTTAAAGCGTTGGAACATTTCGGACTGATTTAAAAAAGCCTCTTTGAAAAAAAGAGGCTTTTTATGAAAATTAAACAGCCGAAACGATTTTTTCAGCAGCACTAATTTCGTCCGGAGAACTTTTTAGCAGTTTTGTTATGCTTTCTTCCCGTAATCCGGTTACGGAGGCTAATGTCCTGATGTGTTCAGGATTTCCGGCTTTCAACGGGGCAAAATTGAACAAGACGTAACGGCGTATTTCCGAGATTTTTTTTAATTTATCTCGTTCGGCTTGAGTTATGCCGGTTTTTTCCATTTCCACATAGACGGAGTCAGGAGAATAGCGCCATACGCCGTTTGATAAAAAGTCAGTTGTCCAGCTGTATAGAGCCGACAGGTTAATAATGCTGACCGGATTTATTTGAGAGGTTAATACGGCTGTCGCATTCTCGTAACCGTCTTTTTTTAGCATAACAATGACATTGCTTTGACTGCGTTTTAAATCGACGGCACAAGGGGTTGAACATACAGGCATTCCGTTAACATAAACTTTTGCTTCCGGAACGTTTGAGTTAAAGGTTACGTTTTGTTGCGTTCCCGAAAAAATCGTTCCGCATCCTGATAATGTTATAATTCCCAACAGTAGAAAGAAAGATTTCATATCGTCTCCTTTAGAATAAAGCGTTCAATGAACTAAAACCGCCTGAAAAGGCGGTCGGAGAGTTCAGAAATCATACAATGAGAATGATCGTTTTGACCTTTAATCCTTCAGAAATTAAGCCGAAGAATCTGAACATACGTCAAAACCTCCCCGACCATATAACCGGTTCGGGGATATAATTCCGTTTCAAAACGGATTAACGACACTTATATCGGTGCCGCTCATTGTAAGAGCTTCTGACGGCTCCGCGCCCGGGGGGCACTTGATGCGATGCATCCGTCAAAAAGGATAGCATTTAAATAATTCATGTAAAGAAATATTGCGCTCTTTCGGGAAAGAGAGCGGTTGTCAGTACAAAGTTTTTATTGTAGTATTGCGCGCAATTTTAACGTCGCGATGATTGCGGAAATACGGATTAAATGGGCAGAAAACGCAAAGGAGAAGCCGTAAACGGCTGGTTAGTGCTGGATAAGCCGGCAGGACTTTGTTCAACAACGGCGGTCTCGATCGTCAGACGGCTGTTCAATGCACAAAAAGCAGGGCATGCGGGCACTCTTGACCCTTCGGCGTCGGGAGTCCTGCCGATTGCTTTGGGCGAAGCGACAAAGACAATCCCGTACGTTATGAACGGAGCAAAAACATACCGTTTCGGAATCAGCTGGGGCTCAAAGACGACGACCGACGATGCTGAGGGAGAGGTTATATCCTCTAATGACAAACGCCCGAGCACGGAAGACATTTTGCGGGTCATTCCGGAATTTATCGGAGAAATAGAACAGGTTCCGCCGATTTTTTCGGCGGTACACGTCAACGGGCAACGCGCTTATGCTTTGGCGCGGGAAAATAAGCCCGTAGAATTGCAACCGCGGCGGATTCGGATAGACGATTTGAGGCTGATCAGCGTCAGCGAACACGGGACGGCATATTTTGAAGTCGATTGCGGCAAAGGCACCTATGTGCGTTCTTTGGCAAGGGATATGGCGGAAAAATTAGGGTGTTTGGGGCATATATGCCTTCTTCGCCGGACGCGTTGCGGAAAATTTTACGAAGAAAATGCATTTTCGCTGGAATATCTTGAAGCGATGGGGCATATTTCTAAAGAATCAAACGAGCTTTTGCCCGTAGAGACCGTGCTGGACGACATCCCTGCACTGGCCGTTACGCAAGCAGAAGCGCGATTGCTGTCGAACGGCGGGTTTTTGCCTTACGAACCGTCCCGAATAGAGCCTTTGGGCGCGATTATTACGGAAGAAACGGTTTTTCAGGCAAAATGCGACGGTCGTTTGACGGCTTTGATCAGTGTGCGGGACGGTTTTGTCCGCCCCGTGCGTGTCATCACTCAATAACGAAATTAAGGAGTATGCGATGTCGATTACAGCGGAACGCAAACAGCAGTTGATTAAAGAATTCGCGACGAAAGAAGGCGATACGGGTTCACCCGAAGTACAGGTTGCCATTTTGTCGGAACGCATTAAGAATCTGACCGAACATTTAAAAAGCCATGCGAAGGATTTTCATTCCCGTCGCGGTTTGTTGATTATGGTCGGGCAGCGCCGCCGTTTGCTGGACTATGTAAAAGGCAAAGATCCCGCACGTTATGAAAGCTTGATTGCGCGTTTGGGATTGCGCCGCTAAAGAAATTTCGCCGGCATATGCTTTGGGTTCAGGGCGTATGCCGGCTAAAAAGTATAAATTAGTTAATTTAGTTGGAAAACAATGACGACAAGATCCTCCGAACGGTCGGAGGAAGAAGGAGAAAAAGAAGAAATGTCAATGTTTAAGGTATTCCGCAAGGAAATCGAATGGGGCGGACGCCCTTTGTCTATCGAAACGGGTAAGATCGGACGTCAGGCTGATGCCTCTGTCATTGTCCGCTACGGCGAAACGGTCGTACACTGCGCGGTGTGTGCGGCGAAAACGGCTCCCGAAGGATCAGAAGAAGATTTCCTGCCTTTGACGGTCAATTATCAGGAAAAGGCGTATGCGGCCGGACGTATTCCGGGCGGATTTTTCCGTCGCGAAGGTCGTCCCGCAGAACACGAAATTTTGGTGTCCCGCCTGATCGACCGCCCCATTCGTCCGTTGTTTGCAAAAGGATATTGCAACGATACGCAGGTAACCTGCACGACGTTAAGCCATGATATGGAAAACGATCCCGATATCGTTGCGATGATATCGGCTTCGGCGGCATTGACGTTGTCGGGTTTGCCTTTCTTGGGGCCCATCGGGGCTGCGCGCGTCGGTTACAGAGACGGCGAATATTTGTTGAACCCGACGTTGGCGGATCGTGAAACGTCTCAGCTGGATTTGGTTGTCGCGGGAACGTCTCAGGGCGTTTTGATGGTCGAATCCGAAGCCGGCGAATTGACCGAAGAAGTCATGCTGGGTGCCGTTACGTTCGGTCACGAACAGATGCAGCCGGTCATTGACATGATTATCGCGTTGGCGGAAGAATGCGCGAAAGAACCTTGGGTTTTGCCGTCTCCTGCGCCCGAACTTCAGATTGTCCATGACAAGTTTATGAAAGATTTCGGCGATGATCTTCGTGCGGCTTACAAAATTACGGACAAGCTGGAACGCCAGAATAAAGTCGCGGAAATTCGCGATGCGGCGAAAGCGTCCGTTGCCGAAAACGAAGCCGAAGCCGCTGTTGCGGCTCGTGTCTTCCATGCTTTGGAAGCCGAAATCGTTCGCGGTGCCATTTTGGATACGGGCATCCGTATTGACGGTCGCGATACCAAGACGGTTCGTCCGATAAGCGCCGAAGTCGGAATTCTGCCTCGTGCCCACGGTTCTGCTTTGTTTACGCGCGGCGAAACTCAGGCGTTGGTCGTTACGACGCTGGGAACGGAACAAGACGAACAGATCGTTGATGCCTTGACGGGCGAATATCGTCAGCCGTTTATGCTGCATTACAACTTCCCGCCGTTCTCGGTCGGCGAAACGGGGCGTATCGGGTCTCCCGGCCGCCGCGAAATCGGACACGGAAAATTGGCGTGGCGCGCCATTCATCCGATGTTGCCGTCCAAAGAAGAATTCCCGTATTCCATCCGCGTCGTTTCGGAAATTATGGAATCGAACGGTTCGTCTTCGATGGCGACGGTTTGCGGTTCCTGCCTGTCTTTGATGGATGCGGGCGTTCCGATGAAACATCCCGTTGCCGGTATCGCGATGGGCTTGATTAAGGAAGACGACGGGCGCTTTGCCGTTTTGACGGATATTTTGGGCGACGAAGACCATTTAGGCGATATGGACTTTAAGGTTGCCGGGACGGAAAACGGCGTAACGTCTTTGCAGATGGACATTAAGATTACTTCGATTACGAAGGAAATTATGGAAATAGCGTTGAAGCAGGCGAAGGAAGGCCGTTTGCACATATTGGGCAAGATGGCGGAAGCCTTGGCAGCACCGCGTGAATCCGTCAGCGAAAATGCACCCCGCATTACGACGATGCAGATCAACAAAGACAAGATCCGCGACGTTATCGGCACGGGCGGTAAAGTCATCCGCGAAATTACGGAAAAGACGGGATGCAAGATAGATATCGGCGAAGACGGCGTTATCAAGATAGCTTCGTTCTCGCAGGAAGCCGGTGAAGCGGCGCGCCAGTGGATATTGGGCATTGTTTCCGAACCGGAAGTCGGCCAGATTTACGACGGCAAAGTTGTCAAGGTTGTTGAATTCGGTGCTTTTGTGAACTTTTTGGGAGCAAAGGACGGCTTGGTTCATATTTCCGAGATTGCGCCGCAGCGCATAGCGAAAGTAACGGACGTCATCAACGAAGGCGATCATGTAAAAGTCAAATGCATCGGCATAGACAATCGCGGCAAAGTGAAACTGTCCATGAAGCGCGTTAATCAGGAAACGGGCGAAGATCTGGAAGCCAAGACGGAAGAACAGGTCGACGCATAAATCAAAAGGGAGCGATGCTCGTGAAGCCTTTGAAACCAATACTTATATCGGGTCGTGAAGTCCTCCCTCTGATAGAGGGAGGCAAAGGCGTTGCCGTATCGACGGGAAAGACGGCGGGAGCGTGGGCGGCCGAAAATGCGGTCGGCACGATATCCGGCGTTATTCCCGATGTCGTTGACAAAGACGGGAACGTGATACCGATGGAAATCAAGGCGAAATCCCGACGGGAACGTTTTGAAGAACAGGTGCGCCATTCGATAGAAGGCTGTGTTACGCAGGCGAAGCTGGCTTATGAGATATCAGGCGGGCTTGGTCGCATACATCTGAACGTTTTATGGGAACAGGGCGGAGCCATTTCGATTTTGGAAGGGGCTTTGGCCGGTGCAAAGGGGCTGATTCACGGAGTGACCTGCGGGGCGGGGATGCCGTATAAATTGGCTCAGATAGCGTCTTCGTTTAAAACGTTTTATTATCCGATCGTTTCTTCGGGTCGTGCTTTTAAGGCTTTATGGGCGCGCGCTTATCATTCTTACAAGGAATTTTTGGGCGGCGTTGTCTATGAAGATCCTTGGAAAGCCGGCGGGCATATCGGTTTGTCGAACAGCGAAGACCCGAATGTTGCGGAAGACCCGTATCCTCGTGTTTTGGCGTTGCGCCAAGCGATGAAGGAGGTGGGGTTAAATGACACGCCGATTATCATTGCGGGCGGGGTTTGGTATTTACGCGAATTCGAGCGTTTTATCGACAATCCCGAAATCGGACCGACGGCATTTCAATTCGGGACGCGTCCCCTGTTGACGAAAGAAAGCCCTGTTGCTCAAGCGTGGCAAAAGACTTTGCTGGGATTAAAGCCCGGCGACGTGGTTTTGCAGCGTTTCAGTCCGACGGGATTTGCGTCTTCTGCGATAAACAACGCTTTTTTAAAAGATTTGTTTGAACGTTCTTCGACGACGATGGACTATAAAGAATCTCCGGAAGGGGATTTTCAGGCGCCGTTAGAGATCGGACATCGCAAGATATACGTGGCGCAATCGGATAAAGTGCGAGCGGACGAATATTTTTCGAAGGGACGCACGGTAATTTTGCGTGTTCCGACGAATCAGATTATTTTTGTGACACCTCGTGATAACGAGAACATTCAGAAAGCGCGAACGAACTGCATGGGTTGTATTTCGCAGTGTTTATTTTCCGGCTGGTCTCAGAACGGCAAACATAATACGACGGGCAAGGAACCTGATTCGCGGTATTTCTGCATTCAGGAAAAGCTGTATCGTGTTGCGCACGGATTTCCTGTGGAGAACGAACTGATGTTTGCGGGAGGGAACGCCGTACGGTTTGCGACGGATCCGTTTTTTAAGGACGGTCAGCTTCCGACGGTAAAAGAGTTTATCGCCCGTTTGCTGACGGGGGATTAAATTCTCTGAAAGGGATGTTTTTCAACGGGTTACACCATATTTTAAAAAGGGTCTTGAAAAGACCCTTTTTTTATTTAATCATAGAAGGATAAGGAATATTTTTTAAGGAAAATAAAGAATGGGTAAGATAAATCGACCGTATGCGTGGACGGTAGAAGTATTACGTCGTGCGAATTTGCGTCCGACGAAGCAACGTATGGGTTTGGTTCGTTTATTATTTGAGAACGGGCACCGCCATGTATCTGCGGAGGAATTGTATAAGGAAGCTTGTGTCAAAGGAATGGATTTATCTTTGGCGACGGTTTACAACACATTGAACCAATTTAAGGAATTGGGGATAATGCGAGAGATTGTGACGGGCGGGGATTGTTCATTTTTTGATACGAATGTGACGCCGCACGGACATATATATTATGAGGATAGCGGGAAGGTTGAGGACATAACGGAAGATATGTTGAGCGTTCAAACGTTGCCGGGGTTCCCGTCGCATTTGGACATTCGCGGGATAGAGGTTATCATTCGCGTTAAAGGATAAGATAAAAAGAGGCTCTCCGACAGGAGAGCCTCTTTTTTAAAGTAAAAACAATCTTGTTGAAACAAGTGTTTTTTGCTAACGTCTGAATTGAACGGCACCAGCCGTTCAGGGCGTCAGAAACCCTTATATAGACGGTCGTACGGTATATACGACTTTAAAAAACAGTTATGCCGATTTCTGCTCTTATACGGGCGGATGTCGGCTGAATACGGCTATCTGCCCAATAGGTCGAGCCGTTTTGTCTATATGCGGTTTCTGATTATGGGGACAAGTGTTTTACTTGGTTCCGTTTGTTTTCCCTCCTTGTTTCTTGTCGTCTTCAACATATTGATATTCCTTAATAAATCCGCTTTTCTGCCTTTGGAAGCCAAGCGCGGGCGTTTTCTGTTTTGAACGGATTTTTTCTCCGCTTTGTTACCCGTGTGTTACCCCGACAAAGGAGAAAAAAACAATGAATATCAACAAATCTTTCATAAACGATCTGCGCTTTGACGGTGCGGAAAAAACTTATTTTGACGACACCCTCAAAGGCTTCGGCGTGCGTGTCCGCAAAGATTCCGCCAGTTATATCGTGATGTACCGCAACGCTTACGGAAAGCAAAAGAAGATGACGATTGCGAAAACATCTCAAATCACACCTGCGCAAGCGCGCGAAGAAGCAAAACGGATTCTTGCTCTTGTCGTTCAAGGGAAAGATCCCCAAAACGACAGGATCGAAAAAAGAAAAGCTTTGACGGTTGCGGAGCTGGCGGACTCTTTCTACGAAAAAAGGAAAATCCGCATTAAGCCCAATACGCGCGCCGATTATGAAAACCATATCCGCAATCACATTAAGCCTTCCATTGGCAAGATGATCGTCAAAGAAGTCTTGCGCGGAGACATCCAAAGGCTGTATGACGACCTGCTTTCCGGCTCGTATGTCAAAGAACGTTTCAAGCGCGAAGATCATAAATTTATCGCGACGGCGAACAACTGCCTGTGCGTTTTAAGCGGTATGTTTGAATACGCCATTGACAATGGTTTGATGGAACACAATCCGTGCCGCAGAATTAAAAAAATGCCGAATAACAAACGGGAAATTTTTCTTGACGAGAACGGCTTAAAACGGTTGGGAGACGCTTTGCGACAGAGTAATTATCTTGACAAATACGCGTTAAATTCCGTTCGATTGTTGGCTATGACCGGTTGCCGGTGCAATGAGATTATGACGCTGAAATGGAAATATATCGACTTTGAATCGCAAGTGTTCCGCTTTCCCGACACGAAAACGGGAGCGCAAAACCGACCTTTCGGAATAGCGGCAAAGAAACTGTTGCTAAAAATGAAGACGGAAATCCGTCCTGAAAATGACGAAGATTTTGTATTCCCCCGCGTAAAGAAAACGGCTGACGTCGCAAAAAACATCTTTAAAAGAACAATCAAAAAATATCCGGGGTTGGAAAATCTTTGCGCCCACGCCTTGCGGCACAGTTTTGCTTCCATGGCGGCGACTTTGGGGTATTCCGATGCGATTATCGCGGGTCTGTTGGGGCATAAACTGCATACAATTACGAACAGATACACGCATCTGACGGATAAATCGCTTATCCAAGCCGCCGATGTCGTCAGTGAAAAAATCGCGGAACTGATGGGAATATAAGTAAAAACAATTTCAAAAAGAACTCGATTTATGCTATAAACACACATATATCGAGGAAAAATTAAAATGAAGTTGGACTCTTATAAAAAGCTTCTGGCGTTAGGGTGCTTCGGCAGAAAACAAGCCGAAGCCCTTTGGCGCGAAAACGCCTCCAAGTATTTGGACGACGCTTTGAAGCAGGGATTGATCCGCCGAGTCCGAAAGGATTTATACGTTTCCGTCAGCTTGGAAACGCATCAGCCGACCGTGAACAAGTTTGAAATCGCTTCCCGCGTTTCCCCGACCGCTTGCGTTTCCCATCACGCGGCTTTGGAGTTTTACGGATACGCCAATCAGGTCTTTTACGAGATGACATTTGTCAGTCAAAGCAAAGTCAAGCCGTTCGAGTTTGACGGCGTTGCGTATCGTCAAATCTTTTCCGGCATTTCCGAAGGCGTTTCGGAACAAAACAACGTGCGCGTGACGGATTTGGAACGCTCTGTTCTGGACTGCATCGACGCCGTTGAAAAAGTCTGCGGTCTGGAAGAACTGGATAATTGTCTTGATGCGATTCCGTCGTTGGACGAAGACAGGTTGCGGTGTTATCTGCCTTTGTACGGTAAAGCGTTTTTGTATCAAAAGGCGGGGTATTTATTGGAAAAGCGTCAATCGGATTTAAAGTTGTCGGACGGTTTCTTCGACTTCTGCCAAAAAGGAATCGCTTCCCGCCGCTATCTGGGAAAAGGAACGGCGTTAAACAAGCGTTGGAATCTCTACGTTAAGGAATAAAAATGCTGTTGAGCAAAGCGTTTATCGGGCAAAAAGCCGAAGAATTGAACTTTAACCGCGACACGTTGGAAAAGGTGGTCCGACTGACGGAGATTTTGAATTTCCTGAATACGGACGCGCTGACGAAAGACTGTCTGGCGTTAAAGGGCGGAACGGCGATTAACCTGACGATTTTCGATTTGCCCCGCCTGTCGGTTGATATAGATTTGGACTTTACGCAAAACATCGGACGTGAAGAAATGCTGAACGTCCGCGAAAGCCTTAAAACGACGCTGCAAAAATATATGAATGCGAACGGCTACGATTTAAGCCAGAAATCGAAGTTCCCTCACGCTTTGGATTCTTTCGTGTTCAGTTATACGAACTGCGGCGGCGTCAAAGACAATATCAAAGTTGAAATCAATTATTCCTTGCGAACGCATATCCTGCCGGTTGAGTGCGTCAAAGCCGATGTTTTAGGGCAAACGGTCGAAGTCCGCCGATTGGCGAAAACCGAATTGTTCGCAAGCAAAATCGTAGCCCTGTTGTCCAGAACGGCGCCGCGCGATTTATACGACATTCACAATATGATCCGGCAAAACGTTTTTCCCGCAGAAGAAAAAGAACTGCTGAAAAAGAGCGTCGTTTTTTATCGGGCATTGAACGATCAAGCCGCGGAAGCGTTTGATTTATCGGTCGTTGACGCGTTAAGACCGTATGAAATCAAGACGATGCTGCTGCCTGTCATTCATCGCAAAGAGTTTGTCGATTTGCCGCTGATGAAACAAACCGTCAAAGAATACCTGTCGGATTTGTTGATACCGACCAATGAAGAACAGGCGTTCCTGCGGGATTTTGCGAACAAACGCTACTCGCCCGAAAAACTGTTTTCCGATACGGACATTCTCGACCGCATCCGTTCCCACCCGATGGTGGAGTGGAAAATGTCGCGGTAGGGAAAAGCAGTCTTCGGATTCTTTTCCATAAAATAGGATTTGAATGTTGCCCTCTTTGTTATGTTCTCGTATTCTAAAACAGTTATTCGAATTTTTCGAATATCTTAAATGATGCATTTAAAGATGGATTTTGAGACGAAAGATAGACGAACAGATGAGCAAAGATTTTGAAAAATTTTGTAGTTTTATAGAGGATGTCAGTTCTGTTGATTTTAATAAGAACTGGTCTAAATATTCGTTTATGGCTACCCGTTTTGCTCCCAATCCTATCTGTATGGGAATTCAATCTGAAAATTATAAGGACTTACTTTTACTAGCAAAAAGACAACTTCCAAAATTAAGTAACGAGTTGCCAGATGATTTCCTAAATAAGAAAATTTTAGATTTTGCGATAACTGCATATAAAAATAAGAATGTAAATTCGTTTGACAAACTTTTAGATGATTTTTCAGATGAAAACCTTTCAAAACAAAATATTGTTTTAAAACTTTACAATTTAGAGATAGAAGATTCTTCTTATGAATATGAAAGATTTTCTTTATATAGACCGGATGCATTTTATGAAAAGAATATAAAAAATACAATACAGCATATTGAAGATAACGAGCATTGGAAAAATTGTATAATGGATTTATTTGACCCGGAGAAAGGGGAACAGCCTTTAACGATATTAGTTTTAAAAAATATTACAACATATAAGGCGGATGAAAAAATAACAAAAACAATAATAAAATCAAGCGCAATAGACTGGTTGTATTTTTTTGGATCTATAATAAATCAATTTGATTTTCTTTCAACGTCTGTTCATCACGCTATAGAAGCGTATTCCATATTCACTCAAGATATGACACCTGTTGTCATATCTGATCCTGGGAAATTTTTGTCACATTATTATATTTCACCGTTACAGATATCCCGAAAAGAACTTGAAGATCATAAAATAATTTTATCATTTTTTTCTTCAACAGATAAATTTGAAATTAAATTAGCGAAAGTTGCTAAATGGTTAGGAAAATCAAAATTTGCAACTTGCATTGAAGACTCTTTTCTATATATAGCCATCGCATTAGAGTGTTTACTATCTTATGATGATAAATCATTCATAGCTCCTTCAAAAACGAACTCTTTAGCGGAGGGATTAACTTTTTTACTAGAGGACACTCTTGATAATAGATTAAACATATATAGAGACATAAAAGAAATGTATGGGAAAAGATCTTCTATTGTCCATTCGGGTTCTTCGAGTGTTACAAATGAAATTAAAGAACGATTTTTTAACTATGTATTTAATGGATTGAAGAAAGTCATTGAATTAAAATGCAATGGAATGTTAACTATAGACGATTTTCGTAAATATATTGAAAATAAAAAATTCAGCTGATTTTATTAAAAGATATGCAGGCTTTCTATCAGACAGACTAGCATAGCAAACATTATCATTTAAATTCTAATTTCGGCAGATTTTCGATAATCTTATTCGTTTCCATACTGACGGTAATAATGGACAAGAGTAAATTGAGGATATAGCGCGGTTGATTGTGTTCGATTGCCCAATCGTTCGGATCGTTGGTGATGCCCTTGCCTTTGTCCGTTTTGATTTGATAGAGTTCCAATTCTGTCGCGAATCGACCGTTGACGACGTAATCATACGCCCGAAGCGGTATGTTCGAGATGATGATGTACCGATTATAAACGATTTCGGATTTGTCTTATTTGAATTTGCCGCTTTTTTTTTCAACACGAAAAATTTCACATAAAACGCTTAAAACATATTTTGGCACGTTATCGTTTCAACAAGTTTTTGCATCGTGTTTTCAAAATCTTTGTTGATTTCACATTCCCAAACAATAATCGGCTTCCACCCAATTTGTTTAAGCTCTTCATAATTTTTGGCGTCATTTTCAATATTACGCTGAAATTTCGGCAGCCAATAATCCAAATGCGTTTTAGGAGTTGTTGCGCGCTTGCAGTTTTGATGTCTATGCCAAAAGCAGCCGTGTATGAATATAACGGCACGATACTTCGGCAAAACAATATCCGGCTTTCCTGGAAGAGCGGAAACATTCTTTCTATACCGAAAACCTTTTGAGAAAAGATATTTTCTGACTTTGACTTCAACAGAGGTATCTTTGGAATGAACGCGCGACATATTCCAGCTGCGCTTTTCTGGCGGTAAATTGTCGGTCATAACAGCCGCTCTTTTATCAATTTCCGCTGTAATAAACGGTATTTCCCGGAAATTTTATATTCGGAATCCATATCTTCTCTCCGTTCCAGCCTTTTGTCCCTGTTATCTTATATAAGGTCAAAACAACCTTATCGGAAATTGAATCTCCGAGCACTCTGTCATTTTGAGAAAGCAACGTTCCCGTTCCTTTACTGATATCTCTGCCGCGCCGCACAATCATAGCTCCTTGCTGAATGGGATTTCTATCAACAAAAGCTTTAAGAAATCCGATAAATGCTGACGTGTTCCAGTCGGCTGTTTCTGAATCGATATGTTCCAAAACTTTTATCATAAATTGAAGCAATACCGGATACACATCTTCCGAAGAAAATGAAGCCAGCATGCTGTCAATGTCTTTAATGCTGTTGTTGACCGGTGAAAACGGAAAATAATTAACACCGCCGGCAAATACGCCGACAGTTTTTTTATCAAGAACGTTTTTCCGCGTCGGGCGCAACCCCGCCGGATACATAATTTTAACATCCGTACCATTATTTCCGTTTTCGATCTGGGCAATGATGCTTTTGTTTGTATGATTGATATCCGAGAACAGTTTGTACAGTTTAGGCGGCATAAAAACGCGCAGTAAATCCGGATCACGATCGTATCCGAACATTCGCGCATGCTGCCACATTGTGTCCGCCTGCGGATTTTTAGCAACGCGGCAATAGTAAATTGTTTGAAGTCGCGGAAATGTAACACCCCGCCCCAAACTGTTTCCGCCGATGATAACGTTGTTTCCTGTTTCATACTGTGTATTTTCTTCAAAAGACTCTTTCGAGTTTAAAGTCAATACGTTGATTAAATCTCTACTCATTTGTTCATAAATGAAGCCGCGTATCTCATCAAACGGCAAAAGTGATTTTTTTGTTTGCTTTAAATCTCTATACACCTGCTGCAAAGCTGAGATTGTTTCCGATTCGTCAAATGAATGCGAAAGTTCATTAAGGTAATTTCCAATCTTTTCCGCAAACCTGCTGTGATTATCCGTTTTCATGCTCGGGTGGATTAAAAAATTGCACACATTTCCGCCCGTCAAAAAGATATGCGCCGCAGAAATTAAATGCGTAATTAAAGCTGTTTTTAATCCGTTTTCGGGAAATTCGTCATCTTCCATCAATTCGGACGCTTCTTCATTGTCTGTCAGTCTGATATGTTTCATCTCTGCATCATTAAAGAAAAAATCACCGCCCATATATCCCGTCCCCGGCTTGAAATAATGTATAAAATACGGCTTCCAGCCGCTTTTGCGGCTTTGCAGAATGATTGATTGAGGCGTACCTGTCACTTGCAAATAGATACTGCTTGAAGTTGTGTGTTTTATCTGATCAAGACATTTATTGACAGTGCTTTGCTTGTCTTGATTAACTTGCGTATTCAAACTTGCCGCATCGGCTTCGTCATCTACAATGAAGAGCGGGTTGCCGGCGACCAGTTTTGACGATGAAAAGTTTTTTTTCCATTGACGCAGGATTCTGCCGTTTTTTTTCAAAACAATGACAACAGGCTTTTTTAAATTGTTTTCCAAAAATTTCAGATAATCATTTTCGCCGCATACGCAGAAATCGCATAAATCTCTTTCTGCACACTTTAAAGTCTGCTGCTGCAATAAAATATTATCTGTTGTCAGCAGGACAAAGATTCCAAATCCGTTATCCGCCGCTGCACACATCAAGCCGAACATATGGCTGGTTTTGCCGCTTTGCACATCGCCGACCAGCAGACTGACAACATGATCTCGGAATGAAAAGGAAGAGATGTATTTCGGAGTAATTTTATCGGCAGTTTGCTTTATCGCCTCAGCCAAAGCCGAATTGCCTCCCGCTGTAACTCGGAAAATGTATTTTTCCAAATAGTCCGTCATTTTTTCACCCCGAAATCCATGTACCAGGTGTTAGGCTTGAACGTTTTAATCAATGAAAAAGAACTGCGCCCATAATCACGCAAGGTTTGCTCTGTTACAGGAGTACCGATTTTCAAAACGCCCGCGTTTTCAAGGCGCCCTTTCAGCCATTTTCCCAAAATTGTCAAATCGCCTTCGGAACGGAAATTTTTATTATAATCACCGCTGACTTTACACTTAAATGTCCAGCCGTCATCTGTAATAACATCAAATTCCGCTTCCGGTGTTTGACTGTGCGGATATTCCGGATGCGCGGCAATTTTTTTCGGAACAATCAATTCAACTTCGTACCAATGGCGCGGTTTGACGATGCCGTTTTTGCTTTCACGTCCTTTTCCAAAAAAGGCATTAAGATTACTTTTCTTTTTACACTTAACAGGAATTTCAAATTGTGTTGCAGTCAACAAAGAACAGCATTCAGCCAGATCTGTTTCAGACACTTTTCTGACATTTTCAAGTCTTTTCAACAGAGGATTATTTTCGTTGAAATTTGTAATTTTCAAATCTGCAATGTTTTCAGTCGCTTCCTGGACAAGACTGTCTATAAAAGATTTGATTTCATGCGCGGACGAACAATCATCTATTAGCAGCGAAGATTCGTACATTCGTACACCGCTTTCAATAATGCTGCTTAAATTGTTCGATCCGATAATGCCGGCAAAAGCTCCGTTTTCATTGCTGTAAGAATAAAGTTTTCCATGATAGCGAAAAGGCGTTACAAGCCGAACTTCTCCTCTGCCGTTTAGCATTAAATAATCGTTCAAATGCATAGCGGCATTATATTGAGCATGCGTGAACCAGTCCAAATAATGCATTCCAATTGTCAGATTTACTCGCCTTATATTATTGAGTTCGACAATTCTCTGAAGTTCCGCCAAAGAATCTGCCGTAACATACCCGACGGCAATATCAAGAACGGTCGTTCTTGGCAATAAACTGTAAAATGCATCCGAAAATGATTTTCCGCCGCAGCGGACGGGAGGATAATTTGAATTCAGCAGTTCCATTTTCATGCCTCCTCCTTAGTTCATTTCATTTGTGACGTAATCCAGCCGTTCTTTAATGCTCATCTGCTTCATTTTTTCATACTCAGAAATAAGATTGACGGCTTCATATTCTCCTGTGAACAACGGCATTAACCGGCGCGCCACCAATCGAACACCTTCCGGAGGAACGGCGTTTCCGATTTGGCGGCGAACTTCCGTTACACTGCCTTTGAAAATAAAATCATCCGGAAAAGACTGCAGTCTGGCGCGTTCCCGATTTGTCAGAGGACGCGGTTCGGGATAATGGTATCCCCATGTTCCCCCGCCCCCCGCAGCAATGATTGTCTTTGCGGGTTCATCAAGTTTCAGCCGGCGGTAAACGTGGCTGATCATTCCTTTTACATACAGCGGACTGTCTTTCGGAATATCTGTAAAATTTCCGCCCTCCGGAATCAGTTCTAAAATTTGCCGTGTTTTTTCTTTTATGTTGATGTGTTCATTGTTTGCCGGAACTTTTTCAACATCTTTTAATGCTTCTCCGGCTGTAAAATAAGGCTTTCGGGCTTGCGGTCCATGCGTCGGTTTAGGATGAATAAAACGAAAGCCCGTATCCAGCCGAACCCCGACAAACAAAACACGTTCGCGGAACTGCGGAACGCCATATTCCGCAAAGTTGTAGAGATGCGGTTTGACCAGATACCCCGGCGCAATGCTTTCAAAATCTTTTACAATCGTGTCAATCGCTTTTCCGCCGTTTGCTGTCAGCAATCCTTTGACATTTTCCGCGACAAACGCTTTTGGCTTTTTGGCGTCAACAAACTCGGCAAAATGACGGAATAAGCCTCCTCTTTTCCCGTTAAGTCCCGGCTGTTTCCAAATAATTGAAAAATCTTGACACGGAAATCCGCCCAACACCAAATCACAGTCGGGAATGCTTTTATCTGTAAAAGGATTGATTTTAGTAATGTCGTTCAGATGAATGACATCTCCAAAATTCGCTTTGAACGATTCAACAGCCCATTCTTGAAAATCATTAGCCCAAACCGTTGTATAGCCTTCTTCATGAAAGCCCCAATCCAAGCCGCCGCAGCCCGAAAAAAGCGATAAAAGTTTTACCTGTTTGTTTGCCATAGCCCAACCTTTGATTTTTGGC